>OBZQ01000003.1_pt1 | contig 349966 bp, 238 predicted proteins | sample 1495531 | NCBI WGS metagenome assembly OBZQ01 (sample SAMEA2580237, study PRJEB22360) | human gut metagenome | biome: human gut; feature: human-associated habitat; material: faeces | place: Denmark | collected 2008/2010
TCTATGTTATCAGTATGAAGTTAAAAGAAGTGACTACTATATCAGTATTACTTTATAACTACTGTCTACTGATTACGTTTATAAACAAAAAAAGTGTCTAGATAAATCAGGAAAAGACATTAACGTATAATAGTTTACAGTTTTTCTAAGCAAAAACAAAAGTTTTCCGCTTATGAAACTTTTGTTTTATAACTGGAAAACTTTTGTTTCCCTAGGAAGAAACTAAAGTTTCCTATAGGAGAAACCATTGTTTTCCCTACGAGAAACAACAATAACCCTGTATATTAACGTTTTTAGTACGCAATATACTGGTTATAAGTATGTGCCTCGATTTGCCAACGCAGTTTGTCGGTAACTACAGCCCTTCCGGATAGTGCTGGTAATTTAAAACAATCATATAGACTTTATATATTGCATATATTATATATACTTTATATATTTGCATCAAAAACATAGACTTATGAGTAACGCACTATCATTACCAAGAAAGAAGAAACTGATAGAGCTTCCAGAGGACACATTAAAGAGACTATCGTTCATGGCGGTATCTGAAGGCAAGAGTTTAAAGGCATTCATTGAGAACTTATTGATCACTGAAGCGAAAACCATGAATGATGAGGATTTATATCGCCATCTAGTTGAGACTCGCCCGGAAGGTAAGGTTTATTTGTCGGACAAAGAGAAAGAGGATTTTGAGAAATCATTAGGGATATGAACATTAGACACTCTTTCCTTTCCTAAGTTAGGTTAACCCACGACACTTAACATATAGCCTTTTCCACGAGAGCTTTCCACCTTAAGATTGGGAATAGAAGACAAATCCTCTTTAAGCCTTTTAGCCGTAGCGGTAAGAGCGTCTTTGGACACACTTCCATCCGGCCAGATTTCTTCTTTCAGCCGATCGGACTCAATGAAATATCCTTTATGTTCTAATAAAATACAAAACAGTTTCAGCCGTTGATTTGCCAATTCGATACGATGCCTATGATAATGCAATACGCCATGTGTTTCATCGAACAAAATATCTTCTGTTATTTGTATCATCTCTTTAGGTGCTTCTTGTAGCGGTAAGATATTTATCCTTGGTCTTTTCCATGTCAAGACAATAGCGATAACCCAGAGAATAACCATTGCCAGAATCCAAAATATATTTCGCAAAAACACTTCACCTACTATATAAAGGAAAGGAAATTGAACAAACGCTTGCAAAACGATCGTCCGATTCGCTCCAAAAACAATTTCTTTTAATGGTATAAAAGATTGATAAAAAGAAGTATCCGAAGAGCTACATTCCGTTTTATCCATAAAAGTATAACAAGTTACGGTCTGAGCCGGAATCACATGTTCATGTAAAGATGCACGGAAAGTACTATCTAATGATAATATCAGAATAGAATTTTTCAATGATAAGTAATATTGCAGACAAAAATCAGCCTTTTCTCGTGACGACATCCGACATGCAATTTCCTTATTATTTTTAATACGCATGATCGTATCAGCCTGCTTAATCGTGATACTATCACTCTCCAACCAAGTGCCTCCAGTATAAGAAAAACAAAAATCATCCCCAAGTTCCTTGATACGTCGATCTGTATCCTCTTGAACTACCTGTTGAAATAAGACTTGAGATTTTTCCAATAACCTCAATCTTATATTTTGATAAGATTCATAGAATGATAACAGACAAAGCATTGTTAACAAAGTAACCACAGTCCATAAAAAACAAATCTTCAAATTCCACTTTTCCATACTTACTCCATTCATGACACGCAAAGATATATCTTTTCTTTATTTCCACTAAGTATTTCAAGAGATAGCAATACAAATACATAACTTTATGCCAACAAACCTTCATTTTTTGCCTGTCAGCTAAAAGTCGGCTAAAACAATTGGCCATAAAAAGGGATAGACGTATGTTTGTAAAAAATTAAATACGATATGAAACAACTGATTTCTAAAAAGACATACATAATTGCATTTATTGGCATTCTATGCATGTCATATTTTTTACTGAAAGGAGAAAAAAATGTACTTACAGACTTGTCTTTCTCTAATATTGAAGCATTAGCCTCTGGAGAAAATAGCGGAGGAGGGTGTGCAGGAAAAGGATCTGTCTATTGTAATGGAGGATATTACGAAATCAAAATGTACAGTCTCAAATAAATGAAGATGAATATCTACGTATACATAGTCCTATTAATAGGTAGTCTGGTATCCTGTTCGGAATCCTCACGGCACTTCCCCCGCTACGAGGATTTTCCCGATGAAAAGGCATTAAACGCGCAGGTTATCCACCTAGATACCGCCTTGTTCCGCTATCCTTTCCGGGTAGCGGTCAAGGATGGTATCGCTATTATCATGGACTTGCACAACGTAGATTATTTCTTCCATGCCTTCTCTTACCCCGAATGGGAATATATGACATCGTTTGGCAAACGAGGCGAGGGACCCGAGGAAATGGTATCGGCAGATTGCTTCCGGTTTATCTCCAAGGATTCTATCTGGACACTCGATGCGAACAAAATGCGAACAACCCGGTGGAAGATTGAACAAAATATGAACAACATCATCCCCGTAGAAACGATCGATATGGACAAGCGGCTGGTTAGGGCATTGGACTTTTACCCGATGGAATCGGGCTTTTTAGTATCTGACTACCTCGGTGAATATAGACAAAAGTGGATAGACCGAGAAGGGAAATGGATTCACTCCGCTAATCAGATCCCGACCGAAAATAATTATGAAGACATCGCACGCCCTGCATTGGCGCAAGCGTGGCGAAGCTTCTTCGACTATAATCCCCAAAAAGGCATCTTGGTCATGGCAACCCAACTAGGAGAAGCATTAGAAATATACAACTTCACAGATACTACACAAACCGTACGATACGGACCTAATGGAGAACCTCAATTCGCAATTTCACGATCGGAGGGAATTCCAACGGGTATCATGGGATTCAGTGATGTTCATATCACAGACAATTTCATTTATACCGTATTTCATGGCCGTAGTTTCAAAGATATCGGGCAGGCATACCAACGAGGGGAAGATATAGAGGATGGCGGGCGATACATCTATGTATTCGACCTCAAAGGGAATCCCGTCCGGAAATACGTGCTCAACCATGCCATTTATGGTATCGATGTAGACGAGGATACGGGCACGATCCTAGCCACAGATGTAAATAGCAACGATCCAATTCTTACGTTTAAAATGTAACGACAAAATATCATGAAATACTTAAATCTAATCATACTACTATTATTCCTTTTCTCTTGCCAAGACAAGAAAAAAGATGAGATCATGCATTTAGTATCCGAATGGCAAGGAAAAGAAATATGGTTCCCGCAAGATATGGCTTTTACCCTTTTCGCATCTGATACAGTAGATTTCAGTATACCAAAATCATCTCACAAAGTTCTGGTTTTCGTGGACTCTATAGGATGCACCAGCTGTAAACTCCAACTACACCGATGGAAAGAACTGATTCAATACACGGACTCCATCACACAAGGAGCCGTTCCTTTCCTGTTCTTCTTTCAATCCAATGACAAAAAAGAAATACGGTATCTATTAAAAAGGAACAATTTTAATAAGCTGATCTGCCTAGACCCATCAGACAAGCTGAATAAACTAAATCATTTCCCATCGGATGGAAGATTCCAGACCTTCTTGTTAGATAAAGACAATAAGGTTGTCGTGATAGGAAATCCCATTCTTAACCCTAATATTCGGGAATTATACATAAAGGAGATAACCAGTAAACAACCTGCTTCGCAAGTACAGACCACCGTTAAAGTGGAAAAGGCATCCATGCAACTAGGTACTATCCAAATGGGAAAAAGCAAGGAAACCGTTTTCCTACTAACAAATACAGGAAACCATCCTCTGGTTATAATAGGGGCTGGGACAACTTGTGGATGCGCCGATTTATCTTTCGACAAGTACCCCGCCAAACCGGGGGAAGCTCTTCAAGTAAAAGTCATCATGACACCAAAAGACAAAGGTTTCTTTGACGAGACAATTACCGTAAAATGCAACACAAATCAACTAATAAAATTAAACATTCGGGGAACAACTCAATAAATCAAGAGTAAAGGGAGAACTTGACAGACACACCGGTATCCAACAAGTCTCCCACCCCACTTTCACTTACGAAGAAGAAAGGAGGTGACACAAAATTAGTAATTAAATTGATAGAAGGATTCGAGAACATCCTTTTTTGTATAAGATATAATAAGCAAAATATAAAATTCTCAAAAGTATAAACACAAAAAAATAAAACACATGAAAAAAGGAATATTCAGCTTATTCATTATAGCTACAACCGCAATCGCAGGTTGGAATTATAGTCAAAACAATGAAACTAAACTAGCGGACTTGACATTGAACAATATTGAGGCGTTAGCTAATGGAGAAGGAGGAAGTTATTGTAGTTATGCTGGGGGTGGATGCATTATCAAATATTCTGATGGAACATCGAGTTACTATCCAGGACGTTGGAACTAAAATTTAATCAAAGAGATATATTTGTATATTATACAAGATATGTAAATATATCTCTTAAAAAATACAATATCATGAAAAAATACGCATTTTTACTTCTTTCATTCATCTTTTTAGGATTCACCGCATGTAATAATAAACAGAAGCAAAGTGATAAAAATGTCACTTTCCAACGAAACGATTTTAAAGTTCAAAAAACGTTATCTGGGAAAACGATTGAATTCGACAGTATCATTTTACGGCCTACACAAATCCAATTATTTGATTCCTTTTTGATTACTTGTAATCAAGGAGCAGAAAAACAATTTCACATTTTCAACCTCAATACGGCACAAAAAAAAGGAGAATGTATCTCTGTAGGACAAGGACCTAAAGAAATGATGATACCATGTTTCGTCAACAGAAATGACTCTGTAGTCATTTTTGATATGATGACATCAACGATTTTCACCTACTCTATCCCAGAATTTACAAGAAACAAAGAACCTAAATACACTAGCCGTATCTCTCTAGACACAAAACCACTATGGAGTAATATCCGATGCTTAAACAATGGGTTCTTAGGTGTATCTTATCAAGAGATAAGTCCATGCTTCCTTTTTGATCAAACAGGGAAGAAAACAATGGATTTTGGAACTTATCTTAAAGCTGAATACGAATATACTCCTGCTGAATTAATCAATGCATTTCGGGCAGATCTGACAACCAATCTAAAAGAAAAGGTCGCAATCACTCACTACTTTACAGATCTAATCTGCATCTATGACTCTGATGGCACTTTAGAAAAAAAATTACAAGGACCTGATCACTTCGCCTCTGTTTTCAAAGAATTCAGAGATGGCGATATTATTGGAAGCAGAGCAAATCCACAAACTTATAGAGATGCATTTTATAGTCCAGTAAATGTCGGTGACTATTTCTTTGTCCTCTATAATGGCAAGATGCTTCAAAATGCTAATTACAACATATTATGCAAAGAATTATTTGTAATTGGATGGGACGGTAACTTGGAATGCCATTACACACTAGACCAAGGTGTCTCCGCTATTGCGGTAGATAACCAAAAACGGAAAATTTACGGTATTAGCGATGATCCAGAATATCACATAGTTGAATTTAACTATTGATAAATCTCTAGGAGATTGGAATCAAAGAAAAAAATAACAAGTATAAATGAATGAGAATAAAGAATGCATATATATGACGCATAAACCAAATAAAAGTTCTTATATCAATAGTTTTTAGAACAACAACTTATTAACTTTTAAACAAAAAAGGATAGTAATAACAAATTACTTATTGCTATCCTAATTTAATATTGAATAATAATAATAAAACACAACAGCATTAACATCATGTATTACAAATACACTCTTTTAATAATATGTTTATACGGCTATTTTTCATGCAAAAACAATTCTGACGACAAATTAGTCTATGCATTAAAATACGCAGAAAATAATCGTCATGAACTACAGAAAGTATTAGATCACTATAAAAAAGACACATTAAAACTAAAAGCAGCTCACTTCCTCATTGAAAGAATGCCTTATCAAAATTACTATGAAAGCAAAAAATACAATCAATACAAAAAACTATTACGACCAACTATGGTTGAAACCAAATTGCCCAGTGATATGGCTTTTAAAGTTTTAAATAAACAACTTGGAAATTTATCAGAATCAGATTTCCAGATGAAAAATGATGCTAAAACTATTACTGCTGACTATCTGATTAAAAACATCGACTATGCTTTTAAAGTTTGGGAAAAACAACCTTGGGGAAAACATATTTCTTTTGAATCATTTTGTCAAAACATCCTACCTTATCGTATAGGAAATGAGCCTCTAGAAGATTGGAGAGAACTGTATTACAACTATTTTCAGCCTATTTTGGATTCTATACAAACCGATAATAGCCCCTTGACTGCCTGCCAACTTATCTATGATGAGATCAACAAACTGGACTGGGCATTCGTACAAGATTTAACAGGTCCCTATATCGGGGGAAGGAGCTTATTTGAGCAAAGACTTGGCAACTGTAGGGAATACAGCAACTATATGTTATATGCTATACGTGCTGTAGGAATATACGGAGGTATCGATTTAATCCTACAAAATCCAAATGATTCTTTTCAACATCATTACTGGAATTACATGACAGATTCCACAGGAAAAGAAATAATGTTTGAACTTTATAAAATCCGCCCTGCAAAAAACGCTCAAGATACAACCCGATTACGAGCGAAAATTTATAGATTAAGCCCATTTATACAGAGCAAATCATTTCCCATTTTATTTCCAAATGAATCATTACCTAAAATATTAAATAACCCATTCATAATAGATGTATCAGACAAGTATTTTCCCAATAGCCATGTATCTATTTCTATCGATAGCAGGCATGCTAACAGTAAACTGCTTTATCTCTGTGTATTTGATAACTTAAAATGGGTTCCCATAGTAACTGCTCCCATAAAAAAAAACAATGCTTACTTTAAAGGGTTGGAAGCCAATATAGTTTATTGTCCATGCTTATATAATGATGGTTAGCCTATAACCAACCCTTTCTTGTACAAAGGGAATGGAGAAGTTCACTTTTTCAATCCTGATACTACAAAAGAGAGAGAGATCTTACTTACCCGAAAATTTTATATTCGACCATATTTCAAGGGATCGAAAAAACCTATAATATATGGAGGTCAATTTCAGGCCGCCAATAATAAACAATTTAAAAAGCCAATAACCCTCTATACAATTACCGAAGAACCAACTTGGCGATATAAAGAAATAACAATCAATTGTCCACAATCTTTTAAATACGTACGATACCAATCTCCGGACTCCTCATTTTGTAGTATGGCTGAGATCGAGTTTTACGCAAAAGACTCCTCTAAATTAGAAGGCAAAGTGATCGGTACAGAAGGAAGTTTTCAAGACCTACTCAAATATGATAAAAATACAGCATTTGATGGCGATCCAATAACTTGTTACTGGAGTAAATCTTGCGGAAACCCATGGATAGGGTTGGAATTAAAAAAATCCGAAGTTATTGAAAAGATCAGATATTTATGCTATAATGATGATAATGAGATTCGAGAAGGAGACTTATATGAATTATTCTATTTCGATGTCAATAAAGGCTTTATAAGCCTAGGGAAACAATATGGAAATAGAGAACAAGCGCTTCTCTTCAAAAATATACCTAACAATGCTATTTTATGGTTAAGAGATCATACCAGAGGTAAAGAAGAAAGAATTTTTACTTATGAGAACAATAAGCAGGTTTGGTGGTAAAACTAATTATAAATATCAATTAATGATGAATAAACAAATTAATTTCATTATGAAGAAACTCGTTAAAAGCGTCGAGAATGTTATCTTCCTAATGTTAGCACTATTTGTCTCTTTTGTTATTTTACAGATATTTTTCTTTAGTACCTTCAAGATTCCTTCCGATTCGATGAGTCCTGCACTGGAAGCAGGGGATAATGTTCTCGTATGCAAAGCAATTATTGGCCCCCGGCTATTCAATATATTCGTATCCTTACGCAATGAGCAAACCAAGATTTATCGCCTTCCAGGATTAAAGAAAATCCAACGAAATGATGTTTTAGTATTTAATTTCCCTTGTCCGAATAATTGGGAAACTATAGAAATGCACATCTTAAAATATTATGTGAAACGATGTATTGGATTACCGGGAGATTCCTTATCTATAAAAAACGGATTATTTCATATAGAAGGGTACCAAGGCATATTAGGAAACAGGCTCTCACAAATAAAAATTCAGGACAGAGAGGAAAAAGACTTTGAGGATGGAGTTTTTCATTGTTTCCCATACGATTCTACCTTATGTTGGAACATAAAAGACTTTGGAGCTTTGTACATACCTAAAGCAGGTACTTCAATCCTATTAGATCGGCAAAATTTTCTCCTCTATAAAAAACTAATTGAATGGGAACAACAGGAACATTTATATTATAGAGATACATCAGTCTATTTAAAGAATAAGAAAATAGACACATACCAGTTTCAGAAAAATTATTATTTCATGGCAGGAGATAACGGGGAAAACTCTCAAGATTCCCGCTATTGGGGACTTTTACCCGAGGAATATATCGTAGGTAAAGCTTGGATCGTATGGAAGTCGATAGATCCATACACTGGTAAAATCAGATGGAAACGATTATTTAATCTGGTTAATTGACATGAAAAGCCTTTATTATATAGACTATTTTTTTCTCTCGCTTTTTGGTGTGCTATTATTATGTACGCCATTCGCAACTGTCTCTGGGCTAGTAAATGGGATTATCATGAGGAAATTATATTGGGTAGAACTCATATTGTTTATTTCCTCTATCTATATACTATTCTCTCTTTTCATAAAAAGAGAGAGTACAAACATCTCTTTCGCTTGGAATGATTTTATACTTTTAATTATAGGTATTTGGTCTGTCACCACATATTCATGGGTACTTGACGCTGAACCGGAAAAAATCATATTCATCGGACAGATGGTTATATTATGGTTTATATTTCGATATACTATCTGTAAATATCCAATGCTTATACATTATTTTTTATTTGTCCTCATCGGTATCGGCTTTATAGAAGCCATTTGGGGATTCAAGCAAATACAAGGTTGGACGTACTCCAATCATTCATTATTCCGGTTGACCGGCTCTTTTTTCAACCCGGGACCTTATTCCGGATATTTAGCGATAACGTTACCGGTCGCTTTTGGAGTCTTGTTAAGACAATCCAAACGGAATTTCTTATATTATTTTTCTGCGCTATGCACACTAACAATTATCGTGGTACTTCCTGCGGGAATGAGCCGGTCCGCATGGATAGCGACAACCTGCTCTTGCGTTTGGGTATACTTCATGTACCGTCTTGATTGGAAACGTATCAAGATAAAATTGAGACAGCATAGAAAGTTATATATAATTGGTAGTATTCTCGGGTGCATTTTACTTATCGGTGGGAGTATATATCTTTACACATTGAAAAAAGATTCCGCAGATGGTAGATTTCTTATGTGGAAAATTACGGCAAAAGCGATTCAGAAGCAACCAATAATGAGTACTGGATTAGGAGGATTTCCTGCCGCTTACGCTGAAACACAAGCGGAATACATGGCTTCGGGAAAAGCGACTGAACAGGAAAAGTTGGTTGCCGGATGCCCGGAGTACGCATTTAATGAATACTTGCAGATTGGATTAGAACAGGGGTTAGTAGGATTAGCCCTATTTATAGGCTGGCTGTGGCTTCTATTTTATAAAGGAATAAAGAACAAAAGGTATGCTTGTTGCGGGGGATTGATGTCTCTGGCTATATTCGCCTTCTCTTCTTATCCATTGCAATTGCCGGAGTTTTGGGTAGTATTGATATTCCTAGGGGTGATGAGCGTAACACCGGACAAGGATGAGATCCGTGAGAACCAAGCCGAATCAAATGGCCATAGATGGGGCAAACAGATATTTTTTATGGGAATCGCTATCCTTGGAATTGGTTTGTTCTGGATGCAAAAAGATCATTATAAGGCTTATCAACAATGGAATAAGGCGCAAATGTTTTACAATAATAAAGCTTACGAAGCGGCCTTGGAGGTATATGAACCTTTGTATCCATTATTGAAGCATAAACCGGAATTCCTTTTCGAGGCCGCTCAATCTCTTAGCAAAACCGGACAATATGAGAAAGCGAATGAATATCTGGAGAGAGCTGTCTTATTAAGCTCCGATCCCATGCTTTATTACGTAATGGCTAAAAATGAGCAGTGTTTAGGTGAATACCGACAAGCGGAAAAGCACCTGTTACATGCCATTGATATTTTACCGGAACGTATCTATCCGTATTATCTGTTAATGAATCTTTATACGGAACCATCTTATTTTCAACCTGCAAAATTGAAAATGGCGATTGATTCCGTATTAACTAAGAAACCCAAAGTGGAAAGTTCCGCTATTAAAGAAATGAAAGAGAAAGCACGAAGTATGTTAAACAACACATCAATATGAATACAATATCCTTATTTTTATAGCAATTACGACTACATCGTAACAATAAATACTTATATTTGCGAATGATAAATTGTACAAACCGATCAATCATACGAGTATGAAATACTATAAATTGTTGACCTTTACGCTTTTATTCTGTTTAAGCGCATGCGGTGGAGAAAAGAAAGATACAGATGCCACACAGGATTCCGTAGAGACCGTATTGCCGGATGAGGCGAACGAAGTCACGATCATGACATTGAAGCAAACGGAATTTAATCATGAGTTGATAAGCAATGGTAAACTGTCCGCTCGCAAGTTGGTGGACTTACGGTTTGAGTCGGCGGAACCCATCGCCCGTATCTACGTGAAGAACGGAGACCGGGTAAACAAAGGACAGAAAATAGCGGAACTCGCTACTTTCCGGCTCACGAACAAAACTGCGCAAGCCAAGGATGCCCTAGAGAAAGCGAGGCTTGAATTAAAAGACGTATTGATCGGTCAAGGATATATGCTGGAAGACTCAGCGAAAGTCCCGCCCGCGACGCTCAACCTAGCACGGGTAAAAAGTGGATATGATCTGGCGCTCGCCCAATATCAACTTGCCCAATATGAGGAACAGAACGCGACGCTAATCGCGCCTTTCGACGGTATTATCGCAAACCTTTTCGCTAAACAAGAGAACGTGGCGTCTACGACGGACGCATTCTGTACCGTTATCGATCCTCATAGTCTGGAAGCCTCTTTCACCGTATTGGAAAGTGAGTTGCCGCTTATCCAAAACGGAGATAAAGTGGAAGTTACCCCTTTCGCTACCACCAGCTTAAAGACTGAAGGACGTATATCCGAGATCAACCCGCTAGTGGATGAGAACGGGATGGTACAAGTGAAAGCAGCGGTAAACGACAAAGGTAAATTATTCGAAGGCATGAATGTACGGGTTAGCGTACAACGCTCGCTCGGGAAGCAATTGGTCGTACCTAAAACGGCCGTGGTATTACGTTCCGGAAAACAGGTCGTATTTACTTTAGTTGATGGGCACGCTTATTGGAACTACGTGCGCACCGGACTGGAAAACGCGGATAGTTATACCCTTTTGGAAGGATTGAAAGAAGGGGATGTCGTGATTACAAGCGGCAATATTAATCTGGCGCATGAGTCACCGGTCAAGGTAATTGAAAATTGAGAATTGAGAATTGAAAATTAGTTGCGTATGATTCGCTTCCTGCTACAACGTCCGATAGCGGTATTGATGGCTTTTACGGCCTGCTTTATCGTGGGGTTGGTGACTTATTTCACCATACCGGTCTCCTTATTGCCTGATATCGCCATACCCGAGATTACCGTTCAGATATCCGGACAAAATACATCCGCACGGGAATTGGAAAACACCGTCGTGAAACCGGTCCGTTTGCAATTGATGCAAGTGGCAGGATTACGGGATATCCATAGCGAGACTCGCGATGGAGCGGGTATTATCCGCCTTAGCTTCGACTTTGGCACGAATACGGATCTTGCCTTTATAGAGGTCAATGAGAAAATAGATGCCGCCATGAATTACCTGCCCCGTGAGGTAGAACGTCCACGGGTAGTCAAGGCGAGCGCTACGGACATTCCGGTGTTTTGCCTCAACCTCACACTCAAGACAATTGAAAATGATGCCGCTTTCCTCGATCTTTGCCAATTCGCAGAAACAGTGATCAAACGAAGGATCGAACAGTTGCCGGAAGTGGCGATGGTGGATATCACGGGCATATTAGGACGGCAATTACAGATCGTACCGGATATGAAGCTCTTGGAAATGGTTGATATTACATTAAATGATTTGGAATCTGCCTTATCCGCTAACAATATAGAGCCGGGAAGCATGACCGTACGGGATGGTTATTATGAGTACAATATCAAATTTTCCACCTTATTACGTACACCGGAAGACGTACAAAATATCTATATCCGTAAGAATGACCGGATCTTCCAGATAAAAGATCTGGCAAAAGTAGCTGTCGTACCGGAAAAAGAGACCGGCTTATCGCTAGCCAACGGGAAAAGGGCCGTTACATTAGCCGTTATCAAGCAAGCGGACGAGAATATGGATAATATGAAAGAGGCGCTTGCCGAGGTTACCGATTATTTCAAGTCTATTTACCCAGATATTGAATTTACGATCACAAGAAACCAGACCGAGTTATTGGATTATACGATCTCCAACCTCAAGCAGAACCTATCGTTAGGTTTCTTATTTATCTGCATCGTGGCGATCCTTTTCCTCGGGGACGTAAAAAGCCCGGCGGTAATCGGACTAAGTATGGTAGTCAGTATTATCATTAGTTTCTTGTTCTTCTACCTTTTCAATATGTCCTTAAATATCATCTCCCTATCCGGATTAATTCTGGCATTGGGTATGATGATAGACAGCTCCATCATCGTGACGGAGAATATAGCGCAATACCGGGCAAAAGGAGATAATCTGGAAGAAGCGTGTATAAAAGGGACCACAGAAGTAATCACCCCCATGCTTAGTTCCACATTTACCACGATCGCTGTATTCGTTCCGCTGGTATTTATGAGTGGTATAGCGGGAGCGATTTTCTTCGATCAGGCGTTTGCCGTTACGGTTGGTTTAATGGTCTCTTATTTCACCGGAATCATGTTACTGCCTGTACTTTACAAATTAGTTTACAGCATACCGGAGATCAAGCATTCCTTTTTCAACCTGAAAATAAACAATTTGATCAAGGAGCATACGCTGGACCGGTTCTATGACGGAGGGGTTGATTTCATATTCAGGCATAAGACCACTAGCCTACTATTTGTAGCTGTCACCATCCCCCTTTGCGCAATCCTATTCTATATGATCCCCAAAAGCCGGATGCCGGAAATCGATCAGAATGAGTTAATCGCACATGTTGAATGGAATGAGAACATCCATATTGATGAGAATAGAAAGAGAGTCACCGAATTATTTGGTGAGGCCGATCGGTTAGGTGCGCAACACACGGCCTATATCGGACAGCAACAATTCCTGCTAAACCGAGACAGGGAATTATCCATCTCGGAAGTAGAGCTTTATTTCAAGACAGAAGAGACCGATGCTATCGCTCCTTTACAACAAGAAATCTCCGCTTGGGTAAAGCGAAATTACCCGACAGCCGTATTATCGTTCTCTCCGCCGGAGACTGTGTTTGAGAAACTGTTCGTAACCGGTGAGGCCGATATCGTAGCCGAGTTCTATGCCCGTAACAAAGAACAAGCTCCGGATGCCCCTACTTTGCAAAAACTAGAGAAAACACTAGAGAGTAAGACCGGTCTCGCTCCCGTTGGCGTAGCTTTCGAGAATCAATTAAACATATCCATAGACCATCAGAAACTATTACTTTATAATATCTCCTATGAAGAGGTCTACCGGGTACTTAAGACGGCCTTCAAGGAAAATGAAGTCGCTACCTTACGCTCTTATCAACAGTATTTACCGATCACGCTAGCCGGAAACGAGCAAACGGTCGATCATATCCTACATAATACGTTAATCCGTACGCAACCGGACGAAAACCAAAAGACGAATCATGTCCCTCTTAGCGCAGTAACAAAAATTACTCCCGGAGAGGATTTGAAGATACTCACCGCTGGAAAGAACGGGGAATATATTCCTTTTAGCTTCTATCAAGTAGAGAACGCGGAACAGTTAATGGAAAATATTCGGGAGCTCGTACGCAGCGAATCCAAGGATAAGACGAATTGGGACATCGATTTCTCGGGAAGCTTCTTCTCGAACCAACAAATGCTGAATGAACTGGTCGTCATCTTGTTCATATCCATTCTCTTGATGTACTTTATCTTAGCGGCGCAATTCGAGAGCTTCTTGCAGCCCTTGATCGTCCTGCTGGAAATACCTATAGACGTAGCCGCCTCCTTACTGGTATTATGGATATGCGGGCATACCTTAAACCTGATGAGTGCTATCGGTATCGTGGTAACTTGCGGTATCATCATAAACGACTCTATCTTGAAACTGGACGCGATCAATGAGCTTCGGAAAGAAGGTGTACCCTTGATGGAAGCGATCCATGAGGCGGGTCGTCGCCGTCTGCGCCCGATTATCATGACCTCATTGACAACTATATTCGGCATGGTACCGCTACTATTCACGTTCGATATGGGAAGTGAGTTGCAAAAGCCGCTCTCCATTGCCATGATCTCGGCGATGCTGATCGGTACGGCAGTCAGTTTATTTATTATCCCTTTGGTTTATTGGTTTATCTATAGGAGACATGCTTTATGAAAAAAAGATACAAGAGGACATTCCTAGTTTTATACGCGTTCTGTTCGCTATTAGCCGAAGGAGTATCGGCCCAATCGCTCGTCCTTTCCCTCGAGAAGACGATCTCATTGGCCGCCGATAGCTCGCTGGAGGCTTTTCGTACGAAAAACCTATTCTTGTCCGGCTACTGGGAGTTTCGTAATTACAAAGCGGAGCGACTGCCTAGTCTTACATTGAATATCACACCCGCCGAATATTACCGGGATATCACGAAACGATACGATTCAGAAAAAGACATCGACGAATACCGTAAGCAACAATCCTTTTATGCGGGAGGAAACTTAAAGATCAAGCAGAACTTCGATATGCTGGGTGGTAGTTTCTTCGTGGACACGGATCTGGGGTATATGCGCTATTTCGGCTCGAATACTTATAATCAGTTCACCTCCGTTCCAATCCGTATCGGATACAGCCAAGATTTATTGGGATACAATCCTTTCCGGTGGGAGAAGAAGATAGAGCCACTAAAATATGAGAAAGTAAAGAAAGAGTTGCTTTATAATATCGAGACCGTCAGCGAGCAAGCCACCACCTACTTTTTCTCTTTAGCCATGGCTCAAGTAGAATATGATATGGCTAAAGAAAATGTAGCGACAACCGATACGTTATACCGTACCGGCCAAGAGCGGCATAAGATCGCGGCTATCAGCCAAGCGGATTTACTGACACTCAAGCTGGATGCGATCAATGCCCGCAACACGTTACAAAACGCCGATATAGCCTTGAAACGAGCCATGTTCAGTCTGGCCTCGTATCTGAATTTCGATAAGAATACGGAGATACGGCTTCGGTTGCCGTCACGCCCCCATGATATGGATATTCCGGTGGATCAAGCATTGACGTTAGCCCGGGAAAATAACCCCAAGTTTCTGGAAGTGCGGCAAGAGGTACTAGAGGCCGAGCAACAAGTAGATAAGACCAAGAAGGAAACCTTATTCAACGCATCCTTAAATGCCAGTATCGGTTTCAATCAAGTAGCGACCCAGTTTAAGGAAGTTTACAAGAATCCGCTACAGCAGGACTTGGTATCGATCTCTATCTCTATTCCCCTTATAGACTGGGGAGTACGGAAGGGTAAATACAATATAGCCAAAAGCAATCTAAATGTTACGCAAATATCCGCACGGCAGACGGAAGTCACTCTGGAGGAAGACGTTATCATGACTGTCGGCGATTTCAATGTACAGCAAAACCTGATCGCCAGCGCAGAGGAGGCTTTGGACATCGCAATCATGGCCTATAACGAGACCAAGCAACGTTTCATGATCGGCAAAGCGGATATCAATAGCCTTACGCTCTCCTTGAACCGACAACAGGAAGCGCAACGTAATTATATCACGGCCTTGCAAAATTATTGGTTGAGCTATTACAAAATACGTAAGCTCACCTTACATGATTTCGAGACAGGCATCTCATTAGCCAACGAATTTGATTACGAGCATGGGTTCTAAGCCGAACATATCATCCTTTACGATCATCGTCACCTTCCTCTGTATCGCATTGGCGGGGATCGCCTTCGTGCCTTTATTGCCGATCAAGCTATCTCCCTCCCGTACGCTGCCGAAATTAAGTATCAGCTATAATATGCCCTCCAACTCAGCGAGGGTTATCGAGATGGAGGTAACCTCCCGGTTGGAAGCGATGCTTGCCCGTATCAAAGGAATCAAAGAGATCTCCTCGACCTCGGGAAACGGATGGGGAAGGATTACCTTAGAACTAGATAAACATACGAATATAGACGCCGCACGTTTCGAGGCATCAACCATTGTAAGGCAGACGTGGCCGGACCTTCCGGAGGAATTAAGTTATCCGATTTTAGAGATGAGCCGTCCGGACGACAAGGAATCACGCCCGTTCATGAGTTATACCTTGAACGCTTCCGCTACCCCGATATTCATCCAGCGATTCGCCGAGGATCAGATAAAGCCCCGGCTTAGCAGCGTGCAAGGTATTTATCGTATCGATGTTAGCGGGGCAACCCCTATGGAATGGCGCTTGGAATACGATAGCCGCCAGCTACGGGATCTGGGGATCACGATAGAGGATATCCAATCGGCGATCAGCCAATATTACAAAAAAGAGTTCCTTGGAACCGCTAATATGGGACAAGGAGATACCGGCAAGGAATGGATTCGTCTGGCGTTAATGCCGGAAAAGATCACGAATGGGTTCGAACCATCGCATATCACCGTCGCAAACAAAGATGGTAGCTTAATCCGGCTGGATCAATTGATAAAGGTAACCCGGCAAGAAGAGGCCCCACAAAGTTACTACCGGATCAATGGTTTAAACTCTATTTACCTGTCTATCCGTGCGGAAGAGACTGCCAACCAGTTGCAATTAGCCAAGAAAGTGAAGGAAGAAATGGAACATATCCGCACCTTGCTTCCTCCCGGTTACGAGATCCATACCAGTTACGACGCTACCGAATTTATCCAAGAAGAATTGGATAAAATCTACGTCCGTACAGGCTTGACCATCTTGATCCTCTTGCTCTTCGTTCTGCTGATTACCCGGAATGTACGTTATCTGTTCTTGATCATCATCAGTTTAAGTATCAATCTGTGTATAGCCGTTATCCTTTATTATTTATTAGGGTTGGAGATGCAATTGTACTCGCTGGCAGGTATCACGATCTCTCTCAGCTTGGTGATCGATAATACGATCGTGATGACTGATCACATCCGGCACCATCATGACCGGAAAGCATTCTTGTCTATTCTGGCGGCAACTTTGACGACTATGGGCGCCCTCGTGATCATCTTCTTCTTGGATGAGAAGATACGGTTGAATTTACAAGATTTCGCCGCTGTCGTGATCATTAATCTGGCCGTATCTTTGTTCATCGCGTTATTCTTGGTTCCGGCATTGATCGATAAGATGAATTTGCACCCGAAGAAAGCCGCTTCTTTTTCCCAAAAAGCTCGGAGTCATTGGAAACAACATCCGGTAGTCCGTCCGATACGGTCGTTCATACACCGTTTTCCAGTCTATTTCTCTCATTATTACCGGGCGCAGATCCGTTTCCTTTGCAATTGGAAAAAGCTGGCTTGTCTTATTCTAGTACTGGCTTTCGGACTACCGATATTTTTATTGCCGGAGAAGATCGAGCCGGAAGAGAAGGATCTATCCGCAAGGGACTCTTTGTGGATCGCCCGCTACAATGAATTCGCGGCGAAAGATATTTGGAAGGAAACGATAAAACCTATCGTCGATAAGAGTTTGGGAGGAACCTTGCGCCTATTTGTCCAAAAGGTATACGAGGGAAGTTATTTTACCCGGAATGAAGAAACGGTATTAAGTATCAGCGCTTCCATGCCGAACGGTACGACCCTTGATCAAATGAACCACTTGATCAACCGAATGGAGGCTTACTTGAGTACCTATAAGGAAATACGGCAGTTCCAGACCAGTATCTATAACGCACGTCAAGCCAGTATCAACGTCTATTTCACCCGTGAGAACGAGCGAAGTGGTTTCCCCTACACCTTGAAAAGCAGGGTGATTAGCAAAGCGTTGGAATTAGGTGGTGGAAGTTGGGGCGTATGGGGACTTATGGACCAAGGTTTCAGCAATGATGTCCGTGAGAACGCAGGTTCTTTCCGGATCGAGATGTACGGATATAATTATGACGAGCTATACGAATGGGCGGAGAAACTGCGGGAGAAATTGCTTACGTATCGCCGTATCAAGGAAGTATTGATCAATTCCGAGTTTTCTTGGTGGAAGGATGATTATCAGGAATTCTACTTCAACTTGAATAAATCCCGTATGGCGCAAGCGGATATATTGCCTATCGATTTATTCGCGTCTATCCGGCCTGTTTTCGGTAAAGATATCTACGCAGGTACCATCGTCGTTGATAACGAGACGGAAAAGCTAAAACTTTCTTCCCGCCAATCAAAGGAGTTCGATATATGGAGTATGCAATATGTACCTCAAACCATCCGTGATAAATCCTATAAGTTGTCCGAACTCGCTATCGTCGAGAAAAGCCAGACCCCTCAACAGATAGCGAAAGTAAACCAGCAATACAGGCTCTGCCTGCAATATGAATATATCGGAGCTTCCTCACAAGGCGAGAAGATACAGAAAAGGGAACTTAGAGAGTTTAACAAGATCCTGCCTATGGGATATACGGCTAAAGCGGAAAAGAACTATTGGTCATGGGATCAGAAAGATAATAAACAATATGCGTTATTATTCTTGATCATCGTTATTATTTTCTTTACGACCAGTATCTTGTTTAATTCCTTGAAACAACCGCTGGCGGTCATTTTTGTCATACCGATCTCTTATATCGGGGTATTCCTGACCTTCTATTGGTTCAAGCTAAACTTCGACCAAGGAGGATTCGCCTCCTTCGTTTTATTATGCGGTATCACGGTAAACGCCAGTATCTATATCTTAAACGAATATAACCAAATTCGGGAACGGATACCCGCTATTTCCCCAATCCGTGCTTATCTAAAGGCATGGAACGCCAAGATCACGCCGATTTTCCTAACCGTTATATCGACCATACTCGGATTTATCCCGTTCATGCTAGGCACCGATAAAGAAGCCTTTTGGTTCCCGCTCGCTGCCGGAACGATAGGCGGCCTTATCATGTCTATCCTAGGCATCTTCTTTTATTTACCGATATTTACGCTGAAAAAAGAACGGCATTAAACAGGAATACGTATCTTTAACGGATAAATCGTTAATCAAATTCATTAAACTTATGAGACACATAAATTATTTAGTATTGCTTCTGGTAGCTTGCTGCGTAGGTGCTTGCAGTTCCCCGAAAAATGATACGAAAGATGCTTATCCGATGTTCTGGACTTGGTTGGATTACCAGCCCGGAATGAATTTCGACTCCATCTGCACGATCATGAATGAGGCGGGGATAGACGGTGTCATGCTAAACGCCCCTACTCCGGATGATTATCGGGTCGCTATTCCCATCGCCCAGAAACATGGGATAGAGGTCTACGCTTGGTTATGGACGATGAATCTGGAACATGACCGGGACGCTATCTTAAAAGAACATCCCGAATGGTTCAGCGTAAACCGTTACGGACAAAGCTTGGCCGATACGACCGCTTACGTGGATTACTACAAATTTATGTGCCCTGCCTTACCCGAGGTACGGGAGTTTATCAAGAAGAAAATAGAGGCTTACTGCGAGGTAGAGGGTTTGAACGGTATCGCTATCGATTACAACCGTTTCGTGGACGTTATCCTGCCGACTACCCTTTGGCCGAAATACGGTATCGTGCAAGATCAAGAATATCCGCAATGGGATTTTGGCTATCACCCGGCTATGATCGAGAAGTTCAAGGCCGCTTACGGATATGATCCAAGGGAACAAGAAGATCCCTCGCAAGACGAGAAATGGCTTCAATTCCGTTGTGACCAGATTACCGAGGTAGCCAATATGATCGCCGACGTGGTTCACTCCTATGGAAAGAAAATGGCAGCCTCTCCTTTCCCAACCCCCAAGATGGCGTCCAAAATGGTTCGTCAAGACTGGGGTAAATGGAATCTGGACATTGTCTTCCCCATGGTATACCATAACTTCTACACGGAAGATATTAGTTTTATCTCAGACTGTATGATAGAGGATGTTCGGGATAAGAACCCGAAAACAACGCTTTACTGCGGCTTAATGGTTTCAGACGATATGCAAGCCAGCATGGACGCCGCGCTAAATCATGGGGCGGAAGGAATCTCTATCTTTACCGTATCCGCTTTACGCACTCCGGAAAGCCGTGCGATGTTCAAGGCTTACGCGGATAGTGTTCGTGCGGTTCGTGCCAAGAACAATGGGGTGAATCCGGCTTTATCCAAGAGTACCAAAGTAACGAATCCTTTCGAGAACATGGATATCTTGAACATGATAAACGCAAAGATCAAGGAGCTCGCCAACGTGCCTATTCCGAATATCGCCGATTATAAATTGGTGAACGAAAAAGGTGCCACGAAATACTACGAGGTCAAAGAGCTAAACACAGGAAAAACATTCTGCGTAGACTTTTACTTCTACGGAGGTATTCTTTCCGGATGGAATGTTACGGTTAAATAAGTACTTGATAATAGCTATTTTTATGCGGCCTACCTCGTAAATTCATGAGGTAGGCCGCATGCGTAAACACCCCTATTCCAGAACGCCGAAACAAACAATCACCTTTAACAAGAATACTTAATAAAGCCCGACGAGACGGCCTATTGGAGAGCTTGCCGCACAAACAGATGCTCTCCGTTATCCCGGGACTCATGAGGCACTCCAGCCGGCGCACTTACTACCGTGTCCGCAAGGAAGAGAGGCTTGTGCCACTACCTATGTTACGAACGTGCCATCACCGTGGCACAACTGTGCCAATAGCATGGCACATCATTGGCACCACAAAGTACTATTAATAAAGCAATTGGAATGATATCACGGAGTCACCTCCCAGCATTTCCATCCTTTGTTGGCACAGATATATACAATGTAGGAACGGACATGGTAGTACGGGAACTTCTCCTTGGTATCCTTGGCGTAGGCGAGTACTTGCGCCACGTCCTCGGGACGGGGATCGCTGAGCGCCAGCATGCGCTCCACCTCCTTCGCCTTGAAATACTTGAATTCCACCAACCGGTCATCCTTGTAATAGTCCGTACCGGGGATACCGGTCATCTCGAAATCCGAACGGCCCGCCGAATTGTTCTGCTCGATGGCGAACGTATAGTAGCTGCTCAGGTAACGGGAACAAAGCTCGAAGAAGGAGCAACGGATGAAATTCTCGTTGATCCTGTCGAACACCTGCGCCGGGAACTGCCCGAGGTATTGCTCGAAGTAGTTTTGTACCAGCGGCTCGAAACGACGCTCTTCCGTGAAACGCTCGTAAGTAGGCACATAGCGTTGGGCGTTTCCCTCTATATGATTCATCTCGTTATAATAGTCCATGTAGATGCTGCGCATCGTAAGGTTGGGTAGCACCATGCGGTAATTATTCCGCAGCGTGGTCATACCCAGATAAAAGAGGCTGACCGGATAGAAGTTCTTGTCGAAGAATTTCCTCTTGTTGAACTTGCTCGACAGGTCGGAAACGTTATAGGATAACTCGTCGTCAATCACCAACGCATCCAGCATCTCCTTGGAGTTCTCTTGCGAGAGGGTCAAGCGACGGATCCAACCGATATCCGTACGCAGGTTCTCATCCACCAGCTCACTCGGGATCATACCATCCATCGTGGCGAAGTTCTTAAAGAAATAGGTCAAGATCGTGGAATTGAACAAAGGCTCCGCGCCGGGACGGAAACGATAGCCGTCGTAGTTGTTCACGATCAGTTGCCAAAGTTCCTCAAAAGAGTCCTGCCCCGTGCCATACTTCTTCAACACGTATCCCAGATAAGCGCTCGCTTCCTCATACGTAAAACCAAGCATATCCAGAAACCTCGGATGCAAGGTCAAGATCTCCGCTATATTATATCCGCTGGTCAAATCATCCATCGTGACGGGAAGAACCCCCGTGCAGAAACATGTACGGATACTACCTTCGCCGATACCCGCTTTGATCACCTTGAAGAAAGTGCGCAGGAAACTATCCTTCGTGGTTACCTGCTCATAGAGCGGATCCTTGTAGGCCGTCAACAACTGATTGGTGAAATTATCGTACTCATCGATCAACACATACACTTTAGGCAGTCCATGCTCACGGGCGTACCCCAAAGCTTCCTCAAGCATCTTGGAGGCCTCTTTCTTGCTGGAGAACTGAAAATCCTTAAACAAGTCCCGGTTATGCGTTACCATGATCTCCACGGGAGAACGATTCAGATCGTTGAAATTCCGCTCCAACCCTTCCATGTCATCGGCCATCACCATCTTGGAAAAATCATAGCGCACGATCATATAACGATTATGCTCCTCCGTCGGGTGCTCCCCGATCCAAGTCCCGCCGAACAGTTCCTCGAACCGGTCGGCCTTGGTACGGTCGTAGTAACAGGCCAAGGTAGAGATAAACAGGCTTTTCCCGAAACGACGGGGACGCAAGAAGACTGGAGCCTTATAGTCTTCCAAGCCCGGAATGAAATCGGTCTTGTCCACATAGTAGAAATTGCGTTCCCGCATCTCTACAAAATCCGCTACCGCATAAGGAATCGTTATTCGTGCCATAAGCTTTCTTTTTTCTGATACAATACTACAAATTTACGGAAAAATGCTGGAACAACCGAGAGAGATGGGAGAAATGACGCTAAAAGACTTTGTACCAATGTCGTTACGGTGTCAGATGAGGTCAAACCGAAAAAGCGGAAAATGCAAGGAAAAGCAGAATATAGCAGGAGAACGGTTTGCAAATCATTACCCAAGAAGATGTAAGATTTAATACATGTAGGACGCTATTGCACCGTTTGTCACCGTTTTGCGTAGCAAGGTTTAACTCGTTGATATTTAACTTTGCAAACAAAAAAACGAGTATGGCAAGAAGTACATTCAAAGTGCTGTTCTACGTGAACGGCAGCAAGGAGAAAAACGGTATTGTCCCCATCATGGGACGAGTGACAATCAACGGTTCTGTGGCGCAGTTCAGTTGCAAGCAGACCATCCCGAAAGCGCTTTGGGATGCGAAGGGCAACAGAGCCAAAGGCAAGAGTATTGAAGCGAGGGACATTAACCACGCTTTAGACAACATCAAGGCGCAAATCATCAAGCACTACCAGCGCATTTCAGACAGAGAGGCGTATGTTACGGCAGAAATGGTGCGCAATGCCTATCAAGGAATCGGCAGCGAGTATGAAACACTGCTTGGAGCGTTTGACAAGGACAACGCAACGTTTCAAAAGCGTGTGGGGACGGACCGTGTAAAAGGAACTTACATGGCAAGGGTTCGTGCAAGAAACCATGTGGCGGCATTCATCAAGGCTAACTACAAGCGAAGCGACCTGTCTATGCTTGAACTGACACCCGACTTCATCAAGGAGTTTGCCGTTTTCCTTTCCACCGACAGAGGATTGCAGAATGGCAGTATATGGACTAACTGCATGTGGCTGAAAGGTGTGGTCATGCGTGCGCACTTCAACGGACTAATACCGAGAAATCCGTTTGCGCAGTTCCATATAAGCCCTAACATAAAGGAGCGTGAGTATCTGACGGAAGAAGAACTGAAAACATTGATGACACACGAATTTGCGGATGCCAAACTTTCCTACATCCGTGACATCTTTGTCTTTGCCAGCTTTACCGCACTGTCATTCGTGGATGTCAAGGGACTGACCACCGATGATATAGTGGAGGTGAACGGAGAGAAGTGGATATTATCCAAACGGCACAAGACCAAAGTCCCGTTCCAAGTGAAACTGCTTGACATCCCTTTGCAGATTATCAAGCGTTACGAGGAGTTCCAAACGGACAAGTCCGTTTTCCCGAATCTGAACTATTGGTCTATATGCAAGCCATTGAAAAAGATGATAAAAGAGTGCGGAATCACAAAGGACATCTCATTCCATACTGCGAGGCATGGGTTCGCAACCCTTGCTCTAAGCAAAGGTATGCCGATTGAAAGCGTCAGCCGTGTGTTAGGACATACGAACATCGTTACAACCCAACTCTATGCGAAAATAACCACGCAGAAGATAGACCACGACCTTACAATGTTCGGTGACAAACTGAACCAATCTTTTGGGAACACAACAATGGCATAGGGCTATGGAAAGAAGTACCATCACAATAGACGAGTTCGGCAATGTTATTTTGCCAAATGACACAACCGATGTATGGATGAACGAATCCGAGTTGTTGGATTTGTTCGGTGTCACCGCCCCGACCGTTCGGGCAGGGATAAAGGCTCTTTGCAAAAGTGGCGCATTGAGGGAGTACGAGATAAAGCGTACCATACGCCTATCCGACAAGTGCAGCATGGAGTTTTACAACCTTGAAACGATAATTGCCCTCGCTTTCCACTTCGGCACATTCGGAGCAAAGCGGGTGCGCAATGCCATCATGAAAAGGCTGTACTTGCGAAAAAAGAAACAAACCATCTTCTTTTCGTTGGGCAATGCCGAAATAGTCAAGCCCAAATACCTCTCGTAGATTGGGATGAGAGACTGACGTAATGCAGTCATTAAATCTGTACGTCAGCACAACAATACGACAGATACTCTGATTTTTTCTCCCGAAAAGCGAAATCCGACCATTCGCATTTCGGGAGTTTTTTTGTCTTTCCAATCCGACTCCATTGACAAACCTTTGAAAGTTTTTGTTCCGAGGGGCTTTTTTCTATATTCTGCTGTATTTTGCGTAACAACCTATTCATTAAATGATTATACTTTTGTGGCTGGTATTTTTCAAACTTAAAACCATTTGATTATGTCAGCTAACAAACAACAAGACAGCCACAAGCCGCCATCAGATGGCAGCGTGGCAAAAGAAGAGTTCATCCGAGTGGGAACATCGCTCTACAAGATTGTGGAGCAGCCGAGACTGAACGGAGGGTATGTAAAGAAACGCATCGCGTGGAACAACGAGACCCTGCGCCAAGACTATGGCAAGGACTACATCGGCAGCGTTCCCAAGTATGACGGTTTCTGCACCGTACCCGAACACATCGGCTACCGCCCTGTGGTCGGTAAGTTCCTTAACCTCTATGAACCGATAGACCACCGACCAAAGGAGGGTGATTTCTCGCACATCCAATCATTGATACGGCACATCTTCGGAGAGCAATACGAGTTGGGGATGGACTATCTGCAACTGCTCTACCTGCAACCCATCCAAAAGTTGCCCATCCTGCTGTTGGTATCTGAAGAACGCAACACAGGCAAGAGTACGTTTCTCAACTTTCTGAAAGCCCTTTTTCAGAACAATGTCACGTTCAACACCAACGAGGATTTCCGCAGCCAGTTCAATTCCGATTGGGCAGGAAAGCTCCTCATCGTGGTGGATGAGGTGCTGCTCAACCGTAGGGAGGACAGCGAGAGGTTGAAGAACCTCAGTACAACCCTATCCTATAAGGTGGAAGCTAAAGGCAAAGACCGTGACGAGATAGCGTTCTTTGCCAAGTTCGTGCTATGCTCCAACAACGAGTATCTGCCCGTAATCATAGATGCAGGAGAAACACGCTATTGGGTACGCAAGATTGAACGCTTGCAGTCCGATGATACCGACTTTCTGCAAAAACTGAAAGCGGAGATACCCGCTTTTCTTCATTTCCTGCAACACAGACAGCTATCCTCCGAAAAGGAAAGCCGTATGTGGTTTGCCCCATCCTTGCTGCATACAGAAGCCTTACAGAAGATAATCCGCAGCAACCGCAACCGATTGGAGATAGAGATGCAAGAACTTATCCTTGACATCATGGATAGTGTTGGTACGGATACTTTCTCTTTCTGCTACAACGACCTTCTTCTTTTGCTGGTACACTCACAGGTAAAGGTGGAGAAGCACCAAGTCCGTAAGGTATTGCAGGAGTGCTGGAAATTAACTCCTGCACCGAATACGCTTACTTACAACACCTATCAAGTGGACTATACCCGAGAGTGCCGCTATTCTCCCATACGGAGGATAGGACGGTTTTATACCGTAACAAGAGAACAGTTGACAACACTCTGATTATTTTGATAAAATGATGAATAAGGATATAACTACACTGATATATAAAGGTTTGTACTCTCATCAAACATTCATCAAAAACATCTTACTGATGAAAAGAGGAAACAGGTCAGGCAGACCATACGCTATATGGCAAATGATGATTTTCTCTTTTGGTAAGTGCTTTGATGAAACTATGATGAGGATGTATAATATTGTTATCCAATAGTTTGTCATACACATTCATCAATTCATCGGTTTTACAATCATCATCAAACCATAGGAAAATTATGAACATACAGGAAGTAAAGAACATACGCATTGCAGACTATCTGCAAAGTTTGGGCTATACGCCCGTCAAACAACAAGGCAACAGCCTTTGGTACAAATCACCGTTGAGAGAAGAAAAGGATGCCTCTTTCAAGGTAAACACCGAGCTTAACAAGTGGTACGATTTCGGACTTGGCAAGGGCGGCAACATCATCGCATTGGCAGAGGAACTATACGCAACCGACTATGTGCCTTACTTGCTCAATAAGATAGCGGAGCGAGTACCGCACATCCGTCCCGTATCTTTCTCTTTTCGCCAGCAGTCATCCGAACCGAGTTTCCACCAGTTAGAGGTGGGAGAACTTACCCATCCTGCATTGCTCCGTTACTTGCAGGAAAGGGGCATAAACACCGACTTGGCAAGATTGGAATGTAAGGAACTGCACTTCATCCATAACGGCAAGCCCTATTTCGCCATCGGCTTCCCGAATGTGGCTGGAGGGTTTGAAGTGCGCAACCGTTTCTTCAAGGGCTGCATCGCACCGAAGGACATCAGCCATATATGCCAGCAGGGAGAACCGAGAGAAAAATGCCTAGTGTTCGAGGGTATGATGGACTACCTGTCATTTCTTACGTTGCGGATGAGGAACTGCCCGATCATACCCAACCTTGATGGGCAGGATTACATCATCCTTAATTCGATTGCCAATGTTTCCAAAGCCATAGACGTGCTGCATAGGTACGAGCGCATCCATTGCCTGTTTGACAATGACGAGGTAGGAAGAAATGCCTACTTGGACTTGGCGAGAGAGTTCAGTGGTCGCATCTGCGACTTCTCCGACAACTACAACGGACACAAAGACCTGAACGATTACCTGTGCGACAAGCCCATGTCCCAATCGGAAAAACCGATAACGGAGAAGAAGCAAGTCCAATCCGCAAGGCGGATGATACAGCCACCGAAAAAGAAAGGGTTGAAGATGTAAGGGGATGCTTGCAGCGGTACGGATATTTACCGATGGAAAATACCGTAGCTTATTAGGGAATTTTCCGAGCCGCATTGCAAGCAACGCTGAAAATTCCCCAATAAGCCAAAGAGGTTGCACCTCTCTGGACTCTCCAAGACCAACGGCAACAGCCGTACATAAGCAATAATCAAACGATGTTTCACAAGCAGAATAAGAAAGGAATTATATATGGGATTCGTAGTATTACACATGGAAAAGGCGCACGGTTCCGACAGCGGAACGACCGCCCACATCGAGCGTTTCATCATACCGAAGAACGCAGACCCCACACGCACACACCTTAACCGAAAACTCGTCACATACCCCGATGGAATAAAAGACCGCACGGCAGCCATTCAAAAGAGATTGGAGGAAGCAGGACTGACACGCAAAATCGGGAACAACCAAGTTCGGGCTATCCGTATCAATGTGTCGGGAACGCACGAGGATATGAAGCGTATCGAAAAGGAGGGCAGACTTGACGAATGGTGTGCCGACAATATGAAATACTTTGCCGACCTGTTCGGCAAGGAGAATATCGTGGCTGCACACCTGCACAGGGACGAGGAAACGCCACACATACATATTACCCTCGTTCCGATTGTCAAGGGAGAGCGCAAGCGCAAGAAACGTGAGGAACAGGTAAAGAAGCGGTATCGAAAGAAACCAACCAATGCCGTCCGCCTGTGTGCCGATGATATCATGACACGCTTGAAGCTGAAATCCTACCAGGACAGTTATGCCATAGCGATGGCAAAGTACGGTCTGCAACGTGGCATAGACGGCTCACAGGCTCGTCACAAGTCCACACAGCAGTATTATCGGGACATACAGAAACTTGCTGACAGCTTGAAATCGGAAGTGGTTGATTTGCAGGAGCAGAAAACCGAAGCGGAGCAGGAACTCAGACGAGCCAAGAAAGAGGTGCAGACCGAGAAACTGAAAGGCGCAGCCACCACAGCAGCGACCCACATTGCAGAAAGTGTCGGTTCTCTTTTCGGAAGCAACAAAGTTAAGATTTTGGAACGCAGAAACGAGGATTTGCAAGACCGCATCCTCGAACTTGAAGAAGAAGCTCGACACAGGGAACAGCAACAGGCAAAGCACATACAGGAGATAACGGATGCTTACGAACAGCGGCACCGCAAGCTGTCCGAATTCGTGGATTATGTCAAGCACTATTTCCCGTATGTGGAGAAGCTGATGCCAACCATCAAATTTCTGCGTGATACGCTGAACTTTGGCGATGCCCTCATCAGAAAGTTATGCACGTTCAAGGATGTTTCCATCAAAGGGGAACTCTATTCTTGTGAGTTTAACCAGCATTTCAAGGCAGACAAAACGATATGCTCACTGAAAGAGGACAAGGAGGGGAATTTCAACCTCCACATAGACGGAGTTTCACATGTCAGTTGGTTCAGACGGAAGAAAGAGGAGTTTATTGAGAAGCTGAGACCACAAGCAAGGAGACAAAATCGGGGTATTAATTTGTAAATCAAAATAAAGTCCGTGATAGTTGAATGACATATCACGGATTTTTTATACTTTTGTATTCGGATTGGGGCAACCCTTTTCAAAGACATACGAGAAAAAGAAGAAGCGTTATGCTTATCTTGTACTTGAAAACGTAGGAAATTTTCAATCTGAATACAAGGATAGCATAGTGGTTCTCACGCTATAGCGTGGGCTGCTATTGTTACATCTGTATTCAAGGTTTCCTACGACCTTCAAGTAAGAGTGTGGCATACGGTTCACGCTTATTTTTAACAATTTAAACGTATCTAATTATGAGAGTATTAAAGAGAACAAGTGTATGTTTAAAGTGCATACTTGTCTTAACATTACTATTGTCTGTGCTAACCTACACAAATGCTCAACTAAAAAAAGTTGCTAAAATCGAGAAAGTGAAATCTTTTACAAATGGTTCTGTGGCGCTAAATAAAACAATTATAGATGAAGTAGAAGTGTATTCTGTAACTTTACCTAATAATTCGAAATATCATCAACCAATCGTTTTTTTTCTTGGCAGTAAAGATGAGATGATTAAAAATTTGAAAGACCTATCAGAAGCCTTAGAGACAGGAACAAAGGGTGAGGTCTTTGATTTTACGGTATGTGGAAAAAAATACCAACTTTCTTTTAGTCGTTCATTAGGACAAAAGTGCTTCAAAATCTGGGAGCCTATAAATGTATCAAGCGATTATGGTCGTTTTTTCAAAGCAACGATGGATGACATATTAGAATATATAGAAAACAAAAATTGATTAGCAGTCTAAAAGTATGAGCGATACAAAGCTTTTGTCATTATCAGAAATATTCAACAATAAAATTTTTCGTATTCCTGATTTTCAACGTGGCTATTCTTGGGAAGAACGCCAGTTAGATGACTTTTGGGAAGATATCCAAAACCTTAGCCCCAATAAAATACATTATATTGGATTATTGACAGTAGAACCAATAAATGCAAATGAGGTATCCAATATCGAAAAATGGAAAGATGATTTATGGCTTCTCAAAAAGGGGCTGTCCGCATATTATGTAATAGATGGACAGCAGAGATTGACTACTTTAATTATCTTATTGCATGAAATTTTATGTACGTTTAATGACAATGAAGGCATTAATTACGGACAAAAGAGTGAATGGATAGACCGTTTTTTGTATCGTTCTTACAACCAGCTATATAAGTCTTTTGTATTTGGATATGAAAAGGATAATCCAAGCGATGAGTATTTCAAGACAAAGATTTTAGAACAAGAATCCTCTGCTGCAGACAAGTATCCCGAAACATTGTATACAGCAAATCTTATGTTTGCAAAAGAATATTTCAAAAATAGACTTAAGTCATTGAGTAAAGAGGATAAAGAAGCTATCTTTGATAAGGCAATAAACAGGTTGAAATTCAATTATTATGAAATAGATGACTCATTAGATGTATATGTAACATTTGAGACAATGAACAATAGAGGAAAAGATTTGTCTCATTTGGAACTACTAAAAAACCGTCTAATATATTTGTCCACTTTATTACATGAAGATGATGAAACAAAAGGACGATTAAGAACAGATATTAATGAAACATGGAAAACCATATATGAATATTTAGGTAAAAACAAAGATAATCCATTAGATGATGATGACTTCTTGTTTAATCATTGGATAATGTATTTCACATACGATAGAAGTCAATCTGATGTGTATGCCGAGTTTTTACTTAAGAAAAAATTCACCGCAAAAAATGTATTAAGTGGGAATATCTCAATTAAAGATATAAAAAATTATATCGACAGCCTATCTAAGTGTGTAAAACAATGGTTCTACATATTTAACATCCAATATTCTAACCATTCAGATAGAATAAAAGAGCACATTCAGAAGTTAGAACGAGTTGGCTGGGGTGCTTTCCCTCCAATGATAATGGCTGTATTTACCAAAGAAACCTATGAGGATTTAATTTGGAATTTTTTAGATGCTTGTGAAAGATTCAATTTCTTGGTTTTTGCTGTATCACACCGTTCTTCAAATACGCAAAATAGCAATCTTTACAGAAAGACAAGAGAGTATTATATGGGACAGTTGGATATAGAAACAATTACGGCAGATATTGACTTTTTGACGGATGGGGAAGACGATGAAAACTATTATGGATGGTTTGATTTGGAAAGATTCAAAAATCATATAAAAGAACTATTCTCAAAAAATGATAGAGAAGGCTTTTATTCATGGAGCGGACTTAGGTATTTTCTCTATGAATATGAATTGTACCTACAAGACAATGCTAATATGAAAGTCTCTTGGGAGGACTTTAACAAGAGAAAGAAAGAGGATACAATTGAACACATATACCCACAATCACCTAATGATATTTATTGGAAAAATCGTTTTGGGCATCTTAAACCTTCAGAAAAACGTCAGTATTTGAATTCTTTGGGAAATCTATTACTATTAAATCGTTCTAAAAATTCAAAGTTGCAGAATTACGATTTTGACAAAAAGAAATGTCTGCTAAACAAAGACGGAAAAGAAATAGGATACTATAATGGCTCGTATAGTGAAATTGAAGTTTCTAAACATAAAGAATGGACTCCAGATGAAATAAAGAAGCGTGGTTTGTTGATGCTGCAATTTATGGAGGAACGGTGGAAATTTAGTTTTGATAATTGGAATATATCAAAAGAGGATATTCTATTTCCTTAACTGACAATTATTGATAATTATTGGGGTGGACATTTGCTGTTTCCACCCCAATATCATATATTTGCACCACGAGCTATTGCTTTGAAGCAAAATGAGGAAGAACGCAGCAAATGTCACAGTTGCCAAGTCATTACCTCAAAATTGGGTAATTCTCTCAAAGTCCTTTGTATAAGGAACTAACAAAGGTATTCCAAAGTTACGGAAATAACTTGTTCTTTCAAACAAAAGCCCTATCTTTGCCGAAATTTTGAAGAGAGAGCAGATGACAAACAAGACACATAAGGATAATCCGAAGTTCTATTCCGGTTATATGTCGGAGGTTGAGGCTCTTTTCTCTATTTTACGGGATTATAATTTGGTTATATAAGATGCGTTGGTTACTTTTACTAACTCATTTTTTTTGTGTCCATCGGTCCGGTGATATAATATAAAGGTATAATATTCTAAAATCATTATAATAAACAAAACAACCCAAATTACTATGTCGAAAAGTGATATCAAAAAGGTGATTGTTCTGGGCTCGGGTGCCCTGAAGATCGGACAGGCCGGGGAGTTTGACTACTCTGGTTCGCAAGCGTTAAAGGCTCTGAAAGAAGAAGGGATCAGTACCGTATTGCTAAATCCGAATATCGCGACTATCCAAACATCCGAGGGAGTAGCCGATAAGGTATATTTCTTGCCTATCACTCCTTACTTCGTGGAGGAAGTTATCAAAAAAGAACAACCGGACGGAATCCTATTGGCGTTTGGCGGGCAGACCGCTTTGAACTGCGGTACTCAACTTTACACCAGCGGTACGTTGGCTAAATATGGCGTGAAAGTATTGGGTACATCCGTTGAGGCTATCATGTACACCGAGGACCGTGACCTATTTGTTAAGAAACTGAACGAGATAGAAGTGAAGACCCCGATCAGCCAAGCCGTAGAAAGCATGGACGACGCCGTGGCTGCCGCTTATAAGATCGGTTTCCCCGTAATGATCCGTTCCGCTTACGCATTAGGTGGTATGGGCAGTGGTATCTGCAAGGACGAGGCCGAGCTTCGCACCTTGGCGGAAAGCGCTTTCGCTTACTCATCCCAGATCTTGGTCGAGGAATCTTTGAAGGGTTGGAAAGAGATCGAGTTCGAGGTGATCCGCGACAAGAACGACCATTGCTTCACGGTAGTGAGCATGGAGAACGTAGACCCGCTAGGCGTACACACCGGCGAGAGTATCGTAGTAGCTCCGACTTGCTCCTTGACCGAGAAAGAATTAGATTTATTGAAAGAACTTTCTACCAAGACGATCCGCCACTTAGGTATCGTGGGTGAATGTAATATCCAATACGCTTTCAACTCCGAGACTTGCGATTACCGTGTGATCGAGGTGAACGCTCGCTTGAGCCGTTCTTCCGCCTTGGCATCCAAGGCCAGCGGTTATCCATTGGCTTTCGTCGCCGCTAAGTTGGCGTTGGGCTACGGATTGGACGAGATCGGCGAGATGGGTACTCCGAACTCCGCGTACAAAGCGCCGGAGGTAGATTATATGATCGTGAAGATCCCGCGTTGGGACTTGACGAAGTTCGTGGGTGTCAGCCGCCAGATCGGTTCCAGCATGAAATCCGTCGGCGAGATCATGTCGATCGGTAAGAGCTTCGAGGAAATCATGCAGAAAGGTCTTCGTATGATCGGACAAGGAATGCATGGTTTCGTAGGTAACAACGATATCCATTTCGATAACTTGGACGAGGAGTTGGCGAACCCTACCGACTTGCGTATCTTCGCCGTGGCGCAAGCCTTGGAACAGGGATATAGCGTAGACAAGATACATGAGTTGTCAAAGATCACACGCTGGTTCTTGGAGGGCTTGAAGAATATCGTGGATTACGCCAACGTATTGAAAGGTTACAACAAGATCGAGGATCTTCCGGAAGATGTATTGAAAGAGGCGAAACGCCTTGGTTTCTCAGACTTCCAGATCGCTCGTTACGTAGAGAACCCGGAAGGAAATATGGAGAAAGAGAATATCCGCGTACGCAACTTGCGTAAGAAAATGGGCATTCTCCCTACCGTGAAACGTATCAACACGATCGCTTCCGAACACCCGGAATTGACCAACTATCTATATATGACTTACGACGGCACGCCGCACGATATCACCTACTACCCGAATGAGAAGAGCGTGATTATCTTGGGGTCCGGAGCTTACCGTATCGGCTCGTCCGTTGAGTTCGACTGGTGTTCGGTGAATGCCGCCCAGACCGCTCGTAAGCTAGGTTATAAATCGATCATGATCAACTATAACCCGGAGACCGTATCTACCGACTACGATATGTGCGACCGTCTGTACTTCGACGAGCTTTCATTCGAGCGCGTGCTAGACGTGATCGATCTGGAATTGCCGAAGGGCGTGATCGTCTCCGTAGGTGGACAGATCCCGAACAACTTGGCGATGAAACTGTACCGCCAGAATGTTCCGGTATTAGGTACTTCCCCGCTATCGATCGACCGTGCTGAGAACCGTCATAAATTCTCCGCGATGTTGGATTCGCTAGGTATCGACCAACCTCGTTGGGCAGAGCTTACCAGCATGGAAGAGATCGACGCGTTTATCGAGAAAGTAGGTTTCCCGATCTTGATCCGTCCGTCTTACGTATTGTCCGGAGCGGCGATGAACGTTTGCCACACGAAAGAGCAGATGATCGAGTTCTTGGATTTGGCCGCTAAGGTTTCCAAGGAATATCCGGTGGTCGTATCCGAGTTCATGCAAGGAACGAAAGAGATCGAGTTCGACGCTGTCGCTATGAATGGCGAGGTGGTTGAGTACGCGATCTCCGAGCATATCGAGTTCGCCGGTGTTCACTCCGGTGACGCAACCTTGGTGTTCCCGGCTCAGAAGATTTACTTCGAGACAGCCCGCCGTATCAAGAAAGTAAGCAAGATGATCGCGAAGGAGTTAAATATCAGCGGTCCGTTCAATATCCAGTTCTTGGCGAAGAATAACTTCGTGAAAGTAATCGAATGTAACTTACGTGCCTCACGTAGTTTCCCGTTTGTATCTAAAGTATTGAAACGCAACTTTATCGAGACGGCTACCCGCATCATGCTGGACGCTCCGTATACGAAACCGGATAAGAGCGCATTCGATATCGACTGGATCGGAATCAAGGCTTCCCAGTTCTCATTCGCCCGTTTGCACAAGGCAGACCCTGTATTAGGTGTGGACATGAGCTCCACCGGCGAGGTAGGTTGTATCGGCGACGATTTCAACGAGGCTTTGCTTTCCGCCATGATCGCCGTAGGCAACAGTATTCCTAAGAAGAACATTTTAGTATCTTCCGGCGCAGCTAAGAGTAAGGTCGATCTATTGGAGCCTTGTCGCATGCTAGATGCCAAGGGTTACACGATCTATGGTACGCACGGAACCGCCAAGTTCCTGAACGATAACGGAATCAAGGCAACCGCCGTTTGCTGGCCGGATGAGGAAGGTGATTTGAATATCATGGATATGTTCAGCAATCACGCTTTCGAATTGGTAGTAAATATCCCGAAAGATCATAGCAAACGTGAGTTGACCAATGGCTACAAGATCCGCCGTGCGGCGATCGATCATAACATTCCATTGATCACGAACGCCCGTCTGGCTAGCGCCTTTATCGACGCTTTCTGCAATATGAACGTAGAAGATATACAGATTAAGAGCTGGCAGGAGTACAAGTAATCAAAATTTGATTATATTTGCATGTGTGTAATATAAAGAGACAAGGCTTTATGCCTTGTCTCTATAGTTTAAAGACCATGTACAGACGGCTACCTTTTATCATATTATTATCTATACTGGCGGTTTTCGCCTTGCGTGCGTCTGTGGTCGCTCCCTCTATCCTCGTACAAAATTATTCCGTAGACGATTATAAGGCTAGTTGCCAGAATTGGGATTTAGCGGTTTCCTATCATGGCATCTTATATGTAGCTAATAATTCCGGTCTGGTTACTTTTGACGGGAATACATGGAACACATATCCATTACCGGATAAAACCCCTATTTATAAAGTATCTTTCCAGAACGATTCTATCTATACCCAAGGCAAATCATCGTTAGGCTATTGGCTATACGACGAACTCGGGAATCTGGAATACCATCCGATCGATACGCTCCCATCGCACGTCGGTTTCGATAACCCCGAGACGAACTACACGATCCCGAAAGAAATCGAGGAAAAGCACCCTACTTCTTTCGCTAGCGCCGGAGGTCTCAATTTCACGGGAACATCTACGTCCGGCATTTATATCACCAACGACGAAGGGGAGATCTTTCAACATCTCAACATCAATAATCAGTTACAAGATAATATCGTACGTTCCATCTGCGTACAGGATAATAACTTAATCTGGGTCGCCTTGGATAATGGTATCTCCCAAATAGATATCAATCCTCCCATCGCCATGTTAGGTAAAAGAAGCCAGATCGGAAAGTTGGAAGACGCTGTAAAAGAGGATAACCGCCTCTATATCCGGACAAATCTCGGCTACTTCAGCCGGAGCTTGATGTTTGGTGATAAGTTTACCCCGATATCCGGTGAGATCGGACGTTCATATATCCATCCGGATACGGCCGACAATCATTTATCGGTAAGCACTTTATTTAAGAATAAAGATGTATTGGGCGTATTCGCCAACGCAGAAAGTATTTACCCGGTTCCAGACAATTTGTATTGGCTCACGATCCAGAATGAGGCCGGACTCTTCCATCGGGAAAACGGTACAGGAACTTTAAAATGCCGGATCCTATTCGATAATTACGATCTGAATCTGGTGACCAACGGCAAACGGATCATCCCCTTGAATGATTCTCTTGATTTGGTATCCGCCATGCAAGGAACCCTATTAATCAACACCCGCCAATTAATAGAGGGAAGCCTAGGAGGATTGACGATGCCACGGTTTATGCGCATCGAGTATCAAGATCAAGAAGGTACACATTATTTATATCCAGATACTCAAAGAATCAACATGCCCCATAACTTCCAAGAACTCTCGCTATACATCGGGACAACGGTATTCACCCCTAATCACCAAATCAGTTATAAGCTGGAAGGGGTATCCGCCGATTGGTCTTCTTGGCAGAAAGACGGCAAAATTACCTTCTTACAACTTCCGGAAGGAACTTATGAGCTAAGGGTACGTAAATATGTAACCCGGGGTCCGTTTCCCGAGATCACGATGCAAATCACGGTGCGCCCTCCTTGGTATAATACCGTATGGGCCTATTTGATCTACGTCGCTTTGATATGGTTCGCCATTCAAGAAGGGCTTCGGTACCATTTAAGGAATTTGCGGAAAAAAGAACAAGAAAAGCTGGAGGCAGAGCGACAAGCCGAACTGCAAAGGCTTCAACAAATGAAAAGCGAGATGCTGGAAACGGAGTTGCAAAACAAAAACAATGAGCTTACTCTCCAGACAACAGCTTTGGTAAAAAGAAACGAGGCAATCCAAGCTTTGTTGGAAGAACTGGATAAGCAGAAAGAGACATTGGGTGACCGATATCCCAATAAGTTATATACCCGTTTACGTTCCTTGATCGAATCTACCTTGAACGATCAAGCGGATTGGGTGCAGTTCGAGACCTATTTTAATAGCGCCCACCAGAATTTCATGGATCGTTTACGCCAGCAATACACAGATATAACGGCAGGCGATTTGCGCATATGTTGTTTACTCCGCATGAACCTTTCCACGAAGGAAATCGCGTCGTTAATGAATGTATCCGTACGAGCTATCGAGCTAAGAAGATACCGCTTAAGAAAGCGATTAGCCCTTGATGGGGATACGAATCTTGTCGATTTCTTAATGAACTACTAAAAATATTTTCTAGAATATGCTCAATATATAATATTCTACATAACAGCATATTAAACGCACATAGAAAGAGATAGAGAAAGTCTTGTAGTAGTCTTATTCAATAAAAAAATCATTTGCGCAAGTCGTGTAGTAGTCATTTTCATGGCTACCGTAATTTATTGTGTTTCCTTTGCCGGCGAATAAAATCTTAAATTCTTTCGACATGATGAAACACGAACTGGAGAAACAATTAGATGCGCTAGAAAAGAAAGGTGTCGACAGACGACATTTCTTTAAGTTATTAGCGGCGACAGGACTGATCGCGGGAGCTAATACCGGAAAAGCAAACGCTTTTTCAAGCAGCGCAAAAGGTAAAATCGTTATTATCGGTGGAGGAGCCGCTGGTATCAGTATGGCTGCCCGATTAAAACATTGGCTTGATGAACCGGATATCACTCTGATTGACCCCAGCGATCGTCAGTTTTATCAACCGGGATTCACTCTGATCGCCTCAGGTGTGTACCAACCGGAAGATGTTTGGAAGAAGCAAGAGGATTGTATGCCTAGCGGTATAAAATGGATAAAGGACTCGGTCGCCGCGGTTGATCCCGTATGGAATCAAGTAACGACCAAAAGTAACGGAAAGATTCCATACGACTTTTTAGTACTGACCCCGGGATTACAATGTAACTGGGAAAAAGTAGAGGGTATTACCCACGATACCTTGGGACAAGGAAACGCAAACTCTATTTACGATTTCGAAGGAGCCCAAAAGACATGGAAAGCTCTTCAAGAATTCGCGAAAAAAGGAGGCAAAGGTATTTATACCGATACCTATACAAAACATAAATGTGGCGGCGCCCCCAAAAAGATCTGTTTATTATCCGAGCATTACGCAAGGAAACAAGGGACACGCGACAAGCTGCAATTGAATTATTTTACCGCATCGAAGGAACTATACGATATCCCGTATTTCACACCTCGCTTGCTAGAAATATATAATGAACGTAACATACCTATTAACTTGAATGTACGTGTAAAAGGTGTAGACACATCCGCGAAGCAAGTACATTTTGAGAAGATAGAGACAAAAGGCGAAGAAAAGATCGTAACGCCGTTCGTAGAGGATTACGATTTCTTACACTTCACCCCGCCTATGTCCGCTCCCGATTTCGTTCGTGATGCCGGATTAGGTTGGACAGAAGGTAAATTGGCTGCGGACGCATGGGTAATGGTCGATAAAGAGACCTTGGTACATAAGAAATACCAGAACATCGTTTCTCTGGGTGATGTAGCCGGTATCCCGACCAGTAAAACATCTGCCGCTATCCGCAAGCAAGTACCTATCGCCGCCAAGAACCTGATCGCGCTCATGGAAGGCAAAGAGCCGACCGAGAAATACAACGGTTATGCCGCTTGCCCGATCGTCACGGATTACGGTCATGTGTTGCTTTGTGAGTTTGACTACGAAAAGAAACCAGACATTTCATTCCCATTCTCGATGATCGATACATCAAAAGAGCAATGGCTTGCTTGGATCTTAAAGGTATATATTTTAAAACCGATGTATTTCAACGGAATGCTTAACGGTTACGCATAATATGAATAAAAAAAATCTATGAAATAAAACTCCCTATAATTTCGAATGCCAAACTACAAAGCCCCGGGTTTCAGTTGTACGAAACCGGGGTTTTTGATTTTTAACGAGTAGCCTTTTCCACTAAATAGACGATCGATTTATAGGATATCCCACTATTCATCGTCAAACCGATCTCGCACGTACGGCTATTGCTATATCCTTCCGTCGCCCCATGCAAATTCGGTTTCAAGTAATGAAGACCGGAAGCGTTTAGTTCCGGATAGAAGAAACCACGATCGCCCGCCCAACCGCAACAAGTAACTTGAGCGGGAGAGACCACCCGGTTCGCGCATAAGCCCGCCAGTTCCACCAGCTTGTCTTGTACTCCCATCTTCGTTGTACTACAAGTAGAGTGTACCGCTACCGTAACCGGCAACTTAGTAAAGTTCAGACGATCACGCATAAAGTCATAGATAAACTCCACAGGTTCATATAATCGTAAACGTTTATCCAAGGTTTCCCTCATATGCAGCAAGCAAGGGCTCATGTCACACAAAATAGGCAAGCGGCCGTTATCGCTCGCTCGTAAAAGAGCCTCATTCAATTCCTTTGCCTTCTGCGCCGCTTGCTTCCGGAACCCTTTACTGCTAAAAGCCATGCCGCAACAAAGCTTACTTAGATTCTCAGGATAACGAATCGTAAAGTCCGCTCTTGTCAATAAAACGATTGTTTGTTCCGTTACACTTACAAAGTCCACATCTTCATAATCAGCTGAAGCTCCCATCGTACGGGTAATACAAGATGGGAAATAAACCATTTCCATCCCATTCTCTACACCCGTCAGTTCCTTGAACTTTGATGCGCCAGAAGGTGTATGCCGAGTCCAAAGCGGGAATTTATGAGCGGAAGCCCTAAACAAGAAAGAGGCAAATCTCTCGAATGCGTTATACCCCACCAGCTTTGAAAGCACATGGGGCAGCTTAAGCAAAGGACGAAGCATACCCGTTACGGTTCCCATATTCCCGGCGATGCCCGAAGCGATAGCATTCGCCAAGACACCATTCTCTTTCCACCGTAACTCTTTGATCAATAAACCGGTATTAATGCCAACCGGACATGCCGTAGCACATAGGCCATCGGTAGCGCAGGTAGCGTTACCTTTATAGTTAAAGGCTTTCTTGAGTTCTTTATATCGCTTAGAGTTTGTTTCCCCCTGTTCCGCCAAAGCCGATAATTCCCTATAGATCACGATACGTTGCCGGGGTGTCAATGTCACATGCCTTGACGGACATTGTATCTCACAAAAACCACACTCGATGCATTTATCGATCAGCTCATTCGCCAACGGTATTTGCTTTAAGTTCTTTATAAACACATCCGGGTCCCGATTTAAAAGGACACCCGGATTTAATATATTTTCCGGGTCAAAGAGCCTTTTGATCTTCCACATCAACTCATAAATCTCCTCACCCCATTCATCTTTAACAAATGGAGCCATATTTCGTCCCGTGCCATGCTCCGCTTTCAAGCTACCGTCGTAGTAAAGTACCACATCTACAAGGCTACGCATAAAAGAAGCGTAATGATCGATACCTTCCTGTGCGTTTATATCCGGAAAAATCGTGAAATGAACGTTTCCATCCAATAAATGTCCCCACATCACCGCATTTCCGTATCCATAATCCGACAAGACCCCACGCACTTGTTCCAAAGCCTCTCCTAAAACCTCTTCCCGGAAAGCAATATCTTCAATAATAGATACCGTCCCCCGTGGCCGTCTTCCCGCAGCGGAAGTAAATAAACCGTTTCGTACCCGCCAATAAGTAGCGTAAAGCTTCGGATCGGTCGTAAATGATACCGGATATAAGGTCTGTATATCTGCTAGCCGCTCCTCTATATCCCGGAATTGGATTTGAAGTTCTTCTTCCGAATTAGAAGACGTGTCGATCAGCAACGCTACCGCATCCTCGGGTAAAGAATGTAATATCTCCGGCATCCCCGGTTCATCCTCTACCGCATGTAAGGCGTTTCTATCCATCAACTCGGCGGCGGACACCTTGCATTGGCGTAACGGGGCTATGGCTCTGCACGCCTCCATCAAAGAGGGGAAATAAATCAAGGCGGAAGCTTTTAAAGACTCATCCGGGACTGTCTCGAAAGTAACCGAAGAAATAAACCCTAAGGTTCCTTCCGAGCCAACCATTAAATGCATGAGTATATCGTATGGATCAGTATAATCCAAGAAAGAGTTCATTCCATAACCGCAGGTATTCTTCAACTCATATTTAGATAGAATCCGGTCTTCCATGTCCGGATTCAACAAGATCTCCAAACGGAAATTCATCAACTTCTCCAATAAGCCTATATGCGTTTGCATGAAATCCCTGCGACTCGCTAACGAAGAGGTATCCAAAAAGGCTCCATCCGCAAAGATAATCTCCATATCCCGGACCGTATTATAGGAGTTATGGATAATACCATAGCTAGAACCACTCGAGTTATTCGCTACGATCCCGCCGATACGTGCGGATTTGATGGAGGCAGGGCTAGGTCCTAGCTTACGGCCATAAGGTTTCAACCAGCGGTTCGCCTCTTCTCCAGTTATACCACAAGGGAATTTAGCCAAACTCCCATCTCCTGAAATCTTAACCTTTCCATAATCAGGACTGATTTCCATCAATACAGAATCTGTGATAGTCTGGCCGGATAAAGAAGTCCCCCCAGCTTTAAAGGTTACAGATTTACCAGTCTTCTCACATTCAGCAAGAACACGTTTTACATCCTGCTCACAACTCACGATTTCAACTCGTTTGGGATTCAACCTGTAAATCCCGGCATCTGTTCCCTTCGCTAATGTAGTTAAAGCATCAGCATATACCTTTTTTATCTTCATAGTCTAATACCTTTATTTGTCTAGAAACGACATTTCAACAAAGATATGAAACCTTTAAGACAATCAGGGCATTTCTCTAAAATAACGAGGAGAATACCCGAATACTAGCTCCGGATGGAAAATCCAGATTAAATCTTTCAATAGATATTCCGGATGTATAGGGAATTCCTCGTAATAAGGAACTGCACCTGTATTACAGGTATAAATCCGTTTTTTTTTAAAAGCGTCGAAATTCTCGTAAGGAGTATATTCGGAGCGTAAATCTTTATAGGTCATCTCAGAAGACTGATTATATTTAACAAGCCAAATATCCGCATGGATCGCTTTATCAAACACGGTCTCAAATGCTAAGGGGGTACTTCCGGCACCCGGTAAATCCTTAAACATATAATCGGCTCCGGCGTCCTCGATAAGATGAGCCATATAACTATCTCCGGATGGTACATACCACGAAGAGCCGAACTTCTTCTCCGACAAAACAGTAGGACGATTATCTATATTTGCGGTTAAGTCCTTTAGAGACAAATAGGCTTGCTCTGTTTCTTTAAATATAGAATCGGCCATCTCTTCCTTTCCGAATAGCAAACCATAAAAGCGAATCCACTCCGTACGCCCCAAAGGAAATGCCTCCATATAGTCGGCTCCTTCGATAATAGGTATCCCTATCTTCTCGACAGGCCCATAACTACTGTTCTGGAATGGGGAAGCTATCACGAGTTCCGCGCCGATCTCTATCATTTTCTCTATATTCGGAGAGGTAGCCTCACCTAAATCAGCGATTCTTCCGGCCTGTATACCCTCTTGTATGGCAGGAGTATCCATATAACGAGGCTCACAAACGCCTATAACCTTATCGGTTTCGTGCAGTTGATCAATAATAGCCGCATGGACAGAAGTATAAATCACAATATCTTTTACCGGGACCTTCACGATCGTCCCTTTGGGTAATCCGCCGGGAACCGACTTTGTCCGGTCTACCAATAAATAACGTTGAAGCAGACGAGTACTATCCCACGGATCACGAACTTCCACCATTGTATAGGTATCAAAGCGCTGAACCGTGAAACCTTGGGCATATTGAATACTATCAGAGGAAAGAGCTTCCTTGGAAGAAGTTTGCTTTCCGGATGGCGTACATGCCACCATCCAGAAAGCGAACCATATAAAAAGATACAGTTTCATATTATTTTGCCAGATAACAAACACTCATGGTAGCATACCCTTTTGCGTCAAAGGTACTTGTTTGCTTACCCTCTTTATCAAACAAATAGAGGGTGGCAGTACTATTCCAAGGGCCATCCGCAATACAAATAGCACCAGATATAGGATCAATTCCTATCGCCGATGGCGACTGCATCATCTCAATATTCGCTAAACTTTCCACCTCGACCGCTCCTGTTAAAGCATCATACCTCGTTAAAGAGGGTTTGTCCTTTCCATACTGCGCGTAAACGACATATAATTTGTCATTCACTATTTTCATAAGCGAGCCATTACCTATTGTTTTCACTTCTCCCGTTGTAGCGTCTATACGTTGTAACGTATTATTAACATCATCATAGTTACCCATGGATATCACATAAACATCACCTTTGCTATCTGCTTGTAAAGAAACCGGATTAATAATAACCTCTATGTCTTTCTCTACTTTAAACGTAGATAAGTCCACTACAGAAACAGTCTTTCCATAATTCGGAAAATCATTCCCCCCGGAGTTCGCCACGTACAGTTTACCATTCGCAACAGCCAATTCTTCCGGATAACGTCCTACCGCCACCTTGTTCTCTATCTCAAGAGAAACCGTATCCAAAGCTGCTACAGCATGACCATTAAAATAAGTCATATATACCTTACCTCCATCAGCGGCCAAGCAACGAGGGTTCATCGTGTTCCCGCCCTCTTCTGGCTCAATCGTTTTCAACAACTTTCCATCCATGTCTAATACAGCAAGACGATTTGAGAAAGTTACCGCTACATAAATCTTGGAACCATATATCAACATTTGTTGAGCAGACTCACCTAAAGAACTATTATTGACTTTTTGATATATATCAGCGGACAATTGGCTTGTCGCATAATCATAAAAATGTATCGATGAGTTATTTTCCCCATTACTACCTCTATTCAAAATATAAAAGCCACTGATCTCTTTAGGCTGTTCCTCCGGATTTACAGGTATATCCGGTGTCTCAATATCATCGCCGCAAGACGTAAAAGAACCAGCAAGCATAATACTCGCCACACAAGCATAAAAACATTTTCTTACATTCATCTCTCTTTTAATTTAATCTGTTATTAATAAATAAATCGAACACTAGCGCGAAAAGAACGCCCCGGCATTGGATAATAACGAATCACATCATAGTTCACATTCCCCAGATTCACTAAATCTACTTGTAAACGAAGTGAACAATCTTGGATCGCAAACGTCTTATTAATTGATAATTGCTGCTCTACATAACCATTCATTAAATTCAAATCAATATTCTGCGGTAAGGAATAACGATCACTCACGGCAGTCAATATCCAACTTAAATTAGCCCAAGGATTCTCGAATGAGATGGAGATATTCCCCGAGTGCCTTGGTGTATATGGTAGTTGATGTTTATAGACCTTAGAATCCTTATCGGTTATATCTACCGAATGTTGATAGGTATACGCCGCCTCTAAACGCACCGAACAATCTTTCGGCAACGTAAAACTAGACGCAAGATTGACGTCAACTCCCATTATCTCAACCTTACCCATATTCATCATTTTCCAAATAAACATAGTCGGGATCGCCACAATCTTATCCGAGACCTTATTATAATAAGCATCCGCAGTCAAGCTTACATACCCTAAATGTAAAGACTGACATGTACCGCTCCACGTCAATCCCAAATTATATTGCGTCGCTTTCTCTGATTTAAGTTCTTTATTCCCAATACGGTCATAATACAGATCATTAAAGGTAGGCACACGAAAGGCATCCTTAAAAGATGCTCTCAAGCGTAGATTATAATCTTTCAATATGCGCCAAGAAGCGCTAAGAGCTGGAGATAGACGTTTTCGATCTGCGGCTGCTTCACCGATCTCTAACTTTTCGGTTAAATAAGTACCCAGCAAACTTGCCGTCACCGTTAATCGCTCATCTTTATATTGCGCAGCCAAAGCCGTCAATGACGTATAACGTGTGGGAAATGGACATTTAGGTGTTGTCGCATCCAAGGTATTCGCAAAAACATCTTCAGCTAATGAGACGGAGATTGTGCGAGAGGGTTGATAAAGCAAAGCGACGGTCCCGTAAAACTCCCTTTGCGTATAAACATCGACTTGCTTGCCATCAATATATTTACTGTGGAAATCTTTATAGCGTGTCCAAGCATAATCAAATTTTCCATGCGCCTTAAAAGACAAGCGATCTGAGAAACGGTTTTCATAAGAGGCTTGCAGGAATCCATTTTTATTCTCTAGTCTTTCTTTATGATAATCATTATATAAAATCACGGATCCCGGTAATCCTCGTTCAGAGTCAAACCAATAACCCTTCAGCCTCATTTTTCCTTTCTCTTTCCAGTCTCCTAGTAAATTCAACTCCATATGAAGCGTCTTGATATCACTATTCCTCCTCTTTTCACGAGAGACGATATCACCATTTACCAATGTATATGGATACATACCATCCGCTCTCATCCAATCAATATCTGCTATCGCCGCAATTGAACCACTTAGTTTTTGCTCATATCGTACGGATGGATTTATCAAACCAAACGAACCGGTTCTTATCAGTCCTCGTAAATTAAATGGTTTCTTCTTGAAATTCGGCATAGCGGTCTGTATATTCAAGGCTCCTGCCGAGGCATACACCCTTGCCGTTTGGAAGATGTCATCCGATTGTCCGATCGATAAGGAAACCATCTCCACGTTATCCAACGAGAAACGGCTGATATCGACTTGCCCGCTTTGCGCATCCGTAATCGTCACCCCATCGTAACTGACGGCGGTATGCTTCGCTCCCAAGCTACGTACCGAGACCGTTTTCAATCCTCCGATCCCCCCATAATCCTGTACTGTAACTCCCGAGAAGCGTTTCACGGCCTCGGATAGGTCTTGTACTCCCAAGCGATCGATTCCCGCCCGGTCCATAATTTGCAAAGGCGTACCTTCACGGGTGACCGACGGACGTACCTTCTCCACTACTTCCACCCCGGAAAGCTCGTGATAGGCCGTCGTATCGATCTGTTGACCGAAAGCGACACCCAAAGAAAATAACCATACGCTAAAAACGCACAGACATCTTATAAGATATAAATCTCGCATAATAATTCTTAGGTTTACCAACGTCTTCACCCGAAACGTCGCATAACAAAATCATGGCAGGTTTTCTGGCTCGTCCACCCTCTGTCGGCTACCTTCCCGCCTATCCGATAGGCAGTGGCAACAAGATTTGCCGGGGCTCCAAGGACTTACAGCTACGGGTACAGCTCCGGACTCGCACCGGATTCCCTTTTACTGATTATTATCGGAATCGATAACATCTACACCTTGATTGGCCGCAAAGATACATGTTTACTTTTTGATTAGCAACAAAAAAGCCCCCCGGCGAATCACTTCGGCGGAAGGCTAGGGAGTTTACACTTTTCTAAACATTACTAACAACAAAATATTTATTCTATGTATAAAAGAATAATATCATTAACTGTGCGGTCAACACACGCAAAAACATGGTCAATGGATAAACCGTCGCATATCCAACCGCCGGCGCATCATTTCCTGCCGCCATATTGGAATAGGCTAACGCAGGAGGATCGGTCGTACTTCCCGCAATCAATCCCATCAACGTAAAATAATTCAGTTTATAAAAATACCTTCCCACACAACCGATAATCAGTAGAGGCAATAACGTTATTATAAAACCATAACCGATCCAAGCTACACCACCCTTATTGACTATCGTATCGACAAAACCTTCACCCGCACTCAATCCCACGCAGGCGAGAAACAACGTGATTCCTAATTCCCTCAATAGTAAATTAGAACTTTGCGTGGTATAAGTAACCAATTTATAACGATAACCGAACCGGCTTATCAATATCGCAACGATCAACGGACCTCCCGCTAATCCTAATTTCACCGGTTGAGGAATACCCGGAAAACTAATAGGAAGACTTCCCACGATAATACCCAAAACTATACCAACAAAAATAGTCACCAAATTAGGTTCATTCAAGCGTTTCATTGAATTACCCAGCGTCTCGGCAACTTTCTCCACCGCCAATTCACTACCGACCACTGTCACCCGGTCGCCTATTTGCAAGACCAGATTAGGAGTAGCTACCAACTCCAGCCCCGCACGATTGATCCGAGTCACGTTAATTCCATGTAAACGGCGTAACTGCAAAGCCCCTAATTGCTTACCGTTGATTTCAGACCGGGTAACCAAAATACGCCGGCTGATAAACTGGCTTTCCGCCGGAATCCATTGCTTACGATCCATCTGTATTTCTTGACCGATAAAAGTCTTTATCGCCTCCACGTCATGCTCTGCGGTAATAACAAAAATCTTATCATCCCCATTCAATACCGTGTTCCCCGCCACGATCTCTATCCGATTCGTATCGTTACGTAAAATACGGGAAATAACAAATTCACGGTGTTCCAACAATTTAGATAGCTCACTTACGCTACGACCAAAAATCGCCGGATTCTTCACCACCAAAGAGATAGGTACAGCCTCTCCTCCCGATTCCGTATCCGTCTCTTCTTCCAATTGTTCCGTCTCCTTCGCAAAAGAGATACGGAAAACATAACGGATAAAAATCATCGACAAGATAATGCCGATCACACCTAACGGATAGGCAACCGCATATCCTAAAGCGATCGTTTCATCCGAGATCCCCGTCATATCTGAATAAGCCTGTTGAGCAGCGCCCAATCCCGGTGTATTCGTCACTGCTCCGGATAAGATACCTACCATTGTCGGTATAGGAATGCCTGTAATATAATGTATAATCAAGGCAGTAATCACCCCTAGAAAAACAATACCGCAAGCAAGCATATTCAACGTGATCCCTCCCTTTCGAAACGAAGAGAAAAATCCGGGGCCTACTTGCATACCTACCGAGTAAACAAATAAGATCAAACCAAACTCTCTAAAAAAATGAACGACCGACGGATTCGCCGTAAAACCGAAATGCCCGAGAAAGATCCCGACAAACAGTACCATGGTAATCCCTAAAGAGATACCGAATAGCTTCAGTTTACCAAGCTGGATCCCCAGAGCGATCACAACGGATAACAAAAGGATAGAATGCCCTACCCCTTCTCCCCATAACAATTCATTAATCCATTCCATATCTATTCATGTATATATTAATTTAAGATAAAAAAGTACCTCTGGCGAATCACTTCGGCAGAGATACACATATTGAACATTTAGTATCCCAGTTTAATCTGGCATCCATTCTAACAACATTTACTAATATATTTTCTATTTCTTATGCTGATAATTTAGACAAACTTTCCTCTTCCGGCAAAAGGGTTACCGGCCATTCAAATGTCGCACGACAGTGCGAACAGATCCTTTTCATACGTCTTTGTTCCTTTTAAGATATTGCTTATCTTTTCGTACTGCTTTCCTAATCCCTCGAGCAAAAACAGCCTTTAATGAATGGCAGGTCTTCTGACTGACTCCCATCTTGAGGCCTTCCCGGTCGCTAGAACCAGTGGCGATAGTGTTGTTTCAAGATGTTCTTCGGAGCTTCACAGCAGCGGGACTGTCCGGGATTTACACCCGATTCCCTTTTAATCCACATACCCGAATGGTATATGCGGAACCGATTCGGGAACAAAGATAGCATGTTTTCCGTATATATCATATCTTTTCGCTTTTTTGTTTACTTTTATTATCCAAATAAAAAAATCCCGGGACAAAACAATTGAACCGGGATCTTTTAACCTCTAAGCTATCCTCCCGACAGGAAGAGGCTTTGATTTTCCTTAAATAATAATTACTACAAGGGAATATTTCCATGTTTTTTAGGAGGATTACTCTGGCTCTTATTTTTCGCCATTTCCAACGCCTGAATCAATTTAAAACGTGTGTCTCTAGGTTGTATGACTTCATCTATAAATCCTTGCTCGGCTGCCCGGTAAGGATTTGAGAATTTCTCGGTGTATTCACGAATTGCTTGTTTCTTCTCCTCATCGTTGGCTTTCCGGTATAATATATTCACGGCACCTTCAGCCCCCATCACCGCAATCTCAGCCATCGGATATGCCAAGTTTATATCGGCACCGGTAGGCTTACTTGCCATTACGATATAGGCTCCCCCGTAAGCCTTCCGGGTAATCAACGTGATTTTGGGAACCGTGGCCTCCGCATAAGCGTAGACAATTTTTGCCCCGTGGCGTATAATTCCCGCATGTTCTTGCGTACAGCCCGGCAAGAAGCCCGGCACATCCTCGAACGTGATCAATGGAATATTGAAGCAATCGCAGAAGCGAATGAAACGTGCGGCCTTATCAGAAGCATCGATATCCAAGACTCCCGCTAAAAAGGCAGGTTGGTTCCCTACGATACCTATGGTACGGCCTCCCAAACGAGCGAATCCCACTACAATATTGCGAGCAAAATGAGGCATAACCTCGAAGAAGTAATGATTATCCACTATCGGCTCTATAATATCCTTGATGTCATAAGGGACATTAGGATCTTCCGGAATCACATGCTGCAACGACTCTTCTACCCGACGCACATCGTCAGCACAAGCTATAACTGGAGCGTCTTCCATATTATTAGAAGGCAGGAAACTCAGAAGTTCCCGGATACTCATCAAAGTCTCCTCTTCCGTATCACACACAAAATGCGCGACCCCGCTTTTTCCGCTATGTACCTGCGCCCCGCCCAGCTCTTCCTTATCGATCACCTCGTGAGTCACCGCCTTTACGACATCCGGCCCCGTGATAAACATATGACTTTGCTCTTTGACCATAAAAATAAAATCGGTCAAAGCCGGGGAATAACAAGCGCCCCCCGCACAAGGCCCCAAAATAGCCGATAATTGGGGAACGACTCCCGAGGCCATCGTATTTTGGTAAAAGATAGAAGCATAACCAGCCAAGCTATTCACCCCTTCTTGAATCCGGGCACCCCCCGAGTCATTCAAGGCGATGATCGGCGCTCCGTTCTTTAAGGCTAATTGTTGCACTTTCACGATCTTAGCGGCATTCGTGGCACTCAAGGTCCCACCGTATGCGGTAAAATCATAAGCGTAAACAAATACCAAACGACCATCGATCTTTCCATAACCACTTACCATTCCATCACCGGGAATCTTATTCTTATCCATCCCGAAGTTTGTACACCGATGCACCACGAATTTATCCAGCTCATTGAAAGTCCCTTTATCCAACAGCATCTCGATTCGTTCACGGGCGGTCATACGCCCGCAAGCATGTTGTTTCTCAATGCGATTCAATCCTCCTCCCAACGAGGCCTCTTTATTCAAAGCCTCAAAATCTTTATATAATTGCTCGTTATTCATATGAATCATCTTTTAATAGGTCTAAAGTCATAAGCACTTGATTGTTATCAACGGAATCTCCCTCGGATACCAATATATCTTTTACCACGCATGCTGAGCTTACCTTATAGTTACTCTGCATCTTCATCGCCTCAAGTACGACCACGGTATCCCCCGTTTCCAAGCGATCTCCTTTCCGCACAGGTATTTTCACGACTTTACCCGGCATCGGGGCGACAATCTTGTCATCTTGCTTCTCTTCCGCACTTTTACGCATACGCAAATATTTCTTTTGGGTATCTACGATATCCACATGATAGGAACGGTAGAACATATTCACGTCATAACTCCGATGATCTTCTCCGGAGATGATCTCCGCATTAAATGAGTTCCCATCGTGCAAGACAGAACAACTGCCGTTCTCCGTCATCACGATATCCACATCATACGGCTTCCCGTCGATAGAAAGCCGGACTTTATTCCCTTCTTTACTGACCAATGTCACATCGGCCACACGATTTCCGATATGTATTTCCATAACCAATACCCGTTAAATCCGTAAGACACCTTTTTGTAAACCAAACTCCCGCCAACGGCTGATAGGACGTGTATCCACCAATTGGGTAGAAGTATTTTCCTCTAAATTCATCAAATAATCCATATAAGCGGCGATCATGGCGATATTCTCGATTTCCTCGTTATTACCGTTAGACCGTTGTAGCATCCGGGCATTCTTAGCGATAAATAATGTATTATATTCCCCTTTCACGAAATCAGGATTATGCATGATACGTTTCAAATAACTGAGGTTCGTCTTTAAGCCCGTGATTTTATATTCATATAGAACCCGGCGCATACGCTCGATCGCATACGCACGTGTCGTTGCCCATACGATTAATTTACCGATCATAGGGTCATAATAGACCGGAATCTCATACCCTTCATATACATAGCTATCGATACGTACCCCGATACCATTCGGTTCCGTTAATTGCCGGATAATACCCGGGGAAGGCATGAAATTATTTTCCGTATCCTCCGCACAGATCCGGCACTCGATGGCATGTCCTCGTTGGAAAAGATCTTCTTGACGAAGATGCAAAACCTCATTATTGGCGATACGGATTTGTTCCTTTACCAAATCCACCCCTACCACTTCTTCCGTGATAGGATGCTCTACTTGTAGCCGGGTATTCATTTCCAAAAAATAAAAATGGCGGTCCTTATCTACAAGGAACTCTATCGTTCCCGCTCCGGAATAATGAACCGCTTTAGCCGCAGCCACAGCCTTTTCCCCCATTTCTTTACGTAAGTCCGCTGTTAGGAATGGAGACGGGCTTTCCTCTACTATTTTCTGGTTACGACGTTGAACCGAACATTCCCGGTCAAATAGATGAATGACATTACCATGGTTATCTCCCAATATCTGGAATTCTATATGATGCGGCTCCTCTACGAATTTCTCTATATATACCGTATCATCACCAAATGAGGACAACGATTCTGAACGAGCCGTATGATAAGCCTCGACAACCTCGCCCTTCTCATGTATCAGGCGCATCCCTTTTCCTCCACCTCCCATAGAAGCTTTCAGCATAACAGGGAAACCAATTTCTTCGCAAACCCGAAGCGCTTCTTCCGCACTTTGCAACGGTTGCTCCGTACCGGGAACCACAGGAACCTCTGCGGCGATCATGCGTTTGCGTGCGGCGATCTTATCTCCCATCGCTTCCATCGTCTCCGCTGACGGACCGATAAATATCAATCCTTCTTGCTTACAACGGCGTGCGAAGTCCGCGTTCTCCGACAAGAAACCATAACCGGGATGTATCGCATCGGCATGGTGCCGTTTCGCCGCAGCGATCAGATTGTCTATATTCAAATAACTTTCCTTGGAAGCCGCCGGGCCTATCAAGGCTGCCTCATCCGCATACATTACATGCCGAGCGGTACGATCGGTCTCCGAATATACGGCAACAGTGCGAATCCCCATCTCCTTACATGAGCGCATCACACGGATAGCGATCTCACCTCGATTCGCAACAAGCACTTTACGGATCATGTCGCCACGAGGACATAAATTCTCCATAAATCATTAACTATTGATTCTTATTCTTTTCGTACTGCTTTCCTAATCCCTCGAGCAAAAACAGCCTTTAATGAATGGCAGGTCTTCTGACTGACTCCCATCTTGAGGCCTTCCCGGTCGCTAGAACCAGTGGCGATAGTGTTGTTTCAAGATGTTCTTCGGAGCTTCACAGCAGCGGGACTGTCCGGGATTTACACCCGATTCCCTTTTAATCCACATACCCGAATGGTATATGCGGAACCGATTCGGGGGCAAAGATAGTATTTTTTATTTAACTATCCACTTCAGCCAGGCCGGAATATACGGAATACACGGATCCCAAGTAAAATTCCGTACAATAAGCTCACAAGAGAAGCTTATGCATAAAGCATTAAAAATCAACATTAAAAAAACAGGATAATCTTTCTGCGAAAACACATACATGTTTTTGAAAAAAGTCGTACGTGTTTTCTGGAAAGGTCGTACGTGTTTTCCTGAATCCTTCCACCGAAAACAATAGCGCATGCTAAAATTTACAAGAAGCTCCACTTAAATGAGATGTTAAATGAAAAAGCCTTACTTTTTGTAGAGTCAACAGGCAAGTACAGTTTTTATACATTTCGTTTGTTCGTGTTCTCAGCTATTTTGTGTAACTTTGCGTATGCTTGAAGGCATATCAATTTGAAGCTGCCTATTCTTGCTTGCGTTACCTTGTCGTAATAATTGGCTCAAATAAAGAATAAGACTCTACAATGAGATGAATTGAACACATGAAAACTGAATATCAAAAATGTATGGATGAGGAGCCTTTCGACGGCTCATCGCCCGAAATAACGGAAATGACTGTCCGTAACAAAAGGCTACTACACCAACTCAGAGAAACGGATTATGCCGACAATGAGGCAAAGCAGCGCATCTATCGGCAGATGTTCGGAAGTATCGGCAAGGATGTTTACATCGACATAGACTTCCGATGCGAGTATGGGAAAAACATCTATTTCGGGAACAAGGTGATCGTGAACATGAACTGCACGTTCCTCGATAATAACAATATCATTATCGGTAACAACGTGATGATAGCCCCCGATGTGAAAATATATACCGCAACTCATTCCGTCCACCTCGCAGAAAGGATGCCGGAAAGGACATGTCCCGGAGCGTCCATCTGCGACACAATTGCCCGACCTGTCCTTATAGAAGATGGTGTATGGATAGGAGGCGGCTCTACAATCCTTCCGGGTGTGACTGTCGGCCAAAACTCTGTCATCGGAGCAGGCAGTGTTGTCGTGAAAGATATTCCTGCCAATTCCATAGCTGTCGGCAATCCTTTCCGTGTAATTAAAAATATCGAAGATAATGATTAAAAACCTCATTTTTGATTTTGGCAAGGTCCTTGTAAATCACGATTTGCAACCCTTGCTTGAACGACATTTCGGGGATGATGAAGTGTCGCTAATCGGTTTTCACAAGATTCTATCAGATCCGGAATTTATAAACATGTGCGACCGTGGAATAATCCCGTTTGAGAAAATGATTGACGGAGCGATAAAAAGGTATCCTGAATGTAGTGATGCCTTCACGTTTTTCAAAGATAATTATCTTGAAGAGATAACAGGAGAGATTGAAGGTATGCGTGTACTTCTAAAAAAATTAAAGCAATCCGGATTCAAACTATATGGGTTGACGAACTGGAGCGACACAATCTACCGGGTCATGGAGAAATTCGACATATTCCGGTTACTTGACGGTATGGTAATATCATGTGAGGAACACTTCATCAAGCCAGAAAAGGAAATTTATCTTCGCCTTCGTGACAAATATGGCCTTAAACCGTCGGAATGTTTGTTTACGGATGACAGAATGGTGAATGTGTTGGGTGCAAAGGCGATTGGAATGGAAGCTGTATTGTTCACAACACCCAAAGAATATATTTTTGAAATAGAGCGAATTTGCGGTATCAAAATTGAACAATGATGAATACCAGAAATTGCAACAGCCGGAGATGCGTTTAGAGAATAGCGAATATCGCACCATTGATTAACGACAAATAAAACAAAGAAGAATATGGGTATCGGAAAATGGATAGGCGGTGTCTTGGGGTTTATGGCATTCGGACCACTGGGCGCTTTAGCCGGTATTATATTAGGCTCTTTCTTTGAGGAAGAGGCAAACATGACGGGACAGCCCTTCGGTGGCAGAACCAATTACGATGATCAATATACACGAAGAGACCCATACGCCGGGGAGCGTAACAGTTTCCTTTTCTCCATGTTGGTAATGGCCTCCTATATCATCCGTGCCGATGGAAAAATCATGCACAGCGAGATGGAATATGTCCGTCAATTCCTCCGAAGGAACTTCGGCGAGATCGCCGTAGGCCAAGGTGAAGAGATATTGCTAAAGCTTTTCGACCAAGCCAAACGCATGGAGCAAGAGAATAGCATAGGATTCAAGAATACCATCCGGGAATGCGGAACCCAGATCGCATACAACCTAAGTTATGAGGAGCGGCTGCAACTGCTGGCGTTCCTCGCCGAGATCGCTAAGAGCGACGGTAATGTTTGCGCCACCGAGATCAACGCTTTAAAAGAGGTAGCCATAGCGATGGGAATGTCTGAAAAGGAAGTTGAATCCATGTTAAATCTTCAGGAAAACTCCCTAGATAACGCCTATAAAGTATTAGAGATAGAACCCACGGCTACGGACGATGAGGTGCGTGCCGCTTACCGCCGCATGGCTATCAAACATCATCCGGACAAAGTAGCCAACCTTGGTGAAGATATCCGCAAGGCCGCCAATGAGAAACTCCAAAAGATCAATGAGGCTAAGGAGCGTATCTATAAAGCGAGAGGCATGAAGTAAATAAGAAAATGGAAATATTTTCTCAATGTCTGTATTATTTAATTAAAAAGACCTACCTTTGCCCACGATTTTAGTAACCAAGCTATCACATAGTTTGGTGAGAGGGAATCCGGTGTGAATCCGGAGCTGTTCCTGCAGCTGTAATCCTCATTAAGTTGGTTAGAAGTTCAAAAGCCACTGTTCCAGAATTGGAATGGGAAGGTTTCTAACCAGAGGAGAGCCAGAATACCTGCTAAAGTCTTACAATAACATCAAGCTTCCAGGATAGAAGTATGTGTCATACAAAAAACGATTCAATTTATTTTTTGAGACATAACCAGATAGAGGCTTGTTGTTTTATTTCGTGTATAAATAAAACACTATATGAGGCTTTTAGCATTCGCTATTCTGGTGGCATGCGTACAATCCGTATGCGCCCAAAGCATATTGAAAGATCCGAAGGAACTTTCCGTGCTATTGAACGAGGTCGTGGTCACCGGTACGGGTACCGAACACTATCTGAAAGACGCCCCTGTGCAAACAGAGGTAATCACTGGCAAAGCCCTTGACAGTTACCAAGGACGCAGTATGCAAGATATTCTGGAAGGGCTGAACGCTTCCATCACCTTTAATCCGAGCGACATGGGTAGTGGCATCCAGATGAACGGATTAGGCAACGATTACATCTTGATCCTTATCAATGGCAAACGGATCAACGGAGATACCGGCGGACAAAACGACTTGAGTATTATCAACCCCGCCAATATCGAACGTATCGAGATCGTAAAAGGTGCCGCCTCTTCCCTGTATGGCTCGGACGCTATCGCCGGTGTTATCAATATTATCACGAAAAAGAACCGGGATAAAGTGAGCCTATCGAATACGGCTCGTGTCGGATCGTATGGAGATATATTGGAAAGCGTACAAATCGGCATTGGGCATAAGAGAGTGAATTCCACCACCTCACTTAGTACGACCCATACGGACGGCTGGCGAAATACGACCCAAGAATGGGACCATCACGAGGTAATGAATGGAACCGTGACACGAACCGTAAACCGATCCACGAACTTTACGCTAAGGGAGAACTTAACCTACAAAGTGAACGACCGGCTGAGCCTCTCGGCCGATGGCTCTTTTTACCAGAAATGGAATTATCGTCCGCACGGCGCATTCAAGTATTATACCTATGATCAATTCTACCGGAACTTCGATGTGGCCGGAGGAGCTAAATACACATTGGGAGGACTGAATTTTCTTTCGGTAGACCTAACTTATGGTAACTATAGTTATTTCTATAATTACCATCATAAAGATGTTACGAACTTCTTCGATCCGGAGACGGATTTACGTATCACTCGTTATCCCGGAGAACATATTCTGGAAACCTCTCAACAACGTTTCCTAGGACAAGCCAAAAGCGTATTCCACCTCGGGGAAAACAATATCTTAAGCGCCGGGCTCGAATATCAATACGATCATTTGAAATCTCCCCGGCGTATCGAGAACGGGAAAGCCTCCGTATTTACGGCTTCCGCTTATGTACAAGACGAATGGAACCCGACGGATCGGTTGAATGTGACGGTAGGTGGGCGCTTCGTCGTGCACCAAGAGTTCGGGGCTACGTTTACCCCTAAAGTCTCCGCCCTGTACAAACTAGGCGACTTCAATATCCGAGCCACATACTCAAATGGATTTAAGGCTCCTACCTTAAAGGAGTTACACGATGATTATATCACGCAGATCGGCGGCGGCCCGTGGAAACATTATTATGGTAATAAGGATTTAAAACCGCAAAAGTCCAATTATTATTCGGCGAGCGTAGAATATCACGCATCGAACCTGCAGATCACGGTAACAGGATTCTACAACCGTATCAAGAACATGATCGCCCTGACCGAGGTCCCGACAAGCGCCGAAGACCGATTGGATGAGATCGAGGCCAGCATGCAACACAAGAACTTATCCAAAGCCCGCTCTTTCGGGGGAGATATATCGCTCACCTATCAAATCCTATCTTCCTTGGCTATTGGTGGAGGCTATAGCTATACGGATGCCAAAGCGCAATATACGGATGATCCAGCCGACCCGAATTATATGCTCTACACCCCGATCAACGGAACCTCATTCCATAATGCCAATTGGAAACTAGCATGGAACCATGCGTGGAAAAAGTATAAATTGGATGTCACCTTGTTCGGCCGATACCAATCCACCCGCTTTTATATCACGGACGGTGATGGAAAAAGTTATCAGCTATGGCGATTGAATACCCGTCATAACGTATTGAAAAAGAAAAAATGGAACCTAGATATCAATGTCGGTATCGATAATATCTTCGATTATGTGGATCGTACCCCGTTCGGACGCCATCGTGGAACTACGTCTCCCGGACGGACTTGGTACGCCTCCTTTATCGTGAAATTTCAGAATAAACATAAACTATAAACAATCTTAAAAGTTAAATGCGATGAACAAATTTAAGTACCTTTTGCTTGCGGCGAGTCTATTTGCCTCAAGCGCAGTTTTTACCTCCTGTGATGATGGAGACGACGACAATACCGCAAACCCGGCGGAAGAAGTCGTAAAGGCAAGTAAGAAACATGACACGGCGATCTTGTTGTGTACATTCGGTAGCACATTCAAGGAGTCTATCAAGACTTACGACGCAACATTGGCCGATTTCCAGAACGCATTTCCCGATGCGGACATCTATTTGTCATTTACCTCCCGTACTTGCGTGAATCGTGTAGAGGCAGAGACCGGTATCGCACGTTATCAACCGGATCTTTGGTTACAAGCTCTAGGAAATGCCGGTTACAAGAAGGTAGCGGTACAGTCCTTACACATCATCCCGGGTGAGGAATACCTAAGCTTGATGAATACGGACGTGAAGAAGAAATTCATGATCGAGTCTTTCCCGAGTGTTCAAGTCGTAAAAAGCCCTTGTTTGGTGTACGACAAAGAGGATGTGGAAGCCGTAGCGAAAGTCCTATACAGCCACTACAGTGATAAATTGGCTGATAACAAGAACATCCTTTTATTAATGGGACATGGTAACCCGGATAAAAACTATAACGCAAATACGAAATACACGGAAACAGAAGAGGCTATGCAAGCCTTGGCCGCTAACAAAAATGTATTCGTAGGTACCGTTGATTACGGAGATATGTTGTTCTGGCCGGAAGAAGGCGAACCTAATGAGGAATGTGTCTATTCCAAACTTACCAAATACTGCGAGGATCACAACTTAAAACCGGAAGAGATCACGATCTCCTTAGCTCCGTTCATGTCTATCGCCGGAGACCATGCGCATAATGACCTTTGGGGTATCGAGGAGGGTGATGATTTCAGCGCTGCCGCTCCTAACGCCGACGCTTGCTGGAGACTAAAACTTTTGAAGATGGGCTTCAAGATCGACACGGAAGAAAGCCATAACGGAAGCTTGGAGAATTGTAAGATCATAGGATTAGGCGATTACGACGCTATTCGTCAGATCTGGGTGAATCACCTAAAAGCATTATATAATGACGCGGAAGCTTGGGAAACCGGAGAAGACTACCAGTAAATAATTGAGAATTGAGAATTGAAAATTAGGGAGTACTTACTGAACCAATTTTCAATTCTCAATTTTCAATTGTTCAGTGTGTATATAATTTCTTTCGATCAAAAATCGTCGCCCGTTTATATTTCATGGCGAAACGGATGTGATCGATAAATAAAGACCGGATCGCCGGATTCTCACCTAGAGGCTTTAAATAAATATCCACATCGAAACCCTGTTGACGTAGCCCTTTCTGCCAGAAATCCGTAACCGTATTTTCCGTACCTCGAATCAGTACGAACATAAAAGGAATCAACTGCACACGCTTATGACCGGCTTGGCGCATTTGCTCACCTACATCCTCGATCGCAGGGAAACCCTCACGGGTTCCGGTATAATAATCTTTCATTCCTTTGGTCTGGAACATATACCCCAATTTCGCGTAAGCCGAGTTACTGGCATGATAAGTTCCGTGCGCCACCAATAACTTAGCCCCATTTTTAGTCACTCCAGAAGGTGAGGAAACCGCTTTCATCACCGCCTCATAATCGGTATCATCATATAACAAGGGATTACCTACACGCAAATCCTTAAACAAACCTTTTCGCTGTTCCGCCTCTTTGCGGATCGCTTCCATCTCCACACCCTCTATAATGATAGTCGGTTGGATAATTACATGGGTAAACCCTTGATCACGCAACTCCACCAAGGCGTCCGCCGGCAACTGAACCCAAACACCTTGCGCCCTCAACCGACTCACTACGCTACGGGCGCTATAAGCCTGCCGGACTTCCACGTCTGGGAAAGCCTCCTTGACACGCTTGTTCATCACATCGAGTACTTGGGTACGAGCTTCCGGGTAAGCACTCCCGAAATGTACCATCAAGATCGCTAACTTATCTCCCTTTTCCATGCTCTCCCGGATATCGGAAGCGTAAAACTCCCGCCCGGGTTTCGCCCATAATGAACAGGCGAACCCAAGCAGGAGTGAACAAACAAACATGGATCGTAAAAATCCCCTATACATTATTATATTAGTTGATAGTTGACATGTGACAGTTTACTGCTTGAAACGGACCAGAAGGCTGACGTAATAGGTACGGCCCGGGGTCAATGTAGCGTAATTGTAATTAAAGGGGCGATCGTCTACATAATCAAAAAGGTTCTCGATACCTACTCCCGGTTCCAACAAGAAATCGCCAGCTCTAAACGTATGGCTCGTATTGAGATTCCACAAGGAATATTTCGGTGCGTATCCATAAGAAGTAGAATAACGTTCCCCTTGGATGCGTCCATTAAAATTCACGTTCAGCTTATACTTATTCCAAGTATGAGACCACATAGCCGCTACCGTACCACTATGTTTAACGGTCTTATCCAAAGGCTCATCCTCGTATACGTTCTTTCCATCCATGAAACTATAGCCACCATTCAAGGTAAAGCCCGCTCCCAGATAACTATTGAAGGTTACGTTAATACCTTTGATCTTCGCTTTATCGATATTCGCACGCATCTGTATCTCATCATAATCCGTACCATGGGCGGTGTTATAAGCATCCCGTTCCGCCGTATCCAATATCTTATAGTTAATCAAGCTACGTACGTTATTCATAAAAGCAGACACGGACAAAGAGAAAAACCTCATCGTATATTCAGCGCTCAACGTGAAATTGTCGCTCTTCTCCGGGTCCAGATCCGGATTACCGATCGTAAGGCGAGTCGCTCCGGACGCTTTCTTCTCCGATTCCGTATACAACTCTTTCAATTCAGGTGTACGGAAACCAGCCGCATACGATCCGCGGAAATTAAAACCGCCTACCTTATACAGCAAAGCCACGTTAGGAGTCGCATAACTCTTAAAATTCTCATGGTAAATATAGCGCAAACCCGCATACGCTTGGAAATGCTCATTGATATTGATCTCGTCTTGCGCATAAAGCGCGGTCGTGTACATACTTTTACCCGTTATGTTATCCGTCTCACTGCTCAGTAACTCTTTAATGAACTCCGCACCAGCCGAAAGCTTATTATACTTGCCCAAACGAAAGATTCCCTTGACATTCAAGTTATGGTAATGAATCCGTTTCGTCATATCACTCTCTCCGCTTTTCTTTCCATCAAAGAAATCCTTATACGTACTATGATTGTCCGACAGATAATCAGCGTTCAAATAAGAGTTCTTATTAATCATGTATTGAGCGCCCGCCCCATAAGTGAACGTCTCTCTTCTCATATCATAGTTGGTCGTATTCACTTTATCCATCGGCATCGGACGATCGCTGGAACGTCCGAAGAAAGTACCACGCACATAAAAAGACAAACGATCCGTAACGTCGTACGTGAAACGTTGGTTGATCACGTTCCGGTGAAATCCCTCGGAAGCTTGCTTATTGGTAGGAACCAACTCGCCTTTACTTTCCGTATAGGGATTTAATTGCCAACCATCGGCCCGTTGATATTGATAAGAAGTATATGAACCGAACTTCCCTACATTCACGTCCGCGTTGACCGACTGCAAGAATTGGTTCTTGCTACCATAACGGCTATTGCTCGTCACGTTCACCTTATTGCGGGAATCATCCGTGATGATATTGATAACGCCGGCGATCGCGTCGCTACCATACAAAGCGGAAGCGGCCCCGTTCAAGATCTCTACCCGCTTTACGTTAGACATATCGATACGGGAATAGGTATCATCGCCGGCCAAACGCTTACCGTTTTCCAAGATAACCACGTATTTCTCTGTCAATCCGTTCATATTCATCGTAGCTCCCTGTCCGTTTTCCATAAATACGATACTCGGATTCAGCTTGGTCATCGCATCTTGGAAATTGGTTACGCTCGCCTCTTTCAAGTCTTTTCCCGTAAGCACTTTCACGGGAATAGGGGAATTACTCATGCGGCGATGCGAACCGGTACCGGTTACCACCACTTGATCGATATTCACATACTTTTCTTTCAGCTTAATAACGACATCTTTTTCCGAGTGATCCGTTTGATACACGCCTTGCTCATAGCCAAGGTAAGTCACACGAATACGATGTCTACCATCGGGAAGGTTCAGCTCAAATTTTCCGCTGGCATCCGTGGTTGTACCATTCAAGGATTCCGACACGCGGATATTCGCACCCGGAATTGGTTCATTACTTTCATCCACGACCTTACCCTGTAAACGTACCTGCGCAAATGATACGTTTATCGCACAACTTACAGCTAAAGCCGCGCACAAACACTTTCTTTTCATAAACGATTTGTTATTATGTATATTTCCGCTTTCCTGACCCCGAGAAAAACAGCAATAAAAACGCTTGGCAGGTTTCCTGACTTACCTCGTAGAAAACGACCTTCCCGTCTTTTACAGACAGTGGTATGAGAAATGTTTTCTACTTTACAAAAGCTTACAGTAGCGGGCACTGCTCCGGATTCACACCGGATTCCCTCTTTATGACGAAACCGGATGGTTTTTACGTCATCACCAAAACGGGGGCAAAAGTATGAATTATTTTATATAAACAAAAATATATCCCGGCTTATGTTCTTTAAAAGCTTTACAAAGAGAAGCTTATAACACACCACATCGCCAAAAAGGAAAACAAAAGCAATCATACAAGACACAAAGTTTTCCAAAACTTTTTACAACGCACTACAAATTAACACCTTAACATAATTTAATAAGCAAAAAGTTTTCCAAAAAGAAAATCATATGGAGTAATAAGATACCTTTGCACGCATAATCAATCACAAATTAATCGACATCATGATACAGACAGTTGTTAAACGGGACGGGCGTATCGTTGGCTTCAACGAGGAGAAGATAGTAACCGCTATCCGTAAAGCCATGTTGCATACAGACAAGGGAGAAGATATGCAACTGATTCGCCAGATCACAGATCATATCTCATTCAAGGGAGAACCTCAAATGACCGTAGAGGCGATTCAAGATGCCGTGGAACTGGAATTGATGGCCAGTAGCCGGAAGGACGTAGCGCAGAAATATATCGCTTACCGAAATCAGCGAAGCGTAGCCCGCAAGGCGAAAACACGGGATATGTTCTTGGAGATTATCAATATCAAATCCAACGACATCACCCGTGAGAACGCGAATATGAACGCCGATACACCCGCCGGCATGATGATGAAATTCTCCAGCGAGACCACCAAGCCGTTTGTCGATGACTATTTATTGAGCGAAGAGGTCAAGGAAGCCGTATCAAACAACTATCTCCATATTCATGATAAAGATTATTATCCGACTAAAAGCTTGACCTGCGTACAACACCCGTTGGATCGCATCCTAAAATACGGGTTCTCCGCCGGTCATGGCGAATCACGTCCGGCTAAACGAATCGAAACCGCTAGTATCCTTGGCTGTATCTCTCTAGAGACCGCCCAAAACGAGATGCATGGCGGACAGGCGATACCGGCGTTCGACTTCTACCTAGCTCCTTACGTACGTAATAGCTTTATCGAGGAAGTAAAGACCTTAGAGGATTTATACGGACAGGATTTCTCCCACTTATATAATAAGCCTATCGACGATTACCAGACACAGACCTTGGATGGATTAAGCGGTGATAGACGCATCATACAACATGCCATCAACCGCACGGTAAGCCGTGTACACCAATCGATGGAGGCTTTTATCCATAATATGAACACGATCCATTCCCGTGGAGGCAACCAAGTGGTATTCAGCTCCATCAATTATGGAACCGATACCTCGGCGGAAGGTCGTTGCATCATCCGGGAGTTATTAAAAAGTACTTACAGAGGCGTAGGTAACGGCGAGACCGCTATCTTCCCGATCCAGATATGGAAAAAGAAACGAGGCGTAAGCTATCTGCCGGAAGACCGTAACTACGATCTTTACCAATTGGCCTGCAAGGTCACCGCCCGTCGTTTCTTCCCGAACTTCTTGAATCTCGACGCGACCTTCAACCAAAGCGAAGATTGGAAAGCGGACGATCCTCAGCGCTATATCCACGAGGTAGCGACCATGGGATGCCGTACCCGTGTATTCGAGAATCGTTTCGGACCAAAGACTTCTATCGGACGAGGTAATATATCCTTCTCGACGATCAATATCGTACGATTGGCTATCGAGTGCATGCAAGTGGAGAATAAGGAAGAGCGTATCGCCCTATTTTTCGCTAAACTGGATCATATGCTGGAACTTACGGCTCGTCAGTTGCATGAGCGTATGGAGTTCCAGAAAACCGCTTACGCGAAGCAATTCCCGTTGTTGATGTCTTCCTTGTGGTTAGGTTCGGAAAAATTGAAGCCTAACGATCCGATTGCCTCCGTTATCAACCAAGGCACCTTGGGTATCGGCTTTATCGGACTGGCCGAATGCTTGGTAGCCCTTACCGGGAAGCATCATGGCGAAGATGAGGATTCGCAGGCCTTAGGCATAAGGATCGTTACGTATATCCGGGATCGCGCCAACCAATTCTCTGAGCAATATCAACACAATTATAGCGTACTGGCAACTCCGGCTGAAGGCTTGTCCGGCAAGTTCACGGGAAAAGATCGTAAGAAGTTCGGATCGCTTCCGGGTATCACGGATCGGGATTATTATACGAACTCTAATCACGTCCCGGTATATTATAAGTGCAGTGCCCGTCATAAAGCCGAAGTGGAAGCTCCTTATCATGATTTGACTCGTGGCGGCCATATCTTTTACGTAGAGATGGATGGCGACGCTACCCATAACCCCGAAGCGATCATGCGTGTCGTGGATATGATGGATAAATACAATATCGGATACGGTTCCGTAAACCATAATCGTAACCGTTGTCTGGATTGTGGCTACGAGAACTCCACCCCGAATCTGGAAGTCTGCCCGAAATGCGGCAGCAAACACTTGGACAAACTTCAACGCATCACCGGTTACTTGGTAGGAACCACCGACCGTTGGAACAACGCCAAGCTATCCGAGCTGAACGACCGCATCACCCACAACTAATTTTCAATTGTCAATTGTCAATTTTCAATTACCATGTTGTCTATCATAGATATCATCGAAGATACCACCGTAGACGGTCCGGGATTCCGGACCGCCATCTATGCGGCGGGTTGCCCGAACAAATGCCCGGGTTGCCACAACCCCGAATCATGGGACATCCATAAAGGGAAGAAAGTAAGAACGGAAGAGATCGTGGAGAAAGTGCTGGCTGACGAGTTCGCCAACGTCACCTTCAGTGGTGGAGATCCCATGTTCCAGCCGGAAGGCTTCACCGAGGTAGCCAAGGCGATCAAGGAAAAAAGCCAAAAGACGATCTGGTGCTACACGGGATATAAATTCGAGGACCTGATAAAGAACCCGGCACAAGCCGCCTTATTATCCTATATCGACGTATTGGTAGATGGCCGCTACAAACAAACCCTTCGGGATGAGAGCCTTTTATTCCGGGGAAGCAGCAACCAACGGTTAATTGACGTACAAGCTTCTTTAAATAAAAAGGAAATCGTAAAATACAAGTACAACCCTTTCATTTAAGGAAATTCTCCAATTATAGCCCGGATATTAACAAGATTTCATACCTTTGTCCCGAATTGGTTCCGTTTCACCCAACCGGGGTTACGGATTAAAAGGGAATCAGGTGTAATTCCTGAACAGTCCCGTTGCTGTGAAGCTCTATTTCAAACATTCCGGAAACACTTTCGCCACTGGTATATAAGGATATATATCGGGAAGGCTTTCGGGATGGGAGTCAGTCAGAAGACCTGCCAGTTAGGGAGAAGTCGTTCGCGAGGACAGAGCGGCTTGGTACGAATCATTTTCTAAACAGGTTTTAAATAATGGTGTTATCCTTTGCTAGAAAGGGATACCTCGCTTGCGTATTATCGATGCTGGCGATAGGTATGTCCCATGGACAAAGCAAACTCGACTCTATCCAACACTTGGACGAAGTTACGGTCACGGCCCGGAGTTTCAGCTTTAAAGAGGTAATTCCTTCCCAAAAACTATCGGGGAAAGAATTACAAAATTTGAACAGTCACACGGTAGCGGATGCTTTACGCTACTTCTCGGGTGTCCAATTGAAAGACTATGGGGGCGTAGGAGGTATCAAGACAGTAAATATCCGAAGTATGGGAACGAACCACATGGGTGTTTTCTACGACGGCATCGAATTAAGCAACGCGCAAAACGGACAAGTAGACCTTGGAATGTATTCCTTAGACAATATCGAGGAGATTTCTTTATACAATGGCCAGAAGAGCGATATTTTCCAATCCGCAAAAGATTTCGGTGCGGCCGGTACGCTTTATCTGCGTTCTCGTCGTCCTCGTTTCGAAGATGGAAAAACAACGAATATCCGTGCCACGATGAAAGTCGGTTCTTTCGACGTTATCAACCCCTCGGCGCTGTTCGAATATAAGATATCAGAAAACATAGCCGCCTCTTTCAGCGCCGAATGGTTAAGCGGAAGCGGTAAATACAAATTTCGTTACCGCCGTATCAACCCTGCCGGAGAGATCGCTTACGATACGACCGCCGTCCGGGAAAACGGGGATATCAACGCCACCCGCCTAGAGGCCGGATTGTATGGCAAGATGAGCGACGGTACTTGGAATCTTAAGTTCTACAACTACAATTCCGAACGAGGTATCCCGGGGGCTATCGTAAACAACGTATGGCGACGCGGCGAACGAGTATGGGATACGAACTCTTTCATGCAAGGCTCCTATATCAAAGAAATCAATAGTAAATTCAAGACACAGGTCAATGCGAAATACGCTTTCTACCGTACGCATTATGTGAACAACGACGACAAGCTGATTCATGTAGATAACCTGTATAAGCAACGGGAGATTTACCTATCTTCCGCTAATGTCTACTCCATCCTCTCGAACTGGGATGTCTCTGCTTCTTACGACTTGCAATGGAACAAGATGAACGCCGATATGTATGGATTCGTTTACCCGGAACGCTTCACCAACCTCCTTTCGGTCGCTACGGCGCTCCGGTTAGGAAAAGTAAAATTACAGGCCAGCGGACTGGCGACTTTTATCAACGACCGTGTAGAAGAAGGCCCCGCACCGAAAGCCCGGCAAATCCTTACACCCGCCGTATTCGCCTCCTACAAGCCGTTCGAGAAACAAGACTTTAATGTACGCGCTTTCTATAAACGGATCTTCCGTATGCCTACCTTCAACGATTTGTATTACGCCGATATGGGAAACTCCAAATTAAACCCGGAATACGTAACCCAATATGATGCCGGCTTCGCTTACACGAAAACATGGGAGAACTATCTTTTCTATCGCTTCAAGATACAGGCGGATGGTTATTACAACAAGGTGAAAGACAAGATCATCGCTTACCCCAAAGGCCAGCAGTTCCGTTGGACGATGCTGAATTTGGGTAAGGTAGAAATCAAAGGTATAGATGTCAGTACGGAAACGACCGTCAATCCGGTAAAAGATTTGTTCGTCACGCTACGCGTACAATACACCTATCAAAAGGCCCAAGACTTCACGGACCCCTCGGATACCTATTACGGAGATCAAATCCCTTATATCCCTTGGCATAGCGGCTCCGCCATCGCACAAGCCTCTTTCAAGGGATGGAACCTCAACTATAGTTTCATATATGTGGGAGAGCGGTATAACCAGCAGGAAAATATCAAATACAATTATACGCAACCGTGGTACACCAGCGACATCTCCTTGTCGAAAGATTTGAAATTCAAATTCGGACTTATCAAGGCTGCCGTAGAGGTAAACAACCTGTTAAGCCAAGACTACGACGTGATCCTGAATTATCCGATGCCGAAACGAAATTACAAAGTGTCTTTAACGATCGAGATATGAAAAGACATACATTATATATAATAGGTATCCTGATCGGTTGCGCTTTTTCATCCTGCCGTAAGATCGAGATCGTAGTTCCATCGGAATACGAGCTGGTCTCCGATGGTATCCACCCCGAGGCGAATCCTCAAGGGATGTATTTAGTGAACGAGGGGAATATGGGAAGCAATAAATGTACGCTGGATTATCTGGATTACGTGAACGGTTATTATATCCGTAACCTCTACTCGGAACGGAACCCAAACGTGGTCAAGGAGTTGGGCGATGTAGGCAATGATATCCAGATTTACGGAAGTAAGCTATATGTTGTAGTCAATTGTTCCCATAAAGTAGAAGTATTGGACGCCCGGACTTGTGAGCGGATCACGCAAATAGACATTCCTAACTGCCGGTACATCCGTTTTTACCGGGGAAACGCCTATGTAACCTCTTATGTCGGCCCCGTGCAAATCGACCCGAATGCTCCACAAGGAGCCGTATATCGGGTAGACACGACCAGCCTGAAAATAGACGCTAAAGTCATTGTCGGCTACCAGCCGGATGAATTAGAGATTTTGGGTGAATATATCTACGTAGTGAATTCCGGAGGCTATCGTGCCCCGGAGTACGACAATACGGTTTCCGTCATCGAACTAAACCGTTTCAAGCAAGTCCAAAAGATTCCGGTAGGGATCAATCTGCACCGTATCCGTGCGGATAAATACGGTAAATTATGGGTAACTTCTCGGGGAGATTACGATACGGTACATTCCAACCTGTATGTACTGGAAAAGCGAAAAGGATATAATGAGATGGTGGTTACCGATACCCTGAATATCCCTTGCTCCAACCTTTGCATCAGCGGAGATTCCCTCTTCTATTACAGTACGGAATGGAACGTGAATACGCAGAGCAACACCATCTCGTACGGGATCATAGATGTCCGTACGAAAGAGGTGATCAGCACGAACTTTATCACCGACGGTAGCGAGAAAGACATCCGTATCCCTTACGGGATCATGGTCCATCCCTATACAAAAGATATCTTCGTCACCGACGCCAAGAATTACGTATCCAGCGGAACCCTCTATTGCTACGATAAGAACGGGATACGGAAATGGGGCGTACGTACCGGGGATATCCCCGCCCATATGGTTTTCCTTTATAAATAGAACAGCGTTATGAGACAAGTTTTATATCTATTCATTTCAGGTTTCCTAGCATTTCTATCCTGTACCCAAGACAAGATACAGATGGTTAGCTTGGGTATCGATGATGTCTATTATCTGCCCCGCATGAAAACTTATCTACTCAGCCCGGCCTTTACCGGCGACGAGTATCGGTGGACACTTCACCGGAACGGGACGGACTCTCTCGTATCTACCGAACGTTCTTATATCTTCCTCGCAAAAGATACGGGCACCTATCAGATGACCTTCGAGATCATCGATAAGGAGACCCCCTATAAGCACGATTTTCGTTTCGAGGTGATGCAGGAGGAAATAGAATATAGCCCTTATTTATCCAAAGTGTACGACTTTTGTCCCGCACCGGGTCAGTTTGTCAATACGATGCCCGAATACGAGGAAGGCGATACGAAAGAAACCATACTGAAAAAGGTAGAGGAGAATATCTCCGGTACGAACGACGTGATGATCTCCCTCGGAGGATACGGAGGATATGTTATCTTTGGTTTCGATCATACGGTCATCAACGTCAAAGGGAAAAAGGACTTTATGATCCTCGGGAACTCTTTCTATTCCGACCTACCGGAGTATCAAGAGAAAAAGGGAGGCAGTTGCGAGCCCGGCATTGTCATGGTCTCTTTCGACACGAACCAGAACGGCTTACCGGACGACGAATGGTACGAGCTGGCCGGTAGCGAGTACTATAAACCGGAAACCGTCAAGAATTATCGTATTACCTATGATCGCCCGGATCCCGACAAGATTCCCGAGCCGGACATGAGCCAGCAATGGAGTGATGCCACCTATCTGTCGTGGAAGGATAACCAAGGCAATACCGGCTATTTGCCAAAAAACGTGTACCACACGCAGAGCTATTATCCGGAGTGGATCGAGGAGAGCACCTTGACTTTTACCGGAACCAGATTGAGGGATAACGCCACGGACGAAAGCGGTACAGGCAAATACTACGTGCTCTACTCCTATCCATGGGGATATGTAGATAACCACCCGAACGATTATCAAGATCTAAATAGCTTCGATATCGAATGGGCCGTAGATGCGGAAGGTAATAAAGTAGAATTACCCGGTATTGATTTTATCAAGGTGTACACGGCGGTAAACCAATATTGCGGTTGGATCGGGGAAACCTCGACAGAGATCATCCGTGCGCAGGATTTACACATCGTCCCCCCCTCCATCATCGTTCCAGATCCGGTAAGCGAGCAAATGAAATTACAATATGATCAAGCAATCCTAAAAATAAAAGGCTTATGAAAAAGACGATTACCTTATTTCTCTGTACGTTCGCCACGAGCGGCCTAATGGCCCAAGGCAACACCTCATGGATGGCCGCCGGCATAGATCCGGCCCAAATGAGGGATGTACCGTCACAATCTTCCATTCTGCGTTCTACGGATATGGATTACAGTCAGGGTACATTTATCGTAAACGAGGACTGGTACGGCCATCAGAACAGCACCGTCAATTTCCTCACCCATGATGGGGAATGGCACTATCGTGTCTTCCAGACCGAGAATCCGGGTCATGAGCTGGGATGTACCACGCAATTCGGTACCATCTATGGCGATAAATTCTACCTTGTCTCTAAGCAAGAGCGCGATCCCGGGGCAAAAATCACCGGAAGCCGATTTGCCGTATGCGATGCCAAGACCATGAAGGTGATCAAGGAGTTCAAATATATCGCCCAAAACGCCGAGGGTAAATCCATAGCCGATGGCCGCTCTTATCTTCCGGTAGACGAGCACAAAGGCTATATAGGAACCAGCAACGGTATCTGGATCTACGATAGCGATAAGATGACGATCGGCAAACAAATAGAAGGTTCCGGAAATCCGAACGCCGATGGATACGGTGAATTGTATTATGCCCAGATCGGAACCATGGTACGTGCCAACGACCTTGTCTTTGCCGTCCATCAACAATATGGTCTATTAATAATAGACCCGAAAACCGATAAAATTATCCGTACCATCGCCGCCCCGATCGAGAAAGAGACCGTAAAAGGGCAAGAGAAGGAGATTCAACGAGGCTTCGGCTCTATCGTTCAGTCCAAGGATGGTACACTTTGGATCAGCATGACCCAGAATACGGCCGGGGATGGTTCCGCCTTGGAATATATGCTAAACTTGAACCCCTATACCTTTAAGGTGGACACGGTAAAGATCCCGTTAAGCGAGACCATCGGTGTCGTTCCGAACTCTTGGTACGCATGGACCGCCGACGGTTTCTGCGCCAGTGCCAAAGAAAATAAGATTTACTGGAACGGACAACCGAAAGAAGGCAGTTGGTTCACGGGGTATCAAATCTGTGGGTATGATATTGACAAGAAGCAATTTTTCCAGCTAATCGACCTCCGAAAACAGGACTGGGATTGGCGCTTGTACGGAACCGGATTTCGCCTTAACCCAAAAACCGACGAGCTATACACCTTCTTGTATCATGAGTTCCAAGATCCTACGCACATGTTAGCTCGTATAAATAACAAAGGCGAAGTGGTACAAGAATATTCGATGATCGTCAACTATTGGTTCCCCGCTATCCCGGTTTTCCCGGATAACGCAGTACCTGTCGTTTCCTCCAGCTTCCCTTCTTCTATAAGTCTGACGGAAGACAAGCCTGTCTATAAACTTGCTCTAGGTAATATGGTTAGTGACGCAGACAATATGGATGCCGCCATCGTGAAATCGATCTCCTCCGTTACGCCCTCATCTCCTATCAGCGCAATTATTCGTAACGACTCATTAATTGTCAGTACTACTACCACGATCAATGAGGATCATAAGTCCACGATAACGATCCGCTTCAACTCCAATGGGAAGATCGTCACGAAAGACCTTCTTGTTAGCACGGGGAACCCTCCAACAAGCGTAGAAAAAGTCTCACGGCCAACACTTAATCTCTATCCCAATCCAGCGGTAAATACCATACAAATCAATATCGGCACAACCGCCACCGTAGAGATTTACACGACGAACGGTACTAGGGTCCAAAAAACGGCGATCAATCCGGGTGAATTTATTGACGTAAGCCATTTATCCCAAGGTCTCTATTTCATCCGTGTGATCACTGGAGAAAAGACAGAGACCGTAAGGATGATTAAGAAATAAAAAAAATTCCTTACCTTTGTGCCCGAATTGGTTTCGTAATGCCTATTCGGGCATACGGATTAAAAGGGAATCCGGTGAGAATCCGGAACAGTCCCGCTGCTGTGAAACTCCTTTAACATTCTAATACTACTTTCGCCACTGGCTCAAGGTAGTCGGGAAGGCATTAGGATGGGAGCTAGTCAGAAGACCTGCCATTCATTTAAGATTCATATCCTCGTGGGCTAGGATATAGAGTACAACATAAGAATTAAAAGAAATGATGACAGACAAGGAAGTATTGTTGTTACGGCGCAAATTGGATCTTTTGCTCCGTACGGGAAAATTATTGATGGAAAGTGCCGCTGACACGAATCGTATCGAGCGAAACATGAAACGAGTTGCCGCCTTTATGGGTATCCCCGAGGAGAAGTTGCATATCGATATCCGATGGACCATGATCATGGTGAACGTAAGCGATGAGCGAAACTCCTTCTCTAAATTCCAGAAATGCGAGAAGCACGGTATTAACATGACGACAATCTCACAGGTAAGCAAGCTTTCTTGGCGGGCGATCGAACAAGATTATTCCTTGGATAAATATGAGGAAGAACTGGAGAAGATCGTTCACCAACCCCGGAATTATACCCCTTATATCGTAGCCATTGGAGCAGGATTCGCTTGCGGAGGATTCTGTAAATTATTCGGATGCGACTGGATGGCATTCCTATTCGCTTCCATTTGCGCTTTCGTCGGGTTTAGGGTACGAGCCCGCTGTGTCGAGGCCGGACTTAACGTATATATGAGTATCGCGGCGGCGGCTTTCGTATCCACCTGTTTGGCATACGCATCCTCTTTCTCAGGACTATCCGATACGCCTTATCATCCATTATTAGCCTGTGCCCTGTTTATCGTACCGGGTGTTCCCTTGATCAACTTCGTGGATGATATGCTGGACAATCATTTGCTGGTCGGTATTACCCGAGCCTCTAATACAGTCATGATGGTAGCCGCCATGACTTTCGGTATCGCATTCGCCATGCGGGTACTTGTCATGAACGATGTCGAGATCGATCATAAGTTCAGTGAATTGAGTATGGTTCCACATGATCCGTACTACATATACGCGATAGCGGCGGCAATTTCAGCCATGGGTTTCTCCATGATATTCAACATCCAACGTCGACTATTATGGGTAGTGGCCGTAGGAGGTATCATTGCGGTATGTACCCGTAACTTTGTGAACTTCGAATTAGGTTATGGTCCTGTGATCGGCTCGTTTATGGGAAGTTTCGTAGTCAGTGTATTGGCTGTGAAAGCAGTTCATTGGTGCCATGTTCCCAATCACGTATTGACGATTCCATCTGTCATTCCTATGATTCCGGGAGTACTCATGTATCGCTCATTACTGGCATTTATAAACCTGCATGGAGTAGTCGGTGAGGTCACAAACGCATTCTTCAACGGGATCAATTCCGCACTCATCATTCTTTGTATCTCACTCGGTGTAGCTGTCCCGAACATCTTCGCCCGTCGTTACATCGCCAAAGATCGCCAACGACATTTACAAGAGGAACTGGAAAAGCGCCGAGAAAGAGGGAAGTTCATTGAATGGTGAAAAAACTTTTCCATAAAGATTAGTCCGGGAAAAACTGTCGCATAAGGATATGCCAAATTGTTTAATACGTTCAATATATTTAACATATTTCATTAAAAAAAGTCCTATCAATACTATATTTTTGTGACGTTTTGGTGATAGATGTTGCATTCCGCAAGTCTATAAAAGGGAATTTCGGTTAGATTCCGGAACAGAGCCCGCTACTGTAAAACCCATAAGGAGGAAAGCTTCTTCATACCACTGTCTTTTTTAAAGATGGGAAGGTCGCTTTCTAGGTTAGTCAGGAAACCTGCCAGACAAAAATAAGGAATAGATTCTTCCGGGATTTTGGGGAATCATTGGATCGATTGCACTGGAGATGTAAACTGCGTAATTAATTTTTATACATTATGAGACATTTTTATTTGTTCCTGCTAATTGTTAGCGGGATTGTTTTGTCTGGCACCCGAATGATCGCTCAAAGTAGGCCATCGGTGGGAAGTATCAGAGTCGTATCCGGTACGATCGTAGATGAGGATAACAAGGCGATGGCGAACATTGTCATTTACATCAAGGGTACTGATATACGAGTTATTTCAGATACGGACGGGTATTTCTCCTTACCACTCAAGGACACGAAGGACCACGTACTGATCACCAACAGTTACAACACCGTCTCGGCAATCCGAGATATTCCCGCGGGAGAAGGGAATTACGAGATGGATATCCAGTTATCTTACAAGCTACTAGGACTACCCGAGGTAGATATCGTCGGGGCGAAACCACAGAGTTATAACTCCGACATCGCTAATTCGGCTACCCGTATGGATATCCCCGTGATGGAAATACCCGGAACTGTAGGCGTAGCGACCCGGAAATTATTGGAAGACCAACAGGCTACCACCATGACCGAGGCCGTAAGGAACCTAGGCGGCGTGAAAGGCGGACCTTCCGGTGAGGCTTCCAACATCAACGAGGTCTTCTCTTCCCGTGGTTTCTCCATGACGAACTCCCGTAACTATTTCAGGAACGGGGTACGATACCTAAAGTTCTCGAACGACGCTCTATCCAGTATCGAGCGCATAGAGATCCTCAAAGGCCCAGCATCTGTCCTTTATGGAGCGGTAGAGCCCGGAGGTATCATCAACTTTATCACCAAGCCGACCTTATATACGCCCCGGTATGGCGCAACGATCAGATACGGCAGTTACGACTATAAGCAAGCCTCTATCGACATTTCCGGCCCACTGAACGCCAAAAAGACCATCCGTTATCGCTTGAACGGAATGTATGAGGATGCCGATAAATTCAGGAAACCGCAAAACAGCAAACGATACGACATCACCCCAGTCATCGACATTGACTTAGGACGCAAGACCACCCTTAATATCGATGCCGATATCTTCCGGGATAAAAGGACACAGGATCCGGGCGTTTTGCATATCAACAATGAGGTGATAGATAACGGATTCAAGACATTCCTCGGCGAACCGTGGGCCTATGGCAAATTTACCAATAATAGCGTTGGTTTCCAGTTGACCCACCGTTTCAACCAGAACTGGTCATTCAGAAGTTCCGCCCGCCAATATTTCACGCATGAGGATCGTCTGTATTTCCAGATGAAAACCCCTCAGAAGGACAGCACGATTACCCGCCGTTTGGCACATTGGGACGCAAAAATCAATTATACCAATGTATTGGAGGAATTGAATGGTAGTTTCAAGACAGGTTTTATCCATCATAAAGTAATAGCGGGCCTAGAATATGGATGGCTTACCAACCGAAGGAAAGTAAAAGGGAATATGTACACCCCGATTAGTTATGTTCATCCGGAATATTCCGAAGAACCAGTTGATTTCGAGATGGAACAGAGTACAGACTTACGTATCACCCAACGTACCTATGCGATCTATCTACAAGACCAAGTAAGCTTTTCCGCTCAATGGAAGTTATTGCTTGGCGCCCGTGCAGACTGGGTGAACGATAAACAAGATAATTATATTAAGGATAAAAAAACGGATGAAAACAATTTTGCCATCTCGCCTCGTGTGGGTCTTGTTTATCTGCCCATGCCCGACTTGAGCCTATATGCTACCTACAGTCAGTCTTTTGTCCCTCAATCCGGGCAAACGAAGGATGGCGAGGCATTCGACCCGATTACCTCTAAACAATGGGAAGCGGGAGTCAAGAAATCATTCTTCAACGATCGCTTGAGCACCAGTCTGGCTTTCTATACCTTGTCGAAGACCAACTTGCCGACGATAGACCCGGAAGACGAGGAATATAAGATACTGATCGGCAAGCAGACCAGCAAAGGTATAGAGCTTTCGGTAAACGGAGAGATCACCCCCAGTTGGAGCGTAGCCTTCAATTACGCATATACGCATGCCGAGGTAACGAAAACGAACGACGAGACCTATCCCGTAGGTACGCAACTGGCCAATATCTCACCAAGCCAGTTCAACCTCTGGACCTCCTATCTAATCCGTAAAGGCCCGGTTAAAGGCTTATCTTTCGGCGGTGGTTGGTACTTCCAAGGTAAATCCTATGGAAACATGGCACATACGATCGATCTGGACGCCTATCATCTGGTTGACTGTTTCGTGGCTTACAAGCGTAGTTTCTACAAGATCTCGGCGAACTTGAAAAACGTATTCAACCAAGAATATTATACCGGATCCCAAGGGAACTATCTTTTATTCCCCGGCTCGGCAAGGACGCTGATGGTTATGCTAGCGGTCAACTTCTAAAAAAGGCACAAGACATGTCGCATAATTCGATCATTAGAAAGATCATAGTAAAGTTACATTTATACACCGGACTCATATTAGGGCTAGTAATAACCCTAATATGCCTCTCCGGCACAGCGATCGTGTACAAGCCGGAACTTGAAAAACTATCTGTCAAGGATATCGCTTTTGTCAAGCCAGCCTCCCGAACCGTGCCGCCGCAAACTTTGTTAGAGAACGTAAGACGCGAATATCCACAAGCTAAGATCAATAATATGGTCTTATACGGAGGCGAGGATTGCGCCTACAGTTTCCGTACTACATTCCCGGATGAGAAAGGCCGTATCCAGATCTATGTCAATCCCTATACAGGGGAAGTTACGGGAGTGGACAGATACCGGCATAAGGTTTTTCAATGGTTATACGACTTTCACGTGAACCTGCTATTGAAAAAGCAAGGAGCTACCATCGTCGCCTTATCGGGATTCCTGTTGATTTTCCTAACTCTATCCGGCTTTCTATTATTACCCAAGCGTCGTATCTTCTCCGTGAACCGAAAGATGGGCTTGAGAGCCAAGCTTTTCAAGTCACATTCCATCATAGGTATATGTACATCCCTCTTTTTGCTGGTCATCGCTTTTACCGGCTCCTACTTCGGGTTCAAGAAAGAATATCAATCTTTCTTTGAATCCATATCCGCAGGAAAAGCAGTCGCACCGGCACCAAAAACTGATAAATACACAGGTGATTGGGTATCATTGGATTCCGTTTTAACGACCGCCCAAGAAGAGTTCAAAGAGGGAACCCCGACAATGATATTCTTCCCGAAAGACAACACGTCTGTTTTCTCCGTACGGATGTATCGGGAAGGGGACTTCGAAAGAACTGGAAGCAACCATATCTACATCCATCCTATTACCGGCAAGGTCGTCGCCATAAACCTCTGGAAAGACAAACCGGCCGCCGAGAAGCTTGTCCGCTCCATGTACTTTGTCCACTTCGGCACTTTCCTCGGGCACTTCTCCAGAATCCTATGGATCCTCATAAGCCTAGCCGTACCGTTCCTCTATTTCACGGGAGTTTACCTTTGGGTTATTCGCAATCGGCAGAAACATTTCCCTTTCCGGTAAACATAAGTCCAGTAAATCGCATCGCATAAGGAAATTTCGTATATTCGTAATATTGTGTAATTAGGAAAAAAGAAATGTCATGGCACAAATAACGATTCCTTATGCGGTAGCGGATTTTATATTTACGGGAGCGTAAATTCTATTATGTGGATAAAACGAACTTTATCCCCAGATTGGAGAATTATAATGCCCCGGTCTTCCTGCGTCCCCGTCGTTTCGGGAAAAGCCTACTCGTATCCACTCTTGCCTGTTACTACGATCGCACCAAGGCCGATCGCTTCGAAGAATTGTTCGGCGGCACTTGGATCGGGGAATACCTAACGGAGGAACATAGCCGCTACATGGTCGTGCGTTATGGCTTCTCCGCTATGGTCATGGCCAATGACATGGAAGGGTTGGAGCGGAATTTCAACCTCTTGAACTGTTCTCCAGTAGAAATCATGGTAACACACAACCGGGACTTATTCCAAGACTTCCAGTTTACCACCAAAGGCAATGCCTCCCAAATGCTGGAGGAGGCTTTGGGGTACGCCCGCAAGCATGGCCTTCCAAAAGTATATATCTTGATCGATGAGTACGATAATTTCACCAACCAATTATTGACCGCCTACAAGGACCCACTGTATGAGCAAATAACCACGAAGGATAGTTTCCTGCGTACCTTCTTCAAGGTTATAAAGAAAGGTATCGGCGAAGGCAGTATCCGTACCTGCTTCTGCACGGGTGTCCTTCCCGTGACGATGGACGATCTGACCAGCGGGTATAATATAGCGGAGATCTTGACACTGGAACCGGAGTTCTTGAATATGCTGGGGTTCACGTATGAGGAAGCGGGCGCTTACCTGCGTTACGTGCTCGATAAATATACGGAAGGACAGGATCGGTTCAATGAGATTTGGCAATTGATCGTGAATAATTACGACGGTTACCGCTTCTTGCCGGAGGCCGAGCCTCTGTTTAACTCCACGATCCTGACCTATTTCTTCAAGAAATTCGCCGTGCGTAAAGGCGGGATCCCCAGGGAACTGGTGGATGAAAACCTACGTACGGATATCGGTTGGATCCGCCGCTTGACACTATCCTTGGAGAACGCCAAGGAGATGCTGGATGCTTTGGTCATCAACGACGAGTTGCCGTATAACGTTCCCGACCTATCCAGTAAGCTCAATAAGAAGAAGTTCTTCGATAAGACCTTTTATCCTGTCAGCCTCTTCTATCTGGGTATGACTACGCTACGTAACAATTATCGCATGGTAGCCCAACCTCACGATGCGCAGTATCTACATGGACTATTATAACGAGACGAACCATATAGAAGGTGGTGCCCCCCGTTATGTACCCACCTACGAACGCTTCACGGAAGACCGCTGTTTCGAGCCGTTGGTGCAAAACTATTTCGAGCAGTATCTCGGGCAGTTCCCGGCGTAGGTGTTCGACAAGATCAACGAGAACTTTATCCGTTGCTCCTTCTTCGAGCTTTGCTCCCGCTACCTAAGCAGCTATTATACGTTCGCCATCGAGCAGAACAACTCCGTAGGCTGTTCCAATTTCGAAATGACCGGCATACCCGGCACAAACTATTATAAAGATGACCGATTGGTGGAATTCAAGTATTTCAAGGCGAAAGAGGCCGAACACATGCTGGCGCTAAACGATCCCCGCCCCGAGGACGTGGCGCAAGTACGTGCTTACGCCAAGGATACCAAACAGAAATTCCCTGTATATAATGTACGCTCGTACATTGTATATATCTGCGCTAATAAAGGATGGAAATGCTGGGAGGTTACCGAATAAAGCCTAGCCGTACCACTCCTCCATTTCACGGAGTTAACTTCATCGGCAAAGTAAGTTAACTCCATCGACAAAGTAAGTTAACTTAAATGGCAAAGTAAGTTAACTTACCAAATCGGGGTTTCCCAATCATATAAGAATCCACTAACCAAAAGTAAATATTCCGGCAAATTCCGATTCTCGGACCACTTCATCTCTATACCGAACAACTCCGAGGTAGTACGTCCCAGATCGAACCCACAGGCCTCAAGGGAACGACGAATCCGCAAGGGGTAGCGGCAAGCCTTACCAGATCTACGTGTACACTCTTCCCAAGGGCAAAGTATACAACTACCGGCATAAAACGCCCGCCCATTATATTCCTCCTCCAACGCAAGAAGACGTTTATCCAATCGGCTCCTTTCCCTATGCATCAACTCTTGCCCCGCTTCCACCGCATCCGGCACATCCAATACGACAGGAGTAATCCGCGTACAAACAATCAATAGATTCCGAAAACCGGATAAATAGTCCTCCGAATCATTAAAAGGCGGACAACTCCAACTGTTTCCATACCTACGACACTCCCGGCAATAGGCCATGAAACGCCGCTCATCCCGATAACGTAAGATATAATCATCCACAGGGATGGTTCTTGTATAATCGTAGCTTTTATATTCGATCATATGAAAAGAAAATTTTCTTGGAAAGAAATAAAAAAATCAGCAACTACATACATTATAATACAGGGAACACAGCACAGCTACACGTGAAGCTTTCAATGAAAAAACAATGGCATGGTATTATGGTGATATACTCCGGGATCGCCGCAAGGAACGGAAATTAATCCAAAAGCTAGCTTGTAGTTCGATAAAAGATATATGATCTTACCATTATAAGATGTATGATCTTACCATTATAAGATGTATGATCTTGCCGTTGTAAGATGTATAATCTTATCGCCGTAAGATCATACATCTTTCACGGAATCTGTAACACTAGAGTACTCTCAAGAGCAAGAGAGAGCACTCTAGCGAAATCAAGAGATGATTTACTTCACAACAAACTTAACAGAGACTTTCTCTGTACCTTTTACCGCTGTAAAGCCATAAACACCTTTATTCAAGTTTACTGTTTTCACGTCATCAGAAGAGGTGATCGCATAAGTAGATACTACAGAACCTGCGGTGTTCGTGATGTAACCGGTATAACCGGCTAGATCTTTTACATGCAAGGTATTGTCGGAATAAGAGATGTTTGCGGTTGCGGCCGCTGATTTCGTGGCTGTACCGGTTACGGTTACTTTACAGTACGTGTTATATTTACCATTAGCTGTAATTAATTTGATTTCAGTTGTACCCGGAGCTACAGCCGTAACTTTACCCGTTTGATCAACTGTCGCAACAGCAGTATTCTTAGAAGACCATACCGCACCCGTTAAAGAAGCATAAGCAGATTGTACAGACGCAACTAATTGATAGGTTCCACTTCCACTCAAAGAAATAGCTTTCTTATTAAGCCAAATGATAGGAGTTGCCGCTACTAAATTATCACCCGGTTCTGTTCCCGATGTCGTTCCCATAAAACTATTCCAGCTCCAAGCATCCCAAGTACCATTCTGGACTTTTCGGCTTGATGCCCCGTATCCGGAATAAGAGAAATCTTGAGTATAGGAATCACGAACGAAATAACTCCAATAACCGGAATACCAACCAGCGAACCAGTGGTTAGTTGCCGTAGCCGTAGCCACCCAATAGTCATAATCATAAGCAGGATAACTTGTTCCATTTGAACCAAATGGATGATAAATAACACCTGATGATTTTCCTTGGTTTATAGCAGTTCTTGCAAGTGTTGCCGCATTATCTGGATAAGTATAACTAACATGAGCTTTAGCGCTGTCTAACTGAAAAGATATTTGCATTGAAGTCGCTCTTGGTTCACAGTATCCAATGCCATTAATCGTATAACCCATTGAACCTGTATATTGAACCAATCCAACCAAACGGGGATCAGCTTTCATCACAGACTCAAATAGGCTCAATCCAGAAATGGTATCTACATCAGCAGACCATCGATATCCCCATACCATATTATCGGGTACGGTTTTATCAGTGTCATGCCAAGTCAAAACTATAGCCGCACGGTTTTCACCATCACCTACCCAGAAATCAATACTGTCAAAAGAAAAAGTACGGTTACTCCTTGCGGACATCAAAGCCGCTTTCTGTTTTTCCGCCGGTAAATCCGAACGTAACACACCTTGTACCATACGCTGTGCGCTGATACTTCCCGCCATTAAGATTAATGCGAGAAAAAGATAAAGCTTTTTCATGCTCATCAATGTTTAATTTGTTAATACATTATTTATTTAACAACGATCGTCTTGCTCATCCGATCATTATCTTTTACCACTACTATAATATAAGCACCTCTTGAATATTGGATTGGATGAGACTCGTTAATTCCCGATATCTTAAAAAGATCCAATATAGCGCCATTCATATTTACAATATAGCAAGAATAACCTTCCAGATTATTCAAATGCAATCGACCTTCATAGTAATAAATCATCGCTTCACCAACACCGATAGCCTCATTACCCACCGGACCGGATGTGGAGAATGGCTCACTATAGAATGTTCCTAATATCTCTTGCCTACCATCACCTTCCTTGATAGCTGTAACTTTTACGATATATTCTGAACTTCCATCTAATTCAGGAATAGAGACCTTGATCTTTTCTTGTTCCCCAGAACGAAGCTCACTCATCAAGCCAGTAAGGATATTACCCTCTGCATCAACCGTGTAAACACCAAATAATACAGGTATCCCATTTACGTACTTATAAACAGACACCTCGTAGAAAGTAGCCTCCGGAACTTTCGGAAATGTTAATATAGCCGTGGAATCTTTTACTTCAACCACGGGATTTTCCAAATTCGGATCTATTACCGTTACTTCACAAGTAGCGGTATAACCACCTTCATCTGTTGTCACCGTAATTGTAGCTACACCGGCGATACCGGCCTTAACCGTACCGTCGTTAGTTACTGTGGCTACCGTGGCATCCGAAGAACTCCAAGTTACTGATTTATTAATCGCACTGGATGGAGATACCACCGCTGCTAATACAGCCTCCTCACCTTTATTCAAAGACAAAGAAGACGCATTTAGGCTAACACCCGTAACATTTGCCCCCGGTTTTTCCAGTTCCGCAGAAACAATCACTTTACAAGTAGCAGTATAGCCTCCATCAAGGGTTGTTACCGTGATCGTAGCAGTTCCTTCCTCATATGCGGAAACATTGCCATCTTCATCGACTTCCGCAACCAATCGATTATCACTTGACCAGTTTACAGTTTTTGTTTTAGCATTTTCCGGAAGAACTGTCGCTATTAATTGAGCAGAACGCCCTATTAGCAACTCCAGCCGATCTTGATTTAAAGAAACACCTGTCACTTTTATAATACCTTTTCCCACAGACAATGTGCACGTCGCAACAAACCCGCCAGTATCAGTCTTCACTCGAATTGTCGTTTCACCGTCAGCTAATGCTTGGATCTCTCCTGTTTTAGAATTAACTGTCGCAACATTTTCATCACTGCTAGTCCATGTCACACTTTTTTCCACATCCGGCTTTGTTGGATCAGTTTGTACTTCATAAGATAAAGTGAAATGCTCACCAATAGCCGCTACTCTTTGAGAAGACTCTAAAGTCACACCCCAAACCCCTAAGCTCTTATCAGTCACATGGATTTGAACAGAATCTTTAAAACCGCCATCTATCGCCTCAAACACAACTCCTGTTGTTCCAACCTTTGATGGTTTATAACCTCCGTTCAATCCTGAGGGATCCGGTTTTACATAAGTAATAATATCCTCATCTTCGATAACCATTTCAGGAAGCATTGTACTAGAAGCGCAAGACGCATTCATTGGATAATAATTAAATTTAAATTTAGAACGCAAATCATAAACCTGTCCATCATTTATATCCCATAATATATCTTTAGGTTCTACACTAAAGGATTCTAGAGGTATTTCTCCTTGTACATAAACCATACACGTGTCAGACGCTTGACCATCTTCCGATGTTGCTATGATTGTATGCTTAGACATATTGCGACATTGAAATAAACCATTTTCATCAATATAAGTAGAACCACTCCATTTAACCGAAGAGAAACTAACATCATCAGGATAAACCTTTGCGGTGAACTGAAACCTTTCATTTTGTCCCACTTTCACAATTCTATCTGGTACAAGAATTGTTAATCTGGCAGCAGCAACTTTTGCAACAGTTATCTGACATTCTGTAGAAGCCAAACCATTTTCAAGATATACTTCAATATTTGCTTTCCCTTCTTTATGGGCCGTAACCAATCCTCCATCATCAACAGAAGCTATCGTTTCATCCGATGAAACATATAAGACTTTTACAGGTTCTACGTCTCCCCACTCTATTTGAGGTTTTAACTGAAAAGTTTCATCGGTTTTCATAAACAATGAACTTTTTTCCAATTCGAACTTAGTTAAATCATTTGCACTACACAGCAAACAAGAAATTTCACTCGTTTCCCCTGTCTGCGAGTCCTGGACTGTCGCTATAAGTGTTCCTGTCCCTTGAGTATCATCATAACAGTCCAAAACTAAATTCTCACCGTCAAAACTGTTAAATCCCCAACGATCCGCTAAATCTCCTTCAACTCTAGCATCTATAATATCAATATAATTAGGCTTAGCTGGTTTAAAAACAACAGGAATTTCCAAAAACCACTCTCCGGCACCATCATTATAATTATATTTTACAGTCTTATTTTTAAAGGCTGCACCTTCATACTCAAACGAACAAGAAAGTTGACACGAAGCTAAAGCATCACTGCCCGCAGCTGAAACAGTAATAGTCACTTCACCACTACCCTTCGCTTGTATCACTCCTGCATTACTAACAGAAAAAACAGTTTCATCACTAGAAGACCATTTCAAATCCTTCGAACTGGCATTGTCCGGCCTAACAATAGCGGAAAGCTGTAGCTTGTCATTCAGATTCATCGTTATGACATCTTCTGGCAGCAACTCTCCTGAAGATGCGAATCGCAATTCTATTTTTTCGACAGGTATAAATGTTTCTACCGTTACCTTACGTTTAGTTACAGACAAAGTTTCTCCGGTTATTTCCGATTTAATTGTCGCAATAATTTCAGCGACACCAGCAGAATGAGCAGTAACATTCGCATAATATGCCGTTCCTTCCACCGTTACGATATTTTCATCGGATGAAGTCCACTCTATCTTTTCTCCTAATTCTATTCTATTATCTACAGGAGTCAGCACTCTATCTTTTGTTTCTCCAACATATAATTCTACAGAAGATTCCTTTAATGTCATTGCTGGACGCTTGACAGTAACAGAACATTTCGCAGAAAGTGTCGGGCGTATCTTACTCTTCGCTGTAATTATCGCAGTACCATAAGTGACACCAATGACAGTACCATCTTCCGAAACCCTCACAATTTCAGGATGAGAACTACTCCATTCTATTGTCTCTTCCGCTAATCCTGTAACAGCCAATGTTAAAGTTTTTTCTTTTCCTTCCAGTGTCACCTCTTTTTCATTAAACTCAAAAGGAGCTACTGTTGAAGTTGTCAACTTTACGACAACTTGTTTATTTACGATCTTACCATTTGAGTTAAACTCAAAATTAAGTTGAATTTCTTTCACTTCTTGGATACTCTCCACGATCGGAGCAATAGTCAACGTGTTATTTATCACCTCCGCACTAATTAGTTCCGGATTCGGATTCACAATCGTAGTAACAACCGCTGAAATCATATTATCACCATCTTCTATAATCTCATCCATTGATTTACTATACTTCGTATTTTCAGCGGAAAACGTAATTTCGCTAGGTAAACCGTCTGTGATTGTCGGAGCCATGTTATCCGGGAACACAGGCAGAGCCGGGAACCAATAATTCACTTTCTCATAAGGATAGCGACCTACCATTGTTCCGTTCGTATCCCCTCTTCCGTCTGTCTTAATTACCGCTAATTCATGTTCCGGATTTAAAAATTCATGATAAAGGAAACAATACATATTATCATCCACCGGATCAATACGGAATCCCGTACCATAAAGACGCCAATCTCCTTTATCTAGCTTTGAAAAATCAAATACTTGATAAAAAGAATCCTTATCTATGTCATAACAGAAAATCTTATATCCCGTGAACCAACTACCGGAACCTTGTCCTTTCCAATAGATCTTATTCTCTTTCGTACTGGCACAGAAACCATCAGCGGTCCATGCATACCAAGAGTTGGGAATCTCCTCAATACCATCCGTTGTTGGTATATCTACCTTTTGCGTTGTTAACGTATATGGATTCACTTTCCACATATAAGGCATTGTCGCTCCGGTACCTGTTAACTCGAATGTCACGCTAGCCCATAAATTACCATCTTTAGAAAGCACGATAGAGCCCAAGCCATGATTACTATCCTCCTCGGGCTTCAATATCGTATTGATAACTTTATCTTCTTTCGGATCGATCACCAACAATCCTTTCGTTTGATGTACCGCAAATACATATTTTCCAACACGGATCATGGTTCCAATCTGTGAATGATACAAATCGCTGGAAGAAATTCCCGTCGTTCCTTCGATTGCGCTGGCCTCTATAGACATCTGGTTTTCATCATATTTTCCGGTCTTTTCATCGTATCCTGTATGAAAAACATAAATACCATTACTCGTTCCGATATAACCTTTCGTCAGATCCACTCCTAAAAAAGAACGTCCATCAGCTCCTGCGCTGTTGATCGTCTGGAATTCCTTCTTCACTTGCATCGTTTTCGCGTCAATTACCGCTAAGCGACTTCCCTCTACAGATGCCGCACCATCTTTTGATTGCTTGGACACGATATACAACAAATCCCCATAAATCGTACCGAACTGGCTCGTACATCCCAATTCATGTCCCGGATTCTCTTTTTGGAACGCATTATACGTCCAAGTCCCATCCTCCGAGAGGAAGTTCACCGAGCTATTCTGGTGCCCGTACCAATCCTCGTTTACGATAAAGGTACCTTTCGTGTAATCCACGCTTCCATTGGATCGAAGCATCGAGGCTCGTGCCTGCGAACTGGGTAATTCCGGTAATTGCAGTTTCTGTTTCTCTATCGGATTCAGATCCCGCGAACCGGTTTGGCCGACTACCGACAGAGCCGATAGCAAACAGGCCATACTTAAGTAAAGTGTTCGTCTCATGTTAATGAATTTAATTATTGAGTAATATGAATCTTAAATATTTTTTTATCGCCATCCTTTTCGCCTATCAATAGATAATTCCCGGATGGAAGAGATATTGAATGAAGTTCCTCCCGGACTATGGAAATATTCATGATTATTTGATCTTTCTTTTATATTCCCTCTTGATCGTTTTTTGGAGTTTTACATTTAATATAAAAGCTTATGAGAAAAATTCTATCTCTTTTCTTTGTAATGGCTTTGTGTGTAGTAGGTCTTTCGGCGCAAGGATTGGTTCAAGGGCAACCACATCCCTCGGCTCTGAATGTGCTGGCGAAAACAAAGTCCCAGTTAAGGGCTGACGCCAGCTTTTCTTTTGACGACATCCAGTTTTGGGTAGGAAGCGGCAGCAAGAGAGCCGCTTTAGTGATCGAATGGCATGATGGGAATCGACCGGATGCTATGGTTTGGGGATATCGCTGGGATGGCGAGGCTACCGGACACGATATGATCGTGGCGATAGCGAAGGCCGATCCGAAACTTCTTTTATTAACCCAATATACGGGTTGGATGGGTTATACGATTGATGGTATTGGATATGGGGATAATCTGGACGTTCGATATGATTTGGATGGGGCCAAGAATGAACCGAAGAATGCTTTCAAATTTGAACCTCCCATTACGAATCCTTTGTTGGGGCAGACTGGTTTTCCTGAAAATCCGGCGGGGGACGTAGCGGCGGCTATTCGACAAGGCGTACAAACCGGGGTTATCTATCACCCGATAAATGCGGAAAGATATGGATATCCATCTTATGACTATGACCATTGGAGTTGTAGCAATGGCATTCATTGGCAAGCCGGTTGGTATTATGGCTATTGGAGTTATTTTGTGAGAAGTAGTCAAACCTCTAATTTTAGCTATTCTGGTTTAGGTGCTACAAGCCGTGTATTGACGGATGGTTGTTGGGATGCGTGGAGCTGGAATGGAAATATGAATACATCAGAAGGAACTCAGCCCGGGGATGTCTTTGTCGCTGCGACAATACCCTCTGGAGGTGGAGGGGATGAACCCGAGATCCCGGTGATACACGTAACATCCATTTCTCTCAATAAGTCTTCTTTGCGTTTACAAGCAGGAGCAAATGCAATCCTTGCAGCTAGTATCTCTCCTGTAAACGCTGATAATAAGCAGGTTACTTGGAGTAGTTCCGATACAGGTATAGCAACGGTAGAAGATGGGGTCGTAACAGGTGCCAAGCCCGGTGTGGTGAAAATAACAGCCCGATCGGTAGATGGCGGATATACCGCTGTTTGCGAGGTGACGGTAACGGAGACGGTTACTCCTGAGATCGATTTTGAAGGGACCGGGGCGGTTATCTCATTCCCTAAAGTGGAGGAAGCCACCTCCTATGAGGTTCGTGTCTACAGGTATGAGAATGGAAGTTATAAAAAGATAGGCACTTACGTAGCGGATGCGGAAGGCAATATCATTACTGAACTACTGACGAAAGGCTTACGGGCTACTTCCGGCACTATATCCGTCCCACTGAAGAACCTAGGGAGGGATGACGCTTATCGGATAGAGATCCAAGTCATGAATGGCTTGGACGTGATCGATACCTATATGGTAGAAAAATCTTCTGATCCGGTGAGCAATGAGACTATGGCTCCCGTTATCCCAAAGGTTTCCTATCAGAATGGAGCGTTGCGCTTTGAGCATTTAGCCGGATATCAAATCTATTTAATGCAGATAAACGGGAAAATACTGGAACGTTTTGTGATTCAAGTTCGGGAGGTACTAAGTCACGATTCACCCGATCAATCCTTCATGTAAAGCAATATTCACTTCGTATATTTCCCCTTTTTGAATCCTACGCTAAACCCCGGTAGCGTAAAATCGCGGCGGTTATCCGGCATTGGCAGGTCTTCTGACTTACTCCACTTTAGAACTTCCTTCCCGTTCCTTCCGGAAACAGTGGCAATGAGTTGATGTCTAAAGCTTTTTTGGAGCTTACAGCAGCGGGACTGTCCAGGTTTCTCACCTGATTCCCTTTTAATCGCCGTACCCTGAATAAAGTAGGCGAACCAATACGGCAGCAAATTTATAAAAAACAATTCAAAATATACACAATATTATTAAATGCTTTTTTTTGACTATACTGCATATTGTATAAATTAAAAAATAAGGACGAGGGAAATACCGACTACTATCCATAAAAAATGCGGTTACTATCAATAGTAATCCGATTTAATATAGATACCCACATGATCAGTTCGGATGAAAACAGGGGAGATCGATGAGCGTGCTACCGCCAGAGGATTGTCGGAAGCACTAGAGAAATTACGGATCGAAAAGTTTAGCCCTTCCGAGAAATTTATATCTAGTTGTAGAGACGTAATATGCCGCATTAGGGCCCGGTCTCTGAGCTGGATGAAAATTGACTCATACCGAAAAATCATCGAAATAAATCGATAGGTTCTTATTCCTGCCGATAAAACAGTTTTTCATTATCCAACTATTTTCCTTAGGATTCATCATTATAATCGTTTTTCTTTCCGGGAGCAGGTATAAATTGTTTTCGCAATATATAATGAAAGGAATATCAGATATATTGGTTACCTCCAAACACGTATTCCTCATTCGCTTAACCCGGATACAGGCCTTGACCAATGGGGCCAAGTATTTTTCTTCTCCCGCGATTTTCCCATCGAATAACGCGGCCGTACGACCGGCAAACAATGCCTCCCGTATCCCTTTCTCGCTTCTCTCTTCCGAGAATACCAGCGTCATGGGCCGTAGCCCTTTCCTGTATATCCCGGAAAGAACACAATGAGCGTCGCTACTTGCCATAAACGCTTTCTTAAAAGAGAAGCACCATCCAAATGCAATCGGGTAAAAGTCCTTGTAAGACATGACTTCTATACCGTCGATCATGTTCTCTTGAATCAGTTTTTCATGTATGGGATATAAAGTGGCCTTATGATCCGGCCAGCCGGGATGATTCCACACAATAAATGCCCCTTGCCTTTTTGCCTCGGCAATAGATTCCACAGGATTTTCTTTCTCCATAAGATTGACATCTTGTACGAACAAGGCGTTTAGGTGCCCCAAGGGCTTGGAACGTGTTATTTCCGCTCCGGGAATCACGATAAAGTCCATGTCGTCAGCGGCTTTTTTAGCGATTTTGTAAGATTCGTTTAAATCTCCTTTCAAAATAACCTTGTTGATCCGGTGCTCGATATGGTCAGTGATCGCTATCGCATCCAATCCCTCCTGCCAAGCCTCATATATCCGGGCATCGGGCCATACCAAGCCGTCGGAGAATACCGTATGGGTATGAAAGTCACATTTTAACGTCTCGTAATTACTGAATCCCGGAATCTCGATCCGGTCTCTTATAAACAAGTGATCGATATGCGTTAGCTCGTAAACATCCTCTTCCTCAGAGGTTTCGTCCGGCAATGCGGGAACTATGAATCTTTTCATGCTTAAAATTGCTCAATAACGGGGTACTAAGATAGAAATAAACAACAAAATTTTCTCATAAGCTAATTAATTTAAAATGTCATTCATATCACATTGTTATAACGATAGGAAGGAGAGCCTTTTGACTCTCCTTCACCTTGTTTCGATATTACTTGATTACGAACTTCCTCGTTATCCGATCATTGCCATTGATGGCAGTGATGATATAAGATCCTTTGGAAAAACTCATCAAACGGCTCTCATTCAAATCGGTCACCTCAAAAGCATCCAATACCGTACCGTTGAATCCTACGATATAGCAACGATAGCCTTCCAGATTATTCAAATGCAGGTAGCCAGCGTAATAATAGATACGAGCCTCACCCGCACCTATCGTCTCATTGCCGACCGTACCGGAACAGGTAGAGAAAGGCTCACTATAGAATGTGCCGACAACCTCTTTCTTGCTGTCTTTCTCTTTAACGGCAGTGATCTTCACGATATAATCCGAATCTTCATCCAAATCCAGCAAGGATATAGCGATCCTATCCGGCGTACCCGAACGCAAGTCGCTTCGCAAGCCCGTGATGATATTCCCATCCGCATCCATCGTGTAAACGCTGAACAATACGGGAACCTCATTCACATATTTATATACGGACACCTCATAGAAGGTTGCATCCGGTACTTTCGGGAAGGTCAGCGTAGCCGTGGAATCAGCGGCCTCAACCACAGGTTTATCCAAATCCGGGTCGGTTACCGTTACCTCGCAAGTGGCCGTATAACCGCCGTCATCTGTTGTTACGGTTATCGTAGCGACACCGGCAATTCCGGCGGTAACCGTACCATCGTCGGCTACCGAAGCGACAGAAATATCCGAGCTACCCCATGACACGGATTTATTTTCCGCATTTGCAGGAGTGACAATCGCAGCTAAAACAGCCGTCTCGCCCTTATCTAAAGACAAAGAAGAAGCATTTAAAGAAACCCCTGTAACTGAAGAGGAAGGAGCCTCCGTAACCGGAACTACCGTTACATCACAATAGGCAGGGATATCTCCGTAATTCGTATATACCCAAATGCGAGTAGAACCTTCTGAAATAGCGGTCACTACACCGTCCACAACGGTAGCGATCTCCTTATTATCACTTTTCCAATAAACTGTTTGATCCACTTCTTCCGGATTCTCTACGGTTGGTTTTACTTTAACTGTCGGAGTTAACGTTATCGTACGACCTAGTTCTATCGTAGCTTGATTCTTATTCAACGTTACAGTATCTATATCACATACGACATGGACTAAACAAGAATCGACAAACTTGCCATTTTCCATATTCGCATAGACCCAAGTAGAGCCCGCCTTTTCTCCACGAATACGTCCATCATAATAAATATATAATATATCTTCATCAGCGGCCGTTATATCGGGCATTGTCTGAGATGCGTCATCAGGCGCATAAATCCATTCTAAGCGACCAGACTTCGAGATATCGATTGTCATCTCATGCTGTTTTAATTCAAAAGATTCCACATGGATTGAATCAACGATTATTACGCAAGTATCGGTTATTCCTCCGTATTTTGAAGTAACGACGACATTTGATTTACCCGGACGAACGAAAGAAACCTTGCCATCGCTAGACACGCGCACGGGGCTCATACTGGTAGACTTCCATGTCAGTTCTTGGAATGTAGCATCCCCCGGATTAATAGTTGCGGTCAATTGAGCGAAAGTGTTCGGTTTCTGGCAAATCGTATCTTTATCCAATTGGATGCTCGTTACAGGAATCTCAACCGCAACTTTACAAGTCGCTTTTACATCCGCACCACTTAACGGAGACACCGTAATGATTGCCTCACCATATTTTTTTGCGGTCAATACACCATTCTTATCAACCGTAACAACATCCGGCGTATCAGAAACATACTTCATTGGTACGGCACCTATCGAATCTGGTGTTGTCGTTATCGTCAATTGCTGCGTGTTACCCGGTTTCATAGAAACAAATGTCAAATCCAATTTAACCGCATCCGGCCATTGTACACAATTCACTTTACATTCCGCAGTTTTCGATCCATCCTCCGTAGTCACCGTAATGGTAGCTTCACCTGCTTTAATAGCCGTAATTAAGCCTTTCTCTGAAACCGTGACAATATCCTCATTCGAAGATTTCCAACTAACAACCGTATTTGTAGGCTTAGCAGGTATAAACGTAGGTTTCAATGTATAAGTATGTTGCTTTCCATTCGAATTCGTATTTAGGGATATTGATTTCGGTAAACTCACGGATTGAATATTGGCTAGAACCTTGATAACACAGCTATCCATTTTGGATGAATCTGCACTCATAACCTTAATAACAGCTAGTCCATCCGCAAAAGCCGTAACCAATCCCTTATTATTCACATGAGCGACCTTTGTGTTCGAGGAGTTCCAAAGCAATTCAGGTAGAACCGCTCCTTCAGGATGTAATTTAACTTTTAACTGGAGTGTACCATCACGCTGTACACGGGTCGTATCACTCTCGACATCTAAAGTCAAACTTTGGACTGAAAGAGAAACATTTACAAGACAAGTGTCCTTCTCATTACCTGCTGACACGATAATTTTGGCAGAACCTTGAGCAACAGCGGTTATTTCTCCATTTACCACACTCGCCACATTGCTGTTCGAAGAAGTCCATACGGCAGAAACACCTTCGGGAACAGTCACCTTTAATGTGGATTTTTCACCCACATTCAGAGATAACTCATGCTTATCTAAATAAACTGCTTTTCCTTTCACCGTCACTTTCAAATCCTTTGTGACAATCTTTCCATTCGAATCGAAATTAACGGAGACGGTAGCTTCTCCTGTTTGATCCGGCTTCAATGTTAGAGTCAGATTATCACCTAAAATAGATGCAGATAACAGACTCTCATTCGATACTGATTTAACGGATTTATAGATAGCTTCAGCTATATTGTCTTTATCCGTAGCCATATCTTTTAAAGATACAGTTATAGGCGCATCATTAATACCAGCCTCTATCGAAGTAAAATCTTTAACAACCGGAGCCTCATTATCAGGGAAGATATGCATGGCAGGGAACCAATAGCTGGGTTCTAGCGGATAACACCCTAATTGACGGCCAGTTTTAGCATCTACAACATATTGCCAATAGTTTATAGAGCCAAAATTCTCAAAAGCGGAAATATACAATTTGTCATCTGGACTTACACGTAAACCGGCACCCACATACAATACGCGTCCCTTCTCCGGAATGGTATAAAACGGTTTATCCATAGAAGAAGGATTACCGATCTCATAACGATAAATCTCATTACCACTGCTAAAACCACCTCCCTTTGTCCAATAAATAGCATTTTCTTGCGTACTTGCACAAAGAACACCCGCAGTCCAAGCATACCATGAATCCGGTATAGTCAAGCCATCGGGTAATGATAGATAAGTTTCTTCCAAAGTCTCCGGATCAATACATAACAGGCGTGATCCAGCACCTACCCAAACACTGCCATCCTTACTTTGTGTCAAAGTGCTGAAACTTCCTTCTATCAATTTGATAATCTCATGTTTTAGAGGATCTATCACTAAAACGCCTTTACTTTGCTGAACCGCAAACACATATGTTTTTGTCCGGACCATCATTCCTACTTGACCATTATAAAGTCCCCCGGAATTTGAGGCACCTTTCAATTGGTCTCCAACCGTCAAGTTCTTTATATCAAACAAAAAAATACCGTTTGAAGCGCCAATATAGCCAACAGAGTCATTCACGCCTAAAAAAGCACGCCCATCGCCTCCGCCTATATCCGTAAATTGAGCTTTCACTTTCATTGTCTTGGCATCCACCACATTCAGGCGACCTCCTTCAATACTGGCTCCACCATCCTTTGGCTGTTTAGAAGTAATAAACATATTATCTCCAAAAATAGTACCAAACTGAGATGTACAACCTAATTCTTTACCAGGGTTTGCTGTCTGGAAAATCCTATAAGCAAAATCACCAGAAGAAGTCATAAAATTAATAGTACTGTTGTTATGACCAAACCAGTCCTCGTTCAAAATAAAGACTCCCTGTGTATAATCTACGTTTTCACTTGAACGTAGTAGCGTGACTCGGCTTTGCGAAGCCGGAAATTCAGGCAATTGCAGTTTCTGCTTCTCTATCGGATTCAGCCCCCGCAAACCGGTTTGCCCCACAGCCGAAAAGGCCGATAGTAAGCAAACCATACTTAAGTAAAGTGTTCTTTTCATGTAAATGAATTTAATTATTAATTAATACGGAATTTAAAGACCTTCCGGTCTCCATCCTTTTCTCCTGTCAACAGATAATTCCCGGGGGGAAGCGATATAGGATAAAGTTCGTGGGGAACTCGAGCTATAAAGGTTCTCAATATTTTTCCTTCCATTGTCATTAAATAAAAATGATATCCATCCAAATGCTCCAAAGACAATGTCCCATTTTGATAAATTACCCGACTACCACTTGCGGATAAATATTCATTACTTACTGGATTCGATATTTTTTCTACTGTATAGGTATCTATTATATCCAATCCATTCAGCACCTGTATCTCTATCGTATAAACACCGTCTATGTCTAAATTTTTCAATGGAACCAAAATTTTCCCAGAAGAGCCTTGTAAGCTCACCGCTCTTAATTCTGTGATTATATTACCTTCGGCATCGATTACATAAGTAGCGATTCTTTTATGACCACTATCCTCATTTCTATAAACACGAACTTCATAAGAGGTGGCTTCCTCTACTTTCGGAAAAGTTAAAACAGCATCAAGACCATTGAAATCTATTTCCGGAATAACAACTTCCGTTATCGTTACCTCGCAAACAGCGGTATATCCGCCATCTACCGATTGGGCTGTTATTTTCACCACACCGGGCTTGACACCTGTTACGACCCCATTTTCTACGGTTGCTATGCCTGTATCGGAACTACTCCAAATAACCTGCTTATTATCAGCGTTTACAGGAGAGATACTAGCTACAAGGGTTGCGTTTGCTCCTGCTTGTAAACGCAAAGAAGACTTATTGAGAGAAATGGATGTTACGTGTATCACCGGGATCTCGGGTTCATCCCCTCCACCTCCAGAGGGTATTGTCGCAGCGACAAAGACATCCCCGGGCTGAGTTCCTTCTGATGTATTCATATTTCCATTCCAGCTCCACGCATCCCAACAACCATCCGTCAATACACGGCTTGTAGCACCTAAACCAGAATAGCTAAAATTAGAGGTTTGACTACTTCTCACAAAATAACTCCAATAGCCATAATACCAACCGGCTTGCCAATGAATGCCATTGCTACAACTCCAATAGTCATAGTCATAAGATGGATATCCATATCTTTCCGCATTTATCGGGTGATAAATAACTCCTGTTTGAACCCCTTGCCGAATGGCGGCCGCAACATCCTCTGCCGGATGCTCTGGATGAGAAGTTTGCCCCAACAGCGGATTTGTGATAGGAGGTTCAAATTTAAACGCATTTTTAGGCTCAGACTTCGCTCCCTCTAGATCATAAGAAATATTAAGTCTACTTTCACCATACCCGATTCCATCGATCGTATATCCCATCCAGCCAGTGTATTGGGTGAGCAATACCAATCGAGGATCTGCTTGAGCAATCGTCACGATCATATCATGTCCGGTTGCCTCGCCATCCCAGCGATATCCCCAAACCATGGCATCCGGGCGATTCCCATCATGCCATTCAATCACTAAAGCGGCTTTATTGCTACCGTTACCAACCCAATATTGGATGTCATCGAAAGTAAAACTGGCATCAGCTCTTAACTGAGACTCCTGCTTTGTTGAGATATTCCTTGCGGAAGGATGCGGTTGACCTTGGACCAATACTTGCGCATAGGCTCCAACTACGTAAAAAGCCATTACAAAGAAAAAAGATAAAAACTTTCTCATAAGCATAATATTAATGTAAAACTCAAAAAAACAAATACACTGAATGATATAAAAAGACATGGCTTTAACAGGTTAACACAAAATAAATTACCCATAGTTCCCCACGAACTACGGCATAACTTACCCTATCAAAATTACCTCTTTAGAACAATGTTCTCTGTATTCCATATTTGAATCATACGCTAAACCCCGGTAGCGTAAAATTGCGGCAGTTATCCGGCATTGGCAGGTCTTCTGACTTACTCCACTTTAGAACTTCCTTCCCGTTCCTTCCGGAAACAGTGGCAATGAGTTGATGTCTAAAGCTTTTTTGGAGCTTACAGCAGCGGGACTGTCCAGGTTTCTCACCTGATTCCCTTTTAATCGCCGTACCCTGAATAAAGTAGGCGAACCAATACGGCAGCAAATTTATGAAAAACAATTCAAATTATCGACAAATTCACAAAATGCTTTCTTCCCCCAACCATCACTGATCATTCGTGGGTATTCCCGACCGTCAAAATACATATTTATAGGTATTGCCGAGACTAATAAGATATCGGATATTTGTCTTCGTTATTAAACTATAAAAACAAATAGGAATGAAGACTATAGGAATATTCTACGGCTCGTCTACAGGAACGACGGAAGGGATCGCGAAACGTATCGCAGAGAAGCTGGGTGTGGAAGACAAAGATATTCATGACGTATCTAACGCTTCTCCCGCTGATGTAGCGCCTTATGAAATCTTGTTATTGGGCTGTTCCACTTGGGGCGCCGGAGATTTGCAAGATGATTGGGATAGTTATCTAGGGAAACTGAAAAAGCTGGACTTAAGTGAGAAAACCGTCGCATTATTCGGTTGCGGAGACTCAGCCTCTTTTAGCGACACTTTCTGTGACGCCATCGGTACGATCTATTCCGACCTGCGAAATACAGGTTGCAAATTCATTGGCGCTGTAGATGCTTCGGGATATTCATTTGACAGTTCCACCGCCTGCATAAACGGTATGTTCGTCGGACTTCCTTTGGATGAAATGAATGAAGACGATCAAACAGAAGGGCGGATCGACCAGTGGTTGGCATCTATAAGGAAAGAAGGAATTGAATAGACGCACACTTTTACATACATAACTGTTTAACCTTAATATTACAACGTTTGCGTATTCAACTTGATTGGTTTAGATTTATGAAGAGGTATGTGGGTCAAACATACCTCTTTCTTTTCATCTCAGTTTCCTGAATTGTTTCTTTATCCAAAAATAATAGCCGGTTATCGCGAAGATCGTCCCCAACAAGGAAACTAAGCAAGTCAATATACGGGTAGTCATTCCCCCCCACGAGCCGACGTGTACGGAATAAATCCATCCTCTTATCTTCCCCGATTTTGGGAGATCTTTATATAATTGGACTTCCGTAATCTCACCCGTAGCAGGATCAAAGGAGTAACGGTCGCTTCCTCTTGTATTCCCATAACGGGCCGTAGAAACCGTAGCGGAGCCATCTTGGATCGTGATTGAGTTAAAGTCCGGATAATGGCTTTTCAATGCCAATAACACCTCAGCCCATTGTGTGTAATCCGTCTTTTTCTTCGCGGGTTTCTTCGCGCCGGAAGAAGCTGGAGCATGATGCGCTTGAGGCGGGTTTGCACTAATACCGAAGACACTATAAAAGGCATTTCGATACCAACCAAACGACCATGTTAATCCGGTTAACGCTAAGATAAGCAGGAGCAATGCCGCATAGAATCCCCCGGAGACATGTAAATCATAGAAGAAACGGAACCAACCAGCCTTGGTCTTTACTTTCAACCGGTTTCTCAATACTTTTTTATTGCGGGGATACCAAATAACGATTCCACTTATAATAATAATCGCCAAGACCAAAGTCGCATAGCCAACTATTGATTTTCCCCAAGAAAAACTTCCATCCCGTTTATACTCATCAAGTAACCAACGATGAAGACGCATCATTTTCAGGAAAAAACCTTGTCCGTCATCCATCCCGGTCACCTCCCCGGTGTAGGGATCAATAAAACCCGCGGCCTTTTTCCCCGGTAATACCAGTTGATAAGTTCGTCTCGGGTCAGACGATACCCGAATACCGTTTATTCGAACCGAATCGGGTAATTGTTGGCGTGCCGATTCTATCAAGGCGGCAGGCGAGAGAGGTTCCCCTTTTACTTCCTTTACAAAATAACGGGAAGGGTAGCCTAATTCTAATATCTCTGTCTCAAAGACGAGAATCGCCCCGGTCAGGCAGACAATCGCAATAATAATGCCAAAAGGTATCGATAGCCATAAATGTACTTTCGCAAAGAATTTTCTCATTTTCCGAATAATTGTTTAATCCCGTCATATATACCCGGAACCGCTACCGTTCCATGGTTCTCGTCGGGAAATGATTTACTAAAGAAACGCAGGTTCTCCGCTTGTGGCAAAACCTCCGAAAGAAGATAACTCACTTTGTCAAGATGAATGTCCACCCGGTCCGTCCTTTTTTTAGACGCGACACCGATATACAGGCTTTTCCCTTTAAAATTCCGGCCTGCAACCAAAGCCTCCGCCTCCCGGACCAACCGTCCCTGATCCCACCACAAACTAGGGTCGACCGCTAGATAGGTATCAAATAATTCCGTATGACGAAGAAACGTATTCAAGGTGAAAAGCCCCGCATACGAATGACCGATAAGCATATTCCAGCCGTTCGTGCGATAGGCACTATCGATAGCAGGGCGAAGTTCTTCCGTAAGAAACTTACTGAAAGCCTCACTTCCCCCTCCTTGCGGAATCGCATCTATGGAGATTTTACCATCCCGTCCGGCGGCTGAAGCGGTAGGCGTAAAATCACGTGTCCGATCCGTATTTAATACCCCGACAATAATACAAGGAGGTAGATATTTACCTCTACCAGATGCCAACGTTTTCCTTATGCCTACCAGCGAATGAAAGAAAGAATCTCCATCTAGCAGGTAAACAACCGGATAGCGTTGTTTCGTATCCATATTATAATGCTCCGGCAGGTGTATCCAATAACTCCGGTCTTCTTGCAATACGGTAGAGTACAAAACCAGTTCCTTTCCTATACAAATATCCTCCTGGCTCCGCAGGGTTAGCGGGAGCAGGAGGAATATTAAAAGAATGTGAGTCCGACTCATACTTGCTTATTATTCTTGAGCGGCAGTCAATTTACCTACACCACTGATTTGCTCTGCCTCAACGGTAAGACCTTTTGTAGCGGTAGCTGTCTTCGGATCGATACGATACACGGCCGGTTGACTCCCATCGGTAGTCGTAACCGCCATATAAGCGATACCATCCTCCGAGAACGGAGTATTGCCAAATCCGGAAATAACATCCGTGGAAGGCAGCCCCTTCACGTAAGTAAGACTCTTATCCTCTCCTTTATAAATAGCCAACTCTTTCGCGGCGAATCCGGATTCAGTCAACGGACGATCATACATCAACAACAAGAAATAATCTTCCGTGATATGCCAACAACGCAAGAATGCCTTACCACCCGTCTGTGCCTCCAAATTACAATAATAATCAGGATCAAACTCCTCCGCATTAGCCTTAATACGAACTACACCGGCCGGCAAAGTCGTTTTCTGTACCTCCGCGGTCATCGTCTTGGCATAGCTGGGCGAGAACACATACACATCGCCGTTGTCTGCCGTCCAAATGGTCTGGTAGTATTGAGAACGGTTACGTCCGCAAGCATAACTGATCTTATCCGTCTTTATCAGTTTCGGGTTCTCGAATTTCTCGTTCGCATAAATAGCGACCCAAGCCTCGTTCGGATATTGCGTCCATTGCAATTCCCCTTTTTCGTAAGCGCCACTACCGCTTCCTCCGGATTCTGTCTTTACCAGCTCCGGGTATTTAACATATTTACCTCCCTCAGCTTTCACGCCGTACTTACTCAATCCCATCGGGATAGCCGCGGAATAGATCCGGCCGTTCGCTTGGAGAATACCCGCTAACGTAACGAACTCGCCATTTCCCAAATAATTCTCCGACAAGATCGTATTCGTGTTTGTCGTAAACGTCTCTTTGGCCACATCCAGATAAGAGAGCAAGAAGCCTTTAGGCAGATAACCATTCTCGTCCGCATATTCCTCACCCAGATCACCGGTAGAAGATGTAATGATATAGTCGCCATAGATACCATAAGAAGTAAATCGCTTGATCTCGTAAGTATTATCACGCTCTTTAATCTTACCTTCCGCATTCAGTACGTATGAAGAAGTAACACCAGCATTTCCTTGGTTGTAAACCAAACGATACAAATATTTATCCTTATAGAAGATCCATTGCGTACCGCTTTCCGTAGTGAGTCCGTTGTTTTTAGCGGAGATAGAGCCATCACCCAGCGTATCGGCTGTCAACAAGTAATTTGCGTCACCGACAGAAGCGGCGACTACATAGCTCGAAACCGCCTCCGAGGTCGATCCTCCGCCATTTCCATTCCCGTTGCCTCCGTTATCCGGGTTTACAGGATCGTCGTCACTACAAGAAGTAAATACCCCCCCAACCAATAACGCGGCGGCAAGACCTGTCATTAAATAATTCTTCTTCATGTTGTTTTAATCTATTATGTTTTGAATTAATTATTGATAAATAAAAGATAGTCACACTTTAAATTAATTACCGAAATAAACCCTCACCTTACCATAGAAAGCCCTGCCAGCCTTCTGCAAGCTGAAGTTATCGTATAATTTCTCGTTCGTGAGATTCCTGCACTCGAAAGAGATATTGTAACGCCCGTTCTGTATACCATAAGAGAGTGTCAGGTTATGCGAGAATTGAGTTGGTACCACAAATTCGGATTCACTGCCTACTGCCTCCGAATACAGCGGGAAACTATGCATATATAAATTATCGTAAGTGACACTTAGCGTATTGCCTTTCTTCCACAAATTGCGCCAGTAGAAGGTCACATCCGAGTTGGCAAACTGATAAGGAAGATTCGGCATACGTGCGCCATATGTCAAGCTCTCTTGGTTCGTCCCGCTGGTAACCGTCTTCACGTTATCCCTCACATTCATCTGCGTAAAGTTTCCTCCTACGCTTACCCAGTTAGCGAAACCGTAGCGAACCGAGATATTGTAACCCTTGGTCTCTACACGACCATGATTCACATAGGTAGCGCCATATTTACCGCCGCTCAAATCCGATATATTCCGTTGGATATAATCTTTCGTATTTCGGTAGATCAATCCGCCTTCCACATATACGGAATGCTTACCGAATGTCTCGTTGTAGCTTAAATTCAGATTCACGTTATCGCTGTTCTCCGGTCTCAAGGATATATCTCCGGTCTCAAGGTCCTCATCGCCAAACATCTCCTCATTGGTCGGCAGGCGGTAGGCTTTCTCATAGGACAATTTCGCTTGCAAGCTTTTCAAGATAAAGTAAGTTCCCGCGGCCCCATATCCCATCGCGCTTACCGAATTGGTCGTACGTATATAGTCATCTTGAGCCGAGGAAGTAGCGACAGGCCCCGCGATAAACTGGTTGTAATATTTACCGAACACAGACAAGTTCCAATGTTCCGTCGGCATCAAGCGATACGAAAGACCGCTGATATTTTTACGGGTTTCCTTCGGGATAGCGTTCGCTTCCGAGTCCTCGTTCAAAAGAGACTGATTCGAACGCCGGAACGCATTGATCACGTGATTGAACGTGAATGTATGCGCCTTACCGATACGGTAGTTAGCTGTTAAGGTTCCGTTCCAGTTATTATTATCCGACCGGGTGTTCTGATAAGATTGCTCACCGGGCATCCGGAGCGGACGCATCTCGCCACGCCAATTATATTCATAGGAAGAGGTATCTACATTGTTCGTCATGTTCTTATTATAATTCGCCGTCAATACCACATCCAAGCCCCTAACGAAGAAATCACGCTTGCGATAGTCCAACGACGGCATGATCGAGTATCCCTTCCGATATTTGCCGCCAAACACCACTTCTTGGCGTACGCCCGTCTGTATATCTTTATACATATGTGAATAGGTAAACCCGAACATCAAACGATCCGCCCATTTCTTATCCACGAAACCTATTTTCCCGATAACGGCCTCGTTATGATACGTATCATGAAAACGCTTCACATGCTCGATCTTTTTCTTATTGATCGCTCCGGTCGTAAAGTCCTTCACCGGAGTATCCACATAGTAATTATTATCCGAATAATTCTGGAAAACGTTGATCTCATACGTGAGTCCGCTCCGGAAAGTCTGTCCGAAGTTCACATAAGATTTATGCGTATTGAAAGACCCGTATGAATAAGAAGCATCCAAGAACCATTTGTTCCGGTTCTTCTTGGTGATGATATTGATAACACCTCCGATAGCGTCTGTTCCGAAACCCACCGGTACCACACCCTTATAGACCTCTATACGCTCGGCATAATTCACCGGAATATTATTCAGTCCGAAAGAACTGCCGACACCTTCTTGCGGAACTCCATCGATAAAGATCTTGATATGCTTGCCGGTAAATCCATCCATCATCAGTTGCATATCCGAGCCGACACCGCCGGACTCCCGGATCTTCATTCCGGGCGCTTGAGCCAAGGCTTCACTCAAGTTCTGGGTCGAATTTTGCAAGGCTTTCGTATCGAGGGCCACGGCATTGAACGCAGAACGCTTGAGCCGGGTCACGCCATTAGAAACGACAACCACCTCATCCAATTCCGTAGCTTGAGGGCTGATTACCACATTCATCTTTGTCCGTTCCCCACGCATCAGTTTCACGGGTTTCTCTACCGTCTTATATCCGATAGCCGATACTACTAATGTATATTCTCCCGCGGGAGCTTGAAGATGATAGATACCTTCCTCATTCGTAGTCCCGCCGTAATTCGTACCTTTTAGATAAACGGTAGCGAAATCCACGGTTGTTTTTTCCGTGGACAGGACTTTGCCCGATATCATTGTTTTATGTTGAGAAAAAGCCGAGATGGAAATAAGCAACAGTAAAAAGGAGAGGAAAAGCCCTCTGATTTTCTTCATCATCATTTAATCAATTATGTTATTTAAAACGTTGCAAAGTTACGATCAGAGACTACCGCCCCACAATACCTAAGAATGGGTAAAATCACATTAAAAATCTACGGAGGTATACCAAACAATCCCCTTATTCAGGTAATTGGATGTATGGAGTAAGTTCGTAAAATTGAGTTATGTCAAATTTTAAATCTATTTAAACCCAATCGTAAGTTTTTGAGGTACTTTTTCTTAATAAACTTCAAAAAGGTTAACTATATTTGCGAGAAACAGATGTTTAATTTTAATTCTTTATCACCATGACAGACAGAAGAACATTTTTGAGAAACATTTCATTACTTACTTTAGGGGGCATAGCCAGCCAAAAAGTAATGGCTTCAAATCCCACCAGATCCATACCCGCCACGGATGCGGTATCCTCGGCAACCGCCGGGAAAAAGATGGGATTGCAAACCTATTCGCTCGGACAGGAGTTACTGCAAGATATGCCTAACGGGTTGAACCGATTGGCAAAAGCAGGATATACCGATCTGGAGATTTTCGGATATAGGGAAGACACTGGTAAATTCGGTGATTATAATCCTAAAAATACGACATTCATCGCCTCCAAGGATTATAAGAAAATGGTGGATGATGCCGGTTTGAGAATCAGCAGCTCACACCTGACCCCTTCTCTTCGTGAGTACACGAAAGAGAATATGCCCAAATTCGACGAGTTCTGGAAAAAGGCAACCGATATCCATGCCGAGCTAGGTGTTAGTTGTATGGTACAACCGAGTTTACCTCGTATCGAAAACGAGGATGACGCCAAAGTAGTATCGGAGATCTTCAACCGTGCCGGAGAGATCACGAAGAAAGCCGGAATCCTATGGGGTTACCACAATCATAGCAATGAGTTCAAACGGGTATTGAAAGCCGGAGAGAAACCGGAACAGAACCCGAATCCGTGGGCACCACCTAAGGGTACTTATATCGAGGAGTTATTCCTGAAAAATACCGATCCGGATAAGGTTATGTTCGAGTTGGATGTATATTGGGCCGTTATGGGACAGCAAGATCCCGTGGAATGGATGGAGAATTATCCGAATCGTTTTAAGTTATTGCACATCAAGGATCGTTGGATCATCGGTGATTCCGGTATGATGAATTTCCCGAATATATTCAAGAAAGCGTACGAGATCGGTATCCTCGGCTACTACGTGGAACTGGAAGGCGACAAGAAAGGCCGTACCCAGTTCGAGGGCGTAGAGAAGAGCGCCGCCTATTTGCAAGCCGCTCCGTTCGTTAAATAAAACATCCCGATTTATCCCATAAAAAAGACAGTGTTTCCGTAGGGCGATCATACGCTTGGGAACACTGTCTTTTTATTTATTTTGCCTTCAAAAAAACACGTACATGTTTTTTCAAAGGGCATTACATGATTAAAAGCTCATCTTTACACCGGCAAAATAACTTCTCGGGCTAGCCGGGCCATAGATATAGGAGGAATCCCGGTTCTTACCTTGGTCAAAGTCGGATTGGTAAGCGTTGAACAGATTCTGCACGCCCCCATTTACTTCTAGTTTCAGCTCTTTGTAAAGCGGGAACTCATACGCAAGCTTGATATTCATATCAAAGAAATCCGGAGTCTCCACCGCCTTATCCAAAGGTATATATCCCGCCAAATGCTGCACCAACATACTTCCCGTATAGGTTCCCGACAGGGAAGCCGTGAAACGTTTGAAAGGCGTGAGAGTAGCCGTAAAATAACCATAGATATCCGGCGTACGGAACATCTTTGTCTCGGCTGGCACATTCTCGTCATCGCTCCATTTCTCGGCCTCTTTATAACGGCTTCGCTGGAAAGTAGCGCCCGCTTGCAAAGATAGCCATGAAGTTAACACCGACTTTCCTTCCAAGGTTAATCCCATCACTTTCGCCCCGGAACCGTTACGACGTTCCTTAATCAGATTGCCTTGCTCATCTTTCCCAATATCTTCCAAGACAAACACATCACTTAAGCTGGTGTAAAAACCTTCCACCAAGAAGTTCAACTGGATACCATTCTTAAAACGATGGTAAAAATCGACCGAAGCACTCAAGCTCTGCGATTTCTCCTCGGATAAATCTTTCGCACGCTGGATCATAGCGACCTCTCCGCCGACCGCCGAGATATGCATATCCTCATCGAACGCTTGCGGGGCACGGAAACCACTGGAATAACTAGCCCGGATATTGATATCTTCCGTCGGGTTAAAACGGATATTCGCACGAGGGCTGAATATTACATGATCCATCATATTATGTTTATCCAAACGACCGCCAATCAAGAAGCTCCATCGCTTATTTTTCCACTCATTCTGCAAAAATGCGCTCTCGATATGCACCTTCTGATTCGTAAAGCGATTATACCCGATCATCTCGTCTTTCAAATGATCGAAACTATACTCCAAACCAGCAGTCAAATCCGATGGCATAAACAAGAATTTATCAAAACTATAAGCATATTGCGTACCGGCCATAACCGTCAGGTCCGTAGTCTTGCCGTAAGCGTTCGGATCTTGGTTCGTCCCGTAATAACTATCCCGGTCTGTATTCTGGGCAGAAGTGAAAACACTCCATTTATGTTTGTAATCCTTGGAGAAAAGATCGAATTTCAGACCTCCTCCATCAATCGAATGCTCCAACTGTTCGGCGATATCCGCTTCATGAGGTGGACGATCCAACAGATTTCCTCCCCTGCGGTATTCATTCATATGATGATACTCGAATGTCAATTTACTATAAGTACTCGTTTTCAGGTACGAACGGAAACCAACCGTTTGATTCTTCAATTTAGGCAACTCCGTAAAACCATCTCCATCCTGATCAAAACCGGAACGATGACGGTTCTGGCCAAAAAGATATAAGCCCGCTTTCCCATTTTCCGATACCAAAGAGGCATTTAGGGTCGTATTATTATCGAAAGCGGATGTCCCACCGATCGAGGTTAACGTATGCGACAATTCCCCGGAATTTCTCAAGGGCTCCTTCGTGATGATATTAATTGTCCCGGCGATAGCGGACGAGCCGAACAGTGCCGATCCCCCTCCTCGCATCACCTCTACCCGCTCGATCATATTCGCCGGTATTTGCTCAAGCCCATATACGCCGGATAAAGCGCTGAATATGGGACGTGAATCAATCAGTATTTGGGTATAAGGTCCGTCTAATCCATTGATCCGGACTTGCTGGAAACCGCAATTCTGGCAATTCGTCTCTACCCGTACACCCGGTTGGAAATTTAGTCCCTGTGCCAAATTCACCGCATTAGTCGTAGTAAAAACCTTCGCATCCAATACATTCACTAATGTGGGAGCCAACCGGCGGGAAGTTTCCGCACGATTCGCAGATACCACCACGCCATCCAAGGCGATCTGGTCTTCTTCCAGTTCTACATTAATCTCTAAGGTTTTTCCTTTCTTTAGGGTCACTTCTTTAGAGATAGTCTTATACCCGAGCGCTTTATATTCTAGCGTAAATTTACCTTCCGGCAGATTCTTCAGGAAATAATGTCCCGAGTTATCGGTGGTCGTACCGATCGTGGTACCTTTTAACAATACGTTGATAAAGGGAAGATGTTCCCCTGTTTTCTTATCCAATACATGTCCGAAAACATTTGCGTCTGAGTCGTTTAGACGGTCCTCTCCCGTGGCCTGAGCTACCGTTAGGGCACAGCACAGGCATAGTATAAAGATGAAAAATTTATTCATTTTAATTTATTCTGATAAGTAATACAATGTTATTAATCTCACAATATCAGAATATGGGAGGGGCCCGAAGCGTACGTCTTCCCCGGAAGGGAACGATATAGTCCGGATAGACCGGAGCTAAAGATAAGTTACGGATAAAGGAATAAAAAGCCGCCAGCAGAATAGCGACGAAAGCCGCACCTGTTATCTGCAAGACAGATAACTGATGAAGCAACTGAAACTCGGCGTAGCCATGTTCATGGTCCGGACGACCATCGTCCGTTTTATGATACGGGTGAGAATGGACGATCGTTACCCCGTTGACAATATGAACGTGGGTAAACGCAATAATACATCCCAAATAGGCTATGAACAGCGCAGGGAGTAATATCCTCAGATATTTTCTTAATCTATCCATCTCTTTTCTCTCGATCGCAAATATAGTAATATAACCGATAAAAGAGATACGCTGTTCAAAAATTACCTATTTGTAGGTACTTTCCTCAATCAAGTACGCCACGTACCCGATCTTCAAAGGCCGAAAGGGCCGCTTTGGCTCCTTCTCCCATAGAAATAATGATTTGCTTAAAGGGTACGGTGGAAACGTCGCCCGCTGCATAAATACCCGGGACATTCGTCCGGCAATGTGCGTCAATCACGATCTCACCGGGACGATTTGTTTCGACAATCTCCCTAAAGACACCACTATTAGCGGCTAAGCCGATTTGAACAAAAATACCGTCTAAATGAATAACACGCTCTTCCCCTGTCTTACGATCCTTTGTACGGATACCGGTTACCTTGTCGCCATTTCCAACCACCTCGGTTGTTTGTGAACTAACAAAGATCTCGACATTCGGCAAACTCTTCGCTTTCTCTTGCAAGACTTGATCCGCTTTTAACTCATCCATAAACTCCAAAACGGTTACTTTCGAACAGATCCCCGCCAAATCAATAGCCGCCTCGATACCGGAATTTCCACCGCCAACCACGGCGACATGTTTTCCCTTATAAAACGGACCGTCGCAATGAGGACAAAAAGCCACTCCACGCCCTATATACTCTGCCTCACCCGGTACATTCAATTTACGCCAGCTAGCGCCCGTAGCGATAATAACCGCCGGAGCCTTGAATATCTCACCTCCAGCCGTAGACAAAACCTTCTCGTTTCCTTCTATCGTTACCTTCTCTATACGACGATGCTCCAGCAGGTCAATCGGATATTGCCGCATATGCAAGCGCAGATTGTCAGCCAACTGGGTACCTGTTGTCTCCGGAACTGAAATCAGATTCTCAATTCCTACCGTCTCCTTCACCTGCCCGCCGATACGCTCCGCCACGACAGCGACACTCAGCCCCTTTCGTGCGGAATAAATAGCGGAAGAAGCACCAGCCGGCCCTCCACCGACCACAACCACGTCATATCGTTTTACCGTCTTCTCTGTCAGGCTCTCATTGATTCCATACTGAGCTTCCAGCTTCGATAACAATTCACCGAATTCCCCACGTCCTACATGGATCAGTTTTCCATCCGCAAAGACAGAGGGGACGCCTTGTATCTTCAAGGCATCAACTTCCGCCTGATTGATAGCCCCATCTACCATCTCATGATGGATCTGAGGATTTAAAGTCGTCATAGCGTTTAATGCCTGTACCACATCCGGGCAATTCGTACAAGTCAAAGAGACATAGGTCGTCAGATGTATCGGGCCATTCAAGGCTTTAACACGATTACAAATGCTCTCGTCCGGAAAATTCTTGCCTTTCCCATCTGAATTCAAGATCGCCAACAGTAAGGAAGTAAACTCGTGTCCATTAGGTACTCCACGAAACTTAATCCCCGTTTTCGCTCCATCCTTTAATAAAATGAATTCCAATCCCTCCCCATCAGATACCTGCATAGATATTTTATCCGAACAAGAGGCAACATCACCTAATAAATCCAACAATTCCTGTCTACTTTCATGCGCAGGAGAGATCGATATATCAAAGGTATAATTCGCATTTAACCCTGCGAATATACCTTTTAATTGTTCTTTTAATGTTGATTCTAACACGATCTATACTCTTAATTATTTAGATTTTCCCTACCAAGTCAATGCTAGGTTTCAAGGTAGCCTCCCCTTTCTTCCATTTAGCGGGACAAACCTCACCATCATGTGAAGCGACAAACTGAGCGGCTTCAACTTTACGAAGTAACTCGGAAGCGTCACGACCGATATTGTTATCATGAATCTCGGCCACTTTGATCTTTCCTTCCGGATTTACCAAGAAAGTGCCACGGTATGCCATACCCTCTTCCTCAATCATCACACCAAACGCACGACTCAGTGCCCCAGTGGGATCCGCCAACATCGGATATTGGATCTTACGGATAGTCTCAGAAGCGTCATGCCAAGCTTTATGTACAAAATGAGAGTCTGTACTTACAGAGTAAATTTCTACTCCCATTGATTTAAACTGCTCATACTTCTCAGCCATATCGACCAACTCTGTTGGACAAACAAATGTAAAATCGGCCGGGTAGAAGAAAAAGATAGCCCACTTACCCAAGACGTCCTCGTTGGTTACAGTCTTGAAATTACCATTTTGAAAAGCTTGTACTTTAAACTCCGGAAGTTGAGAATTAATAATCGGTTCCATACTTGTTCCTATTTTTAAATGAATACTATTTGTTTTTATTTCCGATACAAAAATATAACATATTTCTTCATTAAAACAATTTTTCTAATCGATATATTTTATGAGGTTATAGATAATACTTTATCAATCAATAAAAAGGGCCTATCCTCACGGATAAGCCCTTCAATATCTTGGGTTTTGGATTACTACATAATTAGCGATTATAATTTACTTTATATACTTAATTGATTCTTTTGTATCCGTATACGGCACGGTCTCCCAATTCCTCCTCGATACGAAGCAGCTGGTTATATTTAGCCATACGGTCCGAACGACTTAATGATCCCGTCTTGATCTGTCCGCTATTGGTAGCGACAGCGATATCGGCGATCGCAGCGTCTAAAGCCAACATCGCATGATCGATACCTATCTGATCCAAGGCAGACATCCCCTTCAATGCCGGAGCGATAATCGTATTGATATTCTCAACCGCTTTCAATACGCCTTTACCACCATAACGCTTCTTGTCGCCATCACGCAACTCCAAAGCCTCGTTCTCGCCGGTGGACGCACCGGAAGGCACAGACGCACGGCCCATAACGCCGGACTCTAGTAAAATATCAACCTCTACTGTCGGGTTACCTCTTGAATCTAGGATCACACGTCCTGTAATCTTTTCTATTTTCATTGCTTCTACGTTTTTTAAACTGACGCAAATATAGATGGATTACTAGAACCGTGAAATCACCACAAATTGCTATTTTCACCTCAATAATACCTGAATGTAGGTAGAGACTACAACACTCCCGCCCGCACCCGGCTCAAAGATTCGGGTGTCATCAATAAAAACGAGGCGATATGATTGACAGAAGCACGTTTCGCTGCTTCCGGATATTCCTGTTGAAAACGCAGATAACGTTTTCTTGCCGACTCAAAACGCCAAGAGTCCGCTTTCTCTTGCGAAAGCATCAAAGCCCACTCCAGTATTTTCTGGTACAATCTATTAATAGCTAAAGATGTTTTCAATAAATCGCTAAATTCCGAAAAAGAGATCCGGTGATAAACCGTCGGTTCCAATGCCTCGATTAATAAACGCGTCGGTTCTCTTTGGAATGTGCTGGCTATACAAATAACGATATTTCCCTCACAGGAGAAATGCTCGGTAATATCACGTTTATTCTTATAGTAAAACTGGCGTAATAATCCCGATTCCACATAATATAAATATTTAGATATTTGTCCGTTACCCAACAATAATTCTCCTTTCGCAGCCTTACTTGATTCTATGATCGAGGCCAGAGAATCCAAATCCGCATCGGGTAATGGATAAAAACGTTTGGATATCATTTCGGCTATTTCTTGTGGTGTCTTCATACTATTCATCATTTTCTGATCTATATCATTTTTTATCTCCTTACAAAAATAGATATTTGTTGCATATAACAAAACAAACACATATTAAATAGTCAAGGTTAGTCTAGGCAAAAAATTATTACTATCGTTTAAAAGCTAATCGGATTAGATTGTTTTCCCTGATTAGCTGTTGCATAATCGCAAGGCTTGATCGAGAGATCAGGCCTTGTTATTTTCTGGTTTGTAGCGAGAGAATATCGCTTTCGCATTATCTAAACGTTCTTTTGATAAGGGTTCCACCCCCTTTAACGGATAATCGAGGCCTAATTGCTCATATTTATAGGTTCCCATCGTATGATAAGGCAATAATTCCACTTTGCGAACCACTTTATATGAACTGACATACCGAGCTAACGCCTCCAGCCATTCGTCATTATCCGTATATCCGGGGACAATAACATGGCGAATCCAAGTATCTATGCCACGTCTCTCCAATTCATCCAAGAACAGAAGCGTATTATCCTGCTTGACACCCGCCAGTAACGGATGTAAATCCGGGTTTAAGGTTTTGATGTCCAATAACACTAAGTCCGCATAATCCAAGACTTCCCAAGCTTTTGAGGTACATACGAAACCAGATGTGTCCAAAGCAGTGTGAAGACCTTGCTCTTGGCACAAACGGAAAAACTCTTTCAGAAACTCAGGTTGCAATAAAGGTTCCCCACCGGTAACAGTCACCCCCCCACGGGCGATAAAACTCTTATACCGTAAAACTTCCGTCAATAGCTCGCCGGGAGTCATCTGATATTTCACCTTCCCTTTCGGGTTCCAAGTATCCGGGTTATGGCAATACAGGCAACGCAACGGGCAGCCCTGCATAAAAACGACAAAGCGAATTCCGGGACCATCTACGGTCCCGAAACTCTCTAATGAATGTATCTTACCTTTTATCACTTACAGTGAATGGTTAATGGTTCTTGAAATAACATCCAACTGTTGTTCACGAGTCAGTTTCACGAAGTTTACCGCATATCCGGATACACGGATCGTAAGTTGCGGATATTTCTCGGGATGTTCCATAGCGTCGATCAACAAATCCTTATCAAATACGTTAACATTCAGATGCTGACCTCCATCCGGAGTAAAATAGCCATCCAATAAGCTAACCAGATTATTGATCTGCACTTCACGCTCCTTTCCCAACGTAGCCGGAGAAACAGCGAAAGTATAAGAGATACCGTCGTGCGCATGCTGGAATGGAAGCTTCGCTACCGAAGCTAGCGCAGCGATAGCACCTTTCGTATCACGACCGTTCATAGGGTTCGCGCCCGGAGCGAAAGGAGTTCCACCGATACGGCCATCCGGTGTCGTACCAGTCTTCTTACCATATACCACATTAGAGGTGATCGTAAGGATGGACTGCGTAGGTTTCGCATGGCGATAGGTCTCGTGCTGACGCAAATATTCCATGAACTTCTCGGTGATCTCTACAGCGATACTATCCGTACGATCGTCGTTATTACCGAAAGGAACATATTCGCCCTCACGTTCGAAATCAACCGCCAAGCCACGCTCGTCACGGATCACACGTACTTTCGTATCACGGATAGCAGCCAACGAATCGGCAACGATAGAAAGACCGGCGATACCTGTCGCACGGATACGCTCTACATCCCCATCGTGAAGCGACATCTCGAATGCCTCATACGCGTATTTATCATGCATATAATGGATTATCTTCAAGGCGTTCACATACACTTTCGCCAACCAGCGCATCATTTGCTCATACTTAGCCATCACCTCATCGTATTCCAGATACTCGCCGCGAACCGGCTCGAACATCGGGGCTACCTGTACGCCGCTGCGCTCATCCCGTCCTCCGTTGATCGCATATAATAAACATTTCGCCAAATTCGCACGGGCTCCGAAGAACTGCATCTGCTTACCGATCTTCATAGGAGAAACGCAACAAGCGATACCATAATCATCTCCATAATCCGGACGCATCAAATCGTCGTTCTCATATTGGATAGCCGACGTATCGATAGAGACCTTGGCACAGAAACGTTTCCAGTTCTCGGGAGCGTTCTTAAACCACAGAACCGTCAAATTGGGTTCTGGTGCCGGACCTAGATTATATAATGTATGGAGATAACGATAGGAAGTTCTTGTTACCAAAGAACGTCCGTCCACTCCTTGACCGCCCAATGACTCTGTTACCCAAACCGGATCACCGGAGAACAAATCATTGTATTCCGGTGTACGTAAGAAACGAACGATACGCAACTTGATGATCAGCTGGTCTACCAACTCTTGCGCCTCCTCTTCCGTCATCTTACCCTCACGGATGTCTTTCTCGATGTAAATATCCAAGAATGTAGAGGTACGTCCGATAGACATTGCCGCACCATCCTGATCTTTTACCGCTGCCAGATAAGCCAAATACACAAACTGAACCGCCTCACGAGCGTTTTGCGCCGGGCGGGTCACGTCGAAGCCATAACTAGCGCACATTCTCTCGAACGCTTTCAACGCCTTGATTTGCTCAGAAATCTCCTCACGGCTCTGGATAATCTCTTCCGTGATCTCTTGGATATCCAAACGATTCAAGAAACGCTTTTTCTCCTCGATCAAGATTGCCGTACCATATAAAGCGACACGACGATAGTCACCGATAATACGTCCTCTACCATACGCATCGGGCAAGCCGGTGATGATAGCCGAACGACGTGCGGCAACCATCTCTTCCGTATATGCGGAGAAAACGCCCTCGTTATGCGTCTTACGGTACTTCGTGAAGATCTCTTTCGTCATCGGGTCTAAATGATAACCGTAGGCTTCCAAGCTATTCTCGACCATACGGATACCACCCTTCGGGAAGATACCACGTTTCAGCGGAGCATCGGTTTGTAACCCAACGATAACCTCATTCTCCTTATCAATATAGCCCGGACCATATACATCGATCCCTTGAGGTAATTTTGTCTCGGCGTCATAAACTCCCTTTTCCCTCTCGACCTTAAACATCTCGGTCAACTTGTTCCAGACCTTACGAGTCTTCTCGGAAGAAGCGACTAAAAAGGAATCATCCCCTTCATAAGGCGTATAGTTACTCTGGATAAAATCTCTTACATTGATCTCTCTTTTCCAGGTCTCACCCTTAAAGTGATCCCAGCACTCATTCTCAAATTTCATAAACAATCTTATCTAATACCACATTTTTACCGCCGCAAAGGTAGGAGAATTATCGTCATATTTCTGTCACATATGCTACACCAGTTCTAAAATCCCTATAAATTGCGATAAAAAAGCTTCTCATCCTTCACTATTTTAAAAGGACATTACCAATAAATGGGGAGTCAGACCTAAGGGCGAAGAGGCAACCATGCCCAAAAAGTAGATCCGACACCAAGTTTTGAAGTGAAGCCCACTTCTCCCCCTGCCGCTTCTACGATAGCTCTGGAGATCGTCAAGCCAAGTCCGGTACCCTGCGAGAACTCATTCAATTTCTCAAAACGGGTAAATACTTTGTCATGCAAATCATCCGGTATACCGATTCCCGTATCCTCAACATAGATACGAAGACCTTCCCTTTCAATGCCATATCCCATTTTAATATATCCGGATTTGGTGCATTTTACCGCATTAGTGAGGAAATTCATCCATACTTGCTTAAGCCGGTTTCTATCCAGAAGTACCCAGCACTCCGAGTTGGGACCATCTAAACGTAACTCGACATTCGGATTTGTCATCTTCGCCTGAATCGTAACAAATAACTCATTACAAACCTTAGCCAGATTGAAATTCTCCTTCCTACGTTCAATTATGCCTGACTCTATCTTGGAAAGATCAAGGATATCGTTGATCAATCGCAATAACAACTCATTATTGGATTGGATGATATTTATATATTCTTTTTTTTCTTCCGGATCATCACAAGTTACCATTAACTCTGAAAAACCAACAATAGCGTTTAACGGGGTACGTATCTCGTGACTCATATTAGCGAGAAACGCAGACTTGAGACGATCCGAAAGTTCCGCTTTCTCCTTTAATTCCTTCAATTGCTGAATCATCTTCTCCCACTTCGTATTATTGATCGTAATACCGGTATAACGAGTCACATGGCCTTCTTTATCTCTTTCAACCTGGATTCCAGTAACCAATAAGGTCTGCCACTCGTCATCCCATTTGGTTTTGGAACGATATTTAACGTTGAAATCTTTATCTATGCCCCGGAACATATGCTCCATATATTTCCGCACAAAAACCACATCATCCGGATGTGTAGCGTTCAAATAATCCTCGGGAGTGATTGTCTTTTCCGAATAAAAATCATTGATAGGATCATTAAAAGCACTGAATTTCAGGCTTTTTACATCAAAATCCCAATACGACATACCAACCGTCTTGAAAGAAAGCTCTATCTTGTAATTTCTTTCTTTAAGTTCCCGATTCAATTGCTGGATCTTAGGAATGTTTTGCCTGAATCCCGTATAGCGTATTATATCTCCATTTTCATCTTGATCGAAAGGGACACCCATAAAATCACAATACTGCCAAGTCTCATCATACTTGGTTTGTATGCGACAGGTAAAATTGATGGTGACATTCTCTCCAGCTATCAGGGATTGCATTGCGTCGTAAAAAACAGACCGGTCCTCGGGGTATATAACATCCATATACTCCGAAACGGTCAATAACCGATCTGAAACGTAATCGTTGATCGGATCATTATAAGATTCGAATTTCTGGGAATTTACATCAAAATCCCAATGAACAATATTACTAACTTTCATGGCCAGATCACGTTTTGCGATCAGATCCTGCGCTTTCTTGGCCATTTGCAACCTTTCGGTTATATCCATTTGTGTCCCGATGATCTGCAATTTTCCACGATGTTCTGTCGATAGGCGCATCCGGCTCTCATAATAACGATACATCTCTTCTTGCTCGTTATAGAAACGCAAAGTCATTTGTCCTTGTTCTATCTCATTTCCTATCAATTGAGAGAAGAGCCGGATTAACGGAGCTCGATCTTGGGGATGCAAAATATCCAGTACCGCCTCCATTGGCATATTTTTTTTGGCTACGGTTAGTCCATATAATGGATTAAAAAACTTTTTATTCACATCATATACCCAAGAAGCCATATTAGCCGCTTTCATGGCCATCTCCAGATTTTTCTTGCTTTCTTCCGTACGGAATTCCACCTCTTTCACGGAAGTCATATCATTTGCGAGTAATATATGTCCGATAAGATGTTTTTTTCTACTCCATATCGGGATAACTTTAACCCCATAGATCATCGTGTCTTTATTATGGGAAGAATAATATGCATCCTTATTAACCCGATCAAAATCATACTCAAACTCCAAGGAAATATCTTCACCCGATTGTATCCGAGCTAAAAGTTCTGAATCAACAAATGGACTTTTGTAAAGATTGACTATATTCACCACCGATGTCCGGTCGTCCACACCATACATCCTCAACGCATGGTCGTTTATACTACGCAGCACACCATGTGCGTCATAAATTTCAATACCCACCGGCAGACAAGCATATATACTCTCCGTAAATAAACGCTGTTCTTCTATTAATTTAGAAATTTCTTTCTCTATTATCACATCGTCATTTTCTTGAGAATTCTCTTCACATTGTTCCATCTGTCACTTACTTTATTTCGTATTATCATACGTCAGACATTCTAATTTATACGAAAGCCCTGCTTTTTGCAAAAGTAAACAAAAAAGTGAATTCTTTTCTGTTCGTTCATAAAGATATTATCTTTGCGCTGAAAACAAACACTAAATCTTAAATACATGAGATTCACAAGGCTTATTCTAGCGTTAACCAGTTTCCTTATATTGATCACGCAAACAGACCTATTTGCCTCAACCGTATTGCATAAAACTTCTATGGTTGATCTCTCAAATAACGCTATTATTTGCATGCATCAAGATCCGGATGGCTATTTGTGGATCGGGACTTACGACGGACTTAACTTATACAACGGAAAAGATACGTATGTATATCGTTTCGAATTAAATAACAAAAACTCTCTTTGTAGTAATATCATTCACAAAATATCCGACGCAGAACCCGGCTTTTTATGGATATCAACCTCTTTAGGTATCAATAAATTCTCACTAAAAGAACGGAAAGTCACCGAGTCTTTCCCCGGATACATGGAATGCGATCTATTAGCCTCCGATTCATCCGGCATCACGCTCGCTATTTGTAAGGAAAACAGGATCTCTTGCTACACCCCATCTAGCGATGGGTTCCGGGACCTGCCGAGAGAAGGAGTAGGCCCTCAAACCGTACGTACCTTATTCGCCGGGACGGACGGACATTTTTATTTATTATTAGCCTCGGGCATACTGAAAAAGTTGACTCCGGATTTCTCCGATACTACTTTTAATTTGCTATCGGAAGAACGCCAATTCCATAATAAACCGATCTTATCCGCATTTTACGAGAATAATCATATTTTCATTGTAGATACCGACAATAAATTATATCGACAGCATGTAGACGGAAAGGGGAAAGAATTCCTGTTCGATCTGCCTGAAATGACAAACCAATATGGTAACATCATCAAGATATGCACCTTCCAATCCAATGTGTATATCGTTTTCCGTAACGGCAATATTCTAGACCTAAGCCAACCGGAAAACACGATAAATATGGGCATCGGTATCTTTTGCCTAATGAACGATAAAAGGCAGGAGATTCTCTGGTTGGGAACAGACGGGCAAGGTATACGGATGTTTTATGACAAACCCGATCTTTTCGGCTCTATCTTACTCAAGGATTTACCGATTAATATACAGAACCCCATACGTTCTTTATATACAGATGACGATCAATCCCTTTGGCTCGGGACAAAAGGAGACGGTATTGTCCGGATACAAGCGTATGACACTTACCATAACAAAAAGATGATCCCACAAAGTGCTATCACGCATTTTACCACCGCCGACGGCCTATCCAGCAACCGGGTGTATTGCTTCCAAAAAAGCGAGTACCATCCATGTATCTGGATTGGCACGGAAGGCCCGGGACTGACCTATTATTCGTATAAAGAGAAACGAATAAAAACGATACCGCAACGAGAAGGCACCACCCCTCTACGCTATGTCCACTCTATTTGCGAGGTAGATGATTCCACATTATGGCTAGCGACAACGGGTAACGGATTGCAAAAGGTTACCTTACATATAGATAAAGCCGTACCTACAATCGGGAAGGTACAAACCTTCCCGTTAAAAAACGGAAAGAACATCTGTAAAGAAATCCAATCGATGGTATATGACAACGACTCTACCCTGTTCCTCGGGAGCCGTGGCGGTTACGGAGTCATTCGTTTCAATATTTTCAATCAAGGATATGAATTCCTGCAAACCAACAATTTAAGAAACCCGGCCATTGGAGATGTGCTTTCCGTATGCCAGACCAAAGATTCCACGTTTTATGCAGGCGCCAGCTCCGGTCTCACCCGGATTAAATTCAGAGGGGGAAAGATGCGTTTACGCCAATTCGATAAAAGCGACGGGATCGTAAACGACATGATCCATGGTATCCATGAGGGGAACGATAGCTGTATCTGGCTTAGTACCAATAAAGGTCTCACCAAATATAATCCCCGGAACAACTTTTTCCATAATTATCATCAGCCTTACTTTAGCGTCACGGAATTCTCTGATGACGCTTATTGGAAATGCCCATACTCCGAGCGTTTATTCTTTGGAGGCATCAACGGATTAGTCTGGGTAAATAAACAAACGGAGCCGGAGCATACCTATCAACCCGAATTAAGTTTCTTCGAGTTGCAAATGGATAAACAAATCCTTCCATTATATAAGGACATCAGCCGGAACGGTGTAACGGTTCCGGCTGATGTGCAATCGTTAACGATTGCGTTCGTCGCTCCGGATTACATCAACGGGGAGAATTACGAGTATTCGTATCAGTTGGTCAACTATAATTCCTCTTGGGAAAAATTGCAAAAGACAAACAAGGTAACTTTCATGAACCTACCGTACGGGGAATATTTGCTGAAAGTCCGTTATCGCAACGATGTCATTGATTCGTCGGCAAAAGAATACACTCTACCTATCAAGGTATTACCTCCTATTTATCTAAGCTCGTTAGCCATTTTCACGTATCTTTTTATCGGTACAGTTTTGCTCATCATCGCCACCTATCGTATCCATCACCAAATACTAAAGAAACAGAAGCAGATCGCAGACAAGATCAAGGAGGAGCAAAAAGAGAAGCTATACGAGTCCAAGCTGAATTTCTTTACCCACATTACGCATGAGCTATGCACCCCGCTTACCTTGATCAATGGCGTGGAGAATTATATCCAAGCCTATGCCGCCACCTCAAAAGACAAGACATTAGAAAAATACACTTCAGTCCTCCGGGAAAATGTAGAGGAACTGAACGGACTTATCCAAGAAATCCTTGATTTCCGGAAAGCAGAAGACGCAGGATTCAGTCATACGCACATCCGGAGAGTATCCGTATCCTCTCTTTTGCGAACTCAATTCGAATGGTTTTACCCACTATCCGAGCAACACCAAATCCAATTCAAGATCGATGCTCCCAAAGAGCTTTATTGGAATACGGATTCCGTCTATTTCAAGAAGATCCTAACAAATCTGATTTCCAACGCATTTAAGTATACGGAAGACGGGGGCACGGTTCGTATCTCCTTACATGAGGAGGAGAACTTCCTCGTCCTTAAAGTTTACAACACCGGCAAAGGAATCGAGGAGGCAGACATGCAAAATATTTTCGACCGATATCGTATCCTTGGCACGATGGATAACGATGATAACAGGCAAAATACGACACGGAATGGCCTCGGCTTATTTATCTGCCACAGCCTCGTACAATCCTTAGGTGGTAAAATCGACATAGAGAGTGAGGTCGGCCAATATGCTGAATTTACAGTTACCTTACCTTTTGGCATTGTAGAGGAGACCTCAGACAACACGATAGACGAAGAGATTCCCGTATCGCTTCCTTCCCCAAACACGGATATACAAGAGCCGCAAATCTCACATACGGCACAAAAAGAGACGGAAGATAAACCGATGATACTTGTTATCGACGATCATAAAGACATCGTCTGGTTAATCACGGAAACCCTCTCTTCCGAATATCAGGTTCAAGAAGCTTATAATGCGGAAAAGGCTCTGGAATTCCTCAAACAATACACTCCGTCCCTTATCATCACCGATATCATGATGCCTAATATGGACGGATTAGAATTGATCTCGCTTATCAAAGAAAATAAATATACCCGCCATATCCCGCTTATTATCATCTCTGCTAAAATATCAGACCAAGAGCAAGCGGCAGGACTTAATATCGGAGCGGATGCCTATCTAACCAAGCCTTTCTCGCCAACAGTTCTCCTATCCGTCGTGAATCGATTGATGACTAACCAAAGAGAATTAAAAGAGTATTTCTATTCTCCGGAAAGTGCTTATCAATATACGGAAGGGCAATTATTACATCAAGAAGACAAGGAATTCCTTGACATCGTAACCTCTATCATCAAAGAAAATGTCAGCAAGGAAGGACTCGGTCCCGAGCTGGTAGCGGACGCATTGAATATAAACACTCGCATCTTATATCGTCGTTTCAAGAAAATATCTACTATGACGCCGAGTGATTTTATAAAGGATTATAGGTTAAACTATGCAGCGCAATTACTCGTGAATACCAACATGAGCGTTCAGGAAATTATTTATAATGTAGGAATTTCTAACAAATCATACTTCTATAGGGAATTTGCCCGTAAATATAACATGACACCTAAGGAATACCGCACAAAAGAGGCATAAATCATTGATTCCTAAATAGTGTCATAATCTACCAAAAGAGTATCATAATCTGCTATATGCATTTCATGACACTTCTTTGGCATTTCAAAGCACTCTTCAATTCGTTAAGACCTATTAATATTGCTGTCGAATAGCAAAGCAAACCGCTTGTGTGTATTCTTCCTTCGGGAAGCACATTATTAACTTTTAATTTAATGTTTTTATGGAAAAAAAGAGTGAAGGTAAGACGAGGAAATGCCTGACTTTATTAGGTGGACGAACCTCTTTGTTACTTTGTTTATCTTTAATGTTTCAGTCCTCTTATGCGGCCGGAGATTCTACTGTTCCTGAAATGGGAAACATGGAGATTCATCAGATCGCACAGCAAAGTTCAACCATTAAAGGTGTAGTAAAAGACCAAAAGGGTGAACCTCTGATTGGCGTTAGTATTGTTGTGAAAGGAACCACGAACGGAACAGCTTCGGACTTTGACGGAAATTTCACCTTGGATGTGCCGGATAACAGCACATTGGTATTTTCCTTCATCGGCTTCAAACCCCAAGAAGTTCGTTATACCGGGCAAAAAACATTGAACATAGTCTTAGCTGAAGACTCTGAGACACTAGACGAGGTAGTAGTCGTTGGCTACGGTTCCCAAAAGAAAGGTGAGATCACCTCATCCGTAACCAGCGTGAAAGCATCCGACTTTAACAAGGCACCGGTAGTGAACCCGATGCAATTGGTGGAAGGACGTGTAGCTGGTCTGACTGTATCACGTGGTAGCACCGACCCGAATGGCGAGGTAAAAGTACAGATGCGTGGTGCCTCATCTCTGAAAGGTAGCAATGAGCCTCTCGTTATTATTGACGGTATGCCGGGTAATATGACTTCTTTGAACGCTATCGCACCCGAGGATATCGAGGCGATCGACGTATTGAAAGACGGTTCCGCAGCCGCTATCTACGGAACCCGGGGTAATAACGGTGTGATCATCGTCTCCACGAGACGTCCGCAAGCCGGAACTACTCAAGTGGATTACTCTGGATATATCATGCACGAGGCGGTTTATAAACGGCCGGAAATCTTAAATGGAGACGAGTTCGTCGCTTATGGCAAGGAAACCAACAACGCCAATATCCGCGACTTTGGTGGACGGGATAACCATTACGACGCTTTATTGAATAAGAGTAATTTCACCCATGTACACAACTTGACCGCTACCGGTGGTAATGGTAAGACAAACTATCGCGCTTCTTTAAATTACAAAAAGAATGATGGTATGATCCGTAACACCAGCCGTGAAACGATCAATGGCTCTATCGCCGTGAACCACCGTGCGTTTGATGATAAACTACAGCTTTCTTTCAATCTAGCAAACTCTTTCGTGAAAGTGGACGCAGTTTCCGATGATGTGGATAAGGTAGGAGATATCCCTAATTACGGCATATTATACCAGGCGATCCGTATCAACCCGACGATGCCTATTTATAAGGAAGACGGCTCCTTCTGGGAAACTTACAGCGGTTACGAAGATTTCAACCCGGTAGCCCGCATATACCAGCGTACCAAGAAAAAGGAATTCAAGAATTTATTGGCGAACTTCAAGGCTCAATATGAGATTATCCCCGGTTTGACAGCCGCCGCTTTCTTCGCTATGGAGAAGAACGACGCATTAACTAACGATTATAGTATGCGTGAGGAATATAGCCAATATAAAGACGGTACAAACGGACGCGCCAAAAAAGAATATTATCAGAATACCAACCGTACTACTGAATGGACAGCAAACTACAATACTTCCATCAACGGCGTACACAATATTACCGGTTTGCTGGGATACAGTTACCAAGATTTTGAATACGAGCAATTCAGCGCCGAGAACAAGAACTTCTTGACGGACGTATTCGGTACCAATAACCTAGAAGCCGGCGGTTACCTAAAAGATGGTAAGGCCGAGATGAAGAGTAAAAAAGAGACCAGCAAACTGATCGCCTTCTTCGCCCGCGCCAACTATAATTACGACGGTAAATACATGGCCAGCGCCTCTATCCGCCGTGAAGGTTCCACGAAGTTCGGAGCGAACAACAAATGGGCTTGGTTCCCCTCTGTCAGCGCAGGCTGGATGATCTCTCGTGAGGACTTCATGGAGAGCCAAGAAGTGTTCGACGTATTGAAATTCCGTGCCGGTTTCGGTATCACGGGTAGTTTGCCTACCGATCCGTATATGTCTCTCGCTACCTACGGTACAGGCGCTGGAGCTTGGAACGCTTACACCGGTTCATGGCTAACCGCCACTTACGGTCCGAATATCAACCCGAATCCAGATTTGAAATGGGAGAAGAATGAATCCTTGAACGTAGGTTTCGACTTCGGCTTGCTAGGTGGACGCCTAAATGGTACGATCGATTGGTATAGTCGTACGACTCGCGACTTGATCAGTAGCTACAATGCCCAACAGCCATCTTTGATCTACAACACGATCACCACCAACGTAGGCACGATGAGAAATAGAGGTATAGAATTAGCATTAAACGCAGAGGTCGTAAAGACTAAGGATTTCTCTTACACGGCTAATTTCACGTTCTCATACGAGAATAATAAATTGACATCTTTGTCTAACGACGTGTACAAATCTTCTTACGAAGATCAATATGACCTGCCCTCTCCGGGTAACCCGGGCAAGGCCTACCGCCTACAAGAAGGACAGCCGATCGCATCATTCTTCGGTTATGTATGCGATGGCATCAACCCGGACGGAACTTGGAATCTTCGCGACATAGACGGAAAGGAAGGTCTGTCTGACGCTGACCGTACCTTTATCGGTAACGGTTTGCCAAAATTCAAGGCTGGTTTGCAGAACACGTTTACCTATAAGAACTTTGACTTCAGCTTCTTCCTGCGCGGTATGTTTGATTATGACGTATTGAACGAGGGTGCTATTTATTTCGGAACGACTGTCAATATCGATCAGTCTGGCACAAACGTATATAAGGATGCCTTGAAGAACAAGGTAACAGAGCAACCATTGTTCTCTTCTTATTATCTAGAGAAAGGGAACTTCTTGAAGATCGATAACGTGACACTAGGTTATACATTCAACTTCAAAAATAATAAATATGTGCGCAACTTACGTATTTATGGTAATGTCACCAATCTTGCGACTATTACAGGATACTCAGGTTTAACCCCTGACGTAAACGTAACAGGACTACAAGCAGGTATAGAGAAGCGCGGATCTTATCCCACCACCCGTACCTTCACGTTTGGCGTTAATTTTGGATTCTAATTAAGTAACAATAGATTTAAGACAATACAATGAAAGCTTTAAAAAATATATGCGCAATTTCATTATTGCTGGGAGCTACCGCATTTACCTCTTGTACGGACCTGACAGAGGAAATACATAGCTCGGTAATCGCTGAAAATTACTACAACAATGCAGGCGAGGTAATGGCCGCCATGATGCGTCCATGGGGGCACTTCTGTGGAACCATGCAAGTAGCCCAATCGCCTTGGTCATGTAACGAGTTATCTTCCGACGGTGCCGCATGGCCTCAAAAAGGTCGCCACGGCTATGACAATGGAGACTGGATTCGCCTACACCGCCATCAATGGATTCCTACGGATGGTCAAGTAGTGGATGCTTGGAAAAAATTATTTGAAGGTATCGGATATGCTAACAACTTCCTTACAGATACAGAGAATATAGATTTTGAAGCACTCCAAGTTCCAATGTCTAAAGCACAAGCACAAGCGGAGATGCGTGTATATCGCGCTTACTGTTATTGGTATGTGATGGATATGTTCGGTACGGCTCCAATTTGCGAGAAAATCGGTGAAATCAATCCTTCCTCCAAATCTCGCGCAGAGTTATTCGCTTGGATCGAAAAAGAGTTAAACGAGAGTATTCCTTCTTTGTCAGAGAGTAAAACAGAGACCTACGGACGTGTATCCAAATGGGGGGCTTACGCATTATTGGCTCGTCTCTATTTGAATGCGGAAATTTATACTGGACAAGCACGCTGGGATGATTGTATCGCTGCTTGCGATGAATTAGCTAAGGGAGGTTTCGCATTGGATAAGAAGTGGAATGACACTTTCCGTGCGGATAACGACAAGCGATCTACCGAGATCATCTGGTCAATCGTGTATGATGAAGTATATGCCAAAGGAATGGGCTGGTATCAACGTTGGTTGCATTACGCACACCAAACTGGCTGGGATTTGCAATCCGGGCCTTGGAACGGTCTGGTGACACAACCTACCTTCTATGACTCATTTGCTGATAACGACTTGAGAAAGGTGGAAGGCTTCTTGATCGGTAAGCAATATCCTCGCAAAGTGGATGAAAACGGTAATTACTACTACGACACGACCGCAGAGCCTTTGAAAGGTTCAGAGGAGTACAATGGGCAGGATTTGGTATTCGTAAACTACATTAAGTCCATGACCGAGGGCGAAGAAAACAGCGGTGCTCGCTCTATCAAGTATGAGATCCAACCGGGTACTACCGGCGATATGAACAACGACTGGGTGATGTTCCGTTATTCCGAGGTTATCTATAACAAAGCGGAGGCCTTGATGCGTAAGAACGGGGGCAAAGCAACGCAAGAAGTGGTAGATATGATCAACAGCGTTCGTCAACGTTCTTTCAAGGCAGAGGATTGGGAGAAAGCGAAATATACGACCGCTACTCTGACCATGGATGAGTTCTTGGCCGAAAAAGGTAGAGAGTTTGCTTTCGAAGGAATCCGCCGTACAGACTTGGTTCGTTTCAACAAGTTCGTAACCACTTCTTGGTGGGACAAGACTGCATCCAACGAACCAAAGCGTAATATCTTCCCTATTCCGCAAAGACAATTGGATGCTAACGCAAACTTATCTCCGAACGAGGCTAACTCATTGTTCTAAATATCAACTAAGTATAGTAGAAATCCATTATTAACAAATTAGCACTTGACAATGATAGAGGACTACTATACTTATTGATCTGAAAATATAAAAGGTTACCTTTGTCACTATCAAAGGTTATCCTTGGAACTATCAAAGGTGGCCTTTTATGTTTCATCCTTTTCTAACTAATTGATACGACATGATAAATCTCAAGAAATCGATGTGTTGCCTTTTTCTGGCAGCCAGCTCAACAGTAGCGATCGCACAGACCAATGTAGTTGATCTTGTAAACCCGATCATCGGGACGAATGGAATGGGACATACGTTCCCGGGCGCTTGCGTACCCTTCGGACTCGTGCAACTCAGTCCGGATACGGATACCATACCGCACAACGTAGACGGTAAATACCAGCCACGTTCCTACGAGTATTGCGCCGGCTACCAACATAAGGATAGCAGCATCGTAGGTTTCAGTCACACCCACTTCAGCGGTACCGGCCACTCCGACCTAGGAGACATCTTGATTATGCCTACCACCGGAACGTTGAAGCTAAACCCCGGAACGGCCACGAATCCCGATGGCGGTTACCGTTCCCGTTTCTCGCATGGCACCGAGATATCCCGTCCCGGATACTACGAGGTGATGCTCGCCGATTATGGCGTAAAGGCACAACTGACCACCACCCAACGGGTCGGCATCCACAAATACACATACCCTACGAACAGTGAGAACCAACACATTATCCTTGATATGATTCACGGGATCTATAACTATGACGGCAAAGTTCTTTGGACCAATATTCGCGTAGAGAACGATACGCTGGTAACCGGCTATCGTATCACAAACGGTTGGGCACGTACCAACTATACTTATTTCGCCATGTCTTTCTCCAAACCGATCACGCATTACGGATGCGAAGAGAAAGCGAAAGTTAATTATCGGGGCGGTTATGCCAAGTTCAATATGAAAGAGAACTTCCCGGATATCGGAGGACGTAAGATCGTCGCTTATTTTGATTTCGATCCGAAAATGTCTGATGAGTTGGAAGTGAAAGTCGCCCTTTCCGGAGTCAGCACCGAGGGAGCCTTAAAAAATCTACGTGCCGAGGCTTCCGGTGCGGACTTCAACCAATTAGCCGCCAAAGCCTCCGATACTTGGAATAAGGCGCTCTCCGTCATCGACGCGAAAGGAAGCGATGACCAATTGGCTATGCTTTACACCTCCTTGTATCACACGATGATCAATCCTTGCGTATACACAGACGTTGACGGTCAATACCGCGGACTCGACCATAATATCCATCAAGCGGACGGATTCACGAACTATACCGTATTCTCCGTATGGGATACGTATCGTGCCCTACATCCCCTGTTCAATATCATCAACCGACAAGTCAACACGGATATCGCCAAATCCATGTTGAAACATTGCGAGCAAAGCGTTCATCATGCCTTGCCGATCTGGAGCCATATGGCAAATGAGAACTGGTGCATGATCGGTTATCACTCCGTCTCTGTCTTGGCGGATGCTATCGCCAAAGGATTACCGATTGATAAAGACGCCGCGTTAAAAGCGATGATCAGCAGTTCTACGATTCCGTATTATGAGGGAACCAAAGAGTTTATGGAATTAGGTTATGTTCCTTTAGATCGCAACGGTAGCGCAGGCTCCTTGACTTTGGAGTATGCTTATGATGATTGGACAATCTATAATACAGCTTTATTAGCGGGAAACCGATCCGTGGCCGATACCTATAAAAAGCGTGCGTCCAATTACGCGAATGTATTCGATACCTCGATCGGATATGCCCGTCCCCGTTATACGAATGGTAAATTCAAAGAGGACTTCAGTTTGTTAAGCACGCACGGTGAAGGGTTTATCGAGGGAAATGCCTTGAATTATTCCTTCTATGTCCCTCAAGATGTCAATGGTATGATTCAGTTGATGGGAGGCGAGCAAGCATTCATCACTAAAATGGATTCCTTATTCACGATGCATCTTCCTGATGAGTTCTTTGCCGAGACCGAAGACGTAACCAAAGAAGGATTACTAGGAGGTTATGTACACGGCAACGAACCCAGCCATCACATCCCATTCTTATACACATGGACCAGCCAGCCTTGGAAAACCCAATATTGGCAACGTGAGATCATGAATAAGATGTATCGCAACAATATCGACGGCCTTTGCGGTAACGACGACTGCGGCCAGATGTCCGCTTGGTATATCCTTTCCGCCATGGGATTCTATCCGGTTTGCCCGGGTACGGATCAATACGTATTAGGCGCTCCCTACCTTCCATATATGAAGGTTCGCTTGGAGAATGGTAAGACTTTCGAGGTAAAAGCCGATAAAGTCAGCGACAAGAACCGTTATGTAAAAGCGGTAAAGCTAAACGGGAAACCCTATACCAAAGGATACATCACGCAGGATGACATCATGAACGGTGGAACGCTCACTTTCGAGATGACTTCCAGCCCGAACAAAAAGCGATTGTTCAACGGAGAGGATCGTCCTTATTCACTGACAGATTAGCCTATTTTCACCTAAAAACAGACGAGACTTATGAGATATAAACAATTAATCAGCGGTGCTTTCCTGCTGTGGACTTGCATCGCTTGCTCCGGCAAAAAGGAACAGGCGGCTACCGTAGCGGAAGCCACCCCTACTCCTTGGGATAATTATTACATCGGAAAGATTGATTTCGAGAATCTTTCCCCCGAGGCTAAGGGCTCGGCGATCTATGCCGCCGTTATCCCTGATCCGGAAGCTTATATTACCAAGCACGCCCGCAAGGTCGTAGAGACGCTTTATTTCACTCCGGAAGATAGTATCCCGGGCATCGAGGAGATCCACTATACATTAAAGGAATACGACGGGGTATCTGCGAAAGACGGAGCGCCCCCTTCCATCAGTATCGTATACAGCACGAAATGGATCGAGAAAAGTTTTGCCAATAACGACACCGCGAAAGTGGATTACGAGACCCGTGGCGTATTATACCATGAGCTGACACATGGTTTCCAATTAGAGCCTCAAGGCATAGGTAGCTATGGGACTAATAAGACTTTCTGGGCTATGATAGAAGGTGTGGCGGATGCCGTAAGATACCTAAACGGCGGTTTCACCTTGGAAGATCGTCCCAAAGGCGGCCATTATATGGATGGTTACCGCACGACAGGCTTCTTCCTCGCATGGCTTACGCAAACCAAGAGCCCGGATTTCCTGCGGAAGTTCAACCGAAGCACATTAGAGGTTATTCCTTGGTCGTTCGATGGTGGCGTGAAATATGCGCTCGGCAATGATTACGACATAGACTCCTTATGGAAAGAATATATGGCAACGATGGGAGATGAAGCGTAGCCCCGGCAAAGGCTACGACCAACGGCGGTAACATTCAACAAGTTACCGCCGTTCTTTTATAGTATCACTCCCGACCTTCCGCCAATAGGCATTATAAGGTCGCGACAATGCCCATCGTAAGCTCCTTATACTGCCCATCCTAACAACCTTACAATGGGCATTGTTACATTATTCCCCTAAAACACCTTCCTTATTTGCATTTCCGTAAACATATATCTACTTTTGCGAAAAAGTAAATATGGAACTTTATACCCGAATCCTGTTGCCGAAAGCACGATTCTCTTTCTCGTATGAGGATCGGGTCGTGATGATGGGCTCCTGCTTCGCCGAGAATATCGGGCGGAAGCTGGAAGAGAATAAGTTCTCCGTAGATATAAACCCATTCGGTACTCTGTATAACCCGGCTTCCGTAGCGGAAGGATTGCGGATGCTGCTACGCCCGGAGCGTTTTACCTCCGGGGATTTATTCCGGCATGAGGGCATATACCATAGTTTTACCCATCATAGCCGTTTCTCCGCTCCCTCGGAAGAAGAATGCCTAGACCATATAAACAGCCGCTTATCCCAATCTTCCGATTTCCTGCGGAAAGCGACCCGGTTGGTAATCACGTTGGGAACCGCTTTCGTGTACCGCCTCAAGAGCGACGGGCGAATCGTGTCGAATTGCCATAAGCTACCGGAAAAGATGTTCGACAGGCAACGATTATCCACGCAAGAGATCGTCGAGGACTGGAAACCTCTGTTACTAGCCCTTTGGGAACAAAACCCCGCCTTGAAAATCTTATTTACCGTAAGTCCGATCCGCCACTGGAAAGACGGGGCGCACGAGAACCAACTCAGCAAAGCCACCCTATTGCTAGCCACGGACGCCTTACAGAAAGATTATCCCGACCGAATCGCCTACTTCCCCGCTTATGAGATACTGATGGATGAGCTCCGGGATTATCGTTTCTATGCGGACGATATGCTCCATCCCTCCCCATTGGCCATTGATTATATTTGGCAACGTTTTATCGAAAATTTCTTATCCACAGACACTTCGGCAATCCTTAAAGAATGGGGTGATATTCAAAAAGCTATTAACCATAAGCCCTTTCAACCGGATAGCGAAGCCTATAAGCGATTTATACTTCAAACTTTGTTAAAGATGGAACGAATTAGCGAGAAAATTCCTTCCTTTGATATCAGAAAAGAGATCGAAATAGTAAAGTCTAAACTAAAATAAAAGAATGGAATACGCAATTAAAGAAATAGCAAGAGTTATCGGTGCTAAAACAAACCAATTGCTTGACGATACGGTCAGTTTGTTGTTGACAGATAGCCGTCGTCTCTCCTTCCCGGAAAAAAGCCTCTTCTTCGCCTTGAAAACCAAGACGAACGACGGACATAGATATATACAGGAACTCTATAAACTTCGTGTTCGCAACTTCGTGGTAAGCGATATGCTACCGGAGTTCGAGAGCATGAAGGACGCGAACTTCCTGATCGTAAAAGATACGTTACGGGCTTTACAAAAGCTGGCGACTCACCACAGGAAGCAATTCAACATCCCCGTGATCGGCATCACCGGTAGCAACGGAAAGACGATCGTAAAGGAATTCCTCTATCAACTGTTGCATAACGAGTTCAACATCGTACGTTCGCCTCGGAGCTACAACTCCCAGTTGGGGGTTCCTCTCTCGGTATGGCAGATGAGCGAGAAAAATACACTGGGCATCTTCGAGGCCGGTATCTCACAACCGGACGAGATGGAACGCCTGCAACCCATTATCGCCCCCACGATCGGTATCATCACGAATATCGGGGAGGCTCATCAAGAGAATTTCCTCTCCTCCAATCAGAAATGTATGGAGAAGCTGACGCTTTTCAATGATTGCGAAGCCATTATTTATGATGGGGATGATTTATTTATCGCCAATTGTATCGAATCGGCTTGCCTTTCCCATAAAGCGATTGCGTGGAGCCGTACGGACTCCGAGGCTCCTTTGTTTATCGAGTCTATCGATAAGAAAGAGTTTGAGACGATCATTCACTGTACTTTACTGGGCTTCAACCGGGTCGTTACCATTCCGTTCACGGACGACGCTTCTATCGAGAACGTGATCCATTGTATGGCGGTTATGCTTTACCTAAAACCCACCAGCGTAAACGACGTAACAAAATTCTTGCATCTTGAGCCGGTGGCTATGCGATTGGACGTAAAGCAAGGTATCAACAATTGCCTGTTGATAAATGATACCTATAACTCGGATATCAACTCCTTGGATATCGCGCTCGATTTCCAACAAAGCCGCCGGGTAGGCAAGCAATTAAAGAGCACTTTAATCCTCTCCGATATCCTTCAATCGGGCACCTTGCCGAAATCTCTATATAAGAAGGTCGCCGATTTGGTTCGCCGTAAGAAGATAGATCGTATCATCGGTATCGGCCGCGACTTAAAGGAATATGCTTCCGTCTTCGAGATCGAGAAGGAGTTTTACACGACCACCGAGGAATTTATCAAGTCTCCTTCCTTCAAGAAATTCAAGGATGAGTTGATCTTGATTAAAGGTTCCCGCCATTTCCATTTCGAGCAGATCTCCGAGTTGTTGGAGAAGAAAGTGCATGAGACGATCCTAGAGGTAAATCTGGACGCGATCGTACACAACTTCAATCAGTATCGTTCCAAGCTAAAGCCGGAGACTAAGATGGTTTGTATGGTAAAAGCTTTTGGTTATGGAGCCGGCTCTTACGAGTTGGCGAAGACCCTTCAAGAACATCGTTGCGACTATCTGGCCGTGGCGGTAGCCGACGAGGGAGCCGAATTGCGTAAAGAAGGCATCTCGATCCCCATTATCGTCATGAATCCGGAATTCAGCAGTTTCAATGTCTTGTTCGAGAACCATCTGGAACCGGAAGTCTATAGCTTCCGCCTATTGGATGCCATGATCCGGGAGACCGAGCGCAGAGGGATCACCTCTTACCCTATCCATATCAAGATCGATACCGGCATGCATCGCCTAGGGTTTCAACCGGAGGATGTCCCGGCGATCTGTGAACGCTTGAGAGCGCAATCCGGGGTTATCGCCCGTTCGGTCTTCTCTCATTTAGCCGGAAGCGACTCGTACGTCTTCGATGATTTTACCCATCAACAATTGGATAAATTCACCAAAGCCGCAGGGGAACTAGAAAGCGGGTTAGAGTATAAGGTAATCAAACATATCCTAAACTCCGCAGGAATCGAGCGTTTCGCCGCTTATCAAATGGATATGGTACGTTTGGGTATCGGTTTATATGGAGTAAGCGCATCCGGACAAAAAGGCTTACGGAACGTCAGCACCTTGAAGACGACGATCCTGCAAATACAAAACGTACCCGCAGGGGATTCGATCGGTTATAGCCGTATGAGTTTTGTGAAACGTGATTCCCGGATCGCTATCATCCCGATCGGATACGCCGACGGATTGGATCGCCACTTCAGCAACGGAGGCGGGGAGGTCTTGATCAATGGACAACGCTGCCCGATTATCGGCAACATCTGCATGGACGCTTGCATGATCGACGTCACCGACATCCATGCGCAAGAAGGCGACGCCGTAATTATTTTCGGCGACGAACTACCGGTGAGCGAACTTTCGGATAAACTGAAAACAATCCCTTATGAGATATTAACCTCTATCTCGCCTCGGGTAAAGAGGGTTTATTTCCGGGAATAAGAAGTAACTGCCAACAAAGAATGGCTCTACCTTGTTTTAATATCAAGGCACATATTCAAATGTCAGGCTATGATATTCATTTGCGTATGTTGCACATTTTGTGTATGTTTGTGCCGTAATTAATAAACAAGAGGTATGAGTCATAATTTATTGAAAGGCAAGAGAGGCATTATCTTCGGTGCGCTGAACGATATGTCTATCGCCTGGAAAGTGGCAGAAAGAGCCGTAGAGGAAGGTGCGACTATCACGTTAAGCAATACGCCTATCGCTGTTCGTATGGGTCAGGTAGATGCTTTGGCGGAGAAGTTGAACGCGCAGGTAATCCCGGCGGACGCAACCAGCGTAGAGGATCTGGAGACCGTATTCGCGAAGTCAGTGGAAATATTAGGTGGTAAAATAGATTTTGTTTTACATTCTATCGGTATGAGCCCGAACGTACGCAAGAAACGTACGTACGATGATCTGGACTATGGAATGCTGGAAAAGACGTTGGATATCTCCGCTATCTCTTTCCACAAGATGCTACAGGTAGCCAAGAAACAAGACGCTATCGCCGAGAATGGTTCCGTAGTGGCATTAAGTTATGTGGCCGCCCAGCGCACGTTTTTCGGATACAACGATATGGCGGACGCTAAGAGCCTGCTGGAATCTATCGCCCGTAGTTTCGGTTACATCTATGGCCGCGAGAAAGGCGTACGTGTGAACACGATCTCCCAATCCCCGACAATGACAACCGCAGGTAGTGGCGTGAAGGGAATGGAACACTTAATGGACTTTTCTAACAAAATGAGTCCACTGGGTAACGCCAACGCTGACGAATGCGCGGACTATTGCGTAATGATGTTCTCCGACTTTACCCGCAAGGTAACGATGCAGAACCTATACCACGATGGTGGTTTCTCAAGCATGGGTATGAGCCTCCGGGCCATGAACCAATATAGTAAAGGATTAGAGGAATATACAGACGAGAACGGACACATTATCTACGGCTAATATGTTAGTGAGAATCTATCCGGAGAATCCGAATCAAAAAGAAATAGACAAGGTCGTCAAAGTCCTGCAGGACGGCGGCCTTGTCGTTTATCCTACCGACACGGTTTACGCGATCGGTTGCGATGCGTTAAACGTGCGTGCGGTAGAGAAAATATGTCAGATGAAAGGAGTTAATCCACAGAAAAGCAACCTGTCTATCATCTGCTACGACCTGTCTAATCTTAGTGAATACGCCAAGGTAAGCAACGCCGCTTTCAAACTGATGAAGAAACATCTGCCCGGTCCTTTCACCTTTATCTTACCCACCAGCAGCGAGCTTCCAAAGATTTACAAGAACCGGAAAGAAGTCGGAATCCGTGTACCGGACAATAACATTACCCGTACATTGGTACAATCCTTGGGAAATCCAATCCTAACCATGTCCATCCGTGACGAGGATGAGGTGATCGAATATACGACAGATCCGGAATTGATACACGAGAAATACGAGCATCAAGTGGATATCGTAATCGATGGCGGTTTCGGAGGATTGGAAGCCTCTACGGTTATAGATTGCACGACGGATAATTTCGAGATCGTACGTCAAGGCAAAGGAGAATTGTAGCTATCCACCACGATTTGTATTCGCTCCTCCGGCAGATTAGCAGGGAACTCCAAGCTTATTTCTTGTTGGTCACCCGGCATTAGCGTAATATAGTTATCCGAATAATGTACCGGTAAGATTCGTTTGCCTGTCTCCTTATCAAAGACCTTGATACGGTTGAAGAACGAGATCTGCGAATCAGCGCTCAGACGGACTGTACCTACGAAATTCGAGCCTTCCTTCTTGATCTCGGTCTTGATATCCGGTCTTGACTTCGGAAGTTGAGATAAGCTGGTGTAGTCTTTCGGCTCGGTTGTCAGCCAATAAATATTGGGAACGTCCACATTCAAAGCCAGCCGTAAGAAATAAGCGCCTTGGATCCCTTCCGGAACGGGGATATCCAATAATTCCTGTACCGTATTCGCCTTGGAGCTCGCTCTCGTCTCTTTCTCCCAAAGCAGTTTGCCTTCCAGATTATAAATACGGGCTATAATCGATAAATCCGTATAATCTTTCAGGGTCGTATTCAACAATCCCGCCTTACGGGTTACCGGGTTATAATAGGCATGTAAAGGTTCACAGCCTTTCCGGGTTCCGTACAAGGAAGCATTTACATCGAGAGACCAATCATACATTTGCCCCCGCAAGGATGTCCATGGATTCTGGGTTTTCCAGATCAAGATACCCGTATACCAATCCCACATATGAGAGGCCCAGCCTTCCATAAAACTACGATATTGGTCATAATTCACGACTTGGGCATACTTACAATAGGTCTCGATATCTTTCACCTCCCCATATCGCTCCAGATGATCGCCATAGCCCAGATCCTTATGATAGCGCCACGTATAATTACGAGTAAAACCTTTCCTTGGGAAACCGGCCAAATCCTGTTCCGTCATCATCTCCCGCATACTCTCGACCTCCGGGGAACCAACCGATCCGGCTTCCGGATTAAACGGATGCGAACGGAAGCTAAAGAACCATTCCGGCTCTTGTATACCGTAAGGACCATCCCCATTATCCCCCAAATAATTCCGGGTAAACAACGTATCTGTAGAGAAACTCACGAAAAGACGCTCCGGATCTAACTGGGGGAAAACCTCCTTTCTCAAACATTGATCGATATCTTTCGCTAAAGGCCATTCATTCGCCCCACACCAGAAACAAAGACTCGGATGGTTACGGATCATTTTCACTTGATCTTCCACGGAGGCGATAAATAAATCGTGATTATCAGGATATTCCCAACGACGCTCTCGGGAATCCATCTTGGTCGGGTCCTCCCAAGCGCCATTGCAATCACCACTGCCCCACAGATCTTGAAAGACTAAGATACCGAACTCATCACAGGCGTTATAGAATTCCGGCCGTTCCACCAACGCACCTCCCCATACACGGATCATACGCAGATTCATTTCCGCATGGAAACGTACCTCATCCCGATAACGTTCCGGAGAAAGACGAAGCAGCCAATCGGAATTAATATAGTTACCACCCGTGACGTATATTTTCTGTCCGTTCACGAAGAAACGGCGTCCCCCGTTATCCGGGCATTTATCGGAAGTAATCTCCCGGATACCGTAACGCAACCGTTCACGGTCACTCACTTGATTCCCGATCTCAAAAGAGAGGTTCATATCATATAAAGGCTGCTCACCGATACCGTTAGGCCACCATAAACGAGGATTCTTTACCGCTAAAGGATTCAAGGATACCGTTTTCTTCTCGAATGGCGATAAAGTAACCGGCTGGGTTAAGCGGGTTCCGTTCGTCTCACAAACCAATAGTCCTTTTAAGGAAGTGCTCCCGGTATTCTCTAGCTCGACAGAGGTATTCACAAAAGCCTCCCTTTGAGTTTTCGTTTCCGGATCACGTACGCCGGGTACCTTGGTCACGACATAAGGAGAAGAGAGGCATACCGGCCCGGTTGTCGTAATAGAGACCTCATCCCAAATACCCGTATTCCGGTCACGTACCGGTTGTATCCAGTCCCAGCCCGGCGTATATTGCATCGTATTATTCCGGGCGATCTGCCCATCGCCACCTTGTCCGCCATTCGGATTTCCGGCATGTGTAGGAGGATAAACCAATACCGCTAATACATTGGGGGCATCCGTACGAAGATAAGGGGTTATATTAAAAGTCTTCCTCAAGAACATGCCCTCATGGGTATTTCGATTGATCCGCTTACCATTTAAAAAGATTTCCGCCTTATAATTAATGCCCCGGAAATTTAACCAGACATTACGTCCCTCTGGTAAATTATTGATAGTAAACTGATGAGTAAACCAATAAGTATAGAAATCATTGCCGACCTCATGTATATCGGGTATCAGATTGTTATTCAAGCCGAACTCGGGAGCCGGATACATATGGTTCTCCAAAAGTGTAGTCAATACCGTGCCCGGCACACGGGCCGGTAACCATCCTGTTTTATCCAAAGGCTCCGCGCTCAACCGGTTCCCATCCATTTTCACTTCATTCGCTTTCCGGGCATACCAATCTGAGTGAATCAAGGTTTTCTCTCCCGGCTCCGGGATCGCCAACAAGGCTTGCTCCTCTGCTGATACGGGCTTTAACCAGCAAGCCAGACAAAGCCAACAAAATAAATAAATACATCTGTTCATCATATAATCTTAGATTTATCCTTCTAAAGTACTACAAAATTCAGAAGGGCCTCTTCGCAAACTCGAAGAAGCCCTTTCATTACATATTATTTAACAATAAAACCTATTAATGCCGATTAGAAATTACCTGCACCAGCTTTATCCCACCATACATGAGTACCACCTTTATCACCGGAGATCGAACCCGTATTCTCTTGGTTCAGCAGCTCGATACCTTTTTGATATTCCACGGTATTCGTATTATCCTCATTATCGGAATACAATAAACGACGAACCTGTTCATTCGTATCAATATCCCCATTACTCTTATTCACGCGGTTCGGGAATAATTTCGGATAACCTGTACGACGAAATTCCGCCCAAGCCTCGCAAGACAACGGGAAGTTCGCAATCCATTTCTGTGTAATGATACGTTGTAATTTCTTCTCATTAGTCGCGCTCTCATCCCACTTAACCGTAATATCATTCTGAGCCTTGATGCTGTTTTGACCATTAACCGGGTCGACGAAGTCCTTTTGTGTTGTCGTGCCACTGATATAAGCATCGATCTCTGTTTCTGAAATTGAGCTTACTCCGGCCAGACTTCCCTTATAAGCCAACTGATTCTTAATAGAAACACGGATACCTTGCTCATACAGTTCCTTCGCCGTACCTCCCATGTTACTCCAACCACGCAACGCACCTTCCGCACGCAAGAAATAACCTTCGGCTGCCATCATTACCGGTAAAGCTGTTGTATAAGAACAAACGATCTTTGAGAAGTTACCCCATTGATTCGGTTTAGCAGGCAAGTCACAGCCGCCGCGAATACCTAAATATTGAGTACCGGAATCGATCGTCTTCCCATCCTCACATTCAACATCAGCTTGGTTCTTCGTCATATACAGCGGTAAGCGAGGATCTTGGAATCCTTCCAGTATCGTGGTTAAGTTAGCGTTCATGCCACTATCTCCCCATTCGAACATACGAGTTTGCTCATTACTCAAACTCTTATTGATCAATACATCCTGCTTTAATATAGCTCCCTTGGCAGCCTCTTCAGCTTTTTGTTTAGCTAAAGTCGGGTCGGCCTTCACGATACGCAAGGCTGCACGTAGCTTTAATTGATTGGCTACTTGAATCCACATATCCAAATCGCCATTACACCAATAGTCGAATGACTGTCTCTCCTCCAATGTGGATTTCGGACTCTGGAAATCTTGAAGCGCTTTATCTAACAATTCGAAAATGGAGTTATAAATGCTCTGCTGTGTATCATAAGAGAACGAAGCACCATTTGTCGGATCTTCGATACAAGACGTATAAGCGACCGGACCGTAAACATCCGTCAACATCTGGATCGCATAAGCCTGAACAACACGCATCATTCCCGCATAGTCTGTCAATCCTTGTTCGTCACAAGAGGCGATCAAACGACGTGTATTATTGAAAATGTGTAAATAAACATTCTCGTACATACCTCCACAAAAACTACGATTCAACGCATAATCCACGTTACCGGAACCATTGAAATTATGTGGTGTCATGAAATAACCGCTAAACAAGTCTACGTTCAAACTAAAGCAGTACTGGAACAAGTTCTGTTGCGGAGCATATACATAAGACAGCGGTTCTTTAAACTGCGCGGAGAAAGGAAGAGTGTTCGGGTCTACCTCATACTGATCGGTATTCAATGTCTCAAAATCGTCTGTACAGCTCACGGTTGTTAATCCTGTGCTAAAAGCTAAAGCTGATACAGCCGCATATTTTAGAATTCTATTTAGTTTCATAAGTAATACCTGTAAGATTTAGAAATTAAGTTTTAAGTTCAAACCAAAGCTACGGGTTGTCGGCAACGCAAACATATCGATACCCTGCCAGCCATTACCCGTTCCTGCAGCTACATCCGGATCCATCGGAGCATCCTTATAGAAGAAGAACAAGTTACGTCCAATGATAGAAGCGGTCAAGTTTTTACCTGCGCCAAACAAGTTGCGGAAGGTATAACCAAATGATAACTCACGCAGACGAACATTAGTTGCGTTATATACGTACTGGGAAGTCAATATATTAGAGTTATAGCTTGTACCACCGGTAGTTGAATAATACAATTGCGGATCAAATTGTACTCCATCGACCTCTACAAAACCTGCGTCACGAGCCAAACCAGAACGTTCGGAAACACCCCAACCATCCATGGTAGCCTCAGTCATCGACAAGACCTTACCGCCAACCTTCGCATCGATTAAGAATGACAACGTGAAATCTTTATAGTGGAAAGTATTTGTCCAACCCATGTTCACTTTCGCATTCATATCGCCCGCATAAACAAGATCTTTATTATCGGATCCAGCTAATACAGGGGCACCGGTATCAGAGATAATAGGCTTTCCGTTATCATCACGTTGTAAGTCGCGAACATAAAGGTCTCCGAAATGCCCACCTTCTTTCAAGAGCACTTTGGCACCTGTACAATAACTTGTCAGGTTCCACTCGGAAAGCTCGTCGGCCAACTCTATAATCTTGTTATTATTGTAAGAGAAGTTAAAGTTCGTGCTCCAGCTGAAATTATCCGTAAATTGATTATACCAACCTAGACTAACCTCGAAACCTTGGTTCTGTACGTTACCAGCATTAATATAACGGCTCTTCAAACCAGTTTCCCATGGAGCGGAGATGTCAAAATATTGATTCTTGGTATTTGTCTTATAATAGGTCAAATTTACGTTGAAACGATTCTGGAAGAATGTACCATCAAAGCCGACTTCCAACGAATTTGTCTTTTCTGGTTTCAACGTACGGAAAGATGATTTTTCCGGCGGATTCAACGCACCTTGATCTCCTAATGTATAACGCTCGTTGGTCACACCGATAGGCACATCGTTACCTACAATAGAATAAGAAGCACGTAACTTGAATAAATCCACGTTCTTGCCGAAATCAATAAATCTATCCAACAAAACACTTGCTCCAACAGACGGATAGAAGAATGAAACACCATCTGTAAACGCCAATGTTGAGGACCAGTCGTTACGGGCACTAACATCGATAAACAGACCTTCCTTATAACCAAATTGGGCAGTAGCAAACACTGAATTTAAACGTTTCTCGGCCAAAGTCTTTGTAGTCTGTAATTTATAATAGTTAGCCGGAGAGAAGATATTAGGATAGTAAGCACCACTTGTAATCACGCCCGCATCGTTAACAGAGAACTGAGAATCACCCCAACCGATCAATTCTAAAGAAGAACTTTTTGTCTTTTGGTAGCTTCCACCTGCGGTTACAGACAAAGAATAAGTATCCTCCCAAGTCTTATTATATTGGGCCAACAAGTCACCATAAGTCTGCTCGCTATTCACGCGTGTGTCTTTCATCGTACCCAGCAAGTTACGGCCTGCTGTACTAGACGCATATTCATTCAAGTTCCAAGTCTCATCACCACGTTCATAACGCAGGCGACCTGTAACGGAAAGACCTTCCATTATGTCATACTTGACACTACCGCCAAACTCATAGCGATTACGATAAGAAACCGGTTTTTGGCGATTCAACATCCAGTATGGATTGGAGAACTGCTCTTGAGCGGTATTTGTCCAATTGTGTACATTTATATTTCTTGTACCATCGTACACCTCATAGTTACTCTTATAATAATCCCAGTCCTCTCCTCTTGGAAACAAGTAAGCGCCCAAAGTAGGATTACCTACATAACCGGCAGTCGGCTGGTTCTCGATATGCTGATTATTATAACGAGCAGACACGTCTACATGAAGTTTTGTCCATAGGTTAAAGCCAACCTTCGCTAGCAAGTTATGGCTCATATATGTATTCTCCGGAACGATACCATTAGAAGATACATTCGCATAAGAAAAATAAGATGAGATATTATCATTACCACCAGCCAACGAGATAGAGTTGTTGGTCGTATAGCCAAGATTATAATAATCCTTCGCATAGTTTGGAGAAGAAGAAGCAAGCTTATCGCCCCAGCTAAACGTTCCTTGGTTACTTACGCCATAAGAATTCTGGAACTTCGGTAACACCATCGGAGTCTCAACCGTCGTATTGCTAGATACATTTATAGCGACTTTTCCAGACTGCAACGACTTAGTCGTAACCATAATGGCACCGTTGGCAGCGACCGCACCATACAAAGCAGCGGCGGAAGCACCTTTCAACAAGGTAATCTGAGCGATATCGTCCGGGTTGATAGTAGACATGGCATCACCACCGTCACGACCACCACCATAAGATCCATCAATCTGTGAATCCGAGACATTCATCATCATAGGAACACCATCCACAACGATCAACGGCTGATTATTACCACTAATAGATTTATTACCACGGAACAAGATCTTGGAAGAACCACCCGCACCCGTAGAGTTCGGGGTAATCTGCAAACCAGCGCTCTTTCCTTGTAAAGAGTTGATCATATTCACATTCTTAATCTCGTTCAAGTCCTTACCGCCTACCGTTTGTGCGGAATAGGTCAAAGTCTTTGATTCACGTTTGATACCCATCGCCGTTACGACAACCTCATCCAAAGCCTCTGCGTCTGAAACCATCGTAACATCGATTTTCGTACGGCCATTTACAGGCTCCTCAATCGTTTTCATACTTAAATAAGAGAATACCAAAATAGAGTTTGCGTCAGCCTCCAAGGTATATTTTCCATCAAAGTCAGTAATGGTACCGGTTGTCGTACCTTTTACTAACACGTTCACTCCTGTTAGTGGCTCATTTAGATCCTTGTCAATGACGACACCACTAATCGTTAGTTTCTGTGCATATCCTGTAACACACAGAAAAAACGCCAATAATAAGATAAATGACTTTCTCATGAAAAATCGTTTTTGATTTAAGTGATTCTACATTTGTGCTTTTTTAATTTTCATACTCTTTTTAGAGAGATCGGGCTCTCTTTTCTTTCTTTTTTAGTGCATAGGCATTTACTCTTTTTTGTTTAAAGTTATTATTATGTTCATACAGAAATCTCTTTCTATTTAAAATCAAACGGTTCTATTTTAAATAATAATAACAACGTAGTATCATTAGAACTAAGTCGTTTTTCATGTTTTGACAGACAAATATATATATAATAACTATACATACAAGTTAAAACGTAACAAAAATCAGTATGTTCCTCACTTTTTCAGGTGTTTGCGATAACACATAGTCAAATTTTCATCATCCCTCAATAAATTAAATATGTTAATTTGATTTAGTTCTAATGAAACTAACAACAAATTTCAATTAACATAATTTTCCTTCATTATCTTCTTCCTCCTATAACATCCTATAACATCCAATCGCTATCTGACTATCATCTTGGAATAAAATTACAGCTTTATTTACAAGCTTCGAAAACAACTCAGTCAGGAAATTAACCATTAACTCTAATTTCTTCCACAAATATTCAATGATTTGCACAGATTATCTCTACATTTGCGATATATATATATTAATGTATTGACTATGAACTGGACCCAGCTATTATCCGGCAAGCGTTTCGGGATGGAAGAGTATCACGAGCGGAAACATGAGAGAACTGATTTCCAACGTGACTATGACCGTTTGATTTTCTCATCCCCTTTTCGAAGACTACAAAACAAGACACAGGTGTTCCCCCTTCCGGGAAGTATCTTTGTACATAACCGACTTACACATAGTCTGGAAGTATCATGCGTAGGACGTTCATTGGGTAATAACGTAGCGAAAGGACTTATGCAAAAATATCCGGACGGCAGTATCAACTTCCCGGAGATAGGTTCCATCGTATCAGCCGCTTGCCTTGCCCATGATATGGGAAACCCTCCATTCGGGCATTCCGGAGAGAGAGCGATCTCCGCTTACTTCTCCGAAGGGAATGGGCGAAAACTAGAAGAGAAAGTACGGAAGGAACGGGGACGCTGGGAAGACTTCGTCCATTTTGAAGGTAACGCAAACGCCATGCGGTTGCTGACCCATCAGTTCATTGGACGCAGAAAAGGGGGATTTGCCTTAACATATAGCACATTAGCCTCTATCATCAAATATCCTTACGCATCCATCTATTCAGGAAAGAAAGGGAAATTCGGCTTTTTCCAATCGGAGGAGGGAAGCTATCTGCAAATCGCCCAAGAGCTAGGGATCGGACATAGCCCGGAAGCCCCGGACAAATTTCTTCGTTACCCGTTAGTTTACTTAGTAGAGGCGGCAGACGATATCTGCTATCAAATTATGGATATAGAAGATGCTTGCAAACTACATATCCTGACCACCGAAGAGGCCATACAACTATTATTGGGATTTTTCGAAGGAGAGCGGTTGGAGCATATCCGCAAGGTCATGCATATGGTAGACGATACCAATGAGCAAATCGCCTATCTGCGTTCTTGTATTATCGGGCTATTAGTGGATGAATGTTCCCGTGTCTTTTTAGAGAACGAGGAAAGTATCCTCAATGGTACCTACAGCACTCCGTTAATCAGTAACATATGCGATCAAGCCAAACAGGCTTACGCTAATTGCTCGGCTACAGCATACAAGAAAATATATAAGGCAAAAGAAGTGCTCGACATTGAATTAGCCGGTTATCATATTTTCAGCCATCTGATCGACAGCTTGACCGAGGCCGTGATGAACCAAGAGCATGCTTACAGCAAACTACTCTTACAACGGATACCGGAGCAATATGACACGAAAGCTCCTACTACATATGGCAAGATACAATGCGTACTCGATTATATCTCCGGCATGACCGATGTATATGCGCTCGATCTATACCGTAAAATCACCGGTATGAGCCTGCCGGCCGTTTGATGTTGTAATAAAGTGTTAGAATTCTTCCCGGTACTTGCTTTCCATGCGATCATCCAAGATACTTAGATAGCTTTTATAGCGGGACTCGCTGATTAGCCCATCGTTAACGGCTTGAATGACGGCGCAGCCCGGTTCATGACGGTGCGTGCAGTTATTGAAACGGCATTCTTCCGAGTATTTAAACAACTCCCGGAAATAATGGGAGATCTCAGCGTCCGCCATCTCGATCGTTCCAAATCCTTTGATACCCGGAGTATCGATCAAATAGCCTCCCCCGGGAAGAGAAATCATCTCGGAAAAGGTGGTCGTATGCATTCCTTTGTTATGATATTCGGAGATATCACCGGTACGGAGATTCACCCCCGGCACCAGTTTATTGATAATCGTGGATTTTCCGACACCCGAATGGCCGGACAAAAGCGTAATCTTATCTTTTAGATCCGCTTTCAAGGCATCCAAACCTTCCTCGGTCCGGGCACATAGCGTCGAACAGGGATAGCCAATCGAGGTATACAACTCGATTAAACACTCCAACGCCCTTTGATCCTCATTATTATAACGATCAATCTTATTGAAAACTAATTTAACGGGGACACGATAAGCCTCGGCTGTCGCCAAGAAGCGATCGATAAATATCGTTGTTGTTATAGGATAATTCACTGTAACGATCAGCATCGCCTGATCCAAATTCGCGGCGATAATATGCGATTGCTTCGATAAGTTAGAGGCACGACGGATGATATAATTCTTACGCTCCTCGATCTCTGTAATAAAAGCGGTTCCTTCTTTATTAATATCGATTACGACACGGTCTCCTACCGCGACCGGATTGGTACTCTTTATGTCTTTCAGACGAAAGTTACCCTTGATCTTACTCTCTATATCTCGCCCGTCTTCCGTACGGACCGTATACCAACTACCTGTGTTTTTTATTACCAGTCCCCTCATGAGAATTGAAAATTGAGAATTGAAAATTGAGAATTGGAATAAGGACTCAATGGGGTTCCTTAATTCTCAATTCTCAAGTTTCAACTTTCAATTATTTAAACGGTCATTACTTCTTTTTCTTTAGCGGCGTAAAGCTCATCGATCTTTTTGATAAACTTATCATGGATTTTCTGAACCTCTGCCTCGGCGTCTTTCTCTACGTCCTCGGGAACCCCATCAGACTTGATGCTTTTCTTCAAAGCCTCAATAGCGTCACGACGAGCGTTACGAACGCTGATCTTCGCATTCTCCGCCTCCTGCTTACATTGTTTCACCAATTGACGGCGACGCTCCTCAGTCAACGGAGGAATACCTAAGCGGATCACCTCACCGTTATTCTCCGGCGTGATACCTAACTCAGAATCCAGAATACCTTTCTCAATATCGCGGATGATCTTCTTCTCCCACGGAGTGATCATGATAGTCCGTGCGTCCGGAACCGTCACCGTAGCCACGTTAGTAAGAGGAACAGGCGCCCCATAATACATTACCTTCACACAATCGAGGATTTTCGGATTAGCCTTACCAGCCCGAATGTGAGACAATTGCTCGTCCAGATACTCAATGGCGAACGTCATCTTCTCTTCCCCTGCTTTGATCAATTGTTTCGTATCTATCATAAATATACGTTTTTTGTTTGCGAATCTTTTAATTAACAAAAGTAATAAAGATTTCCAACTTCGCAAACATATAATTAAAATACTCCCTAACAAAAGATTTATAGTACCGTATAAAAGCTTATCACCTTCACTGTTTACTTAACTTAGACGTAAAGAATAGTAAGTAGGCTACACCCACGCACAACACCAGCACCGCCCCTACTTGAGAAGCCAACATATCGGATGCCACGCCCATAAAGATCGGGAAGATCGTGCCGCCAAACAGTCCCATAATCATCAAACCGGACACCTCATTCTGCTTATTCGGCATAGAAAGCAGGGCTTGGGCAAAAATAATGGAGAAGACGTTCGAGTTTCCAAAGCCGATCAAGGCGATACAAGCATAGATGATCTCTTTCGAATGAAATAGCAGCAAACCGATCATCGCCAATAACATCAAGAAAACACTAAAGGCAAAGAATCCTTTCGGAGAGACTTTTCGCAAGATAAAAGCCCCGGAGAAGCATCCCGCCGTACGGAAGATGAAATACAGGCTCGTGGCGAAGCCTGCGTCGGCCAATGTCATGCCTAGACGTTCCATCAAGATCTTCGGGGCGGTCGTATTCGTCCCCACATCGATCCCCACATGGCACATGATACCGATAAAGCAAAGCAGGATAAAAGGCTTACCCAGCAAAGCCAGACATTCGCCAAAGGTGGAGGGCCGCCCCTCCTCTTTGGTCTCGTGGATAGTGGTAGCTCCCAATAGCAGGATAGCGATCACGGCGATCACCATATAGACCGGAAACAAGACACGCCAACCGAGTCCCATCGACGGTATCGCTTGGGTAGCACCCCACATGGCGATATAAGGCGCCAAGAAGGAGGCGATCGCCTTCACGAACTGGCCAAACGTCAAGGAACTAGCTAGCTTATCCCCGCTTACGATATTCGATAATAACGGGTTCAAGGAAGTCTGCATCAAAGCGTTGCCGATACCCAACAGGGAGAAGGATATCAACATGACCATATATGCGTCGTCGAAAATCGGGATCATTAGCGAAAGAAACGTTACGATCAAGCTCAATAGCACGGTCTTCTTCCGCCCGATACGGTTCATCAACATCCCCGTCGGGACGGAGAAGATCAAGAACCAGAAGAACACGAGCGACGGGAAGATATTCGCCTCCGAATCACTCAAGCCTAAATCCGCTTTCAGGTAATTAGAGGCGATTCCCACTAAGTCCACGAATCCCATGGCGAAGAACGCCAACATCACGGGAATCAATTTCAAGGATGAAGTCTTCTCGCTCATGGCTTATAAATCTTTAGGGTAAGCAGGCCATGCGCCACTCTGCGTACAAACATAAGCGGCTACTTTTACCGCTTTCTCATGTGCCTCACGTAAAGGTTTTCCGGTTAAGATCGATGAAATAAACGCCCCGGAGAAAGAATCGCCGGCGCCTACCGTATCTACCACCTGTACCTTCGGGGTAGGAATCGTAGAGACCTCCTCCTCGGAAAAGATCGTACTATACTCCGCCCCGGCCGTAAGTACCAAATAGCGCAAACCATATTTCTTCATGAACCAGCGACACATATCCTCTATCGTGCCTTCCAGACCAAACATCGGGCGAAGCATTTCCAATTCCTCATCATTGATCTTGAATACGTTCGCCAATTCGAGCAACGATTCGATCAGCTCCTTCGAATAGAAATGCTGACGGATATTGATATCGAAAAAGCGCAAGGCATGACTAGGCATATAAGAAAGCAAGGTACGAAGCGTCTCACGAGATTCCGTAGCACGTTGCGCCAACGTTCCGAAGCATACGGCGTCCGCACGTTTCATCAAATCGATAGACGCTTGGGTAAGAGGGATATGATCCCATGCCACACCTTCGATGATCGTATAGGAAGGGATGCCGTTCTTTAGCTCTACCATCACGCTTCCGGTCGGATATTCCACCGTACTGATATAATTACTATCGATACCGTTCTTATCCAATTCCTGAATAATCTCGGTTCCGAACACGTCGTTGCCCACGGCACTGATCGCATAACCTTCCGCTCCTAATTGGGTAGCGTGATACACAAAATTAATCGGCGCTCCACCGGCTTTCTTCACTTCCGGGAAAACATCCCACAATAATTCACCAATGCCTACTACTACAGGTTTACTCTTTTCCATGATATATTTTGTTTTTAATTATTTGAAGGGATAAATGGTTAATGACGTAACCGTGAACGCTCCTCCCTTCGCATTGAAGCTAATGCGATTATACGGCTCTTCCGGGAAGACTAGGTTGGTCATGACAAACTCTCCATTCCCGTCGAAGGCCTCTATGCTACAATTGTCTACCAACAAACGTAAGGTATATTCCTTAGCGGCGGAGATCGGGGCCGAGGTAGCCGTGGCGAATGTCTTGCTAAAATCCGTAGCCCCGCTGTTACGGCGATCCATCGTGAACGTATTATCCAGAAGATTATAACGCATCTCCACTTCCTCGCCTTTCGAGTTAAACAATTGGAAACTCATGATATCGGCCCCATTGTTCTTAAATTTGATCTCGATCTCATAGGTTCCCGCATTGCCGGAAAGAATCGGATTGATCTCATGGGAACGGTCTACCTTGAAGGCTCCTTTCTTCTGGGCTTTACCTCTCAATTTCAACATTTCGGGAGACGGGGTGCTGCTCAAGTACGTCTGCCCGTTTTTCGTATAAAGAACCAAGTCGCGAGGAACCGAGTTCGCGCTCCGGTATTGCGAGGTCGGCACGTTATTCGCATACTCCCAATTGCTCATCCAAGCCAAGGCGATCTTCCGGTCCTCCGGAGCGTTACTCCAAGTTACCGTAGCGTAATGATCCTTGCCGTAATCCATCCATTTGGTCAAGGCCGGAGATTCATTCACGAACTGTTTCCCATCGAACGTACCTACGAAATATTGGGTAGCGGAGCCGCCAAACGGACCGCCGGGGTTGATATTACAGATCAAGACCCACTTCTTCAATTCCGTACCCTTTACCGGAAGCTCGATCAAGTCCGGGCATTCCCAAACGCCCGCATGCGCTCCTTGTCCTTCCCCGAAACTGCTCTCATACGTCCAGTCCTTCAAATTGGGAGAAGAATAGAGTTGCATCTCCTGCCCTACGGCGAGCACCATGATCCATTTATTGGATTCCTTATGCCAGAAGACTTTCGGGTCGCGGAAATCACGTTGCGTAGAAGTAAGGATCGGATTCCGGTCATATTTCTTGAACGTCCGGCCGTTGTCCAAGCTATAGGCCATACTCTGCACTTGCCGGTCGCTGGCCGAGGTATAGAAAGCCACGATAGCGCCAGCGCCAAAACCGGCGGTATTATCCTTATCCACCACACAGCTACCGCTGAAGATCGTACCCAAGGCATCCGGAGCGATCGCCACCGGTTGATGCTCCCAATGAATCAAGTCCTTGCTGATCGCATGCCCCCAGTGCATATTCCCCCACATCGAGCCATACGGATTGTATTGATAGAACAAATGATACTCACCATCCTTGTACACCATGCCGTTCGGATCATTCATCCATCCCCAAGCCGGCGAGAAATGATAAGCCGGACGGAATTTCTCCCGGTTAGACGAATCAAACTGATCGGATAGCTTCATCTCTTTCCAGCAAAGAGCCGATTCCGGGGCAAGCTGGAAGTTGAAGGAGATATGCTTATCCGCATACCCCGAGAGATCTATCGGAACGAAATAATCCACCTTATTCACCGCCAAACGAACATTAAAAGTCCGTACCACGTCATTATCGACAATCATATATAACTTGGATTCCGGCGAGGACTCCTCGACCGGAAGCAACAAATACTTGGCTTGCGCATCCACACGGACAATGCTTTGTCCTTCGCCCAGATGCATTATATCTATAGTACGTTCTGCCGCATATCCGGCCAACGGATCGACAGCACTTAATAAAACGACACCGACAGCCATACATAAACTCTTAAGAAGTCTCTTTGTTTGTTGTTTCATAAACGAACGGATTAAAGGATAATACAGTTTGATTCTCCGCCAAAATTAATAGGATTCTTCCGGATAGAAAAACACTTATCCCCTAAAGATGAGGAGATATGACATTTGTGATAAAGATCGTACAAATGTTATTGATACTCGGTAGGCGTAACCCCGTAGACCGCCTTGAAACATTTAGAGAAGTAAGCGGGCGAGGAGAAACCGGTTCGGTAAGCGACCTCACTCACCGTATACGCGTTCTGCCTCAACAACTGGGTCGCCTTATTCAAGCGATAGGTACGCAAGAACTCGACGGGTGCGGTTCCGGTAAGCTCCTTGATCTTCCGGTGAAGGTGCCCCCGGGATAATCCCAAGGTCTCGCTTAGTTTCTCCACATTATATTCGGGGTCCGCGTAAACCGCCTCGATCTGTTCCGCGAACTTACGCAAGAAGGCATCATCGATACTCTCCACCTTTTCCGGCTCGGACAGAAGGAGCTTATTATCCCGCAGCTTCTCCAACAAACGTTCCCGTAACTTCTGGCGCTCTTGCAATAGGTGGATAATCTTGATCTTCACGTAATCCGTATGGAAAGGCTTCTGTATATAATCGTCCGCCCCGCCGGTTATTCCGAAAATCCGTTGACGCTCATCGGTCAAGGCGGTCAATAAGATCACCGGGATATGGCTAAAGGGAAGTTGCGACTTGATCGTCCGGCAAAGTTCGAAACCATTCATCTCCGGCATCATCACATCGCTTACTACCAATGATATCTCCTCCTCTTCCAATACCCGCAAGGCTTCTTTCCCGTTCGCGGCCGTCCGGATCTTGAAATGAAGGCTAAGCTCACGTTCCAAAAAGCCGCGGACCTCATCGTCATCCTCGGTGATCAGTATCGTATAAGGATAGGTCTTGGAAAGCATCTCCTTGGTTTCCGAGTCGTCCAACCGGGAGGCTTCGTAGGCTTGATGGGATACGGACGTTTCCATCAGGTCGCTATCCTCGAAATGCGCCTTTCCTTTCCGTAGGCAAACCGTAAAGGTAGTCCTTTGTCCCGGCTCGCTCTCCACACGGATCTCCCCTCCGTGCATATGTATATACTCCTTTACCAAATGTAATCCGATCCCAGTTCCCATCGACCGATCCTCCGTATAGAAACGGTCAAACAGATGCGGAAGGTTAGCGGGTTGGATACCACTTCCCGTATCGATAACCTGTATAAAGACCCGATCTCCCTCTTCCGTCAGCTCTATTCGCACGCTACCTCCCTCCGGCGTAAACTTAAAAGCGTTCGAGAGAAGATTGAAAAATACCTTCTCCAATAAGTCCGGATCGATCCATAACGTACATTGTTTTATCGAAGAAGTGAACGTATAGGAGATCGCACGTACCGAGGCCATACTGTCAAAATAAGATTTGATCTCGCCAACGAAAGGAACCAAATCGATTTCCCGTACCGCTAGTTTCTCTTGCTTGCCTTCCACCTTCCGGAAATCCAATATCTGATTGATCACACGCAACAAACGGTTGGCGTTCTTCTGGATCAGTCCTAGATCCGAGGCGTAAGGAGATTCCCGCAACGAGACAATCAAGCGATCCAAAGGGGCGAGAATCAAGGTCAAGGGCGTACGTACCTCGTGGGAGACATTCGTAAAGAATTGGAGTTTCTGCGCCGTCACCTCTTTCATCTCCGCGTTCAAGGAGATTAGCTTACGATTCGCCTGCCTCATCTTCCGGTTTATGTAAAAGGCGTAAATGGAAAGGGCGATAAAACCGATCATCAATAAGGAGATCACCCCTAAAGAGTTTCGCAGGAAATAAAACCGGTCGGACAAACCGTCGATACGGGAACGCTGCGCCTCGATACGTTGCTTATATTTCTGGAGTTGGTCCGCTTGCAACAATAAGGTGCGGGCAGACTGATGATCTACCGGAGCCGTACGAAGAGGGATAAACTTATCCACCGGCTCCCCCTGAATGATACGCATAGCCGTGCGAATCACTTGCTCCCCTCCTGTCGGATAGAGGAAAGAGGCGTTGATCCGTCCATCTTCCACGGCTTCCAGACCGGCACCCGCCACAGCATCCACGCCGATAATCCGCAAATCCCGTCCTCGGATGGAATCCCATGCTATAAAGTATTCCCGGGCGGCTATGGCCATCATGTCGTTATGGGCGTAAACGAAATCTATCTGCTCGGGATGCTCTAACTTCCGAAGCTCCATCCGGGCCGTATCGACCAACCATTGTCCTTCTATCTTACGGAAAGAAAGATCCTCCCTTTCTCGCAAGGCATCGACAAAACCTTTATGTCGCTCTTGCGCCGGGGAGGTTTGCGTGAGTCCCCATATCTCTAAGATAATAGCGTTCGGGGGAAGATAATGGGCGGCGTAATTGCCTGCCGCTAGTCCGATCTCATAATTGTTCGCCCCGACAAAAGAGGTGTATTGATCGGTATTTACCTTGCGATCTGTAATGATCGTCGGGATTCCGGCACGGTACGCTTCCTCGGCAACTGCCGTGATCGGCTCGGATTGATAGGGGGAGATGATCAAGACATCCACCTTTTGGCGGATCAAGTCTCGTATTTGTTGTATTTGTGTCTCGTTATTGTTTTGCGCGTCCTTTATAATAATTTCCACATCATCATAGTTAGAGGCTTCGATACGCATATCGTTAATCATAGCTTCCCGCCAAGCATCGTCCAGCATACATTGGGAGAGGCCAATAACGTGCCTCTTCTGTTTCCCCGAGCTCGTACAACCACACAATACGATCAAGGTTAACCATACTAGTAAAAAGGGATGCTTCATATACAAGAATAAAGGTCTAACGTATTTGCCACAGGGCTGGCACAACCTTGCCATGCCTGTGGCACGACAGTGCCATACGGATGGCATAGCTGTGCCATAACCAGTGGCACAACTATGCCATCAGCATGGCACTGCCATGTCATCGGTTAATGGCACTAATTATGCACCAGTGTCCCGATATTCTCTCCGCTCATCACTTTCTTCAAGTTGCCGTTGGTGTCCATATCGAATACGATGATCGGGAGGTTGTTCTCTTTACACATCGTGGTAGCGGTCAAGTCCATTACCTTCAGGCCCCGGGTATAGATCTCATCATACGTAATATCGGAGAACTTGGTAGCCGTAGGATCTTTCTCCGGATCAGCGGTGTAAATACCGTCCACACGGGTACCTTTCAGCATGACATCCGCCTCGATCTCGATGCCTCTCAAGGAAGATCCGGTATCCGTAGTAAAGAACGGATTACCCGTACCGCCAGACATGATTACCACGTTGCCTTGTTCCAGCAACTCGATCGCACGCCATTTATTATAGAACTCGCCGATCGGTTCCATACGGATAGCCGTCAGTACCTTCGCCTTCACGCCCTGAGCGACCAAAGCGGAGCTAAGCGCCAAGCTATTGATCACCGTCGCCAGCATACCCATCTGGTCTCCTTTTACCCGATCGAAACCTTTGGAAGCGCCGCTCAACCCGCGGAAAATATTACCGCCACCGATCACGATACCGATCTGTACACCCATCTCGGCGATCTCCTTGATCTGTGCCGCATATTCATTCAAGCGAACCTCATCGATCCCATATTGTTTACCACCCATCAGCGACTCACCGCTTAATTTTAATAAGATACGTTTGTATTGAGCCATGTTTTGTATATATTTAATATGTAATTCCGCAAAAGTAACGAATAATCCGATATTCGCATAAAAAAGATCGCCCCAACCGGTGTCGGGGCGATCTAAACACTAATCCCGTGTTTTGTAAGCTGCGAGGATTAGCTAAAATTATATGAAACGTTACTGGTTACTTTTTATCTAAGATCTCCAAGGTATCGGCAGCGATCATGAATTCCTCATCCGTAGGAACGACGATGATAGTCACCTTACTGTCCGGAGTGCTGATTACCATCTCCTCGCCACGCATGCCCTCGTTCTTCTCAACATCGATCTTCATGCCCATGTATTCCATGTTCTCGCAAACCGCACGACGGGTCGCCCATTGGTTCTCACCGACACCACCGGTCCAAACCAAGATATCGCAACCACCCATAGCGGCGGCATAAGCGCCGATATATTTCTTGATGCGGTAGTTATATACGTTCAAGGTCATGATCGCACGCGGATTTCCGGCAGCTACGGCAGCCTCGATCTCACGCATATCGGAAGAGATACCGGAAAGACCGGCAACACCACTTCTCTTATTGATCAAGTCGGAAAGGCCGGCACCATCCATGCCTTCCTTATCCATGATGAAAGACAAAGCACCCGCATCCACGTCGCCGCAACGAGTACCCATCAACAGACCCTCAACCGGAGTCAAGCCCATGGAAGTATCCACGCTCTTACCATTCTTGATGGCGGTAATAGAACCACCGTTACCTACGTGAGCCGTGATAATCTTCTGATCCTCATAAGGAACACCTAAGATCTCACAAGCACGACGGGATACATATCGATGACTGGTTCCGTGGAAGCCATAACGACGTACGCCATATTTCTTGTACATCTCGTAAGGCAAACCGTACATATACGCATAATCCGGCATGGTCTGGTGGAAAGCCGTATCAAACACCGCTACTTGAGGAATACCCGGGATCAAAGCCTCCATCGCCCGAACACCCTTCAAGTTAGCCGGGTTATGAAGCGGAGCCAGATCAGAGCACTCGATTACCTTATTGATTACATCCTGATTGATCAATACGCTAGAAGCGAACTCCTCGCCACCATGTACCAAACGATGACCAACAGCGTCGATCTCCTTATAGTCCTTGATACAACCATAAGTAGCGTCGGTCAATACGCTCAAGATAAACTCGATACCTTGTTGATGGCCGGGAATCTCTCTCTCGATAACCACCTTCTTGCCCTCCTTATCCGTCAATTTCAGGAACGCACCCGGCAAACCGATTTTCTCGATACCACCTTGAGCCATAACCTCACCGGAGGTCATATCGAATAACTTATATTTGATAGAACTACTACCGCAGTTCAATACTAGAATCTTCATATTATTAAGTCGTTAGGATTATCTATTATTTTGCGGATTTCAAACCGATGGATTGATTACAAGCGATCGCTACCATCTTATAAATATCGTCTACGGAGCAACCGCGAGACAAGTCATTCACCGGAGCGGCCATACCTTGAAGGATAGGACCGACAGCCTCAGCGCCACCCAAACGTTGAACCAGCTTATAAGCGATATTACCCACCTCCAAAGTCGGGAATACCAAAACATTCGCTTTACCGGCGATCTCGCTACCCGGAGCTTTCTTGCTACCTACAGCCTCAACCAAAGCGGCGTCGGCCTGCAACTCTCCGTCGATCTTCAAGTCCGGAGCCATCTCCTTAGCCAAACGAGTAGCCTCCACTACCTTATCTACCATCTCGTGAGAAGCGCTACCCTTCGTAGAGAAGCTCAACATAGCCACACGAGGCTCAACGCCTACGATATTACGAGCCGTAGCGGCGGGAGGGACAGCGATGCTAGCCAACTCTTCCGCGTTCGGGTTTGGCATAACCGCACAATCGGCAAATACCAAAATACCATCATCCCCATATTGAGGAGTCTTCGTGAACATAAGGAACGCACCGGAAACACACTTCATGCCCGGAGCCGTCTTGATAATTTGCAAAGCAGGACGCAATACATTACCCGTCGTATTCTCAGCACCGGCGATCTCACCGTCAGCGTCACCCGCCTTGATCATCAAACAAGCCAAGAACAAAGGATCTTCAACTAGAACCGCAGCCTTCTCGGGAGTCATACCCTTCTTTTGGCGAAGTTGGAAAAGCAAGTCTGCATACGCGGCTTTCTTCTCGTGATTTTTCGGATCGACAAGAGTTGCCTCACCGATGTGGTTCAGTCCGAAACCAGCCGCCAACTCCTTGATCTCAGCGGGGTTTCCAATTAAGATAATGTCTGCTACACCGTCGGCCAGTAATCGGTCGGCAGCTTTAAGAGTTCTTTCCTCGGTACCTTCGGGAAGAACAATACGCTGCTTGTCAGCTTTAGCGCGCGCAATAATGTCTTGCATTAAATCCATAGCGGAAGATATTTTATATTATTTAATAATTGTACTCGTAATCCGGCTACAAAATTAGGCATAATGCAATATAGAGTTTACAAAATAGGCAAAAGAATTACAGGTAGAGATACCAGTTTCAGATCTTTTAACAGTAATTCGTCACCTCCCGCTCCCCGGAGAGTATTTGTTGCAGTTCTTCCGCTGTCACATTCACACTTAACTTACCTTTATGGGCCACGGAGATCTTTCCTCTCTCCTCCGAGACAATAATAACCAGCGCATCTGTCTCCAATGACATCCCTAAACCAGAACGATGGCGCAATCCCATATCCTTGGGAAGGGTAGCGTTCTGGGCGACCGGCAAGATACAACCGGCCGCCTTGATCCGGTTATCGGCTATGATCATGGCACCATCATGCAACGGGCTGTTCTTAAAGAAGATGTTCTCGATCAAGCGGGCATTTACATCGGCGTTGAACATCTCGCCCGTATGCTCATAGATCGCCAAGTCCATATCTTGCTGGATCACGATCAAGGCACCCGTCTTTTTCCGGGCCATATTCATACAGGCCAAGACAACTGGGGCGACAAACTTCCCTTCTTTCTCCGGATCGCCGCCTCGCTTGGAAAAAAGTTTCCCTAGGAATTTCCAGCCCCGATGCGAACCTAACGCCAACAGGAAACGGCGGATCTCGTCTTGGAAGAGGATTACCAAAACCACGAAACCTACGCTAATAAACTTATCCAAGATGGCCCCCATCAACCGCATCTCCAATACCTGCGAGATCAAGATCCATACGACGATGAATGATACGACTCCACTGAATATAGCCAATGTGCCTGAGCTTTTCATCAATTTATAGGTCTGGTACAGGAAGAAAGCCACCAGCAATACGTCAATCAAGTCTTTTATACCGAAATGCATCCACATAGTTAATTGAGAATTGAAAGTTGAAAATTGAAAATTATTTGTTGGTCATTTGACCTATGACGCGAATGGCTTCCACTGCTTCCCGCACGTCATGTACACGAAGGATATTAGCGCCGTTCAAGAGAGCGTACGTATTCAATACAGTCGTTCCGTTCAGGCTATCCGCAGGGGTTCCACCCAGTAATTTATAAATCATGCTTTTACGGGAGACTCCAACTAATAAAGGCAACTCAAAAATTGAGAACTCCTTTAAATGGCTCATCAATTGGTAATTCTGCTCCAACGTCTTACTAAAGCCAAAGCCGGGATCGAGGATGATATCATTCACCCCTAAAAGCCGAAGCTGGCGTACCTTCCGGGAAAAGTACAACATGATCTCCTCCATCATATCCGGGTAATCGGTATGCCGCTGCATAGTCTGAGGAGTCCCACGCATATGCATCATGATATAAGGAACCTTCAAATCCGCTACGGTTTGGAACATATCCGCATCCAACTCACCGCCGGAGATATCGTTAATGATAGCCACTCCATATTCCTCTACGCAACGACGGGCAATCCCCGCACGAAACGTATCTACGGACACCGGGATATCCGGGTAATGCTTATTTAATATATGTAAGGCAAACTCCAAACGGCGCATCTCTTCCTCCGGCGTAACCTCAGCGGCATCCGGACGGGATGAATAACCACCGATATCGATCCAATCCCCTCCCTCCGATAAGATTTCCCGGATACGGTCCTCGATAGCGGTCTCGGTCTGTTTGCGGCTGCCCGCATAAAAAGAATCAGGGGTAATATTCAAGATTCCCATCACCAACGGTGTCGCTAAAGAAGTAAGTGTCCCTCTAATATTGAGCGTTTTATCTAACATGATCTTTCCTTATTTCCAGCAAAGATACAGGTTTCTCTCTTAAAATCTCCTTCTAGATTCTTCATTCTTTATTTAATTGCTACATTTGCGCCGAATTAGACAGGAATAAATATTTAACGCGATACAGTCATGAGTATTATCGACCTCTATGATTTATTTATACATAACCCTCAAATAACGACAGATAGCCGGAACTGTCCGAAGGGTTCTATCTTCTTCGCCTTAAAAGGTGATAAATTCGACGGAAATCAATATGCCGGGAAAGCCTTGGCATCCGGCTGTGTCTATGCCGTCATAGACAATCCCGATTATTATATAGGCGAACGCACGATCCTTGTTGATAACGTGCTGAAGACCTTGCAACAATTAGCGCACCATCACCGCAAGGTACTGGGATTGCCGATCATCGGGATTACCGGAACGAATGGCAAGACCACGACCAAAGAGTTATTGGCCGCCGTGCTCTCAACGAAATTCAATTTACTATATACCGAAGGGAATTTCAATAACCATATTGGCGTTCCCTTGACCCTGCTCCGATTGACTCATGACCATGAGATGGCGGTTATCGAGATGGGCGCCAGCCATCCGGGAGACATCAAGGAATTAGTGGATATCGTCCATCCTAACTATGGCATCATCACGAACGTAGGCCGTGCCCATCTGGAAGGCTTCGGTTCTTTCGAGGGTGTGATCCGGACAAAAGGGGAGTTATATGATTATATCCGTCGCTCCAAAGGCAAGATATTTATCAAGAAAGAGAACGAGTACCTTCAGTCTATCGCCAAAGGTATCGAACAAATCACATATGGAAACGGGGATGATGCTTTCGCGTCCGGACAGGTAGTCAGTTGCGATCCTTTCTTAGTGTTCAATTGGAAGCAACAAGGAAAGTTGCATACCGTCGAAACACATATGATCGGTAGTTATAACCTAGATAATGTATTGGCCGCCGTCGCCGTAGGCCGCTTCTTCAAGATCCCGGCAGAGCGTATCAGCCGTGCTATCGCCGCTTACGAGCCTACCAATAACCGTTCCCAGTTCAAGAAAACCGATAATAACGAATTGATTATCGATGCTTACAACGCAAATCCGAGTAGCATGAAAGTAGCTCTGGACAATTTCATCACCATGCCCGTACAGCCTAAAGCTATCATCCTTGGAGATATGCGCGAGCTTGGACCAACTAGCGACGAATTACATGCGGAGGTTGTCGAACAGATCAAGAAAGGCCAGTTCGACAAGGTGTTCCTCTGCGGCGAGCATTTCTCCAAGGTAGGCAAAGAGTTCTCCCCCTTCGCTACCACGGAGGCAATGGTGGAAGAGCTTCGGAAACAGCCGTTAAAGGGCTATCATATCTTGATCAAAGGCTCTCATAGCATGGGGCTGGAGAAACTAGCGGATATCCTATAAGCTATCATCGAACAAGACGGTTTTCAACTTCTGGTACAAGAAGGAGAGAATCAATAAGATAACTCCCAAGATTATAAAGACGACCACCTTCCCGATCGTAGGCAAGAGCCACAGATCCACCATCACCAACTTTAGCAATACGATCGAGAAGGTGGCCAAACTAATCATCCGGACAACTTTCAGATGCAATCGCATTCCCACCGCCATTTGCATAAAACCGGCAAGACTCAACGAGATAGAGAAACCTGCGCTTAATTCATCCGGCAAGCCCAACTGATTCAACAAATTATTCGTTCCCACGGCCAGTAATATCGTAGACAGCAAACAAATATATAAGGTCATCCCATGCGTACGCTTTTCTCTTGCGTCGAATGCCTTATAATAGTACCGTCCCAAGACAAAAATATGCCCCCCGATTAAAAGCAAGGAAACCCATAGCAGGAACCGGGGAATAAAGAGATCATCATACCCGACCCACAAAGACATTCCTCCGAACAGGGATAAAGATAGCCCCAAGAGTAGTCCATATCCCCCCGCATTTCTTGACACAGGCAAATAGCTTTTCCCTAATAAAACATTCGCAGCAAATAAAACCGCCACCGTAAATGTCTCGATATAGCTAAAGGACACGATCGAAGGATCTACATATGAATAGAAATCGAAAACAAAGGCTATATATAATACGACACATCCCGTCAAGAGAGGCCCTTTCGTCGAGATCCTTGTCGGACGTACCAACCAAGCGTCTACCCAATACGATAAACCCGTAAAAATACCGGTAGCGAACAAGCCATTTATAAATAGGGAAGAATCTCCGTACCGAGCCTCCATACATCCGTGGAAGACATCCATTCCGTAAGAGCCCAGCGTCAAGACCGGAAGTACCCAAGCGAATATCTCGTAAACCCGCAGACGGAAACGACTATAGAACCAGAGAATAATCATTACCTCTGAAGCCCAAAACAAGGTAATAAAGGTCCCTTCCAGTTGGATCGGGATCGTCACCGATACGAACGTAAGAGCGATACCCAATAACGTATGCATCAAGAAAGTGAAAGGTTCCCCTTTCCGTTTGATCCAAAAGAAAAGAGCGAAGTTAATAGCCGCAACAAAAAGGGTTACCAGACCTTTGTAATTCCGCTCAAGCTCCATATTCTGCAGGAGACAAAGGGCAAAGAACAGGAATACGAAATTGTTCAATCCGATCACTCCTAATAAATATTGATTGATCCCCCGGATATTGATTCGCACGATGGAAGCGACCGATAATAAGAAGATCAAATAGAAGGCGATAGAGAAAATAAGTAAATGCGTTAATTGGACACTTCCCATCAAATCCAGATCCGCAGCATACGTATAACCCGCAAAGACGATCCAAGTCAAGGCAAAACAAATTACAGGCAATTCCCCCCACTTCTTATAGATAGATAGCCCGAACATCCCTAGGTCCAAGATCATGACATAAGTAAACAGCACCCAATAACTTCCATCCCCGCTGCCCACTAAGAATGGAGCGATAAATCCACCCACCAAAGCGATAATCGCCAGTTCCCTACGATTATAGAGTATAGATAAAGACGACATAAACCCGGTAAACAATACAAGCAAGATAAAAGCGACCGTTTGGCTGAACAGCCCGTAATAATGATAGGCGATCGCCACCGTTACATAAAAGATCGCAAAAGCGCCTCCCGCCAGCAAAGAGCTAAAGGTACGATAGGAATCCTTCAAACGCCAAGCCACGAATAGAAGTAATCCGCCCATCCCAAAGCCAAGGATCGTACGCAAGGTCTCGTTTATCCATTCCTTATCTATCGCATACTTCACAAAAAGACCCATACCCAAGACGAGTATCAGGATACCGATTTTACCGAATAAATTCTCACCGATATATTTCTCATAATTGACAGGCTTCCGCACCTTCTGGGGTTGAAGATTTCTCGCAGGTTCGACAATCGCCTTTACAGGTTCAGGTTGTACGAAAACTTCCGGCTCTTTCAAGGTCTCAGGCTCCGGTTCCTTTATCTCGTCCGCAACTTCCGAACTATTCTCCAAACGTCTACGCAAGGCAGCGATCTCTTTCGATAATTCCTCCGTCTTCTCCTGTGATTTGGATATCTTATTACGCAAGTTTATCCAAATCATGATCAGTAATAGAAGTATCAGTAAGGTATATTCCATAAACTCTAAAATTATAAGCTTGCCGCAATATACGCATTTATTTATATAAAAGCTTTCCGAACCATAAAAAAGTCCCGACGATACGAATATCGCCGGGAGCAATTTTTTATCCGGTTTCCTTCCTCACGGAAATACTATCGGAAGAACTTTTTTACTTTAGTATTAACCACACGTTCCCCCATCACGGGATACTTTGCTGTGTGGAAATTATTTAATTAAATATATTTAGATAGAGACGGGACGTGCCCGCCTCTACTGTATCATTTCGAATAAAATAATTATTTAACAACCACCTTAACAGCAGCCTCACCCTCTACAGCTACAGCTACGATACCTGCCGGTACAGCGATTGTAGCGTTATCAGATGAAAGAACTGTCTCAGCAACCACCTTACCTAAGATGTTAGAGATAACAACAGACTTGCCAGCGGCACCTTGGATTGTTACAGTACCATCGTTAGCGATAACAGAGATAGCAGAAGCTCCTTCTTCAACGTTATCGTTGGATGTCGGGTGTAATTCAGTAGCCTCTACAATAAACTCATGAGCTTCGTCGCGGTTAGCGCTCCATACCAATACGTTATTGATAACCTTCAAATAAGAAACCACATTTTCACGAGTTTTCTTTGTAGCATCTGTAGGATCAACAACTTCCTTGTTCGTCTTATTCTCTATCTTCAATGTATTGTTAGCAGTTGTAACAAATGCCATAGCAGCCGGATTTACAGCCATATTCTTCAACGTATCAGCAGCAGTTGCTTTCGTACGAACGATAGCCAAAGAATCCTCGCCATAAACAATTGCTTTCACGAATGCAGCTTTAACCATTTGTTCTGTCGCATTCCAATAAGCGCTAGCTTCATTCGTCTTAGACTCATAATTACCAGCCGTATTCTTAACCGCTGAATAAACAGAATCCTGTGGATTTACCAAGAAGAATCTATAACCATCAGCGATAGCTGTAGAATCTAATCCGTTACCAGTAGTGATATAATAAGTAGGTCTAGTTACATCCTTTACACAGGCGGTATCGATCCACAAGCCAAACAAGCTGTCGATATATTCTTCTTGACCGGCCAACTTAACCTCTGCGAACAACGATTTAGGGTTCATAGAGAGAGCTTTACCATCAGATTCAGCTGATTTAACCAACTTATGACCCGGAGCAGTCAAAGTAGCGTAGTCCGGAGACGGTTCAACCGCTAAATCGAAATAGTTGTTGTTAATTTGCGCCTCTGCCACAGCGATCAACTTACCTGTATTAACATCCAGAACAACAAGGCTATCTGTATTGCTAGTACTCTCTCCATGTACATTCAGCAAATATCCATTACCTGCAGCCGTCTTGAATGTAAAGATCGTCGGATGAGCACCCGGGTTACCAACCTTAAACTCTCTTACATTGCTCTTATCGCTAGTAACCATATAAACCGTGTCATTCGTATATTGCTTATATAGTTTATAAGTAGCAGTGGCCAACGTATCACCTAAAGAGATAGCACCTACACCTTCCGCATGTGCATTTGAGGTATATACCTTACCGGCAGAAACTTCTTTCACCTTGAATTTAGCAGCATCTTCAGCTGTAGCCTTCTTAACTTTCAATACGCCGTCAACGATCGTATACAAATCATCAACACCCTCCGTACCGGAGATCAAGTTCAATGTATAAGCGAAGTTATCGATAGCGACTTTATCCAAATACTTCGTAGCCATATAATTGTATTCCTTGCCACCAGCTTTGATATCTTTCTGATATTCGAAGTAGAATTCCTCACCAGCCGCTAAACTTGCAGAAGCAGCGCTATTTACAGCATCCACTCTGTAAGCGTCTTTACCTGTTACTTTATAGATCTGAGCGGCAGCAGTTGTAAGACCTTGGTTGAAGTTACGTTCAACGAATTGGTATTTACCACCCTTAGCAACTACATAGAACTGACCAGCAGGGTTATATACATTAGGAGCATCCTTCTTCAATTCCAATCCACTAGCCGTAGCATAAACATACTTAAACTCATCACCAGATTTAACCTTGATGAAGTAAACACCATCACCAGTAGGCAATGTAGCCGGAGTGCCCTTACCTAATTTTACGGAAGGAGCGACACCTTGCTCGATTGTAGAAGGAGTACCAGAAAGTTTAGAGACTGTCAATACCTTTGAATTGGTTACCTGAGCATATACTACTTGAACATCAGCAGCAGTACCTGTAAGCGCAGCTTCAAATTTCTTAGTAGTTGTATTATAAACAGGTGCATTCTTTACATAAACAGCGACTTTATCGTTTGATAAGTCTTGAATAAATTTGAACTTTTGAAAATCACCATTCAATACTGTATGATAACCATTATCCAACCAAGTTGAGTCTTTTGCGAATTTATAGCCAAACACATCCTTTTGCCCAGCGATCGTGTACTTAGTTGTATCCAAACCGAAGTAAGCATCCTTTTCACCGATCTTATCAGCGCCAACTTCCTGCAACTGTACATAATCAGCATCAGCGCCAGTCAACTGAGTAGCTACTAATTCTTTGCCCTCAAAAATGTTCTCTTGATAAGCCTCTCCAAAGTTCAAAGAGAATACAGTGAAACCATCGCCTAAGTCAGAGGCAGCCAAAGTACGAGCCTTCAAAGCCGAATTTACCTCCGAAGTGAATGCTGTAGCGGCACTAGCAATGCCCAAGGATAACTTACCTCCAGACACAACCAATCCTAAAGATCCGTCCGCAGAATAATAAGCAGAAATCTTGCCGTCAGCAGTTACAGACCACTTGTCAACACCTGCCGCTAAATTAGGTTTAGCATCTTTTTTTGCAGCGAAAGACAATACAGCACCTGTCTTTTTGTTAGTGAAGCTGTAAAGCTTGTTTCCAGTAGCATCAACTCCAGCTTCAGTAACCTTCCACATAGCAGAGTCAATAGAAGCTTTAGGAGCAGTTGCCAAATTGCTAAATGTTTTTACCACTACAGAGTCCGATTTAGCTCCATAAACAGCTAAATAATCAGAAGAATTGGACTTCAACATGGTGTAACCGTCTGTTTTGGTGATTTGGGCTGAAGCAACAGCCGAAATCATTGCAAGTCCAGCTACAAGAGTAGAAAACTTTTTGTTCATAATTCTAAAATTAATATTAATACTAGTGTTAATTAAAAGCTCTTCAATATTTTACCCCTTCAAATTGGGTACAAAACGACTAGTCTAAACGATCGTCTAAATCTTGCGTTTTTCAAGGGATAAAGGAGAAGGTTTGTTTATGGAATCGGTTGTTTCGTGATGGATAGCCTATTTGATTGATAAGAAAGCGGATAAGGGGTGATTTTTTTAACCTTGAAGGGTTGCAAGTGTCGAAGAAACGCGTACCTTTGCAAATGACTAGAAAAATCGATCGTTTAAACTAGTCGTTTTATAAACCTATCTTCATACGATCAATAGCATATACTATATTTTCAATAGAATTTACCCTTTTATCATATATTATATATGTACGAGCGTACATATATAATATAATTATCAAGCAATCAACAGATATTCCTTATTCCTTCAAGTCTTATAATAATGAAACTTTTGTTCACCTATGAAGTAACTTTAGTTCCATAAGCTTAAAACTATAGCTTGATGCCGATGCAACTAAAGTCACAAGGGCAAAACGCCTCTTTCATGCTTTTATTGGTCAAAAAAGAGAGTAATCTATGTATTTGAAAGCTTTTTTCATAAATTTGTCGCTTTATAATAAACTGAGTAAAAAATGAATACACACGAACTTTGCTGCGTAGGACACATCACCTTGGATAAGGTAGTAACACCTAAGAACACCGTCCATATGCCGGGAGGAACCTCCTTTTATTTCTCGCATGCGATAAAACATTTCGATGATATTGACTATACTCTAGTGACAGCCTTGGCTGAATCTGAGATGAAAACGGTGGAGGAACTACGAGCCGAAGGTATCGACGTTGCCGTGATGCCAAGTAAGCACACCGTTTATTTCGAGAATATTTATGGAGAGAACCAAGATAACCGTACGCAACGTGTATTGGCGAAAGCAGATCCTTTCACCGTAGAGTATCTGGAGAACATCGACTCCAAGATCTTCCACCTTGGTAGTTTGCTTGCCGATGATTTCTCTTTGGAAGTGGTAAAGTATTTAGCGGGGAAAGGCTTAGTATCGATTGACTCGCAAGGGTATCTACGGGAAGTAAGAGACAAGGATGTATTTGCCGTGGATTGGCCAGAGAAAAAAGAAGTACTTAAATACGTGCACTTCCTCAAGGCTAACGAACATGAGATGGAGGTGTTAACCGGATATACCGATGCCGTGAACGCAGGAAAAGTTATCTACGATTGGGGCGTGAAAGAGGTATTGCTGACTTTCGGAAGCATGGGATCTATCATTTACGACGGTTCCACTTTCCATAAAATCCCCGCTTACATACCGAAAGAAGTAGTAAACGCTACCGGAGCGGGTGATACTTATATGACAGGATATCTCTATAAACGTGCCAAAGGCGCAAGCATAGAAGAAGCCGGACGTTTCGCGGCAGCTATGACAACATTGAAAATCGAAGGAATAGGCCCATTCAACGGCACTAAGGAAGATGTGTTGCGATGCTTAGAGACAGCGGAACAACGAATGCCTGAGTAGTTGAAAATTGAGAATTGAAAATTATTCGCTCTCTCCTAATTTTCAATTCTCAATTCTCTATCTTTAATTATTCTTGAATGCTTTGCAGAATGTAGTCATTAGCAAGATACAAAGCCCTAACAAGCCGACCACGATATAAGCGTATTTCATATTGAAAGCCTGCGAGATCGCTCCGATCAACAAAGGTGCGATCAACGAGCCGATAAAGCTGATACTGGAAAGGATCGTCAAGGCAATTCCCACCGGAGTTCTCGATTTAGCGCCCACTAAGCTATAAATAGTAGGCACCATACACGAGATGCCCAAGCCTACCAACATAAAGCCTAAGGAATTCACGATCACCTTAACCGTCATCGATTCGAACATTCCACCCAACATGGCTGAGATAAAGAAACCTGCAAAAATAAAGAAACCCGCTAATTGCAACACCTTCTGCTTTCCTAAAACACTATAGGCGGAGTTCGTAAGAAAACGGCCTACCGTCATCATCACCATGAACACTAAGAAACCGATCTGCAAGGATTTAGGAACTTGTAGTACCGATTCGAAGTAAAGTCCACTCCAATCAAACATCGCACTTTCCACCACCAAGGCAAACAGTCCGACGATACCTAACTGGATCAACAGTATTTCCGGCTTACGGATAAAGCTCAACAATGCCGGAGCTTCTTTCTTCTCCGCTTCCTTCTCTTCCTCCGGTGACTCAACCGCCACGTCTTCCTGCAAATACTTCCGGCTTACCAAAACAGTCACTCCAATCAATAATGCAATCAACGTAAAATGCCAGAACGGAGTGACGCCGGATACGATCATGATAAACCCGATCAAAGCTCCTAAACAGGCCGCCAGACTCCAACCTCCATGAAATGAGGCCATAATCGTACGTCCATAGAGCCGCTCGATACCAATCCCTTGCGTATTCAAGGATATATCGCAAAGATTCCAGAACACCCCAAAACAGAATAAATAGACACCCAGCAGATAAATATTATGTGCCGTACCGATCGCAAATAAGGCCAAGGCATATCCCAACACACTGGCCTGCGCCATAATACGGCTTCCCAACTTCGACACCAAATAACCCGCTAACGGTATCGCCACAAACTTACCTACCGGGATCAGGAACAAGACCAAACCCCAATAGAAAGCGTAATTCACCTCAAAGAAATCCTTCACGTCCGGAATACGGCTAGCCCAACTAGAGAAACAAAGACCTTGCGCTAAAAAGAAAGAAAGCATCGCATAACGAACCCGTTCCTTGGGAAAAGCGCTACCCAATGGAGTATTCATTTTTTCATTCATTATCATTTACTTTTATTGTTATCATCTATTCGAGAAAGAGGCACGAACCCCATTCCTCCGCAAAGCTATCAAATATATCCTAATCCCCTAAGTCCTAAAAGTAGAATTTATTAGGTAGATTCCCTAATGAAAAGTATATTTGCGAAATATGCACAAGAATGTTGACTAAATCGAGGATGATATGAGAAGCTGGATTATCTTTTTAGGATTATTATTTACCACATTCACACAGGCACAAGTTATTACGGGAAGGGTTACGGACTTAAATAACCATCCTATCGAACTAGCGGTCGTGATTATACAAACGAACGATTCAGTATATGTAAACTCCACCTATACGGACTCTTTGGGCTCTTTTAGTATCAAAGCAGAGATATCCCCTTTCCTCTTAACCGTCCAGCATCTGCTGTATGAAACGTACCAAAGCACTTATGACTCACTTACGATAGGCAATATACAACTGAACGAGAAAAGCCAGACGCTTTCGGAAGTATCTGTTACCGGAGAGCGTCCTTTAGCCAAGGTTGTCGATGGGAAAATAACCTACAGCATGCCACACTTATTAAAAGACAAGATGGCCGTTAGCGCTTACGAGGCGATCCTAGAACTACCGGGAGTGCGGGAACAAAGCGGGAAAATACAACTTGCCGGAACAAATGGAGTCACGGTTATCATCAATGGCAAGACCACCAATATGGGTGAGAGCCAATTGGAGAATCTGCTTAAGAATATGCCCAAAGAACGTATTCAAGAAGCAGAGATCATGTATAGCGCTCCACCCCAATATCATGTACGCGGGGCCGTGATTAATCTGGTCCTTAATAACGGTACTTCCGAGACTCCCAAACTGCAAGGACAAGTCAATGCTCTATACAACCAAGGGCATTACGCTAATTACCAAAGTGGCGCTACTCTCGTTTACAACGCGCCTAAATATTCTACCGATCTCATGTACTCCTTCGGCTACCACAGGGAACGGACAGGTGAGGATATCTTATCACACCATTTATTCGATGGTAAGACCTACGAGATCGAGCAATTCGACAGAGGACATACCCGGCTCCCAGTCCATACCATACGCCTAGGCAATGATTGGTTCTTGAACGATAAGAACAAACTAAGCTTCGCCTATACCTCAGAGATCCAGCAATGGACTCATCCTTTCACCTCTTCTGTAGGAACCTATTCGGATTCCGAAAACAGAAAGAAATCCGACAAACCGATCCAGATGCATAATCTGGCGCTCGACTATGCCTCCGGGTTCGGCCTTAATGTAGGGATTGATTTTACCGCTTACATCAATCTTACGACACAATATTACCAAGAGAAGAAAGCCGGGAAAGAAGATGCCTTCAACGCTAAATCACAACAAGACATCCGTAGGCTCTCCGTCTACGCGGACCAGAACCATAAATTAGGAAAAGGCTGGATGCTCAACTATGGGACAAAATTCAGCTTCGCCTCAGACAAAAGTTCTCAGGTATATCATTCACTGCGCAAACACGATTGGTCCATCTCTAATAGTTACAGTAAACTGGATGAATATGTATATGATTTATATACCGGCTTTTCCAAAAGCTTCTCTGATAACCTATCCGTAAACGCCTCTTTGACCGGAGAGTATTACAAACATAAGGAGATTGATTATTGGAGCTTATTCCCAATGATGGAAATCACGTACCGAGCCCACCCCTGCCACATCCTGCAATTATCCGTTTCTTCAGACAAGACCTATCCCAGCTATTGGGAGATGCAGAATACGGTGTCTTATCTGAATGGATATACCGAGATACAAGGTAACCCGGATTTAAGGCCGTCCAGACTCTACTCTGCCCAATTGAACTACATCCTAAAAAACAAATACATTTTCACGCTATACGCAAATTATATAGACAATAATTTCAACCAGCTCCCCTATCAATCCTCCGAGAGACTAGTTCTTATCTATAAGACACTGAATTTCGACTATTCCAGTAAGCTAGGCCTAAATGTAATGATACCATTCAAAGCCGGCTCCGTGCTTGATTCCAGATTAACGTTAAACGGTTATTATGACAAGATGAAATGTGATAATTACCATGATATAAGCTTCAATAAAGATAATCTGGCATTCTATGCCGAATTAAATAATACGTTCAACATCTCATCGAAGCCTACTATCAAAGCGGAAGTATCCGGTTCTTATATTACCCGCAACATTCAAGGCCAATGACGATCAGCAGTATGTATAACGTAGACGCCGGCTTGAAATGGATCTCCCCCAACGGCAAAGCGGAGATCTCTTTAAAAGTGGATGACATGTTTAATTCATGGGTCCCAAAAGATCTTAATCTCCAATACAAAACACAAGACTTACATATGCGTATGATCCCGGATTCCAGACGAGTCTCCTTATCCTTTATCTATAAATTCGGAGATTTTAAAGCTAAAGAGCATAAAGAGGTGGATAGTTCCCGATTCGGGAAATAAAAGTCGATGGTCTATACTACGCTTTCAACCTATATTCAGACGGGGTGACATTAAACTTCCGCTTAAAGGCAGTACAAAAATGCGCTTGATGTTCATAACCGACCAAGCCGGCAACTTCCCCTATTGATTTATTGGTATCCAAAAGATAGTGAATCGCTATATTCATACGATAATCAAAGAGATAGTTAAACACGGTCGTCCGGAACGCTTCTTTAAACCCCGCTTTCAAAGTACATTCATTAGTTCCGACACGTAAAGCCAAATCATGTAATGAAGGCGGGTTCAAATATTCGGAACATATAATATCCCGGGCCTGATAAATTTTATCCCGATCGGAAAAGCCTACTATCTTTGCGTTAACCGGTTCTTTACCTTCCGTCTCCCGCATAAATAAAGACAAGCACTCGGTTACTTTTGCTTCGAGATACATTGGCGAGGCATTTCCCATCATCTGAGAGACCTCAAGATCATTCAACGCCACAGATAAAGCGATTGGAATCGAGAGATTCTTGGGAGCGATAAAGAAAGTCTCCCCCCTGCCGAATCGCAAATAAGCACTCCCGAAGTACTCCGTATAACGTTCCGACAAATGTTGGAAGAAATCCGGCGACACCAGAATACTTGTCATACCAAAAGTATCTCCTTTACGGAACAGATTCCGCTCTTCCTTGATACCAGAACTTACGATCATATTCGTATACCCTTTCCGCCAAATCCGCTTATCCCGTGTCTCCGACAAAAAGCATTCGACGATCCCCTGACGAACAACAGAAAGTCCCATAAACGAGTTACCGACATTTAGGGAACGCATGCAACAATCCTCCTTGCAATAGATCTGGTATCTTGTCACATTAAAATCCCTGCATCTGAAATCACTGATACGATAGGTCAATAATTTGTTCTCCGCCTCCCAACAGTTCTCTTCTAGCCCTCCTGAACGATTGGTAGAAAAATAACTTATATCCGGCATTTCTAAAGCGATCGTATCTCTTCCACGAGATGAGAGTTCTATGTGTACCATTTTTCCGTTTGATTAAAATACACTTCCTTCTTGCGTAAATAAACCAAAAGCAAAGATCCCATCTTTGTACCGGATAATCAATCCCTATAAATAGGTATATTATGAATAAAATAAAACCAGAGATAAAGGATGACATCGCGGAGACCTTGTTTATTCCCTTACTATCACGCGCTCACGAAAGTCACCGGAAAGACGCGATATTAAAAGACCCGATGGCATGTGAGCTTGTTGAGAAAATAGATTATGATTTCGCCAAGTTTGGTAAAATCACGATGAGTACTACCGGAACCACTATCCGCCTACGCCATTTCGATCGTTTGGTCCAGCGATTCATCGACCGTAAGGTAACTGAAGATCCGGTAGTGGTATCAATCGGTTGCGGATTAGACAGCCGTTTCCAACGTGTCTCCAACCATAACCAAGCGACCTTCTACGAACTAGACTTACCTGAAGTAATCAATTTGCGTGAAAAGCTATTCCCTGCCTCCGCTAAAGATCTCACGATCAAAGGCTCTATGCTCGAGACGGACTGGATGGATATGTTGAGACAAAAACATCCTCACGGCCGCTTCCTTTTCCTCGCGGAAGGTGTAATGATGTATTTCAATGAGGAACAGGTAAAATCTGTTATCCAAAACCTCGCCCAACGCTTTCCCGGATGCGAGATATATTTTGATTTCGTCAATAAATGGGCCGCCCGCAACTCCGACAAGCATGAATCGGTAAAACGGACAAAAGCCCGTTTCCATTTCGGACTAAACGATCCGCACACAATCGAGCAATGGTTCCCCAAGCTCAAACTGATCGAACGATTCTATTTCATCAGCGAAGAGAAAAAACGCTGGGGACTACCCGGCCTGATCATGTGGTTAATCCCGGCGCTACACAAATCTTTTGGAATCGTAGGTTATAAAGTTGGAGAAATAAGTAAATAGGTTATCTACCAAATAAAAAAGCTAGTTCTGTATTCGATCATGAGTTTTGGTATTAAATAGAAGACCTCCACGTAGTTTATCAGAAGGACTTTCCGACAATTGTACCCCCTAATCGTTTTTTGGGGAAGGGGGTACGATTTGGATACTCAACCGTATCTTTTCGTGCGCCTTTTTGGGCTTTCAAGCAAGACTAAAACATAAAAAAGCCCACAATACGTTAATATTGCAGGACTTATCTCTTTTGGCTTTGTTCTTATGTGATCCGCCTGGGGCTCGAACCCAGGACCCCAACATTAAAAGTGTTGTGCTCTACCAGCTGAGCTAGCGAATCATCCTGTGCGTTACTTCTGTAATGCGGGTGCAAAGGTAGGAGTATTTTTTTAATATGCAATAGGCATGGCTATTTTTTTGCGATTAAATCTGAATTTATTTTCTCTCGCTTAGGTTGATGAGCAAGGTTTCCGGGATCTAACTCATTATCTTCGTGCAAGATAAAGCGTTTATAGTAGGATAAGCACAATGTTGTCAATGGGAGGGCTATTATTAAGCCTATAAAGCCTAGGATCGTTCCCCAGATGGATAATGAGAGTAAGATGATGGCGGGATTCAGTCCCATAGCCTTACCCATTATGCGGGGGGTAAGATATAAATCCTGTATACATTGTACGATACCCAAGACTAAAATAGCCATACCAAAGATCAACCAGAAGTTCTCTCCAGTCTCGGCCGAACGCAATAAGCTCAATAGAATCATCGGGATAATACCGATCGCCTGCATATAGGGAATTAAGTTCAGCACGCCAATAAACAGGCCCAGCGTGACCGCCAACGGGAAATTAATGATCTTAAAACCGATCGCGAGCAGAACCCCTACGGAGAGAGCGATCAACGATTGTCCGCGGAAATAACGGTTCATGCTGTATTCCACATCCTCAGCCAAACCTTGCAGGAACGGACGGTAACGCTCCGGTATCAAATCGATCCAACCATTCGCGATCTTCTCATAATCCAAAAGGATGAAAATAAAGTAAAGCAAGATCACGAACACGATCGTGATACTGAAAAGGATTGAGAAAGTGTTCGATAAGATAGACCATAACTGGGGCGCAATCTGCTTCACCGCTTTCAACAAATTCTCCTTACTCAATAACTCCATGATCTGGGCGAAGTTCACATTACTTTCCAGATATTCCATCCATGAATGCGGGATCAAAGGGACATGACCTTCACCGGGATCATGTGTGCGGATCAGTTCTAGCGTTTTATCCGCCTCAGCCGCAATGGAAGGAATGACCATGACTACCAGCAACGTTATCAATAGCCCTAAAGTCACCAATACCGCCATAATCGATAAGATGCGGCTCTTAAAACATAATTTATATTGGAAGAACTTTACGAACGGTTGCATCATATAAGCCAGTAACCAAGCGATCAGGAAAGGTAACAAAGCGTTTCGTAATAAGGCTATCAAATAAATAATTCCTGAGATGACCAGTATACCGAACACTATGCGTATTACACGGTCAAACGTAAAAGGCTTGTCAAACAGTGGATTCATATTATTTTCATATCTTTGCTTGCGACAAAGATAGAATAAAGTAGAATATATAAACATCATGATACGTAAAATATCCTTTTTCTTTCTCATTTCTTGCTTATACCTTTCAGTGGGGGCACAGACTCCACAACCTATCAAGCAATTCCTGCGCAAGCCTTATATGGAAGGAGCTTCATTTTCCTTGATCGTGAAAGAGGTTAACAGTGGCGAGACGGTATTCGCTTACGATACAATCCGGCAGCTGACCCCAGCCTCGGTCATGAAAACGGTTACGACCGCTACCGCATTGGAGATATTGGGCGAGGATTATCGCTTTCCCACGACATTAGAATACGACGGCTCCATCGAGAACGGCTTGTTAAAAGGCAATTTATATATCAAGGGAAGCGGAGATCCCAGCCTTGGCTCAGCGCATTTTGCCCCGGATCATAAGCGGTTTCTACAGGAATGGATCTCCGCCTTGAAAAAGGAGGGTATCCATAAAATACAAGGAGCCGTAATCGCTGATGAAAGTATATTCGACACGGAAGGCACTTCCCTTAAATGGGTTGGCGAAGATATGGGTAGTTATTATGGTGCCGGAAGCTATGGGATTTGCGTATTCGACAATCTTTATAAATTAGGGTTGCAAACCGGAGCTCCCGGAACCCGCCCGAAGTTGAAAGGAACCGAACCGGAATTATCCGGCATCCATTTCCATAATTACTTAACGGCCCAGCAAGTATCTTCGGATAGTTCTTTTATCGTAGGGGCGCCATTCGCCACGGATCGTTATTTATATGGCATTGTCCCCGCTAACCGGGAATGGTATCCGCTCAAAGGGGATATTCCCGACCCGGCTCTTTTCCTAGCGGATTATCTCACTAGGCAATTGGAACATGAAGGGATCACGGTCGGCGAATCACCGTCTTGTTTCCGTATCTTGCGGGAAGCCGGTAGGTGGCAACCCGAGAAACGGACCGAGATTGTTACCACTTACTCCCCTACGCTTCGGGAAATCGTGGAAGTGACCAATCATGTCAGCCATAATTTATTCGCCGATGCCTTGATCAAGACGATCGGCCTACGCTATACGCCCCGTAAGGGAGAGGTCATATCTTCTTTTAACCGGGGTATCCAGGTGCTTCGGGACTATTGGCAAGGGAAAGGACTCGACCTCTCGTGCGTCTGGATGTACGACGGTAGCGGTCTTGCGGTTACCAACAAGTTATCAACAGCTTTTGTGGCTGATTTATTGATTTATATGAAAACCTGTTCACAACAACACACAGCCTTCTACGAATCATTGCCCGTAGCGGGGGTAGAAGGCTCGGTGAGGAACTTCTTAAAAGGCTCATCCCTCCAAGGAAAAGCTCATCTTAAAAGCGGAAGCATGAGCCGGGTAAAAGGATACGCGGGATATATAAACAAAGGCGATAAGCAATACGCCATCGCCCTATTCGTAAACAACTATTCCTGCGACGGACGTCCTATGACCGTAGCGATAGAGAAATTATTGCTCCAGTTGTTCAACTAACCAGCGGTTATTTCGGCAGGATCGATCTACGCTCTATCATCTCTAGGAAATGCTGTTTATAATTGTCGGAGATCGGGATATACTCCTTTCCAAAGACAATCCGATTCCGCTCGATCACCTTGATCTTCTCCGGCTGGACGATAAAAGAGCGATGAACACGCACAAAGCGATCCGAAGGTAACATATCCTCCAAACTCTTCATGCTCATCAACGAAAGGACCGGACGGGGCTCATCCTCCACGAATATCTTCACGTAATCCTTTAATCCTTCAATATATAATATCTTGCGCAGCTCTATTTGCAACAGCTTATACTCACTCTTGACGAAAATACTCTCCATCCCGCCCTTCTCCGCAATTGGCGCAGATTCTTCCTTCTCTTCCGAAGACACCGGCTTACGGAGCAACTCATACCATCGCAACGCCTTATTCGCCGAGGCAAGGAAGTCCGGATAACTAATTGGCTTCAACAAATAATCCAGCGCATTTACCCGGTAACTATCCACGGCATATTGATCGAAAGCCGTCGTAAAGATGACACGAGTATCGGCGTTCAAGATACGGGAGAACTCCAATCCGCTCAACTCCGGCATCTGGATATCCAGAAAAAGCAGATCCACCGGCCGATCCCGTAAGTCGGAAAGAGCGTCCAAGGCACTATTATAAGTCCCCTGCAAATCCAGAAACGGAGTTTTCAAGACGTAGCTTTCCAGCAAGCTAACCGCTAAAGGTTCATCGTCAATAATAGCGCAAGTCAATCTCATATCTCAGTCTCGTTTATAGTAATTGATAGATAAGAAGAATAGTTATCCCCCTCCCGACCGCATTGGAACGAGAAATGCCCCGGATAGAGCAGCCCCAAGCGTTTCTCCAGATTCACCAGCCCGATACCGGAACCACTTTTATCTTGATCCGGGCTTTTCGGGAAATAGCTATTCACAATAGTACAAACTACCTCCGTCCCCTCCTGATGGATATCCAAATGGATGAAAGACGGCTTATTATTGCTCACCCCATGCTTAAACGCGTTCTCAACCAAGGAGATAAACAACAGGGGAGCGATCAAGGTTCCCGGGGAGGAAGCGACGATATTCGTTTTCAGCTCCACATGTTTGGGCAGGCGTATACGCATCAACTCCACATAATTACGAAGGAAGTCGAAATCCTTCTCCAAAGGGACAAAAGGCTGGCTACTCTCATACAAGACATAGCGAAGCAAGCGGCTCAAATCGTGCACCGCCTCCTGCGCCTTCTCCGGGCTGAACGCTATCAAGCTATAGATATTATTCAACGTATTAAACAGGAAATGCGGGTTAAGCTGGCTTTTCAAGTTCTGCAATTCCGCCTCGGCACGCTCCTTCTCCAGTTCCCGCTGGATAGCCGCCACCCGGTACCATCCGTCCGTCATCTTGATCGCCACGCTAAGGCCGGCTACCAAGGAGTAGATAACGGCGTTGACGAGAAAGAACCCCACCGTCTCGTTCAACGGGCGGGGCGGACGAGCCGGATGATGCATCTCCGGCGGATAGAAATAGCGCATGCAGAGATGCACGAACAGCATCATACCCCCGATAAGCAATAGGTTGATCAGCAGGAAACGCCCTGTCCGGCGGTTAAACAAATACCGCCTCACCAGCCACCCGTAATTCAAGTAGAAGACGAGCATGAAGGAAAGCGGCACGATGATGCTCCGGAAATAGCCCTCGAACGTGACTTGCGACTCCCTCCCCGTGAAGAAAAAGGGGGAGCAGAACAGGATACCCCATCCCGCGATGTGTATCAACTTTCCCAAACCTTTGATAGGGGGAGATTGTGGTGTGTCATTCATCTTATTATCCTCTTTAGTCCTACGCAAATATAGTCATTCCTACCGTTATATGAGCCATGTAGCCTTATTAGTGAGCATTCGTCTACTCATAGCGTATGGCCTCGATCGGGTCGAGCTGCGCCGCCTTCTTGGCCGGGTACCATCCGAAGAACACGCCCGTCACCGTACATACCACGAAAGAGAGCAGTACGCTCCACGGCTGGATATAGATCGGGAAATGCGCCACGACGTTCACGACCAAGGCGGCCCCCACGCCGAAAAGCACGCCGATCAATCCTCCGGTCACGCTGATAAGGATAGACTCGATCAAGAACTGAGCCAAGATATCCATGCCTTTCGCGCCGATACTCATACGGAGGCCGATCTCCCGCGTACGCTCCGTCACGCTCACGTACATGATATTCATGATACCGATACCACCAACGAGAAGAGAGATACCAGCCACCGCAGCCAGCAACGTCGTCATTATATCCGTCGTACTTGTCAACATCGTGCTCAACTCCTGCATACTCCGGATCGTGAAATCATCATCATCGGTTTCCCGCAGCCTATGGTTACGCCTCAGTATCTCCGATATTTCGTCTATGGCTTGATCGGTGTACTCCTCCTTGAGCGCCGAACAAGTTATGCCTTGCAAATGGGTAATGGCCAAGATCTTTTTTTGAATAGTTGTGTATGGAGCTAAGATCAGGTCGTCTTGGTCCATTCCCATGCTGTTGTATCCTTTGCTTTTCAGTACGCCCACGACCCGGAACGGTAGCTTCTGGAAACGGATCACCTTACCGACGGGATTCTCTCCGCCGGGGAAAAGGTTATCCACCACCGTCTTCCCGATCACGCATACCTTGGCGGCGGTCTGCACGTCCTGATCGCTGAACATATCGCCATCCTCCACCTCGTATCGGCGTATCTCCATATAATCCGGGCTGATACCGTAGACGGTGGTCGGGGCATTGTTGGCGCCATAGATGACCTGCCCGCTACTGTTCACGGAGGGCGAGGTGGCGGAGACGTAGCGAGTCTCGTTCACGATATCCTCGTAGTCCTGTAGCTTCAGCGTCTCCATGGCAGAGGCGTCTTGGCGTACGCCGCCACGCATGTCGGCTCCCGGCTGGATCATGATCATGTTCGAGCCCATCTCGCTGATCTGCGCCTGTATACTCCGCTTCGAGCCTTGACCGATGGCCAGCATCGTGATCACGGAAGCCACGCCGATGATGATACCCAGCATCGTGAGGAATCCCCGCAGCTTGTTGTTGGCCAAGGCCCGGAGGGCTATCTTTAGTAAATTCGTCGTATTCATTCTAAATAATATGCTATTACCACATTAATTCATTATTCTAATCATCATTCTTGGGCAGGCGGGCCAAAGCCTCGGCGGCGCTCAAGATATTCGTATTCACCGTATCGGCGGTTACATGACCGTCGCGCAACGTGATATTCCGGCTGCTGTATTGGGCGATCTCCGGGTTGTGGGTGACGAAGATAATCGTGCGTCCCTCGGCGTGCAGGCGCTGGAAGAGCACCAAGATCTCGAAAGAGGTACGGGTATCCAAGTTGCCGGTAGCCTCATCCGCAAGGATCACCGCCGGATCGTTCACCAAGGCACGGGCGATCGCCACACGCTGCATCTGGCCACCGGACATCTGGTTACTTTTATGCATCAGTCGGTCTCCCAAGCCCACGGCGATCAAGGCGTTGACCGCCTTCTCCCTACGTTGGGCCGCTTTATAAGTAGGATTGTACATGAGAGGAAGCTCTACGTTCTCTACCGCTGTCGTCTTCGGCAACAGATTGTAATTTTGAAAAACGAATCCGATCTTGCGATTCCGGAGGGTCGCTCGCTGCCGCTTGTTCATGGTGCGCACGGATACTCCGTCTAAGTAATACTCCCCACTCGTAGGAGTATCAAGGCAACCCAGCGTGTTCAGCAACGTACTCTTTCCGGAGCCGGAGGTTCCCATGATCGTAACGAACTCCCCCTCGCGAATCGTGAACGACACGCCTCGCAGGGCATGGACGGTCTCGTCGCCAACGTGGAAGTCTCGTTTTATATTGTCTAATCTGATAATTTCTTTCATGACGCAAGCTATCTCTTATTTTTGTTGCTTCCCGGAGGGCCCGGCATGAAGGGGCTACGCTCCGCTCCTGCACCTACTTCCGGCATGTTAGCGGCGCTCGCTAAATCTACGGCTACCTCATCGCCCTCGCTCAAGCCCTCGGTTACTTCGGTCACGCTGTTGTTGCTGGTTCCGACCGTAATCTGCCTCGGGCTCAAGGTATTTCCTTGGCGGGACCAAACCAAGCGTTTTCCGGGTTGTACCTCCGCATTCGGATCCGTCACGGTCATACCCAACGATTCCATGATGGCGGGCTCGGGGATAAAACGAAGCGCCTTGTTCGGCAAGGTCAAGATATTCGCACGTTCCAACGTATAAATTGTGACATTTGCCGTCAAGCGAGGTTTCAGTTTCAAGTCCGGATTATCCGCCGTAATTACTACCTCATACGTAACAACCGTGGAAGAAGAAGTACTGGAAGAAGCACTGGAAGTGCTTTCGCTGTCCCCTAAACGAATCTGACGAACCACGCCCTCGAATTGATCGTTCGGATAGGCACCCACCGTAAAACTAACCCGTTGGCCTTCCTCCACATTACCTATATCCGCCTCATCCACATCCGCTATTACCTGCATCTTCGTCAAGTCGGCGGCAATGGTAAACAGCGTCGGGGTCTCGAAGCCGGCGGCAACGGTCTGCCCTTCCTCAACGGCCCGGTTGATAACCACTCCGTCTATAGGGCTCGTGATCGTGGCATATTCCAGATTACGGTTTACTTTTACCATGGAGGCCTGACTCTGGTCGTAAGCGGCCTTCGCCTTCTCATAATTATAGGTAGCCGTCTCATAATCCGTATCGCTAATCAATTGTTTCTCGTGAAGCACCTTGCTACGTGCGTAGTTCTTCTGTTGATACTCGAACTCCGTCTTGCTGCTCGCCAATTGCGCCTCGGCGGAACGAAGCTCGGCTTGGAGGTTGATCTTATCCATCTCGGCGATCAGTTGGCCGGCTTTCACCACGTCGTTATAATCAGCGTACAACTTATCGATGATACCGGAGACCTGCGTACCTACCTCAACCTCGGTAACGGGCTCTACCGTACCGGTGGCCGTAACCGTATTCGTGATCGTGCTGCGCCCTACTTTAGCGGTCTCCAGCTTGATCCCGCCTTTCGAGGATTTGCCCGTGAAAAGGAACACGCCCCCCGCTATAAGGATAACGGCAACACCGCCCATGATTAGTTTCTTCTTGTCCATATTCTGATTTGTTTTATTTCTGTTTTACGTTGTATTCTTGTTCAAAAGGCCCCCGCAACCTCCGTCGCAGGGTAACCTTGAAAAAAGAGAGTGGAGTAAATATATCCATTAGTGGGTTAATAATTCTCCGCAACCGGCTTCTTCTGATAAACATTCAGCAATTGAACGCTCATCAAGGCCATGTATTTCGCTTGTAGCTGCTCTTGCTGGGCGGTCAGATAATTGTTCTTCTCCGTCAATAGCTCAAGCGTATTTTTCATACCGAGGCTGAATTGCTCATCGATCAAGTTATAGCTTTCTTTCACGTAACTCAAGCGTTCGGTAGCCGAGGTATATTGGGTCTGCGACGAGGTAGCGTCCAGATAGATCCCCTCCACGGTTTGCAGCAATTGCTTTTGGGCATTCAGCAACTCCAACTGGCTGGTGGTAATCGCGTATTTCGCCTTGTTATAGGCCGTCTTATACTGGCGGTTACTGAAGATAGGGATGCTGATCGTCAATCCGACACTCTCGTTGAAGCTATTCCAGATCTGGCTACCGAAAGCGTAATCCGTTCCGGAAAGATGGCCGGTACCCAGCCCGGCGTTCATGGAGAGCGAAGGAAGGAAAGCACCTTTCGCCTTTTTCTTCTCCAGCTCGGCGATATCCACGGCCAGCTCACTGCTCTTTATTTGCGGCATCACGGCCAGAGAGGTATTGTAAATCGTTTGCTTGCTCGGAAGCGGGGTTAAGATATCTTTCTCCGTAAGCTCCGGCATCACCAATTCGATCTCTTCGGTTATATCCAGTTCTAGTAATTGCTTCAATTGCAACTTATAATTGTCTAGATTCGTCTGGGCTACGACCAATTGATATTTATCGGTGCTTAACTGGCTTTCCAACTGAGCCAAATCCACTTTCGAGATCGAACCGGCACGTAGCAACTCCACCGCACGATCCCGTTGCGCCGTAGATACCTCGACCGTATTTTGGTTGATACGAACGGACTCCATCGCATATAGTACCTGCATATAGGTCTGTATCAAGGAGATTTGGATATCATCCTCGTTTTGCTCGATACCCAGCTCATCGACGGTATTTTGTATTTCCTGTTGCTTGATCGCCTGTACACGTTGCCCTCCATCAAAAAGCGTCCATTTAGCGTTCAGCGCATAATTACCGCTATAGCTATTATTCGTAGCGGCGTCGCTCGAAGGATAATTCACGAATCCTTGGGTAACCGAAGCCGAAAGGGAAGGGAAAAGCTGTGCTTTCGCCTGCTTCGTATCCTCTATACCGGAAAGATGCGACACCTTGCTTTTCTTTACTTGGATATTATGCTCCAAAGCGTAATCCAAGCAAGCGCGCAAAGTCCATCGGGTAGGTTGCTCTTGTGCCTTACTCCCTAGACAGAGGAAGAACAGACATGCGAATAATAAAGCGTATTGTTTCATATTGCCTTCGTTTTCTATCTTTTTACGAAAGCAAAACTATATTACCTTAAAAACATGGGCAACCAGACTAGAAAAAGGGGCTGTTTTCACCGATTAAACGGGCAATTGCATCGACAGGAAAGCGTGCGGATATATATTTATAAGGCCATCGATTTGACAATTTGACAAAATGATAACCGAAGTCCCGGAGAATCGATTATTCCGGGCAAAGGTACGGCTCACTCCCAAATACGAAAGAAAAAAACGGCAATCATCTCGCTAATAGACGAATACCCAAAAACAGTCTTTTATTCCAGTGAAATGAATTCATCCTAATTCATCTATTTAGACAAGAAAAAGAGTGAAACAGTGTTACGATAGGGTTGTAACAGGCTACGAATGCCTATTCACAGGTACTCACAACCCAATGCACAGCCGCTCACAACGCCTAACGCAAGTATACGCATCAAGGAATGCGTCCTCTCGCAAGCTGTCTCGTCACCTATTATGTCCCAAATCGGCCTCTTTTTAACGAAAAAGCATGCTTATCACCACTTCTTTCCCACAATCTTGCTACCTCCGCACAAAAGGTGTGTCAGCGGATTTGCGTTATATCGAGCAAGAAGTAAGAATAAACGCCATTCCACCTATCTTTTATCGGCTCAAAAGTAGTCATTCTTCTTAAAGAATCAGCTCAAATTGAGCCGATTTGATCCTCAATAATACAAAATAACCCCGGCGATACCTGCCAAAATAATCATCAAGATAGGATGTATCTTGAATTTCCAAGTCAAGATAAAGGCGGCGCCAAAGATCAAGAAGCTCTTGTAGTCGATGAAGTTCTCTTTATTCATTAATAGCAAGGCAGCGGCGGCGATCAAACCGACCGTAGCCGGGCGCAATCCAAGGAAAGCCGCCTCTACATATTTATTATTCCGGAACTTAGCGAAGAAATAAGAGATCAAGAGAACCAATATGAAAGAGGGCAGACATACCGCGAATGTCGTCAGGCAAGACCCTAGGATACTCATCGTCTCCGAATACCCCGCATTATGCACCGCCGTATACCCTATATAGGTGGCGCTATTGATACCGATCGGCCCGGGTGTCATTTGAGAGATAGCGACAATATCGGTAAACTCCTGCAAGGAAATCCAACCATAGCGGTCCACCACGTCGGCTTGTATCAAGGATAACATCGCATACCCGCCACCAAAGCCCAATATACCGATCTTCAGATATACATATAATAATTGCAACCAAATCATATCAGCCCTTCTTATTTAAACCATACACCAAACCTCCGGCTATAGCCGCCAAGATAATCCAAGCGGGAGACACCCCACCCATCCAGATCAGCAATGCCGCCCCGACAGGTATGATCATTTGCACGTAACTCAACTTGATAGAGCGTGCGGTTGTCAGACAAGGCACGGCGATCAAGGCGACCACCGCCGGACGCAATCCCATAAACGCCTTCTCCACCCATACATTATCCTTTACCTGCGTAAAGAATAACGCGATCAAGAGCATGATTACAAAAGAAGGGAGAATCGTGCCCAAGGCACAAACAAAACCGCCCCATGTCTTCTTCAGTTTATAACCCACGAAGATCGCTATATTCACGGCGAAAATACCCGGCAACGATTGGGCCACGGAGAAAACGTCGATAAAGTCCTCTTTCGTCATCCATCCCCGGTCCACCACATCCCGCTGGATAAGCGGCAACATGGCGTATCCACCTCCGATGGTAAACATACCGATTTTCACGAATGTCAGAAAAAGCGTCCAATACATACCCTTATCTGTTTACGTTGGCTAACGTCCTAAAAGCCTATTGTAAGTTTCTTTATTATTAATAATCTGAAGCGCTTTCTGGTAACTCGGATTATCATCATTGATAATCTGGAAGTACTGCGCCATATCATAGAGATCCCGTGCGATAAGCGCCTTGATCTGAAGCATGATCAACGGCTTCGAACAATTATATTGCTCTTCCTCAAACTCAATCTTCTCATCGCCGGCCATCTTCAGAAGCTCCTCCATGATATCCTCTCCGACCACGAAATCTTGCTTATACTGCTGGAACTTCGGATATTTAGCCATCATCTGGTTCCGATTACGATCCAGATAATTCATGGACACCCGATTGACTAAACCGGAAGCTACCAGTTTCCGGTGATAATCCGTATAGCGAGTCGTATCTACCGGGATGAACACGTCCGGCATAATACCTCCACCTCCATATACGGTACGCTCGGAAACCAAGGTGTTATACCTCATTGAATCCGGGAAATGAATGCTATCGGCACTCATCAACTCCCCCCGGTTATAACGGTCGATCAGATCATGGTGGTACTCCTCCATCTTCCCGTTCTCGTAAGGCTTTTGTATACAACGTCCGGTGGGTGTATAGTAACGGGAAACCGTCAAACGAATCATGGAACCATCCGGCAGGGGAATCGGTTTCTGTACCAAACCTTTGCCAAAAGTACGGCGACCTACGATCACTCCACGGTCCCAATCTTGAATAGCGCCGGAGACGATCTCGCTGGCCGAAGCCGAGGACTCGTCCACCAGAACGACCAAACGTCCCTCTTGGAATTGTCCACGAGCGGTAGAGTTCGCCTCCTCACGAGGTTGCTTACTCCCTTTCGTATAAACGATCAACCGGTTTTTATCCAAGAACTCATCCGCTAACTCTATGGCGATATTCAAATATCCCCCGCCATTTCCCTGCAAATCCAGAATCAAGTTCTTCATGCCCTGTTTCCGGAGCTTCTCCAACGCCTCCCTGAATTCATCGGCGGAAGAAGCGGCGAAACGGTTCAACTTAATATAACCGGTATTCTTATCCGCCATATAAGCGGCATCCAGACTATACACGGGAATCTTACCGCGAACGATCTTGAAATCCATCAATTCCGGCGACTTGCCTCGCTTTACTTTCACACGCACCTCGGTACCTTTCGGTCCGCGTAGTTTCTTCATGATATCGGTAGTCTTCATCTTCACGCCGGCGATCAAGGTATCGTCTACTTGGATAATACGGTCGCCCGCCATCAACCCCACCTTCTCAGAGGGACCTCCGGGGATTACCTGAATCACGTAAAGCGTATCCGTCAACATATTGAACTGTATGCCGATACCATCGAAATTGCCTTGTAAAGGCTCGGTCATCTCTTTCGTCTCCTCCGGGTCCATATAATTGGAATGAGGGTCTAGCTTATCCAACATGCCGACTATAGCGTCTTCCACCAACTTCGTCTCGCTAGTAGAGTCGACATATAGATTAGATATAGCGAATAAAGCCAATTGGAGCTTCCGGGCATCCATATTCGCTTTTTGCGCTGTCGCTCCGGTAAACACACCTAGAACGATCAGCAGGGATAAGACGATTCTTTTCATCAGATATATTCGTTTCATAATTTTCAATACAATCTCGTCTCTTTAGGGACGAATTGGGAAATGTCTTTGCCGTAGCGTAACAACTCACGGACAATACTTGAGCTAATATGCGTATGCTCCGGTTCCGTAAACAAGATAAAAGTCTCGATACCCGTCAACTTACGATTCACGTCCGCGATCGTCTTCTCATATTCGAAATCATTGACCGTACGGATTCCTCTTAAGATAAAGCCGGCTCCGACCTCTTTAGCGAAATCCACCGTCAATTGATTATATGACATGACTTTCACCCTTGGATTATCCTTGTATAGATTCCAGATCGCTTCCATCCGCTTCTCCAAGGAGAAATAGGTAAGCTTCTTATCGTTGATACCGATCGAGATCACGATCTCGTCCACCAGTTCCAACCCACGCCTTACCAAGGATTGATGCCCGATCGTAAAAGGATCGAAGGTACCGGGAAAAAGCGCAATACGTTTATTTTCAATTGATGACATCTTCTTCAACCACTAAGTTATCGATAATAAAGTTCTGTCGCTCCATGGTATTCTTCCCCATATAGAACTCGAGCATATCTTTCACGAGGTCCTCTTTCTTCATTGTCACCGGATCAAGGCGTATATCCTTGCCGATAAAATGCTTGAACTCATCGGGAGAGATCTCTCCCAGACCTTTGAATCGGGTGATCTCCGGATTCTTCCCGGCAGCGGCTATGGCAGCCAAGCGTTCCTCCTCTGAATAACAATACCACGTCTTCTGCCGGTTACGTACTCGGAATAATGGGGTTTGCAAGATATAAACATGATTACGCTTAATCAAATCGGGGAAGAATTGCAAGAAGAAGGTAATCAACAATAAACGGATATGCATCCCGTCCACGTCGGCATCTGTCGCGATAATCACCTTATTATACCGCAAACCTTCCAAGCCATCCTCAATATTCAAGGCCGCTTGAAGCAAGTTAAACTCCTCGTTCTCGTAAACGATCTTCTTTGTCAAGCCATAACTATTCAAAGGCTTACCCCTCAAACTAAATACAGCTTGGTAATTCGGGTTACGGCTCTTCGTGATAGAACCGCTAGCCGAGTCACCCTCCGTGATAAAGATACTGCTTTCCTCTAGCAAATCCCCTTTCGAATCGGTCAGGTGAATCCGGCAATCCCTTAGTTTCTTATTATGTAAATTCGCTTTCTTCGCACGCTCGCGGGCCAGCTTCGTAACACCGGCGATCGCCTTGCGCTCTTTCTCGGACTCCAAGATCTTCTTCAGCAAAAGCTCCGAAGTCTCCATATTCTTATGCAAATAGTTATCCAGGTCATTCTTGATGAAATCACCGATAAACTTCGCTACCGTAGGGCCGTCCGGTCCTATATCTTTCGAGCCGAGCTTGGTCTTTGTCTGGCTCTCGAATACAGGCTCCTCCACTTTTATGCTGATAGCGGCCACGATACCCGCACGAATATCCGAATACTCGAAATTCTTATTGTAATATTCCTTGATGACACGACCTACAGACTCCTTGAAAGCGGAAAGGTGCGTACCGCCTTGGGTGGTATGCTGGCCGTTCACGAACGAATAATATTCCTCTCCATATTGGTTGCTATGCGTGATAACCACCTCTATATCCTCCCCTTTCAGGTGGATGATCGGGTAAAGAGGCTCGGTGGTCATATTCTCGTTCAACAAATCCACCAGACCGTTGCGGGAATAGAAACGCTTGCCGTTGTAAATAATGGAAAGTCCCGAGTTCAAGAAGACATAGTTCTTTAATAGCCCCTCGATAAACTCGTCCTTATAATGATAATCCTTAAAGATCTCCCGATCCGGGACAAAAAACACCTGCGTACCGTTCGCCTCCCCGGTCGGTTGGATATCCGATTCCTCCGTGACGATCGCTTTACTATATTCCACCCGCTTACACTCTCCGTCACGGTAGCTGGTTATCAAGAAATAACTACTCAAGGCATTCACAGCCTTGATACCCACACCATTCAAACCCACGGATTTCTTAAACGCCTTGCTATCGTATTTAGCGCCGGTATTCATCTTGCTAGACACATCCACGACTTTACCCAGAGGGACACCACGGCCATAATCCCGTACGGCTACCGTACCTTCCTCGATAGTCACCTCGATACTTTTGCCATACCCCATCATGTACTCGTCGATAGAGTTATCCAGCACCTCCTTCAACAACACATAGATACCATCATCGGCATAGCTACCGTCCCCCAGTTTTCCGATATACATACCGGGACGCCGGCGGATATGCTCCATCCAGTCCAGTGTCTTGATGTCATCATCGTTATATTCCGTAGGTTGTTGTATCGTTGAATTCAGCTCATCCATATCTCTTATAACTTTTTAATATATGCTCTTCTTGATTTATGATGCTCTCGCTTAAAATAATCCCATTGCGCTTGTACGGCGCTATTCGTCTCCAGCTCCGGGTTACTCTCGGCGTAAACGGCACCGATACGCTTATAGACAGGAATCAAGTCATTAAATAATAAAGCGTTCACGCCTTTACTTTGATATTCCGGCAAGACTCCTGTCAAATACAGGTCGATTACTTTCGGTTTGCTCTTCAACGCTTTCAGCAAATGAATCCACCCGAAGGGTAACATATGCCCACGAGCCTTTTGTAAGGCTCTCGATAGGTTGGGCAGGGAGATGCCAAAGCCAACCACCGCATTATCCTCTTCCCTTACGATCAGCGTTACCAAATCATAACGCAGCATAGGGATATACATATTGATATAATAATCGATCTGCTTCTCGGTCAATTGCGCGAAACCATACAAGGGAGCGAAAGCCGCGTTCAATGTATGGAATACCGGACGGGCGTAAGGCATAATCTCCTTAGCGTTCTTGAACTTCAGCACCTTCAATCCGTATTTCTTCTTCACGATCTCGCCGATACGCAAATGCTTCTCGGGAACGCCATCCGGTATATAGATCTTAAATTCATGCCAATCTTGATCCTTTCCGTATCCGATACGCTCCACTTGCTTGGGGTAATAGGGATAATTATAAATTGTAGCCATCGTACCGATCTGATCGAAACCCTCGATCAACATACCCTCGTGATCCATATCGGTAAAGCCCATCGGACCGTGGATCTCCTCCATGCCTTGTTCGCGGGCCCATTTCTCGACAGCACCGAAAAGGGCATCAACCACCTCGTCATCATCAATAAAATCAACGAAACCAAAGCGGGCACGTTTCTGTCCCCAAGCCTCGTTACTCGGGCGATTCACCATACCAGCGATACGGCCTACCACCTTCCCGTCCTTATAGGCAAGGAAGTAAATAGCGTCGCACACCTCGAACGCCGGATTTTTCTTCTTATCCAGCGTCATCATCTCTTCCTCTATTAAACCCGGTACGTGATAGGGATTACCCTTGTATAATTCGATATTGAACTTGACAAACTTCTTAAGCTCCTTCTTACTGGTAACTTCTCTTATCTCTACGCTCATCGGTAATTTTATTTAAGCGGCAAAGTTACATAAATAATCTTTTATCATGGCATTATAAAACAAATTTATACCTTTGTAAACTCAGATTCATAGCATACCATGAAAAAAATAGTTATTAAATTAATATTGGCATTTATCATGTTTGAAGGAACCTCTTGTATAAACGATCCTATTATAATCAGCCCCGATCTGGCGTTTCGGGCGGAAGCTACTACAGGGGAGGGATCGATTTGGCATCCCGATCGCAATACACTTTTCTGGGTAGATATTGAAGGAAAGACGTTATATGAGTATATACCGGACTTGCAAAACTGCCGTTCATGGCAGTTCGACCGCATGGTCTCTACCGTCGTACCGGAAACGGACAGTACGGTAGTCGTCGCTTTACAAAACGAGATCATACGTGTAAACCTAACGGATGGGAACACGGCATCTATCGCCCCAATCCCGGACAATAACGGGAAGATTCGTTGCAACGATGGGAAATGCGACCCGTCCGGACGCTTATGGATCGGCACCATGGGATTTGGCGCGCCTAAAGGGGCTGCCAGCCTTTATTGTGTATGGGCAGACGGAACCGTCGAAACAAAGTTGACAAAAGTCACGATCTCCAATGGGATCGTATGGTCCGCCAACAAGAAATACATGTATTACAACGACACACCTACCCGTAAGATCATACGTTTCCGGTATGACGATAGCTCCGGTGACATATTGTACGATGGCGTAGCCGTAAATATACCCGAGGGCACCGGCTCCCCGGATGGAATGACGATAGATTGCAACGACAACCTTTGGGTGGCTCAATGGGGAGGTGGCGGTGTTTATTGTTACAATCCCTATACCGGCGACCTGTTGACAAAAATTGTCGTACCGGCCCCCCACGTAGCGTCATGCGCTTTTGGAGGGGATAAGCTCGACACGCTTTATATAACGACTGCCCGTGCCGGATTGAGTGAGGAACAGCTTGAGGAATATCCACTAAGCGGTAGCGTATTCTGTTGCAAGCCCGGAGCGAAAGGGGTGCCGGCGAATTGTTTCCATTAAGAATCCGCGAGCTTAATAAATCTAATTAACACAATTGTCAACCAAATATCAATTTAAATTGTTTCCTTTGTAGACATGGCGTGCAAAAGACGAGGCGTGCCCCGTCTCCACAAAAACAAATGCAAATAATTATACAGAATGGCAAAGAATAGACCAGCAAAAAAAGATAACAATAAGGAGAAAAAAGGAAAAAAGGAAAAGGGTGTTGGTAAACGTATGAAAAAAGAAGCGATGATCCAAGCCATCATTTCCGTATTCCAATCCTCTCCCAAGGAACCTTTCAACTATAAACAAATCAGCAAGATCATCGGAGTCGAGAACCAAGTGCAGAAATTGCAGGTGGTAGACATCCTGTATGACTTGTCCGCCGAGGATATCATCACCGAGATCGACCGTGGCCGTTACCGTCTCAACGGATTGGGCACCCTAGCCATAGGAACTTTCGCACGCCGTAGCAATGGAAAGAATTCTTTCATCCCCGAAGACGGAGGTACGCCGGTATTTATCGCCGAACGTAATTCCGGGCATGCCATGGATGGCGACAAGGTGAAAGTACAGCTTTTCGCCAAACGTAAAGGTGCCGAGCCGGAAGGTGAGGTCGTGGAAATCCTTGAGAGCAAGGAGCGTACTTTCGTAGGTAAACTTCAAGTAGCTAAAGGCTTTGCCTTCTTGATTACGGAAAACAAGACGTTGGCTAACGATATTTTCATCCCTAAGGATAAACTGAAAGGGGGCAAGAACGGCGACAAAGCGATCGTACGTATCGTGGAATGGCCGGATGAAGCCAAGAATCCACTGGGTGAGGTCATCGATATATTAGGTATCGCCGGACAGAATACCGCCGAGATGCACGCGATCCTTGCCGAATTCGGATTGCCTTACAAATATCCTTCCTCGGTAGAGAAAGCGGCGGATAAGATCCCGGAAGCGATCTCTCCGGAGGAAATTGAGAACCGGGAGGATTTCCGGGGGATAACAACCTTCACGATCGACCCGAAGGACGCGAAAGACTTCGACGACGCCCTTTCCGCACGCCGTTTGGATAACGGGAACTGGGAGGTTGGCGTACATATCGCCGACGTAACACATTATGTGAAAACGGACGGTGTCATCGATAAAGAGGCACAAAGCCGTGCGACTTCCGTTTATCTGGTAGACCGTACGATACCGATGCTTCCCGAGCGACTTTGCAACCAAATATGCTCTTTACGTCCCGACGAGGAAAAATTATGCTTCTCCGCTGTCTTCGAACTAAATAGCGATGCCGTGGTACAAAACTCCCGGATCTGCCGCACGATCATCAAGAGCGACCGCCGCTTTACCTATGAGGAGGCACAAGAAGTGATCGAAACCGGCGAGGGAGATTATAAAGAGGAGATTCTAGCCTTGAACGACCTTGCCAAGAAATTGCGGGAACGTCGTTTCAAGAGTGGCGCTATCAACTTCGACCGCTATGAGGTTAAATTCGAGATCGACGAACAAGGGAAACCAGTCCGTGTTTATTTCAAGGTCTCAAAAGACGCTAATAAGTTAATCGAGGAGTTCATGCTATTGGCAAACCGTACCGTAGCAGAGTTCGTGGGCCGTCCTCCTAAAGGAAAGACTAAGAAGACATTTGTTTATCGTATCCATGAGCTTCCGGACCCAGATAAAATGGAGAATTTCGCCTCTTTTATCCGTCGCTTCGGCTATAAGTTGAAAACAGACGGCACGAAGACGGATGTCTCCAAAGGAATCAACTCCTTATTGGACAATGTACAAGGAAAGCCGGAAGAGAACTTGATCGAGACAGTGGCGATCCGTGCCATGCAAAAGGCCCGTTACTCCACGGAGAATATCGGCCACTATGGCTTGGCTTTCGAATACTATACACATTTCACCTCTCCTATCCGCCGTTATCCGGATATGATGGTACACCGATTGCTGGAACGTTATCTAGCTGGTGGCCGTAGCGTTATACAAAAGAAGTATGAGGATTTATGCGATCATTGTTCCAACATGGAGCAAGTCGCCGCCAACGCAGAGCGTGCATCCATCAAATATAAGCAAGTAGAATTCATGCAGGATAAGCTCGGCATGGTATTCGACGGCGTTATCTCCGGTGTCACCGAATGGGGACTTTACGTAGAACTGAACGAGAATAAATGCGAGGGGCTTGTACCAATCCGTGATCTGGATGACGATTACTATGAGTTTGATGAGAAGAATTATTGTTTATTGGGCCGTCGTAAGAAACGTCAATATCGTTTGGGAGACCCTATCACTATCAAAGTAGCGCAAGCGAATCTGGAACGTAAGCAACTTGATTTCCAATTAGCGGAATAGGGCCTTTCTCAAAGTAAGTATAACTTCATCAGACAACGAAGTTATACTTACTTAGGCATTTTGATGATACTTACTAGGACAAGTAAGTATAATTTACTTTTTATCACCAATACATAAGTCCCAGCGCCCCACAAGCGATCAGCCCGATTCCCAACAACGCATAGAAGATACGTGCGCCGCCACGACCGAACCAGTTCACGAAAGTCATCGCCCCGCTGGTTTTAAAGTACCAATCAAAATTACAAATCGCCGCTACGATTGAGAACAATCCCAAAGCGATAAACAAGGATAAGATAAAGTATTCGGAAGGATCCATAGACTTACTTAACCTCTACAGTACGTGAACCGTCCGGATTCTCCGAGATCGTGACATTTACCACATCTCCGGGTAACAACTCATCTATTTTCTCCGGCCATTCGATAAAACATAAAGCTCCGCTATAGAAATAGTCTTCCGTTCCGATATCCTCCGCCTCACTCAATTTATTGATCCGGTAAAAGTCAAAGTGATAGATCAATTCTCCCGTCGTATCGCTACGGTACTCATTGATAATAGCGAATGTGGGACTGTTGATCACATCCTCCACACCCAATTCCTCACAGATCGCCTTGATAAAGGTAGTCTTACCGGCCCCCATCGGACCATAGAAGGCAAAGACCGTACGATCATCCATCCCGGCGATAAACTCCTTAGCCGCCTCATGGATCTTATCCAAACTTTCTATTTTCAGTGTGCTCATCTTATCTAACTTAACAATTTTCCAATAATGTTTTCACTTCACTTTTTAAGGCCGGCAGATGATTAACGACTATCGCCCAAACCAATGTGTCATCCAAGCTGTCATAAGCATGTATAATCCGATTACGAAAACCAACTATTTTCCGTGTATTGTTTAGCGATATACGTTCCGGTTGTTTGTCATATTGATTTAGAGCCTCACCTATAATGGCCAATTGCCTTTCCACCGCACTCTGCGTCTTTAGATCCATTGTATATTCTGTATAAGATCTAGTATTTGCGGTAAACGACTCGATCAAGCTTATCGCCCTCATCATGTCAGACAAATACTTCTTTTCTTTTATTGTCATACAATAGAATTTTTGTTTTATCGATATTCTCCAAAAGAAATGGATTTTTTAAACTTTTCCGAGTAAGCAGATCTACTTTTCTTTGAAAAAAATCTTCTAACTTATCCCATAAAGAAAGTAATTTTTCTCCTTTTTCTAAAGGATCCATATCCTCCATCTCTACCAACAAGTCAATATCACTCCTCTGTGGATTGAATTGCTCTGTCACTGAAGATCCAAACGCATACAACGATTTTATCCCATGATTCTTACATATATCAGAGAACAAGGAAAGATTCTTACGTATTTCATTATGGATAAACATACTTCTTTTTTCGCAAAATTAAACAAAACCTACCATCCACGAACAAAAAAACGATATTTATTTCGGTTCCATCGTAATAAACGGCACCAACATCTCCTCCATCGAGATTCCTCCGTGCTGGAATGTATTTTTATAATAGGATACGTAGTAGTTATAATTATTCGGATAAGCGAAGAAATTCTCTCCGTAGGCGAAAATATACTTACTGCTTAGATTCGGGGAGGGAAGCCCTACTTTTTCCGGGTCCCGGATCTCAAATACCTCTTTTGGATTGTAGTTCAAGTTCTTGCCTACCTTATAGCGTAGATTGGTATTCGTATTCTTATCACCTATCACCTTGATCGGATTCGTTACCCGAATCGTTCCATGATCGGTCGTAACGATTACTTTTCCTCCCCGCTCGGCGATTCGTTTGAACAACTCAAGCGTAGAAGAGTGCTGGAACCATGATTTAGTCAAGCTGCGATAGGCCGCCTCGCTTTGCGCCAACTCACGGATCATCTTACTCTCCGTACGAGCATGCGAAAGCATATCCACGAAGTTCAGCACAATCACATTCAGTTGATTACGAGTAAGAGAAGGGATCGTACCCAACAATTTCTCTCCATATTGGGAATCGTGTACTTTATTATATGAGAAGGTATATTTTTTACGGAATCGATCGATCTGGGTTTGAATCAATGGAGCCTCATTCAAATTCTTGCCTTCCTCGCTCTCCTCATCCACCCACAAATCCGGAAACATCCGCTCTATTTGCGAAGGCATCAAGCCCGAGAATATGGAGTTGCGGGCATATTGCGTGGCGGTTGGCAGTATGCTATAATACAAGCTCTCGTCAAACGTAAAATACTCAGTAAGCAATTCTTTTACCACCCGCCATTGATCCAGCCGGAAATTATCGATCAATATAAAGAAAACCTTCTCGTCATTATCCAACATTGGGAAGACTTTCTTCTTAAACAGGTCGGGGCTCATCAACGGGCGATCGACCGGATTCTTTATCCAGTCTACATAATTCTTCTTCACGAATTTGGCAAAAGCGTTATTGGCCTCTTCCTTCTGCATACGGAGCATATCTGTCATTGCCACTTGGCTGCTTTCCAGTTCCAGTTCCCAGTACACCAGTTTCTTATAGACCTCCATCCAGTCGTCTGTGGTCAAGGAATCATTGATTTGCATACCGATACGACCGAATTCCTGCTGATAACCCACCGTGGTCGTCTCGGAGATAATCACGTTCTTATGGACATTCTTCTTGATAGAGAGAAGCAATTGGTTGGGATTTACCGGTTTGATCAAATAATCCGCGATCTTATTTCCGATCGCCTGATTCATGATACTTTCCTCCTCACTTTTAGTCACCATCACGACCGGCACATTCGGAGCGATCTCCTTGATATGCGACAGCGTCTCCAATCCTGTCAAGCCGGGCATATTCTCATCGAGAAAAATAATATCAAACGATTGTTCCTTACAGCAGTCAATAGCGTCTTGCCCGCTCACCACCGGAACGACCTCATACCCTTTGTCCTGCAAGAACAAGATATGCGGTTTCAACAAATCAATCTCGTCATCCGCCCAAAGTACTCTGTCTTTCTTCGCTGCCATAAGCTTACCTAGTTTATTTACAAATATATGGATAATCCTCCATATAACAACGAAAGAAACGGGATGTTTCGTATTTGATCTCGTAATTTTCCCAAATCCAGATGAGCGAATAGTCAATGAAGAGATCTCCTTCATCAACTCACGAACAGTACTCTCTCTTACTGACTAAGGTTCAAAAATATCCAATTTATCTACAACATCTACAACTATCCTTGTAATCATCTATCTTTAGACGGTTTAGCCTATGGTGGTAGATAAAAAACATCTACAATTATCAGGCTCTATCTACCATCATTTACAGCTTTTCCATCTCTAAACAGAACGATCTCCCCACATTCGCCGTATATCATTATACGGCCTCTTCTTGATATAGATAAAATATTAACATATAAGCTTATACAGTTTTTATCCATGAAAAACTAAAGTTTTATACCGCTAAAACCTTTGTTTTCCGCTTAGGAAACTTTTGTTTCTATATAGGGAAACTAAGGTTTCTTCAGCACGAAACTTTTGTCTTCTGTAGGAGTGAAGAAAATAGTTCCCTAGGAACTATGTTCATGACTATTTAGTGCCAAATGCCTTTTATGTTAAAACTCCAAAAGATGAGGCAAATATATTGATTTCTTTTAGCAAAACACAATCTTTTCTATTCTAAATCAATATTGTCTTATATTTTATTGACATAACTATATGATTTCAGGGCATAAAAGTCTCACCGGTTAGTCTATTTACGCTCTGTAGATACAATATGTGAATTAGAAAGAAGCGTAGTTTGTAAATACCGAATATAGTTCCTAGGGAACTTTGCAGAACTTAGTTTTACTCCAGAAGTCATGTAATCTTATTTTTATTACTCAGCTTATAATGGCAAAAGACAATTTTAACATTATTTACGAACGAAACTATCAACGATCGTTCATGTTCGCTAAATCATACGTACATGATGATATGATAGCAGAAGATATCGTATCCGATTCTCTTGTGAAGTATTGGAGACTGATCTCCACCCAAAAAGGAGAAGCGACAGAAGCTCTTTTACTTTCAATCTTGAGAAATAAAGCTCTCGACTACTTACGCCATAAAGCTGTACATAATGCTGCGATCGAAAATCTAGAAGAAATAAAAAAGCGAGAACTAAGTATCCGCATATCCACTTTAGAGGCTTGTGATCCAGAAGAAATTTTCCGGGAAGAGATACGCACAATCCTTCAGCGCACCCTACAATCATTGCCCGAACAAACTCGCAGGATATTCGAGATGAGTCGTTTCGAAAACAAAACAGTGAAAGAAATCGCTATAGAAACCAACCTCTCCGTAAAAGGAGTAGAATACCACATTACCAAGACTTTAAAAATATTACGTATCAATCTAAAAGATTATCTTCCCTTATTCTATTTTCTTTTTTCTTGACTTTTCTCGTTTTTCCACTAGGGATCTATCTTGCAGCATCGTTTATTATTTATAAAGCGAAATTAATAGATACCATGAAGGAATTACTACAACGATACATAAAAGGAGAGGTTTCAGAGAAAGAAAGACTGAAAATAGCATCATGGTTAGACGAAAGCCCTGAAAACATGCGTGAATTTCTGGTTTTACGCAAATTATATGACATTTCACTTTGGCAAGCCAATACAGATAAGACAAATTCCGTAAAGAAAGTACATTATTCCATACGGAAGATAATGGCCGAGATCTTAAAAATCGCAGCCATCTTTCTAATCGGCTTTTGGGGAAGCAAACAACTGCAGATACAACAATCGAACAAGAAACAAATGCAAACCATTCATGTCCCTGCCGGACAACGGGCAGAGGTCACCTTAGCCGATGGTACGCATGTATGGCTAAACTCTCGCTCAACCCTAAAATTTCCTGAACAATTCAGCGCAAACACCCGAAACGTGGAATTAGACGGCGAAGGTTACTTCTCTGTCCAGCACAATGAAAATAGTCCATTTACCGTACATACCCAAAATCATGATGTTCAAGTATTAGGTACAGAGTTCAATGTAAAAGCTTACCATAACACATCCTTGTTCGAAACCGCCCTTTTAAAGGGTAGTGTAAAAATCAGTTCCCCTAATTTAAGAAATGGATTACAACTCAAGCCTAATGAAATCGTTAGTATAGAGAATAGGATGCTCAAGAAATCTACAATTAATAATAGCGACTATTTTAAATGGAAAGAAGGCCTGTTCTGTTTTGAGAATGAATCAATCCAAGATCTAATAAAGAAACTAGAACTTTATTATGATACTACGATTGAGATCCAACGTCCCTCATTGTTGAAACATCACTATTCCGGCAAATTTCGTATTCAAGATGGAATAGAGCATGTATTAAAAGTACTTCAGTTAAAACATAAATTCACATACATCAAAGATGACGATAAGAATCTAATAATCATAAAGTAAGAACAGAATGTTAACCTTATAAATCATGTATGCCTATGAGATAAAAAATATCAAAAAAGAAACGGTATATAAAAACCGGGAAATGCGGCAACACTCCCCGGAAAGAATCAATACCACATGCACTTAAATCATCAGTATCAAATTCAAGAGTTACAAATGTATGAAAAATCAAACAAAAAGAGTTATGAAGTTAACTTTTATAACACTATTTCTATCAACCACAGGAATGTTTGCATCTGTTAATTCGCAAAATACACGGGTCAATATCCATGTGAACAATGCAAACACTCAAATTGTCTTAAACGAAATCGAAAAACAAACAGACTATCTCTTTGTGTACGACACAAAAGAAATAGATCTAAATCGTAAGGTTTCCGTAGAGGCGCAAAATAAAACCGTAGCAGATGTGTTATCATCTGTCTTTACCCAAACAGACATCTCATATGCGATGGAGGGTAATAACATCATGTTAATGCGAAAAAACACTTCTGTTACACAACAGAGTAACCGGAGAATTACCGGTGTTGTGAAAGACGCAATTGGTGAACCTATCATTGGAGCAAATATCGTGGAGAAGGGAACCACAAACGGTATAATCACCGACATTAACGGAAATTTCAGCCTTATGGTCTCCGAGAACGCCATCTTGCAAATTTCCTATATCGGATATCAGACACAAGAAATCCCGACCAAAGGGCAGACGAACATCCAAATTACCATGAAGGATGACGCACAAGCATTGGATGATGTCGTTGTTATCGGTTATGGTACGCAACGCAAGAAAGACGTAGCCGGATCTATCTCTTCCATATCTACGAAGGATTTATCTATTCAATCATCCGGGAATATACAGAACCTTCTTCAAGGTAGGTTATCCGGTGTGTCCGTAACAACTTCCGGCGTAGCTGGCGATGCTCCTGCTATCCGTATTCGAGGTGTCGGAACACTGAATAATAACAGCCCGTTGTATGTCATTGATGGTTTTCCTACAAAAAGCGAGATCGCATCCCAAATAAATCCCTCAAGTATAGAGTCTGTACAAGTATTGAAGGATGCTTCCTCCGCCTCTATCTATGGTTCCCAAGCGGCTAACGGGGTTATCTTAATCACGACAAAGCAAGGTAAAGAAGGAAAACCTACCGTTGACGTAAAAGTAAACGTAGGTGTACAACTTCCTACCAACTTGCCGGAAATGCTAAACTCCCAACAATATGGAGAAGTTTTGTGGAACGCAATGAGAAACGCCGGGTTAACACCACAGCATGACCAATATGGCAACGGAGCTACACCCGTCATTCCTGATTATATCCTACCGGCAGGAGCCATGGAAGGCCAGGTAGATCTCAGCACTTATAATACCGCAGAAAATCAATTTATGCGCGCTAATAAGATCGGAACTAATTGGGCTGATGAAGTTTATCGCCCCGCACCGACTACAAACATTGATATCAGCGCACAAGGAGGTGGCAATGGGTCTAAATATTTCTTGAGCGCAAACTATTATAAACAAGAAGCTCTTGTAAAATGGGCGGGCTATGATCGCTTCTCTTTACGAGCCAATTCTCAATTTAAGATTTTGAGCTTCGCCACATTAGGATCAAACCTAAGCGCAACTTACTCTAAATACAAAGGAAGCAAATCAGACCATGAGGCCGTACGTATGGCTCCGCTTATTCCGGTTTACGACGTAGAAGGTAATTGGGCCGGAACAAAAGCTAATGGTTTAGGTGATTCCAAGAATCCGGTAGCCCAACTTTATAATCAAAGAGAGAATTACAATGACAACCTCAACTTGTTAGGTAATTTGTATTTGGATATCAATTTCTTGAAATACTTCCAATTCAAGACAAATGTCGGCGTAAACGTTGAGGATAGCGGCTCCAAAGAGTTCAATCCAAAAACTTATTGGAACAAAGGAGACGCAAATACGCTAGTGAATTCTTTAAAGGAAGCAAGAGGCCGTAAATCAGAATTGGTTTGGAACAATACTTTGACCTTCACGAAAAAATTTCGTGAAACACATAATCTGAATGTTTTGCTAGGTACAGAAGCCATTAGTTCTAAAATAGAGAATCTCTCTGCTTATAGAAGTAATTTTATTATCGAGGATCCCGATTACAGATACCTTGACGCTGGCGAATCCAACAAGGACAATACAGGCAACGCAAATGAATACGCTTTGTTCTCTCTGTTCGCACGTGTCAATTATCAATATAAAGACAAATATTATTTAGGGGCTATTATTCGTCGAGATGGGTCCTCACGTTTTGGCGCGAATCATAGATATGGCTACTTCCCAGGGGTAAACGCCGCATGGAGACTTACGGAAGAAAACTTCATGAAAGGGCAAGATATTCTTAGTGATTTGAAAATCAGAGCCAGTTACGGTTTGACAGGAAATCAGGATATCGATAACTACGCATTTGCGTCCATGTATTATACGAATATCTCAACTAGCAGCTATCCTATAGCGGGAGATCCAAACTCTGTCACTCAAGGTATCAGCAAGGAGAGCATTGGTAATCCGGATCTTAAATGGGAGACGACTACACAAACAAACATTGGTATCGACGCAGGTCTTTTTAATAATAAACTGAATTTGTCATTCGATTTCTACCATAAATATACTACCGACATCTTGCAAAGAATTACTTATCCTTCTACCGGAGGAGTGGCAAGTGCCCCATTTATGAATATCGGTGAAATGCAAAATAACGGATATGAATTGAATATCAATTTCCAGAATACGACAGACTATGGTTTCCGGTACGAATTAGGGCTCATTTTGTCCGGATATCGTAATGAGGTAAAGAAATTAGCTTCAAATCAATTCATATCGAACACATATACAAGAACAGAAGTAGGTCATCCGATTTCCTCTTTCTATGGCTATGTGATCGATGGTATTTTCCAAACACAAGGCGAGGTCGACTCGCATGTAGAACAGTCAGACAAAGCAATCGGCCGTTGGAAATATAGAGATGTGAATAATGACGGAAAAATAGACAGCCAAGATAGGGCCTATATCGGTAATCCTCACCCTGATTTCGAGTACTCTTTGAGTTCACGCTTCTATTACAAGAACTTCGATTTGTCTCTTTATATCCAAGGCAGTCAAGGAAATGATATTTGTTTCGCATCGAAAGGCGGTAGGGATGGCCTTGATTTCTGGGGAGATTATTTCAATAAAAGTACCCGTATATTGAATACTTGGACTCCTGAAAACAGAAATGCGGAACTGCCGGAGATCAATATCTTGAATCCAAATGATGAGGCAGGTAAGGTTTCTTCATACTTAATTGAAGATGGTTCTTATATTCGTTTGAAACAATTAGAATTAGGATATACCCTTCCAAAACAAACGCTTTCGAAAATTGGACTCCAGCAATGTCGTGTTTATTTGAATGCGGAAAACTTATTGACATTGACAAAGTATAACAACATTGATCCCGAGGTTAAGAACGGCGATGACAAGAATATGGGTGTCGATTATATGAATAATATGCCACTAGCACGCGTATTCTCCATTGGTTTCAATTTATCATTCTAATACTTAAAATTAAACAAACATGAAAAATCTATTTCATATAGCGAAAAAAACGTTCACATGGGTAACCGTCACGATGGCTGTTAGCCTGTTTAATGGTTGTTCTGATTTTTTGGATAAACAACCATTAGGCAAATTGAATGAGTCTGTATTAACAGATGAAAGTACCGTGAATAAACTCCTTATTGCCTGCTATAGTCCATTAAACGGATTTATCAACGGAGTTTGGGGAATAACAAGTGGGCCGGATAATGTCTTCTATGGAGATATGTGCGCTGGAAATATCCATAAAGGAAGTACTACCGGCGATCAAGGCGAACTGCTACAGATGGAGCGTTATGTCGCTACTGCTGAAAATAGTCGTATCCGGGATAAATGGATACTGGTATATGGAGCTATTGAGCGTTGCAACGACGTACTTCGTATGCTGAATGATAATAAAATTGATGGCTTATCAGAAGAAAGTGAAATGGAAATTAGAGCAGAAGCCCGTTTCCTAAGAGGATATTATCATTTTGAAGCGAAAAAAATCTGGAACATGGTCCCTTATATTGATGAATACGTGGAAGATCCGCAAAGAAGAGTTCCCAATGACAAAGATATTTGGCCTAATATTGAGGAAGACTTCTCTTTTGCTACCGGAATTTTACCGGATAATCAGAGTGAGCCTGGAAGACCTACGAAAAACGCCGCTAAAGCGTTCTTGGCCAAGGCTTATTTATTCCAGCAAAAATATAGCGAAGCAAAAGTTTTATTAGACGAAGTCATCACTAGCGGAAAATATAAGTTACTTGACAATTATTTTGATAACTTCAATGCGGAGCAAAACAATAACGCAGAAGTGGTATGGTCTAACCAGGTAGCGGTAAATGTAGCGGGAGCTGGTTACGATCGTAGCCAACGTGGTTTCGACTTATCTTATCCCAATGCTCCAGATCAACCAAACTTAAGTGGAGCCGGATTCCAACAACCTACTTTCGACTTAGTGAATGCCTATCAAGTAGACGAAAATGGCCTACCCATGATTGACACTTACGCTAACCATGAATTCAAAAACGACCAAGATATCGAATCAAGCGAGGCATGGGAACCAGATATGGAAACCCCTGTAGATCCGAGATTAGACTGGGTCGTTGGTCGTAGAGGCATTCCATATCATGATTGGGGATTGCACCCGGGAAAAGCTTGGATCAGGGATCAAGTCAGCGCAGGTCCTTATAACCAAAAAAAATGGATTATATTAGAAAACCAACTTGCTACATACGCTTATGACAATACAGCAAAATTTAACGCAATGAATTTCAATATTATTCGATACGCCCAAGTATTATTGTGGGCTGCGGAATGTGAGGTAGAGGTTGGTAACCCTGAGAAAGCAAAAGAATATGTCAATATGATTCGTCAAAGGGCAAAAGACGGATCTTACGTGAGATTAGGAGATGAAGCACCTTTTGGCAATGGTCCAGCTGCCGCCAATTATAAAGTGGATATCTATAAGGATTCATGGGCAGGACTAAGTAAAGATGTATTACGAAAACGTGTACGATTTGAAGAACGCTTGGAACTTGCGTTAGAAGGTCATTTCTTCTTCGATTTGGTACGTTGGGATATCGCTGAGGATTTTTTAAATAAATATGTCGAAAGAGAAAAAAGACATATCCAATATTTAAATGGAGCCGTTTTTGATAAGAACCATCGCTATTACGCTATTCCTCTAACTGAAATAGATAGAAGCTATGTCGATGGTAAACCAACATTGACACAGAATCCGGGATATTAATTATAGTAAGTGTGAGGGGGTATCATAATATCCCCTCCACTTTTATCTACAAAAGATTTGAATATGACACAATATCTAAAGTCACTTTATCTATGCATTTGTTTACTGGGGGGATTTATATCTTGTCAAACAAATGAAAGTATCACTCAAGATGAGGAGATACAAACAATCATGGAAGGAATCTCGAATCAAGCGGGTCAAGAAAAAAATCCTTATCTGACAGCAGGAGATAAAACCTACATAATAGGTACGCAAGATGGAAACTTCCCTGATCTTGGTGGACATACTCCCGGAGAGATGGGAGGAGTTTGGAATCATTTGATCAAGCTATTAGATGGCTTTTGGGTAAAAATGACAGATAATAAAGGTAATTCTTGTTGGTTGGAAAACGCAATACAATATACGAATTATCCTTTTGGAAGTAAATTTGAGTACGCTCCTTTATTTAATAATAGTATCCGTGTCAATCGTTTCCAATTTTGTCCACAAGGAAAAAATGGTGTTGTTATTACCTATACCATCGAAAATGTATCGGATTCAGAGCAAACAGTCCTTTTTGATTTTGTCGCAAAAACAGATTTGTTGCCTGTATGGTCATCCGGGACAATCGGGTTAAAAGACGCAAATGATGTCGTGAACTGGGATGCCCAAGATGCCATTTTTAAAGCGAAAGATTTAGGTAATAACTGGAACGTAATTTGGGGAGCGGATCAACATACGAGTATTTATCAACTAGATGCTCCTACTTATATAAATACGCAAGGAACGGGTAAAAGTGCCTCTTCTACTTATACGATTACACTTCCTAAGAATCAGGAGAAAAAACTTTCTTTTGTCATCGCAGGATCAAAAGACAGTGAGGAGGATGCCCTAAAAAGTTACAAAGACATCTTAGCGAACCATTCCGAAATGTTGGAAGATAAAAAAATGTATTACACCCAACTATTAGAGAGAGGACGGATTAACATTCCAGATAAAAAGTTACAAGAGGTTTATAACTGGTGCAAAATCAATACGGAATGGCTTGCGGCAGATATGGAAGGTGTAGGACGCTTTCTGGGAGCGGGCGCAATTGAATATCCATGGTTATTCGGTTGTGATAATTCTTATTCATTACAAGGCCTTGTCGCTACAGGTGACCAAAAATTAGCAAAAGAGACATTGAGAGTTATCAAAGAGATGTCAGAGAAAGCCAATGGGAATGGCCGTATTTTGCATGAAATGGCATTCAACGCATTCGTCAGCCACAAAGGAAATACTCAAGAGACTGCTCATTTTGTCATCGCTGTATGGAATGTTTATAAATGGACTGGTGATAACAAATTCCTTGCAGATATGTATCCTTATATGCAAAAAGGTCTGAACTTCCTTTTGAAAGATATGGATACAAACAAGAATATGTTCCCCGAAGGGTATGGAATCATGGAAGTTAGAGGATTAAATGCGGAATTGATTGATGTCTCTGTTTATACCCAGCAAGCACTGGAAGTTATGTCGCAGATTGCCTTAATAATGGGAGAAGATGCATTTGCCAGTGAGTGCGCCTCGCAAGCAATCGATTTGAAAGAAAGGATAAACGACCTATTTTGGGATAAGGATTTAGAAATTTATTGTGATTTTTATGGAACGAGAGAGCAAGCCTTAGAAACGACTAAAGGTGCTATCGAACAGGTTCGTAATACAGAATACAGGTGGGATGTTGCCGAGGTTTCCTTACAGGAATATGAGGATAGCAAGAAAAAGCATATCGCAATGTATGAGGATATGTATAAACAATTTGAAGCGTATCCAACTGGTATTATGAAAGGATGGTTAACTAACAAGAATTGGGTAATAAGCACTCCAATAGAAACTCATATTGCCTCAGAAGACAGAGCTATTCAACAATTGGATAAAGTACGAAAAGAGCATTGCGGCGAATATGGTCCTTATTTATCCGCAGTCGAAAGAGATCGCATGATGACTATCGCAACAGGCGTACAAGCGATGGCCGAATGCGCTTACGGACGTGTAGATGAGGCTTTATGGTATATCAATCGCATCGTCGATACATTTGGCCGTACACTTCCGGGATCAATTAATGAGATGATGCCTGATTATGGCTGCCCTGTTCAAGCATGGACCATCTATGGTATAGCAACACCTTTGATTCGTTATATATATGGCATACAACCAGAAGCCTATAAAAAGACCTTGACCCTAAGTCCTAATTTACCATCAGATTGGGACTTTATTGAAATGAAAGATCTTCCTGTTGGAAATAATAAGATTAATTATAAAGTAAAACAACTGGAAGATGGATTGGAAATCACGTTAGATACAACTGAAAAGGATTGGAGTTACCTATTAAGACCGGTAAAACAACCTATCAAGCGATTTATCGTGAATGGTAAGGAACAACGGATTTAGAGAGAGACGGGGCATGCCCCGTCTCCACATATAGACACCGCCTCATAATGATCTAAAATTAAAACAGATAACCCCAACTATTTTGAGTAAATAGAACTTAGTCTGAATTCCGTATTCAAGACCTCTTTCCACTCTAACCTTTTACTATCAATGCGATAAATGGACAACAATCAATTTCTTTCATCCCATATTATACTTGAGATAACCGGAAAGCGGGGAAAATGAAAGTATGATTACTTTAACTATTTTTCTATCAAAAATTCCTACTTTTACCGCTAAATCTGTATTGAAGATGAAAGGAGACGATTTTAATATCATTTATGAACGGAATTACCGACGGTCATTCCTGTTCACCAAATCATATGTACATGATGACATGGTGGCTGAGGATATCGTAGCTGAATCGCTTGTAAAATATTGGCGACTGGTCTCTGCTGGAGAAAACGAGATAACAGAAGCCTTATTGCTCACGATTTTGAAAAATAAAGCCCTTAACTATTTACGCCATAAAGCCATACATGATGCCGCTATTGAAAATTTAGAGGAAATAAAAAATAGAGAACTAAGCATTAGAATTTCCACACTCGAGGCTTGCGATCCGAAAGAGATCTTCTCTGATGAGGTCAATAGGATCATCCACAAAACTTTAAAAAACTTACCAGAACAAACTCATCGAATATTCGAGATGAGCCGCTTCGAGAATAAAACCGTAAAAGAAATAGCGGATGAGACAAACCTCACCATAAAAGGTGTAGAATACCACATAACCAAGGCTTTAAAAGCTTTGCGTATCAACTTGAAAGACTATCTACCCTTATTTTATTTTCTTTTTTCTTAATTTTTTTCATTTTTCCACTAGGGATTTAGCGCACAGCGTTGTTTTTATAATAGAAAATAAATTAACAGACATTCATGGAGCAATTACTACAACGGTACATAAGAGGTAAGGTTTCCGAAGAAGAGAGACTGAAAGTAGTGTCATGGCTGGACGAAAGTCCTGATAACATGCGTGAATTTCTGGCTTTACGTAAATTATATGATATTTCACTTTGGCATACGGATACAGAGCAAAAAACACTTCATAAAAAATTCATTCCAACAATTCGACGTATCGCAATCGAAACACTAAAAATAGCAGCGATCTTTTTAATTGGAATCTTTGTTACTAAACAATTCGTAGAACAAAAGGTAGAGGATATACAAATACAAACCATCCATGTACCCACAGGTCAGCGAGCTGAGTTAACTTTAGCGGACGGGACACATGTTTGGCTCAACTCTCGCTCGACATTGAAATTTCCTAATAAATTCGGCACAAATAAACGGAACGTAGAACTTAACGGAGAAGGGTATTTTTCTGTACATCATGACAAAAAACGTCCTTTTACCGTACAAACCGAAAAATACGCAATTCATGTATTGGGTACCGAATTTAATGTTAAGGCATATCACAACAGTCCTTTATTTGAGACAGCATTATTAAATGGCAGCGTAGAAATATCTTCCTTAACTATGCCGAAAAGATTACGCCTAAAGCCGAACGAGATGGCGATCGCAAGTCAGGAAGGATTAAATACATCCCATATTCCTGACTACAACTACTTTAAATGGAAAGAGGGATTATTCTGTTTCGAAGACGAGTCGATCCAAAGTTTAATAGAAAAGTTACAGCTTTATTATGATATTAAAATTGATGTTCAACGACCATCCTTACTTCAATACCGTTATTCCGGCAAATTCCGTATCAAAGACGGAATTGACCATGTATTGAAAGTATTACAATTAAAACATAAATTCACTTATACAAAAAATGAAGAGACGAATCTAATCGTGATAAAATAAATATTTAGTCGTTAACCTTTTAAATACAGAATATAGAGAATGAAAACATAACAAACAATTAACAGCACAAATTACACAAAAAGGGAGATGCTGCAACATCCCCCTTCCGTAAGTCAGTACCAGACTTGCGAAAATAAATTCATTTAGTACTAACAAATAAGACATTACAAATGTATGAAAAAAATTTGTAACGGGCATTTTATGTCCCCTTTTAACACAGAAGACAAAACATTTCGAATAATGAGATTAACATTCATTGCATTATTTGTATTCAGTTTCAGCTTACTCGCATCCGTACATTCACAAACGATGCGCATCAATATCAATGCTAATAATGAATCTACGCATTCAATTTTAGAACAGATAGAACAGCAAACTGATTATTTATTCATTTATAATACAAATGAAATCGACTTAAACCGTAAAGCATCCGTACACGCTCAAGACCAAACGGTAATGGATGTTTTGTCACAAATTTTCAGAAACACGAATATTGGATATGCGATTGAAGGCAGTAATATCATGTTGATGAAGAAAGATGAAAAAGCAGAACAACAACAGGATAACAATAAGGTCTCAGGAACAATTACAGATAAATCCGGAGAACCTATTATCGGTGCTAACGTCGTTATAAAAGGAACAACTAACGGAACTATTACAGATATAGATGGTAATTATACGTTAGATGTTCCTGTTTCTGCCATCTTGCAGATTTCCTATATCGGATATTTGACACAAGATGTTCCTGTAAATGGGAAACAACAAATCAATATCCGTTTAGTAGAAGATACGCAACAATTAGACGAGGTGGTAGTGGTTGGCTACGGTACACAGAAAAAAGGGGAATTAACTTCATCTATTTCCAGCATAAAAAGTGAAACATTCATTCAAGGTTCAGTGCAAGACGCAGCCCAGTTGCTTCAAGGAAAGGTTGCGGGACTTGGCATTGTCATGCCAAATGGTGATCCGACGTCTTCATCCCAAATTGTATTGCGTGGTATCGGCTCACTAAAAGGAGACCGGGTGCCATTAGTTATTGTCGATGGAGTTCCGGGTGATATGAGCACTGTTGCACCAGAAGATATCGAAAGCATAGATGTTATAAAAGACGGCTCAGCCGCCGCCATTTATGGAACCAGAGGAAATAATGGTGTTATTTTCATCACCACAAAAAAAGTGAAAGGAGAGATACCTGTAACTATTGATATTCAAGCTTATGTCACTACCCAGCAAATCAAAAAAAGATTAGATATGATGGATGCCAATCAATACCGTCAATTAGTAAAACAAGGGAAACCCGGCGCTATTGATTATGGTTACGACACAGATTGGCTAGACCAGATATTAAGGACTCCTATTTCTTACGTAACTAATGCCAGTCTACGCGGAGGTAATCGCAACTCTAATTATATCGCAAACATAAACTATAAGTCTGGCCAAGGCATTATCAAACGCTCAGACAATAGAGTATTAACCACACGATTGGAAATCAACCACTCTATGTGGGATAACTTATTAAAGTTTAATTTAAACATCATGGGTAAAGAACAAAGATATACAGCCTTAGGAGATGGCAAAAGCTTCAATGGGGAAATTTACCGAAATGCGTTAATCAATATTCCAACTGAACGTCCGAAAGACGATAACGGAAACTGGATTGAACATCCGACAATGAACGGATATATGAATCCGGTAGCTGCGCTATATGAAAGTAATGGCGAGAATAAAAGTACCCAATTACGTACATTCGGAACCGTTACATTGACTCCCATGGATGAATTTTTCGTAAAAGCATTAGTGTCGAGAACCTCTTATAATCAAACCCGCGGATATGCTGAAACTAAAAAACACATATCAACTGTCCGCAATGGCAAAAACGGGTTTGCTTCTCGTGGAACAACAGCTTCTATCGATAATCTGTTAGAGATCACAGCCCAATACAAAAATAATTTTGGTGCTCATAATCTTACTGGTTTAGCGGGTTATTCTTATCAAGACAATACCTATGAAAATTATTGGATGCAAAACTGGGATTTTCCATCCGATCAATATAGCTATAATAATATGGGCGCTGGAGCTGCCTTAAAAAGAGGAGAAGTTGAGGAAAAGTCTGAAAAAAACAAGTCTAAGTTAATCGGTGTATTTGCTCGTATCAACTATAGTTTCAATGATCGTTATTTAGCATCTGTCAGTATCCGTCATGAAGGAGCTACACAATTCGGAGCTAATTATAAATGGGGAAATTTTCCGGCTGTATCCGTAGGTTGGAATATACATAATGAGGAATTCATGAGCTCCTTACGTTTTATCAGTAGCTTGAAAGCTCGTTTAGGTTTTGGTGTAACGGGTTCAATTCCTGAAGATCCATATATGTCATTAAGCCGCTTGACCAGCGATAAGAATCTCTATACTGGTTCTGGCTGGCTTCCTTCATTAAAACCTTCAAGTAACGCAAATCCAAACCTGCGTTGGGAAAAAAAAGAAGAGTGGAACTTAGGAGTAGACTTCGGCGTTCTTGATAACCGTATCAGTGGATCTATAGACCTTTATAAACGCACGACAAAAGATATGCTATGGAACTATCAAGTAGCCACTCCTCCTTATTTATATCAGGAAATCCTCGCAAACGCAGGAACTATGCAAAATAAAGGACTAGAGATACACCTCAGTGCAATCCCAGTACAAACAAAAGAATTCTCATGGACAACTAGCTTTAATTATTCGACTAACAAAAATAAGTTGGTTGCCTTATCCAACGAGGAATTCCAATTAAAATCCGGTTATATAGAAGATGGCTGGACTGGCGAACCTATCCAACAATATACCCATCGAATATTTGAAGGGGGTGAGGTTGGTAATTTCTACGGTTTTAAAACTATTGATATAGATAGCGAAGGACGTTGGATTATTGAAGATAAAAACGGTAATCCAAAACCGATCTCAGAGCAACAAGCAGAAGATAAAAAAATTATTGGAAATGGCCTGCCCAAACACCTATTAAGCTGGGATAACAGTTTTACCTTCAAAAATTTCGACTTAGGTATAACTATGCGAGGTGCATTCGACTATGACATCCTCAACTACCCCCGCATGTTTTATGAATGTCCTGTAAACTTGACCCGGGGAAATTTGCTTGCCACAGCTTATGAACCGAAGTACGGAAAGACTGTACTAAACGACCAACAGGAACTTCAATATGTTAGCTATTTCATCGAAAGAGGAAACTTTTGGAAAATTGATAATATCACCATTGGTTATACCTTAAAACTTAAGAATGATTATTTAAAAAGGATACGTATATACGCAACCGGTAATAACCTATTCACATTTACAGGATACAGTGGATTAGACCCTGAGGTTAATACGCAAGGACTTAATCCCGGATGTGATGAACTAGGCCGTTACCCTTCTACACGTTCCTTTACTTTAGGCGCAATGTTTACTTTTTAAAATAAATAAACTCATGAATACAATTAAAAAACATATAAATATCTTATTATTAGGTTGCTGTTCATTGAATTTTATTTCCTGCACAGACCTAACCGAAGAAATCTTCTCTGACATTATTGAAGATAGTTATAAATATGAAGCTGGAGACGCAACTAAAGTGGTTGGTGCCGCTTATACCAATCTTCAAGATTGGGGATATTGCGGTTCCGGACAAGCTCCAATGCTGAGTCAAGAAATATGTACCGATGCCGCAGTGTTCCCCGCTAATGGTTCTGGTTGGGATGATGGAGGTGTATTTCGTAGAATGCATCAACATTCATGGAACTCCGAACAATTACAAGTGAATCGTTTATGGGAAGTTTGCTATTCCGGAATTATCTTGGCAAACCGGGCTATCAGCATTATCAACCAAGATGATTTTCCTTTTGCCGCTAATGAAAACAAGGCTGCCATGATCGCTGAATCTCGAGCATTACGTGCTTTCTATTACTGGTACATCATGGATAATTTCGGAGATGCTCCTTTAGTAACGGAACCCACCTCAGAATTACCTGTAAAAACATCCCGGAAGGATCTTTATGATTTTATAGTCAAAGAACTAAAAGAGTCTTTCAGCAATCTCCCAACAGAGAAAAATGAATCTAATTATGGAAGATTCACATTATGGGGAGCTAAAGCCCTCCTCGCTAACGTATATTTGAACGCAGAAGTATATACAGGTGATCCCCAATGGAATGCTTGTATTCAAGAGTGTGATGATATTATTAATTCAGGAAAATACAGTTTAGACATTAATTATAGCGATCCATTTAAGGCACACAATGAAAACTCATTAGAAAATATATTAGTCATTCCTTATGATGAAATATTTGCCACTGGATTTAACTATCATTTAGCCGCCTTACACGGAGCAAACCAAAAAACGTATGATCTAGTTGGAAGCCCTTGGGGAGCTGGGGCCTATAAAGGAATACCTCAATTCATCGACACCTATGATCCAGATGACGAACGTTTAAATGCGACTTGGCTAGGAGGTCCCCAATACGCATCTGACCGGACACCTCTCTCAGGCTCTTATGACTTAATGGGACAACCGCTTATCTTCGTCAACAAAATGCCCAACGGAATTTTCACTGGTGAGGCAGAAGGATATCGCTGGTTAAAATATGAGGTTGAGATGGGAGCCAGAAGTGAACTAAATAATGATTTGGTCTTATTCAGACTTACGCAAGTCCATATGATGAAAGCAGAATGCCTTTTACGTACTGGGAAAGCAGATCAAGCAGCGTCTATTGTAAGTATGGTCAGAAAAAGAGCTTTTAAAGAACATCCTGAAAAAGCAATTGTCTCAGGAGCGCAATTACAAGAAAAATCCTGTTACAAATACGGTACGGTAGAAAACTATGTATTAACTTCGCAAAATCAAGTTTATCCGGAAAAATTCGGACGTTTCTATGATGAACTAGGTTGGGAATTCGCTGGAGAATCTTATCGCCGGAGAGATATGATACGTTTCGGTCATTTCACAAAAGCTAAATGGTTATCTCATGAGCCGAATGGAGATTATAAAACGGTATTTCCCTTACCTCAAAAAGTTGTAGATACCAATCCGAATCTGGAACAAAATCCGAATTATCAATAATAACATAGAGGGTATGTCTCTATATTGGCATACCCTCCTTTAATCTCAATTTCTAAAGCTATATGAAGCAATACCTTTTACTCGCTGCGTCTGCCTTTCTTTTGCAAGGGTGCCAGACCTCTAAAGAAGATATAAAGGAACAGCCTTTGAAGATGATCGAGCAGATCGATTTTTCTCATGTGAAAATCAATGACAACTTTTGGTCACCCAGACTCAGCAAACATGTCTCGGCGACCTTGCCTGTCTGTATCGATCAAATAGAGAATCAAACCGGACGTATCCGTAATTTCGAGAATGCAGCGAAAGGGGAAGGAGAGCATTCCGGCATTTTCTTTGATGATTCCGATGTATATAAAGCGTTAGAAGGTATGGCTTATAGCCTGATCAACAATCCGGATCCCGAGTTGGAAAAGAAAGCGGACGAATGGATTGACAAATTCGCTGCCGCCCAACAACCGGATGGCTACATCAATACCTTCTATACACTCACCGGATTGGATAAACGGTGGACCAATATGGACAAGCATGAGATGTACTGCGCCGGACATATGATTGAGGCAGGAGTAGCGTATTATCAAGCTACCGGAAAGCGCAAGTTATTAGACGTATGTATACGCATGACAGATCATATGATGAGCCAATTCGGTCCGGGAAAAAGACATTGGGTACCGGGACACGAGGAAATAGAACTGGCGCTTGTCAAGCTTTATCAAACCACCCAAGAGCAGAAATATCTGGATTTCGCTTATTGGCTGCTGGAGGAACGCGGACACGGTCACGGCACTATGGGTGATGAAGGTAAATGGGACCCGGTTTACTATCAAGATATCGTTCCCGTCCGGCAACTTACCGATATCTCCGGGCATGCGGTACGATGTATGTATTTGTATTGCGGTATGGCCGATGTGGCTGCCTTGAAGAATGATACGGGATATATAGCCGCCATGGATCGTCTATGGGATGATGTGGTACACCGCAATATGTATATCACCGGGGGTATCGGTTCATCCCGGGATAACGAAGGGTTTACGGAGGATTACGATTTACCGAACCTAGATGCTTATTGCGAGACTTGCGCTTCTGTCGGAATGGTGCTTTGGAACCAACGTATGAACCAACTTACCGGAGACTCTAAATACATCGACGTACTGGAACGTTCTTTATATAACGGTGCGCTTGCCGGTATCTCCTTGGGTGGAGACCGCTTCTTCTATGTCAACCCGCTGGAATCTAAGGGTGATCACCATAGACAAGAATGGTATGGTTGCGCTTGTTGCCCAAGTCAGCTTTCACGCTTCTTGCCTTCTATCGGAAATTATATCTACGCCTCCTCCGATGATGCGTTATGGGTAAATCTATATATCGGAAATACGGGGCAAATACGGATAGGAGAGACTGATATCCTATTAACACAAGAAACGGACTATCCGTGGGATGGATCGGTAAAACTAACAATTTCTACTTCTCAGCCTTTGGAGAAAGAGATACGCCTCCGCATTCCGAATTGGTGCAAAACCTATGATTTAAGTATCAATGGTAAGAGAATAAACGTGTCTGAGGAAAAAGGCTATGCGGTAATCAAGGATTGGAAATCGCAAGATGTAATCGCTCTAGATATGGATATGCCCGTGGAAATTGTTGCGGCAGATCCGCATGTCAAGGAAAATTTCGGCAAACGGGCGATTCAACGAGGGCCACTTGTATACTGCATGGAAGAAATAGACAACCCGGAATATTTCGATCAAATCCAGTTGAGCCCAAGTACAACATTCCAGACAGCCTTCGTTTCCGATATATTGAATGGGATAAAAACAATTAAAACAAACGGTAGGGCACAATCTGCTACCTTCATTCCCTATTATGCGTGGGATAACCGTAAAGCAGGAAAAATGAGGGTATGGATCCCCTATAACGAATAACTAAAAAAGCATCAAAATGAAGTATTTATTAACGATAACATTATCAAGCCTAATCTCAATTACCTCCTTTTCTGCCACTTTGCCGGGAAATGAAGGTTCTATCAACATTAATTACCCGAACAATCGTTATCCATTAGCCTCTAAGCCTTATATAGAGTTGCCTATTGGGGATGTTAAACCTGCGGGTTGGCTAAAAATCCAAATGGAACGAATGTGTACGGGAATGACCGGCCATCTGGATTCTATCTATACGAAAGTAATGGGACCGCGTAATGGTTGGTTAGGCGGAGATGGAGACGTATGGGAACGAGGCCCATACTGGATAGATGGCTTACTACCTTTGGCTTACATCATGAATGATGAGGCCTTGATCCAAAAAGTAAAGCCTTGGGTTGAATGGACATTGGCCTCTCAAAAGCCTAACGGATATTTCGGGCCAGATACAGACAGAGACTATGAACCCGGCTTACAACGGGATAACGCACAAGATTGGTGGCCCAAAATGGTTATGCTCAAAGTTCTGCAACAATATTATTCCGCTACCAACGATCAAAGAGTTATCTCGTTCCTCACTAATTATTTCAAATACCAGCTTTCTGAACTACCTAAAAGTCCTCTGGGAAAATGGACTTTCTGGGCTGAACAACGAGGAGGGGATAATCTGATGGTCGTATATTGGCTTTATAATATCACGGGCGATCCTTTCCTTCTGGAGTTAGGAGAGTTAATCCATAAGCAAACCTTCAATTGGACCGACGTGTTCTTGAACCAAGATCATTTAGCCCGGCAAAACAGCCTGCATTGTGTAAATCTCGCCCAAGGATTCAAGGAACCTGTCATTTATTACCAACAGAGCCATAATCCTCAAAATCTGGAAGCGGTTAAGGAAGCTGTACGGAAAATGCGCCATACGATTGGTTTTCCTACAGGATTATGGGCGGGAGATGAACTTTTACGTTTCGGTAACCCGACACAAGGATCAGAACTCTGTACCGCTGTCGAGATGATGTTCTCTCTCGAGAAAATGTTAGAGATAACCGGAGATGTCCAGTGGGCTGATCATTTAGAGAAAGTCGCATACAATGTACTGCCAACGCAGATCAAGGATGACTTTTCCGCACGACAATATTATCAGCAAGTCAATCAAATAGCGATCACTTGCGAAGGACGTAACTTTGTCTCACCACACGAAGACACAGACATTATTTTCGGAGAATTGAGCGGTTATCCTTGTTGTACCTCCAATCTACATCAAGGCTGGCCTAAATTCACACGACATCTATGGTTTGCCACCGCCGATAATGGCATCGCTTCACTTATCTACGCACCATCGGAAGTGACTGCCCAAGTGGGAAACGACATCACGGTTAAAATCGCAGAGAAGACCGATTATCCCTTTGAAGAAAAGATCGATTTCAATTTATCGTTCCCTAGCAAGAAAGACAAGAAAGCCTTTTTCCCTTTTCACTTGCGTATTCCTGCTTGGTGTAATAATCCCGTGATTACGATAAATGGCGAGGCTGTCTCTATCGCAGCTCACTCTGGCGAAATCGTACGAATCAACCGGGAATGGAAAGATGGCGATCATATCCAGCTAGAGCTACCCATGCGTATATCCACAAGCAATTGGTATGACGATGCGGTTGTCATCGAACGAGGCCCATTATTGTATTCCCTAAAGATGGATGAGAAATGGGAACGCAAGGTTGATCAACGCCCGGAGTCTTCACATAAAGGAGAATGGTATTATGAGGTCACCTCTACTTCAGCATGGAATTATTCCCTGATTCGCAAATATCTGAAAGAAGAAGAACTAGAGAAAAATTTCGTCGTTAGAAAGGCAGAGAACATAGCCCCTTACCCATGGAACCTAGAGAATGCCCCTATCACGATCAAAACAAAGGGACGGATCTTACCTTCATGGAAAATGTTCAAAGGTTCCGCCGGCCCCGTAAATTTCTTCATGCAAGCCAACGAACCGATGGGTGATGAAGAGACGATCGAGTTAATCCCTTATGGCTGTACCACTTTACGTATAACCGAATTTCCGGTACGGTAAGAATAATGTGCCAATATGCCAATGCTTATTCTACACAAATAGTATCTGCATTGGCATATTCCCCCATTGGCACATTATTTCAATTCTTCTTCATCGTATAATCCTTCACCCCCAAGGAATCATACGCCTGCAAAAGCGCCTCGTCATTATCAGAGATCATTAACAACTTGTCGTTCTCCTTTAATTCCGTATTTCCTTTCGGGATGAAATAGCGGCCTTCCCGTTTCACCATTACCGCCAAGGTATGATCAGGTAAAGTCAGCTGCATCAATTTATTTCCATGGGATAATACCGCCGGGGTAATATCGATCTCGCTCATAGCGCTCTTGATCTCCTCGGGAAGCTCGATGCCAAACTCATCCTTTCGTTCCGGCTCATCCACCATATCCAGCCATTTTGCGGCTTGAGTAACCGTGGTTCCTTGAATCAGCAAAGAAAGAATCGTGATAAAGAATACGATATTAAAGAACATACCGGCATGCTCGATCCCGGCGATCATCGGGTAAGTAGCGAAAATAATAGGAACCGCCCCGCGTAATCCCACCCATGAGATATACAGTTTACCTTTGAAGGAGAAATTCTTATAAGGTATCAAGCAAAGGAACACGCTAATCGGACGGGCGATCAAGATCATAAAGACTCCCACCATAACACCTACACCCGTCACCGGTAATAACTCATGCGGGTTCACTAGCAAGCCTAACGTAAGGAACATCACGATCTGCCACAACCAAGCGAAACCGTCAAAGAACGTCCCCATACTTTTCTTGTGAACAATCTTAGCGTTACCAACCACCAAACCAGCGATATAAACCGCTAAATAGCCATTACCTTTACATAAGGTCGTAGCGGCGAAGGTGAAGAAAGCCGTAGCCAATAAAAGGATCGGATACAAAGACTCGTTATCTATATCGATCTTATTGATAATCAACACAGCCAGTCTCCCCAATAAGAAACCGGCGATAGCTCCCACCGATAATTGAATGACCAAGGATAGCCCGGCCTCCCAAATATTCATACCTCCGCTTTGTATGTAAGCGATCAGAAGCAAGGTAAGCATATAAGCCATCGGGTCATTACTACCACTCTCCAGTTCCAAGGTAGGACGCAGACGCTCTTTCAAATAAACCCCTTTACTGCGCAAGATGGAGAAAACCGAGGCTGAGTCCGTAGAGGACATGACCGCCGCCAGCAATAAAGATTCCGGGAAAGTCAACGTAACATATTTGCCAAATAAACCAAATAACCAATAGATAAACCCGCCCGTGATAAAAGTCGTGGCCAGCACCCCGAGCGTAGCCAATACCACACCTTGCGAGGCGATAGGTTTGACCTCCGCAACTTTCGTATCCATACCACCCGAGAACAAGATGATACTCAACGCCAACATGCCGATAAACTGGGCCACATTCGGATCGCTGAACTGGATGCCCAGACCATCGCTGCCAAACAACATTCCCACACCAAGGAACAACAACAAAGCGGGTAAGCCGAAACGATAACCGGCCTTACCGGCGAATATACTTAAAAACAGGATCACAGAAGCTATTAATAGCACTTGCTCAGGATTTTGAAACATACGCAAAACGGGTTTTATGATTAGTGATTTGATACTTTGTCACAAAGTTCGTAAACTTTTTGTAATTATAATCACACAAAAAGAAGAAATCCGGTCCCAAATTTACAGGAAGACCAGATTTATTCTTTCTATAGAAAAACAAATCTTTCTTACAAATTGTTCGAGAATTTTTCTATCTCGCATAGAATCATTACTTTTGGCAAACATACATATCCGCTTTATGAACAAAAAACATCTATTTACGCTGTTGTTCACATTACTCGTATGGACGAGCTGTAACAACCAACAACATTTTATTACCGACGCCGCTTACCGAGCTGAGGTCGAGAACGATTTCCAAGCGAAACAGGCCGCCCTGCCTAACGGAGACCTTTTCGCAGTATTTAACGATCAAATGACTCCCGAAGAGAGGGAGGCGTTAACCTTCATGTATGCCTATATGCCGATTGGAGACATCACGGACTATAGTGGCGATTTCTATTTGAAAAACATCCGTTCCTCTTTCCAAGCACGGAATGAGATGCCTTGGGGCGATAGCATCCCAGAGGATATCTTCCACCATTTCGTATTGCCGGTACGAATCAACAATGAGAATCTGGATGAAAGCCGCATGGTTTTCTTTGATGAGTTGAAAGACCGGGTGAAGGGTCTCTCGTTGTACGATGCCGTACTGGAAGTGAATCACTGGTGTCATGAGAAGGTTATCTATACCCCTTCCGATGGGCGCACAAGTTCCCCTTTGGCATCCGTAAAGACCGCTTACGGTCGTTGCGGCGAGGAGTCTACCTTCACGGTAGCCGCTTTACGTTCCGTGGGTATTCCCGCGCGTCAGGTATATACGCCTCGCTGGGCGCATACGGATGATAACCACGCATGGGTAGAAGCTTGGGTGAATGGTAAATGGTATTTCCTCGGCGCTTGCGAGCCCGAACCGGTATTGAATCTGGGTTGGTTCAACGGCCCTGCTTACCGGGGTATGTTGATGCATACGAAAGTATTCGGTAAATACAATGGCCCGGAGGATGTCATGGAACGTACCGATGGGTATACCGAGATCAACGTGATCGATAATTACGCACCTTCGGCTAAAGCTGTTATCACGGTTACGGATGCCAATGGCAAGCCGGTAAAGGACGCTTTGGTAGAATTCAAGATTTATAACTATGCCGAGTTTAACAGTGTAGCCCGCAAGAAGACGGACGCGGATGGCAAATGCTCATTATCCGCCGGAAAAGGGGATATGCTGGTATGGGCCAGCAAAGATGGCAAGTTCGGCTACAGCAAGGTCTCTTTCGGCAAGGACGGAGAGGTTACGATCGCCTTGAATAAGAAACCGGGAGATGTGGAGACGATCGCCCTAGATATCGTACCACCGGTAGACGGCTCTATCCCCGCAGAAGTTACACCGGAGCAAAAGGAGGCGAACGCCAAACGTTTATTGGAAGAAGACGCTATCCGTAATAAATATGTAGCTACTTTCTATACGGAAGAGAAAGCAGAGGCTTTAGCGAAAGAATTGGGTATCGACCCGATGAAGACGGAGGATTTCATGATCGGTAGCCGTGGTAACTGGATGGAGATCGAGAAGTTCTTACGGGAGACTCCCGCCGAGAAGCGTGCGCAAGCGATGGCTTTATTGGATGTCGTATCCGCTAAGGATCTACGTGATACACCTGCGTCTGTCTTCGCGGACCATTTAAACAATACGCCGGCCGTTCAAAGCGAATGGTTCAATGAATATATCATGAATCCTCGTGTGGCCAATGAGTTCCTGACTCCTTATAAGAGTTTCTTCGCTGCAAACATTGAGCCTTCCCTTGCGAAACAAGCCGTAGAGAATCCACAGGCATTGGTGGATTGGGTGAAGAATAACGTCTCCATTAACGACGCGCTAAACGCACAACGTATTCCGATCATGCCGATGGGTGTATGGAAATCCCGCATCGCTGATAAGGGCTCCCGTAATATCTTCTTCGTGGCCGTGGCTCGTAGCTTAGGTATTCCGGCACGTATCGAGCCGGTAGCCCGCAAGATCCAGTACTTCAAGGACAACGCTTGGGTAGACGTCGATTTCGAGGCTGCCGTACAGACGACCGCTAAACAAGGCAAGGTAATCGCTTCTTACCAACCAATCAAGGCGCTGCAAGACCCGAAATATTACAGTCACTTCACGATCGCCAAGGTTTTGCCGAACGGTACTTTACAGACCTTGAATTTCGAGAGAGGCGGTAATGTGGATATGGGCTTGGGAGATACTTGGAGCGGATTACTGAAGAAACCGTTATCCATGGATGAAGGTAATTATATGTTAGTGACCGGTACTCGTATGGCAAACGGTAGCGTATTGGCCGAGATCGAGTTTTTCAATGTGGAGGCAGACAAGACCACCCCGATCCAATTGGAGATGCGCGAAAGCAAGGACGAGATACAGGTGATCGGTAATTTCAACTCCGAGAATAAATTCAAACGTGCGGACAACGGCGAGGAAACTAGCTTGCTAGCTACTACCGGACGTGGCTACTATATCGTAGCGCTTCTAGGCTCCCGCCAAGAACCGACAAACCATGCGATGCGTGATATCGCCGCCGTGAAGAAGGAACTGGAGGATTGGGGACGAGGCATCGTGCTTCTCTTCCCGGACGAGAAAGGCTATAAGAACTTCGATCCGAAAGAGTTCGGCGATTTACCGGGCACGATCACATACGGTCTGGATATCGACGGGGCGATCCAAAAGGAGATGGCTACAGCGATGAAATTGCAAAACGCCAATACCTTGCCGATCTTCTTGATCGCCGATACGTTCAATCGTGTCGTATTTGTCTCTCAAGGCTATACAATTGGCTTGGGCGAGCAGTTAATGAAAGTCATACATAAGCTATAACGAACTCACAAAAAAGTAAAGGAGTTATCTACAACTATAAGGAGGGGCGGTTCTATCTATAAGGGCGCCCCTTTTGTATTAACCTAGATCATTCTGCCAGTAAGATCCTTCTCCCCCATAATTTCTATATAACCAATATCCTTTTTAGGGACAAGCAAGTCTTTCAAAAAAGTACCGTCATACAAGATTTCCAATAAAGGAGTCATAGGTAAAGGTGAGATTTGATATTGGCACACCGGATCAAAATATAAATGGAAATATAAAATAACCGCCAGTTCGTTCAGTATATAAAGAGAAGCTAGATCATAATCAGAAGAGTCGATCCTTGCAAAACGAAAACCTTCCGGCAACCGCCTGTTACGTTCTAGAATCTGCTTGATAACTTCCCGCCGAAAAAGGATTTCAGTTCCATATAATAATCTAAGTCTTTGCAATAAAGTCTTGAATCGAGGCTCTAAGGCTACCGCTTTCCAAGAAAGCAATCGAACATTGTCATAGTCACCTTTCTTGATAACCCTTTCTATGAATCGATACTTTATATCGCCTATTTGCAAAGCTTTCGCACAGGCCTCTTTTCGTTCCAAACCTTTAGAAGCCATAAAAGTGTACATTTGTATCTCATCGGCTATTAATACATAAACAGATTTGACATTTACCTTGCACCAATCAAACAGAGCAACCAAAGTCTTCTCTGAAAATAAACGAGAGCAAATACTCACTCCTAAAAAAGCATTCGATTCCGAATACGGATATATTCGTCCTATATAGCAAGACTCCAATCGTCGCTCATACAAGAGGCTCATAAGTATTTCTTTTAATCCACTCTCCTAAAACAAGAGGGAACATAACAACCACTGATTCAAAAATAAATATCAAGACACTTTGCTGCATCGGAACACAAGCTTTCTCGAATACTTCAGATCCATCAACAAGAAAATAGTTATACAAATAAAATGCATCAACAAGAAAAAAGAACAAAAAAACAACCGGCAGCAAATAATAAGAAATGGAGACAAGCCTATATAAAAAATAATAGTTAAACAGTTTCTTACAAGAAGACCGCTTCATAAAATCCCCCAAACAACTGCAATCCGAAAGCCCATCTAAGGGCTGTTTTTCAAGGTATTCCCTTACTTTTCGCATATTCGTAGATTTCATCCATTTACATAACAATAGGAATCCTCCTAAAGCTGAAACCATTAGTTCGAAAATCTCACCTTTTGTTAACTCCAGTATCATAACCCTCTCCTTTCTTAATAAAAAACCAAGGTATCGCAGAAACCAGAATCGAAACAAGTGGAGCCGACAGATAAACGTATTCCACCGGATGAAAAAGCATCCACACCATCATGCATACAGAAGCCAAGAAACCAGCAGAAAGAGAGAATATCGCATACTTTCTCATCCGTACACAATCCTTACGGAATATCGCCACGCAAATCGGTATAAGCAATATGATCTGAGCACTATAAACTAAAAAAAACAAATCCAGAACACCCGGTATCACAATACTAACCAAGTAAATGAACAAAGGGCTGATAAGTCCGAATAAATAAACCATTTTCCTCCCATAGCGCAATAAACCCTTCATTTTCTCCGGGTCATTTGTATCTTCTATCGTCTTCAATGAATGTGAAGGATACAATATATCAAAAACAAAAGTCTGTATAGAAGCAATCAATAATGTATCTGCCGTAGACACTAATGCGGCAAAGCAGCCCGCCGCAAGCAGAGCAAACGCCCAAGGTTCTTGGAGATAACTCAATAGCAGGGAACCGTAATCATTATTCGAAGGAGCCGTAAAGTCCGGAAAATAATTCAGTAAAACACCCAATGAAATCAACACACACCAAGAGATTCCAATTGAGTAAATAGATTGTGACAATCCTTTCTTTATATCCTTTTGGTCTCGCATGGAACAGACTCGTTGCCAAACGGACATATCGATCAACTGCCAAGGTACATTCACCACAATTAATGAAAGGACAAATAACACTGATAAGTTTGAAAATCCCCAATGGTCCGAAGCCAATGTCTCAAGACTCAATACATTCTCATTATGAGATATTAAGAATCCAAAAACGGCAGCAATCCCGACGTATGAAAACCACAATTGCATCTTTTCCGTATCAATAACAGCCTTAAAACCTCCTAGTGCAGTATACGTACACACCACCAGACTCAAACCCAAGATAATATAAATAGAGGAGACATTAGGGAAAAGGACATTAGCGATCTTTATCCCAACCAAGATCTCTATACCATAGGTACCCAAGAATCCGATGATCGATAACAAAGAAGCGAAATAACCGATAAATCGACTATCATAACGATTGGCCAAAAAGCCATGCAATGTTCTCTTTTCCGAATTTTCTATACGAGGAAATACCTTATACAAGATAAAGAAACCCAGCAGCCATGTCAAAGGAGAGATAAAAGCGGCAAGCTTATAAGAATATCCAAAGCTCAAAAACGCAAAGATAGCAGAACCTACACTAATATTCGATGCGGTCAAAGAATCCCTCAACTTCTCTGATGACATTCCTTCCGGATACCAGAAGAAATCACTTGGTTTATTTATCCCCCTAAAGACCCGGAAACCTATCCATAAAGACCATATCACAGGGATAGAAACAAAAAGGTACCACCAACTAAACTGCATATCCTTTAATTTTTAGATTAACAATACAACATATGGAATAAAGTCTTGGCGGCATATACAATGCCAACCAAGACTTATTCTTACCGCCCTCTCTCCTCACGGAGGTAACGACGGATGAACTTTAATTTATTACTTTAGTATTAATATTAATCCATTCCCGCTTGTTCATCCATCACGGAGTACTTGGTTACCCGCACGGGAATGTATTTTCGATTTATTTTATTTCTTTATAAATCTTATTTTACGATAGCCTTAACAGCTTCCTCGCCATCAACAGCTACCGCTACGATACCCGCAGGTACAGCGATTGTAGCGTTATCAGATGTAAGAACAGTCTCTGCGACTACCTTACCTAAGATGTTCGTGATAACTACTGACTTACCGGCTGCACCTTGAACAGTTACAGTACCGTTGCCAGCGATGATAGATACACCTTCAGCGTTAGCGCCTTCGATAGATGTTACCATATCCTCAGCGTCAGTCTTTTGGTATGCGTTGAAGATCAAAGCACCGTCAGAGCCAGTCTTAGCTGCGCTAAACTCTGAATCACCACGAGTCAATACCAAGCAACCATTCTGCATCTTCAACCATGCGGCGTAAGAAGGAGCGATTGAACCGGCAACGGTCTTATCGAAGCCCTTAGTAGCCTTACCTGTAGAAGCAACGCCTGCCTCGTTATAGATGTTCGACTCGAACAAGAATTCGTTATCAGCACCCTCTTCCGTTACAGCACCAGCCTTATCCGGGTTTACATAGCGGAATGACCAAGTTACGTTCTTGTGGTTGTCACCCTGTAAATTCACGATAAAGTTCTCGCTCTTGCTCTTCTTATAAGCATTGATGATCGTAGCTGTATCCAATGTAGCCGGATCCATGTTCTCAAAACCTTGTGTCAAGACGAACAAGCTGTCACCAGCGTGGATTGCCTTAACAAAACCTACGCGAGTATAACCACCATCGATATCCATATACGGAACCTTCAATTCATGGCCCTTAATAAGGGCAGAGTCGCCAAAGCTTACCAAATACTTACCGTAGTCGAAGCCTGAATGGCCTTGAGTTGCATGAGAGCAATGCGCTGCGTCAACAGGATTACCAGCGTTATCAAAGTGATTATGCTCATACGTACAAGGAACACCCGGAGTACCGGCTTGATCATTGCGAGCGACAGAGATCAAATATTGCGGCTTGATATCGCCATTACCACGGTTAACCCAAGCGGTATCAACGATGAATCCTAATTTACCGTCAGCTTTCTCCTTATTCCAGATACCAGCGTAATCTACATTCTTGTCTGTCAAGTTCTTGTTCCACTCATCCATCAAATATTCCTTACGGATTTTTTCAACGAAGAACAAGCTGTCAGCGGTTTCGCTCTCGCCCAACGCAACGTTGTTGAAACGACGGTATAATGGAGAATCGTCTTTTGATACAGCGAACGCAGAGGTACGGATCTCAGAATAGAACTTATCATTTAAAGTACCCTCAGTCAAATCAAGAGTATTGTCGTCAACAGAGACTTTTACAGATGCATAGTTCCAAGAATTTGAACGAGAAATCGAATTGAATGCTTTTTGTAATGATACAACGCCATCCTTTGCTTTATAAGCATATACATCACCAATTTCACTACCATCCACAATCAAACGATTACCATCCTTATCATAATATGGAGCGCTCGCAATATTACCATTTGCATCGGCGTAATATTTTACTGTGACGGTGGAACCATCCGGTTGCTCATAACTACGAGTTACCTCCTTTGTATTCAGAGCAGCAAAAGTCTTAGCATCAGCAACCTTTTTACCATTTTCCGAAGCAGGGTACCAAGATAATGCGATATCATTGTTATCTTCTTTAACCAATGCCTCAGAACGCAAATTAGCTTCTACCAAAGTATAATAATGAGTACCGTCAATGCAATTGTTCTCTTTCAAGAAGAAAGGAGTCGGAACTGATTTCATCATATACTTATTCGCTACACCGTCAAATGAGATATAACGACCTTTTCCGTCAGAAACATAGTAAGCGTTTCTTACCAACCCATCCTTATAACCATATTTATCATCCTTTGCAATTAACGTCAAACGGAAGTTCGCTTTTTCTCCATTCTCATCCACACGAACAATAGAGTCTTTTCCTGCCGGAGTATACAGATATTTATTCAACGCCAGCCCATGCAAATAGTTGAACAAATATGTCTGAACAGAAGCTTCTTCAGCCGTTACATACTTATAACCTAATTTTGTATCCTTAACCAATGCATCATCAACTTTGATAAAACTCAAAGTATCAGCTACACTACCATTGAAGTAGAATACATCATCACTACCTTCCACCGCATAGAATTGAGTCATTTGAGACGGAAGAACACTTGTATTAGAAACATCACTGAACTCACGATTATCAATCGTAACCATAGCAGTAGAAGAAGTGCCATTCTTATCCACTACCCATTGAGCGGCAGGCATATGCTTGAACTCTTGGTTACGAGCCAAATTAGCCCAACCCAAGTTTCCTGCTAAGTTTGCCAAAGCATATAAACCATTTTGTTTGATTTTCGGATTTCCAGCCGAGGCCTTGTACTGTACCAAATATACGCCATCAGGGATCGTAGTAAGCGTCAATCCGGAGAAGTTCGTGCCAAGCTTGACAACTGTTTTCTGAACATTAGCCATAGCTACAGGTGCAGAAGTACCAGTTAGATCTGTCTCATCCGTATTGATAGTCAAGACATTCGTTCCAGCCAATCTAGCCATGTAGATAAACTTATCAGATTTGGTCGCTAACGTACGAGGGCTTTCTTCATCTTGAATGCTCCAGTAAGAATTGTTGTTATTCTCTTTGATATACTTAGCAAAGTCCGCGTCAGTCTCACCTGTATTTTTCGTAAGCTTATAAGCTACCTTCTGAACTTGAATATATAATTCATCTTTAGCTGCGTTATAAGTAAACTTAAAGTAATAAGAACCTTCTTCACGATTGTCCGCTTTGAAAGCATCGTAATTAAGTTGCAAGAACTTACTAGTCTCAGTACCATCATAATAAGCGGTATCAACAACAACGTAGGCATCTTGATCCTCACCATCAACCTTCACTTTTTTATCTTTGGCTTGTAAAGTTACCCAATTACCAGCACCACTTACGTCCGTAGCCTTAAGAGGAGTGTCTGTCAACCGATTTGCTTTGCCAGTAGAGACACTAGGGTTCATATTCAAACCAAAGAAAGTAGCAGTAGGAACTGATTGCAATAACGTGTTCAAGTCAGCCGCATCCAAAATCATTGATTCAGGAAAATTCTTAGCAGAGGACAGATCAATAGCTTTAGATGAGCCTAATTTAGCTTTTGTTGTTTTTTCCAAATAAAGATCACCTCCGTTCTTTGCGATATAAACGACAGAGTCTCCCGTGAAATAAGAAACCAACTTATTACCTTCAGCCACCCACTCTGATGCGGTACCGCCCAAAGTCAAAGCTTTCGCGCCTACACCAGCCTTGTTTGCATCAATAGCTATGGTAGGATCAACAGCAAGCGTTAAACCTGTAGCTTTATTCTCAAAAGAATAAATATCTTTACCTAGAGTGTTCTTCTTTGCAGAAACAGTCCAAGTAGCACCATTTAAGCCCTTTAATTCCCAATCATTAAGATCGGCAGGAGTACTGGTTAGGCCCAGTTTCCCAAAGTTAGTCCCCGTTAAAGCTGACAAATTTTCAGTGCCAGACTTCAACAAGATCGCATCCCCTTTTTTAGCGTCTACCGCTGCCCCCGCCGAGAAAGCAGTTGCAAGCATGGCACTAGCCAAAAGCGTAGTAAACTTCTTGTTCATAATTTTAAATTTAATATTAATAATAGTGTTAATTAAGCACTTACCTTCTTCTCGATGGCTAATCGTCATTAGTAAACGACTAGTCTAAACGATCGTCTAAATCTTGCGTTTTTTTAGTGTCGGAACAGGAGGTTTGTTGAAGGAATCGGTTGTTTCGTAAAGGATAACCTATCCTATTGATAAGAAAGAGGATAAGTGATAAAAAAATAGCCCGGAAGGGTTGCAGGTATCGAAGAAACGCGTACCTTTGCAAATGACTAAAAGAATCGATCGTTTAAACTAGTCATTTATACCTATTATATAATGTACGCATGTACATTATATATGGTATCCATCCATACCGCATAATAAATATAAAATACAAACATTCACATGGTAATCATAGCGAATACCACAAACATATAATTCAATGCTTGTCTAGTGAATAACGGGGCAGTAGAAACTCAGTCGGGATAGGCGTATCTGTTAGCCACGCAAAATTAGGAAGAACTTCGGGCAGTAGCCAATCTTATTTTTTAATACAAAAACAAGGTATCTTTGTTTCATTGAGAAAGTATCCTAAGTTCATTGGCGAAGTATCTTAGGTGCATGGGGCGATGAAACTAAGATACTTTCTTCATGCGCACCTTGTGTGAGTATCAGTGTCGCCATATTATTCACGATACCTAACGGCACTACTGGCGTTGCCTTACACCACCTATCACCATTATATCCCCCAAAAACACGTACGTGTTTTTTTAAAAGCCAAAACTAAGCCTTTCGTATTAAAAAGATTGTATCTTTACAACCGGAAGACAGGATAGCCTGTCTCATTATATATAATCATTCATTATTAATCACTAAAACCTATAAACACTATGGGAAAATTTATCAACCCCTTTACCGATTGGGGATTTAAGCACATCTTCGGGAGGGAAGTAGACAAGGACATATTAATCGAGTTCTTGAACGACCTGTTAGCCGGTGAGCATGTCATCACGGATCTGCGAATCATGAATAACGAGCAAATGCCGGAGACGGCTTTGGAGCGAAAAGTGATATTTGACATTCACTGCGAGACAAGCAACGGGGAGCGGATTATCATCGAGATGCAGAACCGGGAACAGCCCTATTTCAAGGATCGTACCTTGTATTATCTCGCACGATCGGTGGTAGACCAAGGGATCAAAGGGGTATGGGACTATAAATTGGCGGCCGTATACGGGGTCTTTTTCTTAAACTTCACATTGGAGGAGGGAAAAGGAACCGGAAACAAGGGGAAATTCCGAAGAGACATCGTCTTGGCGGACCGGGAGACCAGGGAGGTATTCAACCCCAAGTTCCGCCAGATCTATATCGAGCTTCCCCGATTCAAGAAAGAGGAGGAAGAATGTGAGACAGATTTTGAACGTTGGATTTATGTATTGAAACATATGGATACTTTAGACAGAATGCCTTTCAAGGCACGCAAGGCCATCTTCGAGCGACTGGAACGGATCGGCTCGATGGCAAACCTCACTCCCAAGCAACGGGCGCAGTACGAGGAGGAGTGGAAGATCTATAACGATTATTACAACACCTTGGACTTCGCCGTAGAGAAAGGCCGAAAGAAAGCGATGGAGGAAGGCCGGGCGGAAGGCTTGAAGGAAGGTAAACGATCCATTGCCCTCAACCTAAAGAGGATGGGACTCGGTATAGAACAAATTTCCTCGGCCACCGGCCTTTCCCTTGAAGAAATTGAAGCTCTGAAATAAGAGAGCTGCACGATTGATATCTACTTGAACCGGATTGTATCGTCTATATCAGGTAGATATCAATATGTGGTATTGACACCCTTTCTATCACAGATCAGACTTCCTCCCTAGATTCGTTTTAATTCCCTTATTTTTCCCGTTCTTCCCAATCAGGGATTCATCTCTCAAAAAAATAATATCTTTGATTAAACCTTTTTACGAAAGGGGAGTCTAAACTTGCGTTTAGTTATATATTTTGGAGTAACGAGTGTAAATTATCAGTAAATACCATACGAGAACATGATGACAAAGAGAGCGAAATGGGGAGTTACGGCGGCTATCTTATTAATGATAGCGGGAATGATCGCTTACCCTCAATTGAAAAACAAGTTCAAGGCATCCCAAGATGCCGCTTCCGTCGTACCCACATCGGGCACGAGCCTGCGAAACCAGACACTTAACATCAACGCCGAGGTATTAAAATACCAATCATTAACCGATAAGATCATGAGTACCGGGAGTACCCTTCCGGACGAAGAGGTGGATTTGGCTTTCGAGTCCTCCGGTAAGGTGGTAGCAATCTATTTCACGGAAGGTACCCACGTAAAGGCGGGCGATCTGTTGGCCAAAATCAATGACAAGCCGCTGCAAGCCCAGCTAAAGAAGCTGGAAGCCCAAGTCCCTTTAGCCAAGGATCGTGTCTATCGCCAACGTACCTTGTTGGAGAAAGACGCCGTCAGCCAAGAAGCCTACGAGCAAGTAGCCACCGAATACGAGAAGCTAATGGCGGATATCGAGCTGGTCAAAGCGAATATCGCCCAGACAGAGCTTCGGGCTCCTTTCGACGGGATCATCGGACTTCGCTCCGTGAGTGAGGGCGCATACGTTACCTCCTCCTCTTCCGTAATCGCCAAGTTGACCAAGATATCCCCTTTGAAAATCGAGTTCTCCATCCCCGAGAGCTACGCGGCCGAGGTACAAGACGGAACCCCGATCCTGTTCCGCATGGAGAAAGACGGTATGATGCAGAACTATAAGGCGACCGTTTACGCCGTGGAAAGCAAGGTAGATATGGCAACCCGTACCTTGAAAGTACGTGCCACTTACCCGAATCCGGGCGAGAATATCTTACCCGGCCGTTATACCTCCGTCGAGATCAGCAAGCGGGAGATCAAGGACGCTTTAGCCATCCCCAGCGAGGCCGTTATCCCCGAGATGGGAAAAGACATCGTTTACTTATATAAGAACGGCGTGGCCGAGCCTCAAGAGATCACGATCGGTATTCGAACCGAGAGCCGTGTACAGGTATTGCAAGGGTTGAATGTGGGCGATACGCTGATCACGTCCGGAGTGATGCAGTTACGTACCGGCATGAAAGTTTCTATTGATAACTTGACTGAATAAGGAGAAGAACGATGGCAAATATTTCAGAAACCAGTATAAACCGGCCCGTACTCTCGACAGTGATGATGCTGGTCATCCTCCTGTTCGGCTTTATCGGTTACCGGTTCCTTGGCGTCCGGGAGTTCCCGAGCGTAGACCAGCCGATTATCTCGGTCAACGTATCTTATCCCGGAGCGAACGCCGACGTGATCATGAATCAGATCACCGAGCCGTTGGAGCAGAATATCAACGGTATCCCGGGTATCCGTTCATTGAGTAGCGTGAGTAGCCAAGGCAGCAGCCGCATCACGGTAGAGTTTGAGTTGTCCGTGGATATGGAAACGGCGGCGAACGATGTACGTGATAAGGTATCTCGTGCCCAACGCTACCTTCCCCGTGACTGCGACCCACCTACGGTATCGAAAGCGGATGCCGATGCCTCCCCGATCATGCAGATCGCCATCCGAAGCAACAAACGCTCGTTGATGGAGTTGAGCGAGATCGCCGAGCTGACGGTGAAAGAGCGCTTGCAGACCATCGAGAACGTGAGTGGCGTGGATATCTGGGGACAAAAACGGTATTCCATGCGTCTATGGCTGGACCCAATCAAGATGGCGGGTTACGGAGTGACCCCGATGGACGTGAAAAACGCCGTCGATAACGAGAACGTGGAGCTTCCTTCCGGTAGTATCGAGGGAAATACGATCTCCTTATCCATACGTACCTTAGGATTGATGCATACCGCCAAGGAATTCAACGATTTAATTATCAAGGAAGACAACAACAACATCGTGCGCTTCAGCGATATCGGACGTGCGGAGGTAGCTCCCGAGGACTTGCGGAGCTTACTGAAGAAGAACGGCGAGCCAATGGTTATGACCGTTATCATCCCCCAACCGGGAGCCAACCATATCGAGATCGCCGACGAAGCCTACAAGCGTATCGAGCAATTACAAAAAGACCTGCCGGAAGATGTCACGATCGAGATGATGTATGACAACACTCGCTTTATCCGGGCCTCTATCAGTGAAGTACAACAGACGATTTACGAGGCTTTCCTCTTGGTCGTATTGATTATCTTCTTGTTCCTCCGCGACTGGCGGGTCACGCTGGTTCCTGTCGTCGTTATCCCCGTATCGTTGGTAGGAGCTTTCTTCGTGATGTATATCTCCGGATTCTCTGTCAACGTATTGACGATGTTGGCGGTCGTGCTCTCGGTCGGTCTGGTGGTAGACGACGCGATCGTGGTGGCGGAGAATATATATGTACGTATCGAGCAAGGCATGTCGCCGAAAGAGGCGGGTATCGAAGGATCGAAAGAGATCTTCTTCGCCGTGGTATCTACCACGATCACCCTGATCTCCGTATTCTTGCCGATCGTGTTTATGGAAGGTATGACGGGGCGCTTATTCAAGGAGTTCAGTATCGTGATCGCCGGTTCGGTCGCTATCTCCTCGTTCGTGGCCCTTACGTTTACACCGATGTTGGCTACCAAGCTATTGAAGAGGAGAGAGAAGAAAAACTGGTTCTATCGGAAGACCGAGCCGTTCTTCGAGGGATTGAACACGATCTACGCCAAGTCGTTGAACGCATTCTTGAACCATAAGATATGGTCGATCCCTATCGTTATCCTTCTTTTCGGATCGATCGGGTACTTCTGGAAGAACATTCGTTCCGAGTTATCGCCTTTGGAGGACCGTTCCATGATCTCCGTGAATATGCGCGGGCCGGAAGGGGCTACCTTCGAGTTTATCCGCGACTACGCGGACCGTATCGAGCAAATAGCCGACTCCATCGCTCCCGAGAAGCAATCCATCATGACCCGCTCGTGGGAAGGAGGAGGTTCGCTAAACCTCATATTAAGCGATATCAAGGAACGGGAACGCTCGCAGATGGAGATCGCCGAGACCTTGTCGAAAGAAGTCCGCAAAGAGACCTTGGCCCGCGCCTTCGTACAACAGCAATCCACCTTCGGCGGACGCCGGGGCGGTATGCCTATCCAATACGTACTGCAGGCCCCGACCTTGGATAAACTGCAAGAGTTCCTGCCTACGTTTATGCAAAAGGTGAACGAGAGCCCGGTCTTCCAGATGGCGGACGTGAACTTGCGCTTCACCAAGCCGGAGGCACGTATCGAGATCGACCGGGATAAGGCTTCCTTATTGGGTGTCAGCACCCGGAATATCGCCCAGACCTTGCAATATGCGTTGAGCGGACAGCGTATGGGCTACTTCTATATGAATGGTAAGCAATACCAGATATTGGGCGAGATCAACCGCCAGCAACGAAATACCCCTGTCGATTTAAAATCGATCTATGTACGTAGTAACAATGGGGAAATGATCCAGCTGGATAACTTGGTTAAGGTTACGGAAAATGTGGCGCCGCCCCAATTGTATCGCTATAACCGTTTCGTATCGGCGACGGTTTCCAGTGGATTGAATAAAGGATACACGATCGGCGATGGTCTGGACGAGATGGACCGTATCGCCTCGGAGGTGCTGGATGGTAGCTTCCGCACCGCTCTTTCCGGCGAGTCGAAAGAGTTCCGCGAGAGTTCTTCCAGTTTGATGTTCGCCATGATCTTGGCCTTACTGATGATTTATTTGGTGTTGGCCGCCCAGTTCGAGAGTTTCAAGGACCCGTTGGTAGTGATGTTCACCGTGCCTTTGGCTATCGCCGGTGCGCTGATGTTCATGAGTTATTCGGGTATCACGATGAATATATTCAGCCAGATCGGTATCATTATGTTGATTGGTTTGGTGGCGAAGAACGGTATCTTGATCGTAGAGTTCGCCAATCAGCGGCAAGAGTCGGGACTTAGTTTGCCGGAAGCGATCCGCTCGTCCGCGACCCAGCGTCTGCGCCCGATCTTGATGACTAGCGTATCCACCATCCTCGGTTTGGTGCCATTGGTATACGCTACGGGCGAGGGTGCCCAAGGGCGTATCGCCATGGGTGTAGCGGTAGTAGGCGGAATGTTGGTATCGACCTTCTTGACCCTGTTTATCGTACCGGCCATGTACTCATTTATATCCACCAACCGAAAAAAACAAAACACCTAGTTGTAGATTTATGAAGAAATATGTATATACCTTATTATTTGCCTTCTCTTCCCTCTTTATGGCGGAAGCGCAGCAACTATTCGATCTGAAACGGTGTATCGAAACCGGATTAGAGCAGAACTACTCCATCCGTATCATTCGTAACGAGCAACAGATCAGCGACAATAACGCCACCCCGGGAAACGCCGGTTATCTGCCTACCGTAGATATGAGCGGCGGATTCAGCGGAAATATCAATAACAACCGTAACAGCCTGCAAGACGGATCGATCGAAAAGGCGAATGGTATAAACAGCGAGACGGGCAACGTCGGACTAAACGTTAACTGGACGGTTTTCGACGGTTTCGGTATCCAAGCCGAATACTCTCGCTTGAAAGAATTACAGCGAATGGGGGAATTGAACACCCGCATGACCATCGAGGATTTCGTAGCCAACCTTTCCAGCGAGTACTACAACCTGATCCGGCAGAAAATCCGTTTGCGTAACCTCCGTTCCACCTTGGATCTTTCCAAGGAGCGTTTACGGATCGTGGAAGAACGGTATTATATCGGCTCCATGTCCCGTCTGGACTTGCAACAGGCTCAAGTGGACTTCAACTCGGATAGCTCCAAGGTATTAAACCAATTGGAGGTCGTGCATACCTCCCGTATCCGCCTGAACGAGTTGATGGCATTAAATAATGTGGAGGAGGAAATCCAGATCAAGGACTCCTTGATCTACCCGAACCCGTTCCTCGACGAGGTAGATCTATGGAAGAATACCCTCGAAGCCAACGCCTCACTCCTGATCGCCCAAAAGAACCAGACGTTGTCTGAGCTTGATTATAAAAAGGTAAAAAGCCGCTATTATCCCTATGTCAAGCTAAACGCAGGCTACGGCTACACGGCGAACTGGACGGAAGTGGGCAATTACGACCTCCAACAACGGCTGGGGCTTAATTACGGCGTGACCATCGGTATGAGCCTCTTCGATGGTTTCAACCGGAAACGTGAGCAACGCAACGCCCGCATCCAAATCGAGAACCAGCAATTGCGCATCCAAGAACTGGAACTTGCCCTGCGTGCGGACATGAGCAACTTCTGGATGGCCTATAAAAACAACCTCGACCTATGGAGCCTAGAGAAAGAGAACCTCGTAGCCGCCCAAGAGAACTACCGGATCGCCATCGACCGCTATAAACTTGGCGAGTTGTCTGGTATCGAATTGCGTGAGGCACAAAACAGTCTGCTGGAAGCGGAGGAGCGTCTTTCCGTGGCGGAATACTCCACCAAGATCTGTGAGATCTCGCTGCTTCAATTAAGCGGGCAGATATTAACCTATATCCGCCCAGAACCGGAGAAAGCCAGTTTCTAAGATAAAGCTAGTGCCACGCTGATGGCATGACTGTGCCACTGCGATGGCACGCTGGTGCCACCTTTATGGCACGGCTGTGCCATCCGCATGACACAAGTCATTATAACCCCGTTTAATGACTAGAGGCTTATGCTAATTGCGTTTTTTTATGTAAGTTCGCGGTAAATGGCAAGGTCTCATTGCCCAATGACAAAAAGAAATGCAAATACTACCAAAGGTTAATACATTACGAAAAGGATCGCTCTTGTACCGCAGCATCCGTTACCGTAAAGGATTCGGAGTACATTCGCCTTTCGTTTTTAACCTCATCACGAAGGTCATCGAGGAAAAATGCTCTTATTATAGTTTCTATGATATAGAGCTTTTACGTAAGCAGTTATTATTCAGGGAAGGAGAGATCACCTATCCAGACCGGCAGAACAAAGGGAAACGAAAGACCCGTTCCATCAGCGAGATCGTAAAACGGGAATCCATCCGGCCCAAGCATGGCGCCTTATTATTCCGTTTAACAAACTATTTCAAGTCCAAGAATATCCTCCAGATAGGAACCACGATGGGGCTGTCTACCTTATATCTAACCTCCTATGCCACGGGATTGAAATGTATCGCCTTGGAAAATGTACCGGAATTCGCCACGATTGCCCGTCAAGCATTCGCTAAAGAGGGACGTAATCCCGTCGATTTGCGTATCGGTAATTATAAGGACTTGCTTCCCCAAGCCTTAAATGACATAAATAGCTTAGATTTTGTTTTTTTCAACACTTTATATGAACAACATAACAACCTCTGGCTGTTTAATGAATGTATGAAATACGCGCACAACGATACGGTATTCGTTTTTGAGGGAATCAAGGCGAGCCGTAAGATGCGTGAACTTTGGGAAGAGATCTGCGCATGTCCGGAAGTGACGGTCACCTTAGATCTTTACTCGCTAGGGATTGTCTTATTCAACAAGAAATTGCACAAACGAGATTATATTGTTTATTTTTAGGATTCAAAACAAGTCAGATATGAAGAAGAGTATTATCTATACCAGAACAGGCGATAAAGGAACCACTTCACTGGTAGGTGGACAACGCGTGTCGAAAGCGCACGATCGGATCGAGAGCTATGGCACCGTAGATGAGCTGAACTCCTTTATCGGATTATTAATCACGGCCTTGAATGATGAGAAAGATACTGATTTCTTATCATTCATCCAGCATAAGCTATTCACGATCGGTTCTTACCTAGCCACGGATCAAGCGACCACGGAATTGAAAATCGAGAGCAAGGTAACGCCCGAGAGCATCGAGCGTATCGAGCGGGAGATAGACCGTCTGGATAACGAGCTGCCGAAAATGCACGCGTTCATCCTACCGGGAGGATGCCGCTCGGCCGCCCTCGCACACGTTTGCCGCACCGTTTGCCGTCGTGCCGAGCGACAAATCTATCGCTTGGCCGAGAATTGCCCCGTTGAGGAGCCTGTATTGATATTTATGAACCGTTTATCGGATTATTTCTTCGTTCTGGCACGAAAAGAATGCATAAATAATAACGGTAAAGAAATTATTTGGGATTATACTTGCGTATAATAAATAAAGTCATATTTTCGCGGAAAAATAGAGAACCAAATCGCTTCGGCGGTTATTAATACTTGACAGCTATGTATTGGACATTAGAGTTAGCTTCAAAATTGGAAGACGCACCCTGGCCTGCGACTAAGGATGAACTTATTGACTATGCACAACGTTCTGGTGCGCCATTAGAAGTGATTGAGAATTTGCAGGAAATGGAAGATGAAGGCGAGATTTACGAATGCATGGAAGACATCTGGCCGGATTATCCAAGTAAAGAAGACTTCTTCTTCAACGAGGAAGAATACTAGTTCAATTGAGAATTGAAAATTGAAAATTAAGAAATAGAAGAACGAGGTGGCGGACGATCGAGCTCCCCTGCCTCGTTGTTTTTTTGTGAAAATACAATTTATCCGGATTTGCTGCGTTTGTAGTTACAACGTGAAGTGAATGTTTAAATGAGAAGACGTCTTCTTTCGATCTTGATCCTTTTGTGTACTTGTGCGGGAATCGTACGGGCGCAATATGACGCACGCTTAAGTCAATACTTCATGGCGAAACCGTATTATAACCCGGCCGTGGCCGGAGCTACGGAGGACTTGAATATATTGGCTCTCGCCCGCTTGGAAATGATCGGCGTACATGGGGCACCCAAGTCGTTCTTCATTACCGCGGATATGCCACTCGCTTTAGGCAAGACGAATCATGGTGTCGGATTGGTTGTATTTACCGAGGCGATCGGGCTTTTCCAGAATACGCATGTAGGGGCGCAATACGCCTATAAGTATAAATTATTCGGGGGAGTCTTGAGCGGCGGTCTGCAAATCGGCTTAGTCAACCAGTCGTTCGACGGAACCAAGGTGATAAAGGTTGAGTCCGAATACCATCAAGAGACCGACGCCGCCATTCCTGTAGAGCAGGTCAGCGGCATGGGGTTGGATATGAACTTCGGTATTTACTATACCCATAAACGGTTTTACGCCGGGTTTGGCATGACGCATATCACCCAACCGGAGCTTCAACTGGACGAGAACGCCTATACCTATATAGGTCGTTCACTTAATTTAATGGGTGGATACAATATTCAATTAAAGAATCCGTTGATAGAATTACAGCCCTCGGTGTTCTTGCTGACAGACATGCAAAGTTTTCATGCGGATATTACCGCTAGGCTGGAATATAATAAGATGTTTAATGGTGGTTTTTCCTATCGGGTGAATGAATCGGTGGGCATCATGTTCGGCGTAAAGCTAGGTCGTTTCCATGCGGGTTACGCCTTTGATTTCCCGACCACGGCCCTAGGCCGGGCAAGTAGCGGTAGCCACGAGCTATGTGTCAAGTATGCCTTAAAGCTGAACAAGACGAAGACAGGGAAAAATAGACATAAAAGTGTACGTATATTATAGTATATGAAAAAAGTATTATTAGTACTTGTAACGGTAGCCTTGCTTACCTCCTGCGGTAAATCTCTCCGGAGTGCCGGCGGTGAGGTGACAGGTGTCAGATCGGTAGCGTTCAATGAACCAGCGCCGTATGGAATGGTCTTGGTTAAAAGAGGTTCGTTCGAGATGGGTCCCGCCGACAAGGATTCCTTGTGGGGAATCATGCCGGAGACGAAAGGGGTCTCTTTCGACGCGTTCTGGATGGATCAGACAGAGGTAACGAACGCCAAATATCGCCAGTTCGTTTATTATGTGAGAGACTCTATTATCCGTGAACGCTTGGCGGACCCGGCTTATGGAGGCAACGATCTGTTCAAGATCACGGAAGACCGTTACGGGGAGCCTGTCACTCCACATTTGGACTGGAACCGTCCGATTCCTTGGAGACGGGCGAACGAGGATGAGCAACGTGCGATAGAAAGTGTCTATTACACGAATCCCGTTACCGGAGAGAAAGGTTTGGACCCTAAACAAATGATCTATAAATACGAGTGGTACGACTATACCGCCGCCGCCCTCCGCAAGAATCAATTGAACCCGGCGGACCGGGTTCGTAATACGGATATTCAGGTAGATCCGAACGAGGTAGTCATGATCTCCAAGGACACCGCTTACATCGATGATGAAGGACGTGTAATCAACGAGACGATCACCCGCCCGTTAAGCAGCGAATGGGATTTCTTGAATACCCGTATCGTCAATATCTACCCGGACGAGAATTGCTGGGTGAACGATTTCAAGAATGCGTATAACGAGCCATATACCCGTATGTATTTCTCTCATCCGGGTTACGATGATTATCCCGTAGTCGGTGTTTCTTGGGAACAAGCGACTGCCTTCTGCGTATGGCGTACGAATTTATACAAAGAATCCTTGAGCTTGCCACCGGGACAATTGGTAGAGCCATTCCGTCTTCCGTCCGAAGGAGAATGGGAATATGCCGCCCGTACAGGTAAGAACGAGAATAAGTTCCCTTGGTCTACCGACGAGCTTCAAGACAGCAAAGGCTGTTTCTTGGGTAACTTCAAGCCGGGTAAAGGTAATTATACGGAGGATGGCCATTTGATTACGTCTCGTGTAGGCTCTTTCGCCCCGAATGAGTTCGGGTTATACGATATGGCAGGAAACGTGGCGGAATGGACCTCAACGTCTTACTCCGAGTCTGGCCCGAGCCAAATGAGCGACATGAACCCGGATCTGCGTTACAACGCCGCCAAGAACGATCCCTACGCCATGAAAAAGAAAGTAGTGCGAGGAGGTTCTTGGAAAGATGTCTCACAATTTATCCGTTCGGACATGCGTACTTTCGAGTTCCAGAACGAGAGCCGTTCTTACATCGGTTTCCGTTGCGCACGTACCCAAATAGGATTCTCTCGCTCCAAGGGAAAGAAATAAGCGGGAATTATAAATTTAAAGTTTTGAATCATTTAAGACAATAATACGACGATGGGAAAATATAGAAGATATAAAAACAGACTGGAGATGTTCCTCTCCAGCGAAAGAGGAAAACGAGTATTGAACTTCCTGTATAGTTGGGGTGCGTCCATCGTAATCCTCGGTGCGTTATTTAAGTTATTACATATACCATACGCTAACCAAATCCTGTTCGTGGCGATGATCACCGAGTCTATCGTATTCTTTATCTCGGCGTTCGAGCATCCGAACAAGGAGTATCATTGGGAAGATGTTTTCCCCGTATTGAAATCAAAGAACCCGATGGATCGTCCGGATTTCACCGGTACGCCGATCTCAACCATGATCAATTCTACGGATAATGTAGAAGACGATGAGATAGCCGGGGGAATAAATATCGGTTCGGCAGCGTCTAAGGCGAACGCGCAAAGAGGTGGTTCCTTGAATATCGCAGGTAATCTGGACGTGACGGAAGAAGATACCAAGAACTTATCCGAGAGCATCAAGAAATTAAGCGGAGCGGCCGAGCAAATTTCCAAGATGGCGGAATTGACGGAAGCTACCCAAAAATATCTGGAGCAATTATCTGGCATGTCTGAGAACATGGAGCGTTTCAGCCAAGTGACTAATTCGCTTACGAACGTATCCGATACACTGTTGAACTCTTATAAGAGTATCACGGATAATTCCGATGGCATCAGCCAGAACTCCCGTGGTTACGTACACCAGATGGAACAATTGAATCGTAATGTGTCCGGATTGAATACGATCTATGAGATCCAGTTGAAGAGCATCAGCTCGCAGATCGAGTCTATCGAGCATATCAACAGTGGTTTGAGCCGTATCCGTGAGATGTACGACGGATCGGTGGTAGATAGCTCCGTATTCCGTAACGAGACGGAAAAGATGACTCGCCAACTGGCCGAATTGAACCAAGTATACAGTCGTTTATTGCAAGCGATGACCGTGAATATGGGCTACCAACAACCGGCGCAGCCGCAACAACAACCTCAACAACCGATGTATCAGCAGCCACAACAGCCCGGTTACCAACAGCAATATCAGCAACCCTATGGTTACCAACAGCAACAACAGGCTCCGTATACAAACAACCCAATGAAGTAAAGAAATATGGCAGGAATATCAAATAATCCCAATTCTCCCCGTCAGCGGATGATCAACCTGATGTATCTGGTGTTCATCGCCATGATGGCACTGAACGTGTCGTCGGAGGTGCTGGATGGTTTTGAGTTGGTGGAAGGTAGCTTGCGAACCTCTATCGATAACTCCTCCCGCCGAAACAAGATCGTAGCGGACGAGATGGAAGCTTATTACCAAGAGAATCCCCAGAAAGTGGGTGAGTGGGCATTGAAGGCCCGTGAGGTGAAAAGAGCCTCTGATAGCCTTTATGCGTATATACAAGATTTAAAGATCCGTATCGCTAAGGTAGCTGATGGCGAGAATGCCAACGTAAACAGCATCGAGCATAAGGATGATTTGGAAGCCGCCTCCCGTGTAATGCTCTCTCCTGTAAGCGGAGAAGGTAAAAAGCTGAGAGCGGAAATTGATAAGTATCGTATCTGGATGGGCGGCTTTATCGAAGATTCGGCGAAGACTGCCGTATTGGAGGCGAACCTAAGCACGACTCCCCCTCATAAAGCGGGGATAAATACCCGTACTTGGGAAGAGGCCTTGTTCGAGAATATGCCGGTAGCGGCGGCTGTTACCCTGTTAACAAAAATGCAAAGTGACGTTCGCTACGCCGAAGGTGAGGTCTTATCGAACTTATTGAATAGCGTAGACGTTGGCGATTACCGTGTGAACCAGATCACGGCGCAGGTAATCCCGGAAAGCCAGATCGTAATGCGAGGAAGCCAGTACAAGGCGAATATCGTATTATCGGCGGTAGACTCTACGAAACGTCCTACGATCTATGTAAACGGAAAAGAATTACCTTACGAGAATAAAGGAGTCTTCACGGTGAATACCGGAGCTGCCGGGACATTCCCGATCAAAGGTTATATCGAGATGCCGAATAGCGACGGCAGCATCATGCGCCGGGATTTCGAGAGCGAGTATTTCGTGACCGAGCCGACAGCTACCGTGGCCCCGACATTGATGAACGTATTATATGCCGGTATCGCCAACCCGATGCGTATCGCCGTCCCGGGTGTACCGAGCGGTAATGTGACAGCTACCATGACGAACGGCACATTAACCCGCAGCAAGGATGGTTGGGAAGCCCGCCCGTCTAAAGTAGGAACGGAAGCCGTGATCACGGTAAACGCTCGTATGGCGGATGGCCGGAACATAGAGATGGCAAAGACTACCTTCCGCGTGCGTGCCCTCCCCGATCCCCTACCTTATATCGAGTATAAGGATCAAAACGGTAACGTCCGTAAGTTCAAGGGAGGTATGATCGCCAAACGTAGCTTGGTAGAGGCTGACGGTATTCTGGCCGCTATCGACGATGATTTGCTAAATGTAAAATATACGGTATTACGTTTTGAGCTGACTTTCTTCGACTCCATGGGTAACGCTATCCCGGAAGTGGCCGAAGGAACCAACTTCTCGCAACGTCAGAAAAACTATATCCGCAATTTAAGTAAGGGTAAACGTTTTTATATCACCCGTGTAGTCGCGAAAGGTCCGGACGGTATCGAACGTACCATACCGACTATCGAAGTAATCGTAAATTAAGATTCGCAGTATGAAACATCTGTATTACATAGCCGCTTTGGCCGCCACTTTTTTAACAGCGATGCCTCTTCACGCGCAAGAAGAAGCAGAGAACGATGCTACGCAGCAACAACAAACGCGTCGCCGTTCGCCTCAAGCCAGCCGTGGGGAAAGAAACGATAAGAAAGATACCGGTTTACCCGAACTGACCGTACGGGCCCAAGATATGAACGAGCGTTTGACGCAAGAGATCGGGAACGCTCGCTGGATGCGTATTATCTACCGGCAGGTGGACTTGATGAAAGAACAGAACGCTCCGCTTTATTACCCGACCCGCCCGATGAACGGACAGATGAATCTTTTCTCCGTAATCTTCCAGCTTTTAGGTGAGAACAAGATCAAGGCCTATGAGTATCTGGACGGATACGAGGAGTTTGACGAAGCCCATTTGATCAACTTCAAGGATTTGCTGGATCGCTTCTACATCCTTTATGAGGAGATACCGGGGAGAGCGGGTGAGGAACCGACTTTCGTAATCAATGAAAGCGATATACCTGCAGCCGACGTACGGTCTTACTATGTAAAAGAAGCATGGTATTTCGACCAGAATAATTCCGCTTTTGATGTCAAGATATTGGCGATTTGCCCGATCCTTACCTCTACAGGTGATATGGGAGAGACAACCATGCCTATGTTCTGGCTTCCTTACGAGAATATACGTCCGTATATCAGCAATTCATACATCATGACGTCTAATATGAATAACGCCATGACTTTTACGATGGATGACTATTTCCGTCGCCGGATGTTCGAGGGGGATATCATCAAGACCCAAAACTTGATGAATCTGCCATTGCAGGCGTATTGCCCGACACCGGATTCCTTAAAGAACGAGCAAGCTCGTATCGAAGGTCAATTAACCAGCTTTGAGAAATCACTCTGGTATCAACCGGATACGACTCAAGTAGCGGTAGACAGCAAAGCCGCGAAGAAAGCCAGAAAGAGCGCCGCAAGAGGAAAAGGTACTACAACCAAAGAACCTGCCTCCGAAAAAAAAGCTCCCACTGTCAAGGCTCCGAAAGCAGAAAAATCCGCTCCGGTACGCAGTGTTCGACGCAGAAGATAAAAACGGACTCACGATACGGGTCTGAGCGATAACCGGTGATACGCAACATATGAATAAAGAAATCAAGATTAGACAAGAGCAAGAGAACGACTTTCAAGCAGTAAGGGAAGTCGTGGAACTTGCTTTCCGTGACGTGGAGGACAGTGATCAAAGCGAACCGTACCTTGTAGAACGTTTACGAAAAACGGACGCTTATATTCCGGAGCTCTCCTTAGTCGCTGAATTAAACGGCGAAATCATAGGGCATCTCATGATGAGTAAGGTGGAAATCGTATCAGAAGACCAAAGCGTGATCTCTCTTGGGCTAGCACCGGTTTCGGTGGTACCGAAGTACCAAAGGATTGGCGTTGGTAGCGCTTTGATCCGTGAAGCGCATAAGCGAGCGGGAGAGCTAGGCTATAAATCGGCCGTCTTATTAGGACATAAGGATTATTATCCGAGATTCGGATATAAAAGGGCGATTGATTTCGGCATTGAGTTCCCATTCGATGTCCCCAGCGAATATTGCATGGTTGTCGAGTTGGCACCGGAAGGACTCAAGAACGTGCATGGAATGATTAAATATGCCAAACCTTTTATGGAGTGAGAACTGTCTGTAATGAAATGAGACGGGACATACCCCATCTCATTTCACCAGATAATCAGATCCTTATTTAGAACCTACCCATGTCCACTTATGCCAAAGACCTTCCAACGGTCCGTGTTTATGTCTTTCAGCCCACCATTTACAGAAGCGTACTTGCAAAAAGAAAAAGGCGATACCGATGAACATGCTGACCGTATAACCGCAGTAAGGAGCCAGATTCAAGCCGATCGGGAAATAGATCAACGCACCAGCAAAAGATTGTGTCACATAATTCGTCAAGCTCATCTTTCCATAAGAGCGCAAGATAGAGGTAAAACGCTTAAAGGCCTCGCGCTGATACAGTAACACAAAGGAAGCCACCAATACGAACGTAAAAGCGAATTTCTGCCACATATCAAACACAACACCTGCCGTCTGGCGCACGATAGCGCTGTCCGCCGTATCCATCAACAATACTTTCAGTTGGTATAAAGGACCGAAAGCGATCGCAGTAATGATCAAGGTCTTTATCCAAAAACGGGAATTCTCCTCCGAGGGGATAAATAACTTCTTGCGCCCGATCAACATTCCCAGCATAAATAACCCGCAGGTCTGTACATACCGGCCGGCACCAACAGCCCAGAGCAAACTAGCCTTTTGTCCTAACGTCACGTTCTGCCAGATGAAATTCCATAAATCCCCCCGCTTGGTATGCTCCGCCATCTCTGAGTACATCTCCCCTACTCCTAAATTGGGTAATTGGTAATCCGGATTAAACAGGCTAGCGATATAATGATACCACTCCACCGGCTGCAATAAAAAGATAATAGCCGTTATCAAGACAGCCTTATCGCTCCATTTACGCACGATAAACAAAACAACGCCCACGATCGCATACAGCAGCAAAACATCGCCTGCCGGATAAAAAGCGGCGTTCAACGTAGCGAAGATCGTCAACAGCAGTAATCTCCAAAGGAAGCGGTAACCGAAGTCTTTTCCCTTCGCCTGCTGGTTCGAATACTGTATATAAAAGGTAAAACCAAATAACAAGGCAAAGATAGAATACGATTTCCCGGCAAACAAAGCGAATACCACCGTAAACACGCCTTCATTCAATACGTTCAACCATCCCGGCAGCGTAGCCGGGTCCGGATAGACCGGATAGATAAAATGTTCCACATTATGCACTAATAAGATTGCCAAGACAGCGAAACCACGTAGCGCATCCACCACCTCTACACGAGGTGACTTAGAGATTGTTGTTTGTTGCATACTATTTATTTGCTATTTGTTGTTTCTGTTAACCATGCTACCTTTTGATTGGACTCATGCGGTTGGCCGATAATATCCGCATAAAGTTCCGGACGACGGGCATTTCGGTAACGATATCCTCCAGCCTGTCTCAATTTCTCAGGGATAGCCGTAGCGATCACGAAATCATCACCCAGTTTACGGCATTCCGCCACGATATCGCCGAAAGGATCCAGAATCATCGAGCAACCGTTCTTGATCTCATTATAATCACGCCCGATCGGATTGGAGAATACCACATATACCGCATTGTCGTACGCCCTAGCGGGAAGCCATTTCATAAGCCAAGCACGTCCCTTCAGGCCATCGAACTCCTGTCGCAAGGAAGTCGGGTCGTTTGCCCGGTTCTCCCATAACACAGGATTTATCAAACCAGCCCCGGGGCGAGGGGAAGGGGTACACATCGTCACGTGAGGCATGAAAATGATATCCGCCCCTAATAAGGCCGTGGCACGGACATTCTCTATGATATTATTATCGTAGCAAATCAATATGCCACATTTCCATCCCTTGATCTCAAAAACCACATATTGATCGCCCGGCAAGATATTCGGATTAATAAACGGATGTAGCTTGCGGTACTTTGCCTTCAAGCCATTGCCATCCACGCAAACTTGCGCTTTATAGATACGATCCCCATGCCGCTCAAAGAATCCGGCCAGTAGCGTGACGCCAAACTCTTTGGCGATGGCGATCAAGGCTTGCGTACTCTCCCCCGTGGGGATCGGTTCGGCAATAGCCAACAATTCCTCGCGAGACAAGTCCTTGGCAAACGTATATCCACAAACCGAGCATTCGTGAAAAGCCACTACATCCGCTCCCTCTACCGACGCTTTCCGGCACATCTCCCGGATGATAGAAAGATTATACACTTTATCGTTATCCCGTGTCTCGAACTGCACGGTAGCAATTTTTAATGGTTCCATGATATTTTGATTTAATTGGTTTATATATTTTTCGACTAGATTCGCAAAGATAACAATAATATACTACTTTTGCGGGATAACTTTTTCTACCGATCATGAATATCAGACAAACACGACAAGAAGATCTGGCCGAGGTAATGGCTATGTACGATTATGCACGCAGGTTCATGCAAGAGCATGGCAACGGGAATCAATGGATCAACGGATATCCTTCCAAGGAATTGATCTCCAACGAGATCAAGGCCAGCCATAGTTTCGTATGCGAAAATGAGCAGGGCGAGTTAGTGGGGACCTTTTGTTACATCGAGGGAATCGACCCTACTTACCTAAAGATCTATGAAGGCGAATGGCTGAACGATGAACCTTATGCCGTGATCCATCGCATGGCCTCCAACGGTAAGCAAAAGGGGATCTCGACCGAATGTCTAAAATGGGCATTCGCTCATTGCGATAATATCCGTATCGATACACACCGGGATAATATTGTCATGCAAAACTTATTGAAAAAGCATGGCTTCAAGCAATGCGGTATCATTTACATCGCAAATGGTACGGAACGCATCGCTTTCCACAAAATAGTAAACCCAACAAATAAAGAATCATGAAGCATCCTATTGACCTAGAGCATTGGAACCGGAAAGAGCATTTCCTGTTTTTCGGTTCTATGGACGACCCTTTCTTTGGACTGACCACCCAGATAGACGTGACCTCCATCTATAAAGAGGCGAAAGCGGATCATGCCTCTTTTTTCCTCTACTCCTTACATAAGATTATGACAGCCGTTAATGAGGTGAAAGAGTTCCGGTACCGGATCATCGACAACATCCCTGTCTGCTTCGACCGAATCCACGTGGGAACAACGATTGGGCGGGAAGACGGAACATTCGGCTTCGGCTTCTTCGAATATACACCGGACAGGCAACTGTTCCTTCAAAACGCACAGAAAGAGATCGAACGTGTGCAAGCTCTCACAGGCCTTTGCAAAGATAGGGAATCAGACCGGCAAGACTTAGTCCGTTTCTCCCCGGTTCCGTGGATCGCCTTCACGGAGATGAAACACGCTTCCTCTTTCCGTACAGGCGATTCCGCTACCCGTATCTCCACCGGAAAGCTGATCGAGCAGAACGGGCATCGAATGCTCCCTATCTCCGTAACGGCTCATCATGGCTTGATGGACGGCAGACATGTGTCTATCCTCTTAGATCGTATAGCAGATAAAGATTGATAAAACAGCGAGACACCCCCGACAGTCAGCCCAGTACTCCCGGCGGGAGTACTCCAGTACCACGTAGGAAGTACTTCGGTACTTTCATCAAAGTATTCCAGTACTCCTTACGAAGTACTGGGGCAAGTCTATAGGCTATCCAATCGGGCTTATTTACGTACCCGCAAGAAACGTTTGGTCAGGTACCTGCGGACAGGCTCGTCGTATATCCTCAAACTGATATAAGCCAGCGCAATACTTCCGAGAACCAAGGCCAATGCCTCCGGCCATGCCTCGGCAAATGTAAGGTTCTCCTTCTTCACCCACCCAAAATACAAGTATATAAGAGGGTAATGTACCATATACAAAGGATAAGAGATATCTCCCAAGAATTTACAAATACGGGCGGAATGTTTATCGGTTGTCTTCCCGGAAGCCCCCAGATAGACAAGCATAGGGAATATTAGGATCGCACATACAGAATCATAGATACCGTTCATCCATAAAGCCTCACCGTCACCGACATAGGGCATGGAAAGTAAAACAACGATCGCCAAGCTACAAATCCAAAAAGCACCTTTGACATGAATGGGCTTAAAGACGCGCGACATCAACAATCCCATCGAGAAAGAAAATAACACTCGTAAAAAGCCACCGATCAAATTGTACTCTTCCATCGTCCACCCCACACCTAGGTGCCCCGCACCGGAAAAATTGAATATAGCGAACGAAGCCAATCCGATTCCCGCCAAGACAATAAGTGCCATAAGCGCCTTCGTTGACATCCGACGAATAAACAAGGCATACATAATATTCCCGATATACTCGAAGAACAAAGACCAACTAGGGCCATTTAAAGGAAACATCTCACCATTTCCACGGATCTCAGGCCCGGAACCGGGTACAGCCGGTATCAAAAAAAGGTTGATAAGCAAAGCTAGCATCACCATGGATATAGAGACATGCGTACCATCCCACTTCTCACACCCTTGTATACAAAACGCGATAACTCCCAAAACGGCTCCAAGGACAACCATCGGATGCAAACGGATCAACCGACGTTTGATAAAATCCTTTGTCGTCATGGTTTTCCACCGGTCGTCATAAGCATAACCAATCACGAACCCGGACAGGATAAAGAAGAAATCAACGGCTAAATAACCGTGATTAAATTGTTGATCAATGGGACTCGTAGCAAAGGCTTCGAATACATGATAAAATATAACCATTAACGCTGCGACACCTCTCAATCCATCAAGAAGGTCATAATGAGGTTTTGTGTCCGCAAATGCGGCCGCTGAGATTTTTGAGTTTGACATTAATTGTTTGAGCTTATTTTTGATACTACTATTACTCCTAATTTCCGCAAAAATACAAAAAGGCCCCATCTTTCACGTTATTAGACAGTTCTTTTTTCATTAGTTACACATAAATAAGGTCGCAAAATACGAAGTCCCCAGCAAAGCTTACGCCTGCCGGAGACTTGTTTCTTTATCCGTACTCCATCCTCACGGAGGTACTTACGGACCTCTTAATTTATTACTTTAGTATTAATATTAATCCAACTCCCGCCTGTTCATCCGTCACGGATTACTTGGGATCGAAACCCTCACGGGAATTGTTGATTATCTTATTTCATTATTCCTTTACTTTGAATATTCAATTATTTAACGACAACTTTCACAGTCTCCTCGCCAACCGTAACGAATACGATACCGGCAGGTACAGCGATCGTAGCGTTATCGGATGTAAGAACAGTCTCAGCTACAGACTGGCCTAATACAGTACGTACATAAGCGTTCTGACCAGCAGCGCCTTGGATCGTTACGACACCGTTGCCACCTACTACAACGATAGAGGAAGCAGCATCTTCAACAGAACCGTTAGAAGTCGGAACGTCAGTACCTAATGTGAAGACCATAGCGATATCATTGTCAGCAGTCAAACCAAGTTTTCCATTCAAGGCATAAACATAAACTGTCTTACCATCAATCTTTCTTTGAGAAGAAATAACATACTCATCCTCAGAATCCTTAGCTAAAGTTATATTAAACTTGAACGCATCCAGTCTATCAGAATTTACAGTCTCACCATCAGACTCCAATTCCTTAACAACTTTTACAGCCTCACCATTTACGGTAGTAGCGATTGTATCAACACCCTCAAGGATAGCCGGACGGAAGATTACCTTAGTATCCTCTGTTCCTTCCAAATAATATGCCTCATTTGTATATTCTTGAGCAGAGCCTTCTACGAAATATTTCAAAGAATCCTGAGCATTGAACATGAACATTCTCTCAGCCGGTGCTTCTTCGCCTTCAGCAACCTCAATGCCTTTAGAGATATAGAATGAAGGAGTCTTAGCCTTGCTATCCGCCGTATCCAACCAGAAAATCATGCTTTCCGCAGAAAGGATACCTTCAGTGATACCATTCTTATTCAACTGATAGTTGATAGAACCTAACATATTGTCAAATGATGCGTGACGTGGTTGAGAGGCCAATGACGGGTTGAACGGATTAGCGTCCAAGATCTCAACGTTTGCGTAACCATCATTCAAGTCACTAGCTGCTACATAACGCTTCTTATCATAAGCTACAGTTAAATTTGTGCTATTAACGCTCGCAGTTTTAACCGCAGAAGTATTATCAATTGAAGCAGCATAATCAAGCGTACCCTCAGAAGTCGCAGCTAACGAAACCAAAGAATAACCGCCTGCGGCATTCTTAATGATAGCGAACTCTGTAGCGGCATCCTTTTCTTTATCAGTAGCAGCGGCAGCACCTAAATATCTAGCATCGTCACCCTTAACTTCCGTCGTACGCAAGATATAAGTTGGAACAACCAAAGTATCCTTATCCGCAACTCTTACAACCTCATTCTTATCATTTAAGTAAGCATAAGTATTCGTATTCAAGATGTAATCAGCTACACCTTGCAAAGATTTATCCAAAGTTTCAGCACCTTTTACTCTTTCCGGATAAAGGGTCAACATTGTCGCCTTCTCATCGGTAGAGACCTTCATACTCTTTTTATCATTAGAAAGAACTGCATAAAGAGTCTTGTCACCAAATACGTTCTTACCATTGAATGTCATCTTAAAGCCCTCGGCGATCTGAGTATCCGTGAATACTTTATAACCGTCCGTACGAGTTGTAGCGATCGTGTTGAACTTAACGGAAGTTGTATTCAGTGCTAAATCTTCTGTTACACCTTTGGAAGCTTTTTCATCTCCTTTGATTGTTACTTCTTGTCCATCATAAGTTGCTTTATCTACTTTATAGCCACCTTCTTTTCCATCCGGTTGTAAACGTAATACCAAATCCTCACCTGTCTCACGGTTTGTCAATGTAAAATTATATTTGCCATCAAAACCAGAAACGATCCATTGGGATACCGGCATCGTAAAATCCGCACTATTATAAGCAACCACTCTTAAACCGTCACCTGTAGCAGGATCAACCGTTAAATACTTATGGTACTCTGTTTGAGCGTTTGGCTTACCCTCAGAGCTCTTGTCCTCATCATTACTTGTAAAGTAAATATTTACCACATTCTCAGCGTTCTTCTTCAATAATACAGAAGCGTCAAGATAAGAATTCGCACCCAGTTGCGGATGGATAGGAGTATAGTTCGTTTTTGTACTTCCTGATAATACAGTAGTCACATAAGTCTTCGTATCAGAAACAGAAGGCTTAACCGCAGCTACATTTACATCATAAGAATTCCAAGTATTACCTTCTTTGACAGAAGGTTTCATCGTTAAAATCAACTTACCATCCTCATTAAAGGCATCTTTCAATGAGATCGTAAAGCTTGCGTTTGCACTAGAGTCCTTAGCAGCGACCTCACCTTTCATCCAATACAAAGCGTAACCTTCACCATCTTGTTTACCATTGATGTTGTAACGTTGAGTAGGATCTACAGCCAAGAAAGAGATTTCTTTTGCAGCTGATATGGCAGCTTCATTATTTGTACCATCTTCAACTTCAGCAACAAATGCTTCTACCTTCTTTGCGTCACCTTTCACAAAATAAGTACCTGTCTGGATTTTCGCATCCGTAGCAGCAATCTCCGCACTAACAGTTACCGGAGTCACGGCATCAAACAAGTTACCAACCAATTCGCTAGTCGTATAATCGAAGGACAAAGTTGTACCTTTTGAATTGTATTCAGTCAAATACTTATCTCCGATCTCTTCAGCATAAGAGAAGGCCTGTAAATTACTACCAACCTCGCTAGCAGGCAATGCAGCCGTAAACAAGCCTTTAAATTTCAGCTTACCATCTTTTACAATAAACTTCGTGTTGAAGTCTGAAAGATTTTTCGTTGACTGATCTCCGGTAACGGCAGTACCATCGCTCTTTGTTATAACTTGGTATTCCTTACCATCAATAGTTACCCACAACTCGAAAGTACGAGAAGAGTAGTTACGGATCGTAAATTCGGCGGCAGTTTCATTTGTAGCAGAAGCAGTTGTAGCTGTTAAAGAAACAACTTCCTTATCGCCCTTCAATTTTAAGATATCACTACTCGTATACTTTGCATACAAAGTAGTATTTGACGCTCCTAAATAGAATGTCATGCCATTGCCCAAAGCGGTCTCTGTAGTTGTATAAGAAACAACGGTCTTGTCTCCAACAGCGGCATACGCAGCATTAAAAGCAGGTCCACCTAGCAGTAAACCAGCTGTTAACAAGGTAAAAATCCTTTTGTTCATAAATTCAAAATTTAATATTAATAATAGTGTTAATTAAAGTCCATCCCGTCGTTTAGCACCCTTGTTTTACTCGAAAACGACTAGTCTAAACGATCGTCTAGATCTTGCGTTTTTTAAGGGGGTAAAAAGAATGGTTCGTGAAAGGAATCGGCTGTTTCGTAACGGATAGCCTATTTGATTGATAAGAAAGAGGATAAGGGGTGAAAAAAATAGCTCAGAAGGGTTGCAAGTATCGAAGAAACGCGTACCTTTGCAAATGACTAAAAGAATCGATCGTTTAAACTAGTCGTTTCTATCCCATAAAAGATTGTCAAACATCAAGGTTTTTAACTATATATAATGTACAGGTGTACATTAAAATAATGTAAACCTATCAAAGCATAAGATCTGAATCAAGCTTCCTCTTTGACACAAAAGTATTGATAGTACCGCTAGCTTCGAGTTATAGGTATTTTATAGGCTCACCCGATAATCATTGGGGATATCTTCAGGCTCATCTATATTTCAGCCGGCAGCCTAAGATAAGTCGGCCAACAGATGAGATCATGAGATAACTATTGCCATATAAATCGCTGTCTTATAAACTATTAATCAACAGACCAACTCACTTGAGAAAGGCTTCCCAAGTGAATAACTAACCACTTCCAGACTCGTAAGCTTACGGCTACCCCCAGCCGTAAGTTATTCACTTGACAAACCGTAAGTTATTCACCTGACAAGGCATAAATTATACATTAACCGTCTCTCCCCCGATGGTTATCGGGAAATGGCAGAGGAACTATAGATACAAGTGGCCCATTTGTCTTTTTGACAACTTGTAATCTGAAGTCCCGGAGAATCGATTATTCCGTACCCAAGTGCGTCTCGCTTCCAAATTCGAGAGAAAAAAACAGCAATTCCCTGTTTGATAGCTGTTTGCTGAAAAACGGCCTTTCGTTCCAGCCGAAATAATTCACCCTAGTTCATGTTTTACGGCCGTAAGGCGGTAATAATGCCCAACGCTACCGCATGCGAGGGCCGATGCCTATATATGTGTAGGCTTACGCCACTATATGTGTAGCTTGACGCGACTATATGTGTGGGTTGACACTGCTATATGTGTGAGTTGATACAGCCATATGTGTAGGTTGATACGTATATATTCGTTAAAAAGCGACGCTTATCGTGTTAAAAAGCGGTTGTGGTAGCTTGTTCGCGCTCCCCGCTTACGCTCGTTGGCTTTTATAGCCAGAGAGCCGTGTCGTGAAAAAGAAGGTATTTCAATCAAAAAGATACCATTCATCGCATTAAGCTGACATCCGTGATTCTTGTCTTATCCCTTTGAATTAAGTCTGTCCCCAATAAATATCGGGTGAGCGTTTACTTGATTAATATTGAAAATATATGAACGATGAATCTGCAGAAAAATATCTTGAGGCAACGATTCGTCAGCAACCACGTCACTGGCTCATAGACAAAAAACGAAACGGCAGACATCTCCGCCGTCCCGCCCAAAAGAGATAGCCTTATCTCTGTTTGTACACATGTCAAGGTTGGTTATTTACTGATATCAGGGCCTATATAAACCCTGTTTTTCATATCGTGCGTAAACATAAGACTTTTTTTCGACAAAAGAGCAGATTCCTTCTTCTTTTTGGGAATACATGTTCTAAACATGCCACACTACCTCTTGGCTACTAGCGTGAGCTTCTATTATAGAGGAACTATGAAAAAGCATTTTACATCAAAACATAAAGCTAAATCCTTTCTTCTGCGAAGCATTGAACCGTTCAATCTCCAAAGAAAGGGATTTCTTTAACTGATTAGCCATAAATATTAAGAAAGACCTGCGCATGATGCAGATTGCATTCAGCCGCTTTAAGGACTTTCTGAAAGAACAGTACCCATTATATGAATGCAACATCAAACCCGAATTTATCACTAAGGATATGATGGTTCTGTTTGTAGACTATTTGCAATCCCGTAGCGTTGGCGAGGGAGCAAAAAGTATCTATCAGCGTTTCAAGAAAGTGATACGCTATGCCATCGAACACGATGTGATACTGAAAGACCCGTGTAAAGAAGTAATTTGTAAGGTAGACGACCAAATGTTACGGAAAGATGTGCTTTCACTGGAAGAAATTCAGGCTCTTATCAACTGCCATTATGAGAATGAGAACCCAATGGTAAGACGTGCCTTTATCTTCTGCCTATATTGTGGTTTACGCCTCTGTGATGTGAAAGACCTTACATATAAGAATGTAGACTACTCAAACAAGCTATTGAAGTTTGAACAAAACGGTGAAGACCGTGCTGCCTATGGTGAGCAACTCTTGAAGAAGCTGGAAAAACGACTGAATACCAAAGGGCTGAATGAACGTCGATTCCGGAAGTTCAGACGTTTATATCTTGTTTATCCACAGTTGAAAGAAGAGGTTTTAGGCTATGTTATGTCGGGTTCGGGAATTCGGCGGTCAGTAACCGCCAAATTGCAAATGGTTTCAGAAATTGCAAATAATGACTGGAAATTGGCTGCTGAAAAGCTATTTAACAGATTATCTTCTACGCATTTGAATGCAATATCTGCTATTGACAATCCTATTAAACGTGCCTTTTATGAAATGGAAACGATTAGGGGATGCTGGACTGTAAAAGAACTGGAACGGCAGATTGATTCATTGTACTACGAGCGTAGTGGATTATCTAAAAACAAAGAAGCTCTTTCTGCATTAGTACAGCAACAGGCAGTTCAACTACAGCCTGCGAATGTAATAAATACTCCCTTGACCTTAGAGTTCTTAGGGTTAAATGAACGGGCATTAGTTACAGAGAATGATTTAGAGCGAGCCATCCTTGATAATTTACAAAAGTTCCTTCTGGAAATGGGACACGGCTTCTGCTTTGTACTGAAAAAGGAGATACTTTAGTTCGTTATGCCACAGCAGGATTAGACCCAAATATTTTTGTACAAAAGTATAAAATCCAGTTGCCCAGTGAGGAAGAATTCAAGAGATTTCTTTCAAAGGAGATAGGCTAACAACTTTCAATAAAAACAAAGGTTTAGTTCATTTTAGATATACAAGAGAAATGGACTAAACTTAATCTGTAACCTTTTCATTATAAAACCTCAAAAATTCCATTTCACCCACCTGCTTTAAAAATTTCTGATTTTCAATAAAGTCTTGTCCATACTTTAACCAACGTTTTGTAAAACCTTTGAACTTAGTACAAGGAAATAGATGACATTGGTAGCAGTGTGTTATTCCTTTCTCAACGCAACACAGGTAAAATGTTCTACATTTTTCACAGCGAGTTTTGTTTTCCTCTGCTCCCTGACAAATTTTTTCATCTCGTGTGTAGCTTGGACAACCGCCACAGAACACACCACAAGCAGGAATACGACCATGATATGGTTTTATTACAGATAAGTTTTTTGCCATCCAAAAATTAGTCAAATTCAATTTATTTGCCTGTCGTTTTTGTTCCTTCTTCACCACGTATTTTTGCTTCTCAAAGAATGGACGAGCAGTTAGACTCACTTCTGATGTGATTTGTATAATACCTTTTGTAATAGCATATCGTTCTATTTCTTCCAAAAGCATAGTTGCAATGCCTTTGCCTTGAAAGTCTGCGTGAATGAACATAGAGTGCAGATAGCCTTGCGGCGTAATGGATGAAAAACCTACAATCTGAGACAGTTGATTAACAGCCACAATAAAATAGTGAGTCTTTATCATTTCCTCTATATTGGAAAGATCATCTCCGCATGATGCCCAATCTTCAACTTCATCCTGTGAATAATCACGCCTGTTTACTACAAGCACGGTATTCTTATATAAATCTCTCAGTTCAGAACTATCAGATTGTTGCGCTATTCTGATTTTAAAGTCCATTTTCATCTTTGGTTTTGTATCTTTTCGTATAATACCTTATTATCATTAAGGGTTAAAACATATATCTGTTTTTCCGAATTATCGTTAAATGCTTCTTCTTCAAAACTTCCAAACTTGTGAATAATATCAAATCCAGCCCGTTCCAGATATGAATCCAATTCTTGAGGGAAAAACATCCTCATGTCCAAATTCTGGATTGAATGAAACTCGCCATTGATAAAATAGTGCCATTCTATGCGATTGATTTGGGTTGTACTCTCATAACGCATTGTTTGTTTTATCAACACATCCCGTCCATCATCCGTTGTATATTCGGCAATTACTGCCTGCACTTTTTCGCTCTCGACAATATACTGGATGTTGGGATTAAAGCAATCTAACAGAAATAAGCCTCCTGCTTTGAGATGATTTCTAACGCACCCTAACGCATTGAATAAATCTTCGTTTCTGTATAAATGGTGGATTGAATTAAATGGAATAAAGATTAGGTCGAATTTTTCTTGCAAGTCGAGCATTCTAATATCTGCTTCTATGAAATCAATCACTAATTCTGCTTCGATAGCCTTCATCTTTGCTTGTTCGAGCATTGAGGGTGTGTAATCTACTCCGCAAATGCTGTATCCATCTTTGGCAATGGGGATCGTAAGTCTGCCTGTACCACAGCACAGTTCAAGTATTTCAGCCTCCTTATTTTTCGGTAGCCACTTTTTGTAGAATTGCAAATCAGATAGAAAGGTATTTAATCCATCATATATATTTGCATCATAAATCAACTCACCAACCTTGTAACCTATATTCATTTATATTCTCCAATATTCATTGTTTCATATTTATATACCAAACTTATTTCTATTCTCTTTCGTGTCCGGATGGATATGCCATAGATTAACCTTATTTTCCTTTATTTCTGCAACCCAAATAGCATGAACATTATTTAGAACCTGATCTGAACAAATGGAATATCCCTGCATAATAACCATAGAACCATTTACTGTTACGCTCTCGAAAATGTTTCGATATCCCGGATAAAGTCTAAAAAACGGCTTCCATGCCTTAACTATATTATCAGATTTTCCTACAATTCGATTGTTTGCCATATCGATAAAAACATGATTTTCAGTCATTAAACTGGATAGTGCGTTAATGTCAGCCCTACTGATACATTCATTAAATTGCAAGGTAATAATTTGGGGGTCTATCATTATCTCTTCTTTGCTATATTTATCATTATTACCCCATTCGGTCTTAAGCTGCGCATAAATTATATCATCTACCCAATCCCCACGCAAATAATAGCTCTCCTTAAAGTGAGCTTCCTTTCTGAACCCCAATCGCTCTATTAACTGGATAGAAGCTGTATTTCTCGGATCGACTGAGGCTATAATCCGATGTTTATCGAGCGTTCCAAAAAGATAATCAACCATTGCTTTCAATGCTTCTGTAGCATAACCTTTTTTCTGATAATCTTTATGTAGCGTACATCCAAGTTCAGCCTGCATATTGTTGTGATTGGTAAAGCTGATTCCCATATCACCAATTAACCTGTTTTCATCTGCAAGAATAATGGTAAACTGAAAACATATATTGGCAATATCCATTGTCGCCGGCATATTGCTAATATAATCACGGACTTCTTCAACTGAATCAGGGAACCATCCCTGATACTTATTTTCCGCAAAGTCAGAACGGTAAGAAAAAATGCTTTCTGCATCTTCCGGTTCAGCAAGCCGTATGATTAATCTTTCTGTTTTAATGGGATATTTCACCTTGTTGTTTATAAATTCATGAGTTGAGCAAAGATACAAAAATTGTCTAGCCGTGGATAGTCCTGCCGAATAATTACATACAAAAAAAGCTTGACTGATTACTCAATCAAGCTTTTCAACTTCAGTACCCAGAGCCGGGATCGAACCGGCATGGAAGTGAATCCACTGGTGTTTGAGACCAGCGCGTCTACCAATTCCGCCATCTGGGCATTTTTAATTAACCTTTAGCAGTAGGTTTGTTTCTCAAATGCGTTGCAAAGGTACAGCTTTTTTTTAAACCCGCAAGCGTTTGGGTGAAAATTTTCAAATATTTTTTTCACAGTGGGAATATGTACGGGATTGTTTCGCATAGAAAGATTATTTCGTTACATTTGTAAACGTATAATCATAATAACAGCCAATATCATGAAAGATAATTATTGCGTCATCATGGGAGGCGGAATCGGTAGCCGTTTCTGGCCTTTCAGTAGAGAAAGTTACCCAAAGCAATTCCTTGATTTTTTTGGGAGCGGACGGTCTTTACTGCAAATGACATTTGATCGCTTCGCAAAAATCATCCCTACTGAAAATATATACATCGTTACCAACGAATCTTATGCGGACTTAATCAAGGAGCAGTTGCCGGAATTAGCGGAAGAACAAATCCTTTTGGAACCGGCTCGTCGCAATACAGCTCCTTGTATCGCTTATGCGGCTTATCATATTAAGGCATGCAATCCGGAAGCCAATATTGTCGTAGCCCCTTCCGACCATCTGATCTTAAAAGAGGATGTTTTCTTGAGGGACGTTCAAAAGGCGTTGGATTTCGTGAAGAGAAACCGTGCGTTGGTCACCTTGGGCATCAAGCCTAGCCGCCCGGAAACAGGATACGGATATATCCAAAGCAGTGATACGGTAGTAGATGATTTCACCAAGGTGAAGACCTTTACTGAAAAACCGAACCTCGAGTTGGCAAAGGTATTTATGGAAAGTGGAGAATTCTTCTGGAATTCTGGCTTGTTCGTCTGGAACGTGAATACGATCTTGGAAGCGTTCTCTAAATATCTCCCGGATATCAGCAGCCGTTTCGATCTAGGTAAGGATAAATTTAATACCCCGGAAGAAAAAGCGTTCATCCAAGAGAATTTCCCTTATTGCCTAAATATATCCATCGACTACGGTATCATGGAGAAAGCACACAACGTATATATGCTATGTGTAGATTTCGGTTGGGCCGACCTCGGTAGCTGGGGATCTTTGTTCGACCTAGCGAATAAAGACGAAAATGAGAACGCAGTATTGAAAAATAACGAGGCAATGCTATACGAATGCTCCGGCAATGTGATCGCATTAAATAACCCGAAACGTCTAGCCGTTATCCAAGGGCTAAAAGATTGCATCGTGGCTGAGTCCGGAAACGTATTATTGATTTGTAAGAAGGATGACGAACAACGTATCAAACAATTCGTAGCCGACGCTAAAATCAAATACGGAAAAGAATACAACTAATTAAGAATTGAGAATTGAGAATTATCGGCAAGCGGTATTCATTCTCAATTCTCAATTTTCAACTTCTTAGCAAGATATCGTACAGGATACCACGCAGCCAAAAAGCCTATCGTTAATACCGTTACAAAGACTGTTATTATATCCACCGTGACTACACGTACTGGATAAGCCTCTATAATAAACGCTCCGGCAGCTTCCCCTAGTTTTATAAAGCCAAACTCTTGTTGTAGCAAGCAAAGTACAACCCCGATCAAGACTCCGATCAAAGCTCCAAAACCGGAGATCATCCAGCCTTCAAACAAGAAAATCCGACGGATCAGACTGTCATCAGCCCCCATATTACGCAGTGTACTCACATCCTCCTGTTTCTCGATCATCAACATGGATAAAGAACCCACCACGTTGAATAAGGCGATCGCCAATATAAAAGTAAGGATCAAGAAGGTCATCCATTTCTCGACTTGCATCATCTTGAAAGAAGCCTCTTGTTGCTCAAAACGGTCTTGCACGATATATTGATCACCTAGGATACGTTGAATCTCTTTCTTTACCGGAGCGATATCTCCGCTATCTTTCACCTTCAATTCCACCGCTGTCACTTCTTTATCATAATTAAATAAAGAACGGGCCAATGACAAAGGCACGATCATATATGAATCATCGTAAACCTGTTGGTCCGTACGAAAGACAGCACCGATATAAGCATATTCCAAATTGAAAGAAGAAGCCGGATTCGCCATGTTCACCTTCTCCTCCCGCTTCGGAGCGTAGATCTCCAGCGGAGAGACAAAGCCTGCGTTTATTCCTAGCGAGAAAGCCAATCCGATCCCCATATTCGCGTAATTCGCCACCTCGTCATTCAGAAGGAATTTTCCATCGATCAAGATACTATCGATCTGCGCCAGTTTCTCATATTGCTCGTCTACACCTTTCAAGGTAGCTACACCCTGACGATCTCGATAACGGACCAAGGCATTGTCCTGCAATACCTCACTAAAACAAACAATGCCGGGCAATTCCCTCACCTTACGTATCTCTTCCGAGGTCGGGTCGAAAACCTTCCCTTTCCGAGGCATGATCTTCAACTCCGGATCAAAATTGCTGAAGAGAGAAGAGACCAAATCGTTGAAACCATTATAGACCGACAAGGCGCATACTAAGGCGATCGTGGCGACAACAACCCCGCATACCGATACCATCGATATGATATTTATGGCATTGTGCGACTTCTTCGAAAAGAGATATCGCCGGGCTATATAGAACGGAAGATTCAAGGCTCCTCTGATTACTTATGCAAAAGATTGTCGATATTCTCGATATAATCCAATGAATCGTCTATAAAGAAGCTCAATTCTGGAATCTTACGAACCTGCAAACGAATACGTTGCCCCAAATCAAAACGGATCGCTTTCGTATTGCTCCGTATAGCCTCCAATAGCTCTTGCGATTTATCCGACGGGAAAATGCTTAAATAAGCTCTCGCCACACTTAAATCCGGACTTACACGAACTACGCTGACAGAGACCAATACGCCATGCATTCCTTGCGTCTGCTTCTGAAATATATCACTCAACTCCTTCTGAAGAAGGCGTTCGATCTTTTGTAATCTAGTACTTTCCATACGCTTTATTATTTACTTTTTCCAGATCATCGTCAAGCCGTCACGTAAAGGGAGGATCACCTTCTCTACCCGATCGTCTTGCTTAACCTTTTCATTAAAAACCAGTATTCCCTTCGTTTGTTTATCGGAAGGATGCACTTCTTCTACCACTTTACCGTCCCAAAGCGTATTATCCGCGAGAATCAAGCCGCCCGGACGGACCATCGGGAATACCAAATCATAATACTCGGAATACAGGCGTTTGTCGGCATCGATAAAAACCATATCGAACGTCTCATCCAAACGGGGGATAATCTCCATCGCATCCCCAAAATGGACTTTTATCTTGTCCTTATGTAGCGAGCGGGAAAGATATTTCATGATAAAATCCTCCATCTCGTCATTGATCTCGATCGTATGGATCAACGCCCCCTCTTCCATGCCTTCCGCCATACACAAAGTGGCATAAGACGTATAAGTCCCGATCTCCAAGACTCTTCTCGGACGAATCATCCGGCAAAACATCTTCAATATCCTACCCTGCAAATGCCCGGATAGCATACGCGGACGGAGAAGGTTCACATTGGCGTCGCGATTCAACGCCGACAGCAAATCCCCTTCTTCATCTATATGAGAAAGAATATACGCATCAATCTCGCCCGTAAACATTCCTCTTACTCTTTAAAAGTAGGCAACTGATATTGCGTGCCGGCATCCAGCACCTTTCCTACGTTGTTAATCTCCAAAAAGCTGGTACCGCCACCTTCGCCGAAGCTACCGCTCAAATACGCTACCATATCGTTGCGAGTGATACGTCCGCTATGGATCAGCTGGTTCAACGCATCATAGAAATATCCCCTACGACTGTCGTTGTACGGCTGATGAACCGCCCATACCCCATAAGAAAGACCCAACATACGCATCACACGAGGATTATAGCATATAGCGAACACAGTAGAGGTTCCGCGGAAAGCGGCCAGATAACGTGCCGTACGACCCGTATAACTATCCGTGATAATCGCCTTCACATGTAATTTAGAAGAAGACTTAACGGCTTGTTTCGCCAAGAAAGAAGTCACGTCTAAATCATTCCCCTCGATCGGCACACGGATATCATTCGCGGAAAGCTTAGTCTTCTCAGCTTCACGAGCCACTTTCGTCATGGTCTGTACCGCCTCGATCGGATATTTTCCATAAGCCGTCTCACCGCTTAACATCAAAGCATCCGTACGATAATAAATAGCGTTGGCGATATCCGTAACCTCGGCACGAGTAGGACGAGGATTATTAATCATGGAATGAAGCATTTGCGTAGCCACGATAACCGGCTTCTTCACCTCCACGCATTTACGGATCAGCATACGCTGGATACCCGGGATCTTCTCGGCCGGAACCTCGATACCCAAGTCACCACGAGCGATCATAACGCCATAAGCCACTTCCAAAATCTCCTCGATATTGTCTACACCCTCTTGATTCTCGATCTTAGCGATAATCTTGATAGGGCTGTTACGCTCGTCCAAGATACGTTGGATATCCAATACGTCCTGTTTGTTGCGAACAAATGAGTGAGCGATAAAATCGAGATCATGATCGATCGCCCAAAGGATATTATTACGGTCTTTCTCAGTCAACGAAGGCAAATTGATACGTACGCCCGGCACATTCACGCTCTTGCGGCTACCTAGCGTAGCGTCATTCTGGATCTCGCAAAGCAAACAATCGCCGGATTTCCCGGTAACCTTCATTTCCAGATCACCATCATCGATAAGGATGTCGCTGCCAATCGCCAAGTCGTTCACGAAATTCTTATATGACACACAAATACAATCATGCGAAGTTTCCTGATCGGGATTACCGATTACCTTCACGATCTCTCCAGTCTTGAAAGGGATCGGTTCCTTGTTTACCGTCGTCGTGGTACGTACTTCCGGCCCCTTTGTATCCATCAAGATACCGATACGGTCGGATACGGTACGGACGTTATTTACCACACGGGTCAACCCCTCTTCCATCATGTGAGCCGTATTCAGGCGCACCACATTCATTCCCGCTTTATATAACGCCTCAACGAACGCAACGTCGCAGCGCTGGTCGGAAACTGTAGCAACAATCTTCGTATGCTTTAACATATACCTTAAATTATTATAACCTAATTATTAATTCTATTTGATAACCTTCTAAACCTTCTATCACATAAACGATTCGATCGCCAACCGATACGAATCCAGCCCAAACCCAAGAATCACTCCCCTGCATGCCGCCGATATCATCGACACATGACGAAACGATTCACGGGCATGCACATTCGAGATATGCACCTCCACGACTGGCGTAGTAACCGCCTTGATAGCATCGTGCAACGCAATGGAAGTATGCGTATAAGCGCCGGCGTTCAATACGATACCGTCATATTCAAAACCCACCTCATGGATCTTGTTAATTATCTCTCCTTCCACATTACTTTGATAATAAGATATCTCACACTGAGGAAAGCGGGCACGTAACTCGCTCAAATAGTCCTCGAACGAGGCATTTCCGTATACTGTCGGTTCTCGCTTGCCCAACAGATTCAAATTAGGGCCATTGATGATCTGAATCTTCTTCATTCTTATTGTAAGTTTATTACCTTTGTACCGCCCGTTGAGGCTGGAATTATCCGGCAAATATAGTGATTTTATTTGAGACTTACCGAAGTAGTATCTCAAAATCAAGGTAACCGCACCAAATATCATTCATCAGCCATTTATGTCTAGAAAAGCTCCTCTCTTGTAGAATTTTTCTCCGACATCCTATATATTCTATGGTAAATAAGCTTTCATTCTATAATCAACGGCACCGATTACAGAATAGACTTTGTAGCGATTCATTTTATTCCGAAATAATCAGTTTTTATCACTGTAAGGATTTAAATGCAATTGATTTGTTTCAAAATACATTTACATACAGCAGAAAGTATACAAAATATGCAGAGAACCATTATTTTTATTTATTTTTGTTGCCATAATCATTAAATTACACGAATATGATAGTCAAAAAAAGTGGAAAAGATTTAAATTCTTTCGCAAATCGTAATCGTCGGGCAGTTATATGTCCGCAATGTGATTGTGAGTTTATACCGGAATATCGGGATATTGAAATTGAAAGAAGCCATAGGTACGTTTATTGTCCAAATAAGTCTTGCCATATGAAAGTTGATATTGATATAAATGATGCCGCAAGAATCCAGCAGCAGAAATGGGATTATGAAATAGTCCGATGTTCATTCTGTAAAGGTAAGGCAACCCGAGAAGAGTTGGAACGTCGTGGAGGTAAAATAGGAAAAAAGTACAATTGTTGCTATTCCTGTTTAGTATGGTTAAGGAGAGCAGAGAACCCCTCAAGTCAAGCTACTATAATAGATGGTACATATTACGGTTTTGAGCCTTACGATATGGCACGTGCTGGAACTGCCCGTCTTAGAGATCGTACATATAATGCATGTTATGTACGCCAAAGAAGGTCGGGGGTATATGACCATGTGGAAATTGTCGTAAGAGAGACTGTTCCGGAATATTTTAAACCGTATTTGACAATTTTAGAGAATAACATAGAGATTATTACCGCAGAGGAATATTATGAACATGAGGGACATTATTAAACTTAATAACAGAGTTTATATAGATTAAAAAAACAGGGCATTTGATTATCAGTGCTCTAAAAGCTTATTCGATATATTGTCTAATATAGAATATAGGGATTTTTCTCATCTCTAACTATCTATCTGCAATGCGACAAGGAAAAGATATAATAAACCGATATAACACCTATTTACGGTTAGAAAAATCGCTCTCAGCCAACTCCATCGACGCCTATTTGACAGATCTTGACAAATTGCTACGTTTCGCAGAGGATGAGAAAAAGGACGTTAAGGAGATCAGCTACGACGACTTACAACAGTTCATCGCCCAATTACGTGACATCGGTATCCATCCCCGATCGCAAGCACGCATCATCTCGGGTATCAAATCGTTCTATCGTTTCTTATTGCTTGACAATTATATAACAAATGATCCGACCGAATTGTTAGAGTCTCCCAAGATCGGATTGAAGCTGCCGGAAGTATTAACCGTCAACGAGATAAATAGCATTCTCGACACGATAGACCTCACGCTTCCCGAGGGACAGCGGAACCGTGCGATGCTGGAGGTTTTATATAGTTGTGGACTGCGCGTATCGGAGCTTACTGGCCTGCGTTATTCGGATATATATCCCAAGGAAGGTTTCATCCGGGTAGAGGGTAAAGGAAGCAAACAACGGCTTGTTCCTATCTCCGAAGTTGCTTTGCGGGAAATTAAAAACTATCTGTATGACCGGAATTCGGTCGTGGTTAAAAAAGGCTTCGAGGATATTTTATTTCTAAGCCGGCGAGGAACGGCCCTCTCCCGTATCATGGTATTTCATATCATCAAGCAACAGACGGAGGCCGCCGGTATCCATAAAAACGTAAGTCCCCATACCTTCCGTCATTCTTTCGCCACCCACTTGCTGGAAGGCGGCGCCAACTTACGCGCTATCCAAGAGATGCTGGGGCATGAGAAAATCACCACCACCGAGATATATACACATATCGACCGGGAATTCCTTCGCAAAGAGATACTGGAACATCATCCGAGGAGCAGGCCAAGAACTTAAAAGAACCGATCCTGCTCCGCTAGCAAAGCCCCAAGGATGTCATAGATTATTTATTTCCTCCTCTGACAAACCAGTATAACGTACGACCATTTCCATCGAAAGCCCATCAGACCGCATACGCCGAGCTGTTTCTAGACGTTCTTCCACACGGCCTTCTTCTCGACCTTCTATTAGTCCTTCTTCTCTGCCTTCTGCTAATCCTTCTGCTAATCCTTCTTCCCGTCCTTCAAACTTAGCAGTGCTCAACACGTCATTCTGGATCATAATCGCATTCAGATGTTCGTCATAAGCATAACGTTCCTCGGGAGACATTGAGTAATAGCGTAATTTCTCTCGTGCCTCTTCCAAGCCAGGGGCTGTCGTTCCGGAAGTTATGATCCCATCTTTCAAGTATCGCACCCATTCCTCCAAGGGGGTCACGGCCACCTTATCAAACTCATTCACCCGGACCAATATATACTCCGGAAAGATCTCCGAGGGAAGACGCTTGACGATCGCACCCCTCTCCTTGGTATTTACCTGTAAATGATCATGGGTATGCACGCCGACAAATTGGTTCTGCCCGTGATACAGATAATCGGTTCCTACGCCTATATCAAAATAAAGGATACTGATAGAATAGACCTTTTTCACCCCGGAATAATCCTGTCCCAAATGAAGATGCTCGGTGACGGCCTTCGCCACGCCATAGAGCACACGTTCCAAATAATAAAGCTCGCGAGTATTCTGGATCTCGATAAGAATGATATCTCCCTTAGTATTCTTGGCCTTGATATCCACCCGATTGAATTTATCGTCGGCGTCCTGTTGGTTCCCCTCACTCTCCAATATCTCCTCAATCTTGATCTGCTCGCCCAAGAACACGGTAAGAAAGCCTTCTAGCACCCCGAAATTCGCTTTTTGCCGGAGTAGGCGTTTGATGGCCCAGTCGAAACGGATATATCGATCTTGTAATTCCTTCATATACTTCTCCTCTTTTTCTGTTTTCTTTTCCATAGTCATATCATGTTTTAGTTATCCCACTATTGGGTGGCTTCAAATGTACATAAAAAGATCCAGAATACAAGCTTATCCCATCTAAAAAGAAATGTCCTTCTTTTTGGATCCGTAAGTGAATAGCCAACGAACGGGATCGTAAGCGGTCGCAAATGGGTGTTCGTGTACCGTTATTACTCTATTTTAATCTCATATTTTATCGATTTAAACTATTTACTTAAAGACAAAAAACATGGATGTGGACAAATGATCACACATCCATATCTAATTATCAACAAATTAAAAGCTATCAAGTTCTTCTAAAATGGACAAACGCAAATACAGCTCAATTCTTAGAAATGAGGATTCTGTACCAAATGGCCATCCGACTTATCAATCTCCGACTGAGGGATCGGTAAGTATTTCTTTGTATCATCCCAACCTTTGATAAAATCTTTCGCTTGGTTCGTACGTACTAAGTCCCAATAACGAATACCTTCCATCGCAAACTCATAACGGCGTTCTTTATAGATATTATCCAATGAAACCGCCGGAACCTTATAATCATCACCCATCGCACGTTTAACAACTCTCGCATAATAATCCTGTGCCTCACCTACGCTACCTCCACTTCTCAATAAAGCTTCCGATGCCATCAATAATACGTCTGAGAAACGAATTACACGGTAATTGTTTTTATAATTCAACGCTTCCGTGCCAACCGTAGAAGAATACCCTGTACGAGGATGATATTTACGTACGCTATACCCCGTATATTGATTCACATCCGAGCTAACCGTCCCGCCTTCCGCTCTAAACTCCTCATGATCTATGATCGTTGTCCACTTTCTAGGATCATTCGGCAAAAACGCATCATTCAATGCTTTTGTTACAGGCGCAAAACCCCAACCTTCCACATATACATTATTAGGATCTTTCAAACCTCTGGCTCCTAGCATTATTATATCGGAGTTACCTTGATTAGCCTTGCCTGCCCAATCATTCGAGTTCCCGATTTCCGTATAATTGACTTCAAAAACAGATTCTTTGCACCACTCATACTCATCATCAAAAAGAACTTTATAATCCGGGATCAAATCATATTGATAGGTAGGATCGGTAATTAGTTCTTTCAATTGGCTGGCGATCTCCTTCATTTTAGTATCATCATTCTGATATAGAACGATACGTGCTTTCATCGCGATAGCGGCACCATTCGTAGCTCGTCCCTTCTCGTTTGCTGGGACTGTCTTGGGCAGCTTTCCAATAACATTGTTATCTAGATCCTCGATTAACTTCGCATACACCTCATCCGGTCGCAACTGAGGGACAGTAGATATGTCATCCAATCCCAAGTTCGCCTCGTAATACGGTATGTATCCAAAGAAACGCCACAACTGGAAATAATAAAATACACGCAAGAAATGAGCCTCAGCCACATAACGATCACGAAGTTCCACCGACATCGTCCCTTCCGGAAGAAGAGGACATTTCTCTATCACGATATTCGCACGGTTCACACCCTCATACGAACGCCCCCATAAACCCTCGGGTAAGTTTGTCGGTGTCACCCAATTGGTAAAATCATTCACTCGTTGCAACTGCGGTTGATCCGATACCGTCGATCCACCGGTCTCCGCATCATCCGACATAATATTACTAACTAACTCATAAGAACTATAAGAGCCATAGGCATTCCATTTCAGCGGATCATAGGCAGCGACCAATGCTTCGGTCAAATCTTCTTCTGTCTTGTAATAATCCGTTTCGATAACCTTGTTCGTCGGAGACAACTCCAAAAAATCATTGCAGCCACTTAGTCCGAATACAACGGCTAGCAGATAAATATATTTATTCATAACACTAATTTTAATGATTAAAATGTCAAATTCAATCCAAATGTATAAACCCGGGCTTGAGGATATACACCCTTATCTATACCCATTGTCGAACCAATTTCCGGGTCCATCCCTTTATATCCCGTAATAGTCAACAAATTATCGAACGACGCATAAAACCTCAAGCGTTGTATATAAGCTTTTCGGGTCAACTGGGCCGGCAGCGTATAACCTATCTGTAAATTACGTAAGCGCAAGAAAGAAGCATCGTGAACCAACAAAGTAGACGGACGGAAATTTTTAGGTGTATCACCCAATACAATCCTTGGCATCGAATTGGAGGTACCGGGCCCAGTCCATCTCTCCAAAGCATCCGATGTATAATTGACAGCCGCCAACTCATAACGGCGTAACGCATCGAAAACATCCGCTCCAAAAGAACCTTGGAAAAAGGCACTTAAATCAAAACCCTTCCAATCAGCCGCAACAGTAAGTCCAACCATCCAATCCGGATTAGGCTTGCCTATCATCGTACGGTCCTCGTTATCATCGCTAATCACGCCATCTCCATTCAAATCCTCAAATTTCGTATCCCCGGGTACCGCATTCGGTTGTATAGGCTTACCGGTAACAGAGCTGATATAGCTATCGATCTCCTCTTGTGTCTGGAAAACCCCAATCGCCTTATATCCGAAAAAATAACCGATCGGATAACCATTTTGGTTCCTTGATACCGTACCTAAAGTCGGTAAACTCTCCTTATCGATATATCCCGTTTGATTTCCTAGGTTCTTGATCTCATTCTTCACATAAGAAGCATTCGCCAAGAAAGACAGATTCACTTTATCTACACTTAATTTATAACCGACTTCAAGCTCGATACCTTGGTTGGTCAATGTCCCGACATTCGACAAAGGCGAGCCACTTCCCACATATAGGGGTATCGGACGCTCCATCAACATGTCTTTTGTATCTTTCTTGAACCAATCAAAACTAAAAGAAAGGGAGTTATTAAAGAAGCGGGAATCAAATCCAAAGTCCAATTGCTCCGAGGTTTCCCAACGCAAATCAGGATTGGCCAAAGAAGTAGGTTTTGTTCCGCTATGGATGACACCGTTCGAGCCTGCCCCGAAACTATAGTTATTTCCTCCGGTCATCGTCGTAGTATATCCAAACGATCCGATTTTCTCATTTCCGTTTTGGCCCCAGCTCCCGCGCACTTTCAAGAAGTCGAACCATCCCGGTTTATTTTCCATGAAAGGCTCGTTAGTCAACGTCCAGCCCGCAGAGACAGAGGGAAAATATGCATATTGATTATTCCGGCCGAAGTTAGAGGAACCGTCCCGACGAAGGGTTAACTCAAGCATATACCTTTCGTCATAATTATAGTTTAATCTTCCGAAAACGGAGGCCATCCGATGCTCTGTCGCCCCGCCTTCCGAATGCTGATCGCCGGGAGAGGCACTATTGGTGAAATCGATCCATGCTTTATGATCATCTTCCGCTCGTAAATTCAAGGCTGTCCCCTTTACCTTTTTACTATCATACCGTTCCATAGAGGTTCCCAGTAAAACGGCGAAATTATGTTTATCGATCGAACGCTTATAACTCAACGTATTCTCCCAAAGAAGCTTCATGCCACGATTCATCGTTTGCTCCACCCTTGATTTCTCAGTCTTAACCATATAACACAAATAGCTAACTGGGAACCAATTTCTTTCGCCCCAAAAAGCCATATCCGTGGAGAGAGAGGTCTTAAACGTAAGATTCTCGAATACTTCCAATTCACCCCAAACAGAACCTACAAATTTATCCCAGTCCTTGTTATTGTTTAAGGTCTGCATCATAGCGACCGGATTCACGATCTCTTGGTTCTCGATTACGTTATAGATGCGGCCTTCGTCATCCTTGACATAACCGGGATAATTTTTTTCGTAATAAGCGAGATCTTCTGCCGAAGGATTCTCCAGATAGACCGATTCGTTCGGTGGAGTCATCACCGCACTTGCTAACGGGCCGGAGAAGTTGTCATTCTCCGAAATACCTTTGGATATGATCCGTGTATATCCTAGGTTCGTACCGACCTTGAAACTACGGAAAAATTTATTCGCCTTATTCTCAAACACATTATAGGTATTGTTGAAACGTAAGCTATATCGTTTATAATCCGACTTATCTTTTCCTCCAACAATTCCTTCTTGATCTAAATAACCAAAAGAGAGGAAATAGCTTCCCTTATCACCACCCCCACTGATGCTCGCTTGATGATTCATGATCGGGGCATTCTCGTTATAAATCTCATTCTGCCAGTTCGTCCCTACACCTGCTTTCGAAGGATCATCGTAAATAGGGTCCATCCCGGCATTCACGTAAGCCTCATTCATTATTGTCTCATATTCGGTGGCATTCAAGACCGACATTTTTCGCCAAGGATTTTGCCAACCGATAGAGAAATCATAATTGACAACCGCTTTTCCTTTTTTCCCGCTCTTTGTCGTAACCAGAATAACACCATTAGCCGCACGTGAACCGTAGATAGCGGCTGAAGCGGCATCTTTTAAGACCTCGATAGATTGTATATCCTGCGGATTCAGATAATCGACACCTCCTTCAAGTGGCATTCCGTCCACAATATACAAAGGGTTACTATCATTGATAGTTCCTGTACCACGGATACGGACTCTCGACTCGGCTCCCGGTTGTCCGGAATTCTGCATAATGCTTACTCCCGAGACTTTTCCTCGTAACACATCCTCTACCCGGGTCGGCGTCAGCTTCTCCAAATCATCGGAGGTGACACGACTGATGGCCGCTGTCATCACGCTCTTCTTCTGAACACCATAACCAACCACTACCACCTCATCCAAGGCTTGCGTGTCCTCTTTCAAGACAATCTGTAAATCAGTCTGCGTACCGACCTTAACCGTATGGGAGAGATAGCCTATAAACGAGATTTCCAATATATCGCCATTTTTCACATCTAGCGTAAATACGCCATTCATGTCAGAGATCGTACCGGTAGTAGTTCCTTTTACCGAAATACTCGCACCGATAACCGGAGTTCCATTTGTATCCAAGATCGTTCCTCGCAATTTTCTTGTCGCTTGAGAAACTTCCACCGGATTTACATCGGGATGGGAAAGGCCGCTTGCCTCCAGATTGCCATTTAAGGAAGCGAGCAATAATGACCCGACACATATCCAACGCCATCGCTGATCCTTGCTTTTCTTTTTCATAAACTATTCGAATTTAAAGGTTTAAACAATATTCCTAACATTACTTTTTTTGTTATTCAGACTCTGAGTATTTTCAAAAAAGGGGTAGCATTCCCCTCGACAGCACTCACGAGGAGTGCCGCCGTAGGAAATTGGATATAAAAGCTAACCTAACTAATTTAATGTATACTCGAAGTAATCTTTGAAAGAGGTTACCGCATCGCCTACTTTTAGATAACGGCGACTAAGCACTGGTTTCGCACTCCCCTTCTCATGATACTCGGCTATCAGAAGATAGCCTCCTGCTTTTGAGGGCAATTTCAGAAGGCAAGGTTGAAGTCGCTTGCCAAAAGGTTCAATCACAATAGACTCTTCTTGTGTCGAAATAATAGTTCCTTTCTCGTCTAGTAGTTTCAAGAGAACTTTTCCAGACGAGTCTTTATTCAAGTCGTTCACCCCAACCAAGTTGAAGACTAGATCACTACCCGGTTTCAAGGCAGGGAGATGTTTTGTATAACGATGGTCCGTCAAATCGATAAAGACCGCCGTTGGAGCGAAGCAATGCTTGAACCACCGGAAAGCCGACGAAGGTTCCAAGTCCTTAATATCATTGATAAACCAATCTCCTGTGAAACCATAATTATTGGTCAGATGGCAAAAGGCCAATATTCCACCCACCGAGCGTTCTGAACGCAGCCACTCGGTCTCAAGCTGTAACCAATAGGCTTGCAATTCACGGCATTGAGCCGGAGTAGCGTTCTCGCCGAGATAATAATTATAATTATTGAGTGTCAATTTCGAGGGCCGTCCATCACGCCAGAGCCAGATCCACCCGTATTCGTTCACCAATTGAGGAACACCCGCATCCAGTATAGAGGAGAAGCCAACCCAGTTCTCATGTAATGCTCCTAAATTATAGGGATTGTTTTTGAAGTAATCATTCAGTTCACTGGAATGCATCAGCGTAAGCGCACGATAGGGGTGTGGCTCATCCATCTCATCATTCGTCCCCATCTGATCAGATGTCATATAGCCGGCATCCCAGATCCGGGTCGGATCTAATTCTTTAAGTTCGGGAATCAGCGTATTTCCTATATAACTGTCCCAGTTCTCATTGATCGCATCCCAGATCACGATACTGGGATGATTCCCATCGCTCCATACCCAATTCGTATACTCCTTACGTACCTGTTCATCCCATCCATGATTTTGCCAATATAGCCACTCATTCTGTAATACGATACCATACTCGTCGCAAAGGTCATACCAGAAGTCAGGTACAATTCCTACACATATTCGCATAGCGTTCCAATCGATTGACTTTGGCAGGTCTACCATCAGTTTCTTCACCCATTCCCGATCCCAAGCCAACGCCTGACAATCCGGGTCCTCAAAGAAACGTTGAAGCGTAATATTGGAACCTCGTAAGTAGAATTTATCCCCATTAAGCGTAAAGAATTTACCTTTTCTCGAAAAATCACGCATACCGAAGTTCACGGAATAACGATCTACAAGCTCATTTTGGTCATACACCGAGACCTCGCCTTCGTACAAGAAAGGGGAATCAGGAGTCCAAGCCTTCGGATTATCCAAAGAGATACTCGTTTCGAAATAAGTCCTATTATCCCGCTTAGCCTCACCTTCAATCATTTTCTTTCCTACTATCCTCCCTGTAGTCTTCTCCTTGACACAGTACTCAATCTTACAAGAATCCTTCATTTTATCCCCATACAACATTTGGGGTGGATACAAACTTCTCACCAAGGTCTTAACTGTCACCAATCCTTTAGCCAGAGAAGGCAGGAATAAAACTTTATCGACCCGCATCTTACCAGTAGCCGTAATGAACACGTCATCCCAGATTCCGGGTAGGTAATGGACTTTCTCCTTATCCGTTCCGCCGGCGGCCTCGCTAGGCAACCACGCCCGGTCGCCCACCTGAATCAATATCTCATTGTCCGAGCCATATTTTACGGCACTCGTAATATTAAAATCCATTGGAGTATAGCATTCCATAGAAGCCCCCACTTCATGCCCATTCACGAAGACTCGTGTAACATATTGGCTTTTCTTTATCGTAAGGAATAATTGCTCATCCTTAAATTTCTCATCGATAAATACTTTCCGCTTATACCAATTATACATCGGCGTATAATCTCTCTCTAAGAAATTAAACTGTTCCACCAGCTCCACGCCGTCAGGTTTCTTAAAGAATTTCTCGTATTGAGAGATTTTAGGCCTCGCTAAATGCACCAATCCCGGAACCGGTATCTTACGGGTATATTTCCGTGGAGGAAAAGCCAGTTCCGTTTGATCGAAATCCCATTCCCCATTTAATGAGATCGTTGTCCTCCCATCATCGGCCCAAGCGAATACAGATAGGAAACAACACATAATTAAAATTATTCTTTTCATGACATCCGATTTATTTAACTCTTTCACGAAGGCAAGTTACAATTATTAAAGACATAAACTTTATAGAAATTTACCTCCTGCTTTTAGAATCTTATCAAAATATAAGAATGATCGTAATACATACCATCCCAAGATTAAAGTCGTTTCAACAATTTGGCCGCTACCTCATTATTCTTCATGAGAGACGCATCAATCGGAGAAGAACGGATGATGGAAGTCAAGCGTTTATGCCATTCCACATCCCGCCACATCCCAACAAACTGAGGTCCGCAAAAATTACTGGTCGCTACACCGACCCACATACCCGTACGGGCAGCCGTAATAGCTCCTAACTCGCAAAGATCCTTTATCCAATCCCATTTCAATAAAGGCCAATCCTTATAATCCACCAATCCCCAACATTCTGTCGTAACGAGAGGACGGCGATTCTTCCGGGCCACGGAAGCCATAAGCTCGATCTTATCAGTCAACAATTTCTGCCAATATTCAGGTCTTTCCCAATAAACCCGTTCCGCATTTTTCACCACATTCTTATAATCATCCGGTGAAAAACGATTGTAGCCATATCCCACCAGCTTATAAAATTCTCCACCATTCTGTTGGGCCATCCAAATATGATGCTCATACAAATCAAGAAAAGAGCAATCCACCTCTTCATATTTCTTGACATCCCCATGATCAAAAGAATATAAGAATGGCATATCCGGATATGCTTGTCGCATCTTCTCCAACGAGGTTTTCATCCATCGTAAGGATTCCTCCTTATACCAATTCCCCCAACCGACATTCGGATATGTCTTAGCGAAAAAAGGCGCCCACGAATCACCGGGCCACTCATTACAAAGATCTACATAAAGGATCGTATCCAATAACCCATCCTCCTCGATCGAACGAAGGGTTGTCAGCCAGCAATCCGCCAATTTCTCCGGTGTATCCAATTTCAGGCAAACCTCATCCACATCGAGACGATACCAAGAAGAAAGCCCGACCTTAATATCCCGCTCCTTACATTTCGACAAGAACAAGTTCAAATTCGGTTGAACTTGTACCTCATTCATATCCGGACTTCCCCAATCTTGCTGATTCCAAACTTCTTTAAGTAACCATTTCTTCATTGGATTCTCCGCTATTAAATGAGGATAAGCATCAATACGTATCGCATTATACCCCCGTTCCGAGAGCTCGTCCAATACTTGGTCCCAGTCCTCATAACCGGCTCCGGGCCAACGCCTCTCCAACCAAGAAAAATCCCACATGGTGATTGCCCGGGGCGAGATTTCTCCTTTCCCGGCAAAAGCCATTTCACTTTTAGCTGATGCCTTTGATAAATCAAAAGCCGCTAAGCTGCCTAATGCCGCAACTGCTGTTTGTCTAATAAATACTCTTCTATCCATATTATATTATTTTATCTTTCGGGTGTCCTCCTTTTCTCCAAAAAGCCTCGATCTTCTCCAATGAAACTCCTTTCGTTTCCGGTACATAGAAATATCCCCAAATAATCGCCACAATTCCAATGAACGCATAAAATAAGAACGCTCCCGCCGGATTCCCTTGGCTTTCGCCATTGATCGTTAAATCGGTTCCCGGTATTGAGAATACCTTCAGTATCTTGAAAAAAGTAAACGATACGATCGCATTGAAAAACCAGACGGACAATGAGCCGAGGGAAGATCCCAATCCTCTTAACTTTTGCGGAAACACTTCCGATACAATTAGCCAGCCCAACGGCCCGATGCTGATAGCGAAAAATCCCACATATAAGAAAATAAGGACGATGGAAAGCCATTTTCCAGAATCCCCTAATTGAGCGGCGAACATAAAAGAGGTAGCGAGTAGCAACAAGGAAATCACGATACCGCTCAACCCCAGAAAATAAAGTTTACGCCTTCCCAGCCGATCTACGAAGTAGACAGACAACAACGTGAATAATAAATTGACAACACCGACCCCGACAGAGGCCCCAATCGCAGAGACCGCACCATCGAAACCGGCCATCAAAAAGATTTTAGGGCTATAATAAATCACGGTATTGATACCTACAAATTGCTGGAAAAACATAATACCGATAGCGATAACTAACACATTCCGTAACCAAGGCTGGGCCAGATCCTTAAAACATCCTTGTCGCTCATCATTCTTTCGCGTCTCATTCCGCATCTGCTCAAACGAGGCATTTACCAAATCCGGATGCTCGACCATCTTTAAGACGGATAGGCTCTCTTCCTCCCGGCCAACAGACATCAACCACCTTGGAGATGGTGGAACCAGCAACATACCCACGAACAAAATAACAGCGGGAATCACCCCCACATAAAACATCGGCCTCCAACATGAAACAGACGTCTCATCCGCAAAATACAAATCCGAAAGATAAGAGACCAGAAGCCCGATCGTAATCATCAATTGGAACATAGCGACAAACATCCCCCGTGACTTTGCCGGAGAAACTTCCGCGATATAAAGAGGTACGGCAAAAGAAGAGATCCCGATAGCCACTCCCAAGAATAAACGGGCGGCAATCAAGTGGTAAATGTCCGGAGCCCATCCCGATCCTAACGCACCGAAAGCGAAAATAACAGCCGAAGTCAAAATGACTTTCCTACGTCCTATGCGATCCGTCAATTTACCACAACACAGCGCTCCCAGAATAGCTCCCAGCAAACCGGAGGAAGTAACCACCTCCACCATACTATCGTCTATACCAAAATCTTTCTGGAAGAAAGGAATCGCCCCGGAAATCACGCCGGTATCAAAGCCAAACAATAGTCCTCCCATAGCGGCGACAATCGCTATTACATAAATCATCCAATATCTATAGCTCGTGTTTCTCATGTTTTTCTTGTGTATTAATCCATTTATAAACTCAAGGCTCAAAATCACGCCAGACTTCCGCCTTCAACGCAGGAGTAGGCACATATAAGAAAGTCTCCGGATTTTCCTCGAATTGTCTGTAAATAGATACCCCTTTCCGAATATCTAAAGAAATATAATCCGAAGGAGATTTACAAATCAAATGAGAGGAATCGTACATTGGATTCGCGATCCATTCTAATTCATCACGTCCATTAAACACAGGAAACCAAGCGATTCCCCTGTGTTTACGAACCCCCTCATACACAAAGCCATATTCCCTATCGCACCACGCCCCGAAAGTCAGAGGCAATCTCGGATTCGCGCTAATCGTCGCATGTACCCAATAGGGAGGAACGATCACTACATCCCCCGGAAAGGCATGCACCGCATAACATCTACCAGGCTGATCCTCCGCATACTCCTGCATATAAATAATCGCCTCTCCCGACCAAATCTCATAGATCTCCGGCGTAGACCAACCACTATAAGGAGATATCTTATGAATATGCCCTTGACTTCTGACCGGTTCCTGCCCCAATTTACCAGCGCTATACGTCACTACCCCGAATAACAAATGCAATTTATTCAGCAACGCACGATGTTCCTCCTTGCCCACATCCATAGCGATCGAGTAAACCTGCTCCGGCCCCTTACATTGGGGATCACGCAAACTAGCCCGTATATCCTCCAACCGGCGAATCTCGACCTCCGGACCAAATACACCCGCCCCATAGGTAAACCCCATAGGCGATTGAACCGGTGTTATATCAATTCCTTTATCAAATACAAATCCGTTCATTTTGCCGTTGTTTTACCATAAAATACTCCAAGCCGAATAAAGCGGCGTCATCGCCCAAGATTGCCGGGACAATCGGGACTTTCCCGGAAGGACACCAAGCTAATTCATCCACTCGCTTACTGATATAAGGAATGATTACCTCTTGGCTTTTTAAAATCCCCCCTCCCAGAATCACCACTTCCGGATCATAAGCATGTATATAGGTTATTATCGCCGATGCCCAGATATCCATGCATTCGTTTCTAATCAATAAAGCGTCTGTATTCCCCTCCTGCGCCAACCTGAAAATGCGCTTGAAATCATAGATATCCGCATCTCGCTTAAATGATTCCGATAAAAGGGCATGCTCCCGGATAATGGTCGGCAAGAAGAAAGAGGAAGACAGAGCTTCTACACAGCCTTTATTCCCGCATGAACATCGACGGCCCTTATAATCCAACACAAAATGTCCTCCCAAAGAACCCGCTTGAAAATGCTGTCCATACAGAAGCCGTCCGTCGATCACGACCCCCGTACCGATACCTGTTCCGATCGTCATCATGACTACATTATTCTTTCCCCGGGCCGCACCCTGCCACCATTCTCCGGCTACGGCCAAACGAGCGTCATTATCCATGCAGAAAGGAACTTCCCAATTCTCCCATGCCCATTTATCCAGACAGATCGAACAGGCATCATCATACTTCTCATTCGTAGAGATTACCCGGTTATGAATTGGATCTACCAGCCCGGGAAAAGCCAGGCCGATACAACGAAGCGCCGCCACATCAATACGCCAAGCGGCCAACAACCGATCGATCGCCTCCTTTATCTTAGGTAAGTTCGGAGCTAATCCCAGAGCCAGACGGGAAGGTAATCTCACACAGTCCACGATCTCGCCATCAGACAATAGTCCGATCTTTACGACCGTCCCCCCTAAATCTATCGCTATCGTATACATAAGCTATCGCAATTTAGGGGTACCGTCCACTTCTACCAATCGGGCCGAGAAGCCCTTATTCGCGATCTCTCCATAATTATGCCCGGCATCCGAAGGCCAGCACGCGGCAAATGACAAGACGCTATTTCCCGTATTAGCTACCCGGTGCGCTACACCGCCCGGTATATAATGCAGGCTACCCGGCGTCATCCTCTCCGCCCACGTATTCCGTTCCCGATCCATCAAGATCAGCATGCCTTCGCCTTCCAATCCCCAATAATACTCCGAACGATCCTCTTGTTGGTGGAAATGGCCTTTCGTCATGAAATACTCATCTCCCACTTTTCCCGGATATAATCGGGTAATGCCAAAATAAAGACCACCCGGAGTGCCTTCCCGCTCCGGTAAATAACTATATACCTCGTATGCTAATTGATCTAATGGTAATTGGGAATAAGCATCTTGATTCTCAAAAATTCCGGCAAGCTCGCCTAAAGTTCTCCGGCTCTTTACCACACCTTCCCCCTTTAGCTCATCTTGAAAAAATGACAAGGATGGGATCACAATCTTTTTATGTTCCATGATATTCTATTTTACGATACAACTTATATCGCAAAAATAGATCGAATACCTTGGGCTTTATTTTAGTATTTTTCCAAACAACTATGAAATCCTGTCCTTATTCTCCATCCAGGCGCTCCTTATATTTTTTCTGGTACTCGGATGGAAGCATATTCGTGGTTTTCTTAAATTGGCCGATGAAGTTGGATAGATTATTGAATCCGGCCTCGGAGCTAATCGTGGATATCTTCAGGTTTCCCTCTATCAATAGTTTTTTCGCGTGTCCTATGCGCATGTCATTCAGGTACTCCACGAAAGTCTTCTTGGTCCGTTTCTTGAAATAACGACAAAAAGCGGTCGGAGTCAAGCCTACCAAAGCGGCGACTTCCTCCAGCTTCACGGGAGACGTGAAGTTCTTCACCAGATATTTATAGACCTTATTGAAACGCTCGAAATCGTCCGAGTTGACCGTTTCCGTAAACCCCGTACTGGCTAATATCTCATATTCTTCGGAAGTCGCCATTAATTCCAGTAAAGCAATCAATTTGATCACCCTACTCGCTCCCGTCTCATTGGCGGATTGGCTGATCAGCTCGGCAATCTTCTTCCGGGACTTACCCACAAACTTAATCCCTCTACGGGAACGCTCTATCAATTCCCGGATATTATTCATCTCCGGAAGACGGATTAAATTAGGTTCAAAAATCTGACGCTTGAAGAACAAGCAAATACAAGTAGCCCGCAAGCCGGAACTCTTATCGAAATAAACAGGGTCGTTTCTCCACTCATGTGGCAGTTGAGGGCCGATCATACAAACATCGCCCTCGAAATATCCTTCCACATGATCCCCGACAAAGCGAGTACCCGTACCACTTGTGATATACATTATCTCAATAGCCGGATGGTAGTGCCAAGGCACTATAAAATGCGGTAGATCCTCCACATAGAAATGAATGTGACTATCTATCGGGAATGGCAGTTCTTGAAATAATGGTTTCATAGGCTTTATACTAAAGGTTTCAACCTCTCGATCAGTTCATCCCCAAGCGCCCGTTTATTCACGATATGTTCCTGCACGGCGGTAACAAACGGATTATTCACGAAATCTCCTCGAACACCCTCGAAATCCTGTTGTTTTTCCTTGTTGGAACCATCCACACCGAAACCGATCATAGAAGTCAAAGAGAATTCCTTACGGGCATCCTCATAAAGCATCTCATCCAAGCGGATCACACATTCTTGCCAACGACGAACCAGATCAATAATCTCCGCGGCAGAAATCGAACGGAGATCCACCCCATAATAACGTTCGATCATCTCGTAGGCCCATGTCCATTCCAAGGAATAATAACGTCCGTGAACCAAACGGAAAAAGCATTCCACATCCTCTAAGGAAGCGATTTCCCCCTGTTCGATATCTTGCAACAAGGCTTCTAGCGGTTCCCTCGGGAGGATCAAGCCCGCCAAGTCCAACCATTCTCCGGAGCCTTTGGATTCCGTAGGACGCAATTGCTCCCAGACCTCTTCCATAGAACAATAGGTCATACCTTCCAAACGCTTGATTAACGAGTTACCAAAGAACTTATTAATTGCCATCCCATAAAAGTTCAACGCATTCCGGAGGGAGGAACCTTTTATACGAGTATTCTGATAATAATAAATCTCGGAAGTCTCTCCAACCAATGCCTGCAGGTTTTTCAAGATATCCACCGCTTTCAGCATCTTCTGGATCGTATAGGGACTCAATAGATTATAGTTAATCATATCCAAGCGATCCGGGTCCGTACGTTTATCACGCTTCGGCCATTTCTGGGCATCACGGATCGTACCTACGCTGCGAAGATTAATTCCCGGGACTAAGTAAGTCTCATCATCCTTCTCTATTAAATAGGAGAAGGGAATATCGGAAGTATCGCTATGGTGATGATGGCGGCCCATTACCAAAGAGAAAGCGCCAATACGGGCCGGCCAAAGGATATACGAGTCGCTGGTCGTCTTGGAACCACGTTCCACGATCCCTTGATGGATCGGTCCCAGCTTATACATATGATTACTCTGGTTGGAGCCACTTCCCGCGTTCAAGAACGAATACATTCCCGCTATCAACAAACTACTCTTATGCATAGACACCGTAAACGGACCGGCGAATATAGCGCAAGCCTCCCCATTCTCGAAAGCGCAGTTGCTGAACAACAAGGAATCATGGGCCGAGAAGTTATGCGTCACTTGGCAAGCCTGTCCGATAAAGCAACGGATAATCTTAGCGGCATCCGCAATCTTGGCTCCCGAAGAGACAATGAAATCTTGCGCAATCACACTATCCCCGATAAATACCGGGGCCTCTCTCTTACTATTTACGGAACCATTTTCCAGACGTGCGCTATTCTCTATGGTCGCGTAATCACCAATCTTCACGTTACGGATCGTACCGGTATTGACAATCTTGACCTTATCGCCAACCGTTCCCTCCGTAGAGGCAATACCCTCCGTATAAGCGGTAATCATATCCCGCAAGCGTTCGATCAAGGCCGGACGATGACGGTACAATGCTATAATATAAGCCAATGAAGCCGACAGGCCATCGTAAATCGGAACCTCACGCCCGCCGGTCTCATTCAAGACCGACACCTCGACATTATTCCCGAACGTAGCCTTGCCTTCCACCAACATAACATTTATATTCTGGATAAAGCAGTCATCACCGATCCGGTAATTAGCGATATAATTCTGTACGTTCTCAATCAACACGTTATCCCCCAACGTACAATTATGCAGGGTAACATGACGAAGCCCGCTATGCTTTACCAATCCTCCCGGCAGGGTAAACACCTTACGAAAGGCTCCTAACCTAACCACTCCTGAAAAACGTACGTGGTTCACATATTCAATATCAAACACTTCTGGAACCCAAACTTGATTCCAATCATCGGCCCGGCAAGCCTGAGATCGCAAGGTGGCGATCTCATCCGGCCGCAAATTTCTCAAATGATTCATTGGTACTAATTTTGTAAGACTCTACTCTTCATCATATTGCTGAAAGAGGAAGTCATTGTAGGGGAAACGGGTGATATGGATTTGTTTGACCCGTTCATACAACATCTCTTTCAACGCCTCTATATTCGTACGTTCCTTGGCGGAGATAAAGATGCAATTATCTTGCAATTTTCCCATCCACGTACGTTTCAGTTCATCCAGATCGATATTCTCACGACCACGAGGGGTCAAATCATCTTCCTCTTTCGGGACAAAGGTAAATGCATCCACCTTATTGAAAACCATGATCATCGGTTTCTCGGTCTTATCGATCTCCGCCAACGTACGGTTCACGACCTCTATTTGCTCTTCAAAAGTCGGGTGTGAGATATCCACGATATGTACCAGCAAATCCGCCTCCCGTACCTCATCCAAGGTAGATTTAAAAGATTCCACCAGCTCGGTCGGTAACTTGCGGATAAATCCGACCGTATCGGACAGCAAGAACGGCAAGTTCTCGATAATGACCTTGCGTACGGTCGTATCTAACGTAGCGAACAACTTATTCTCGGCAAAGACCTCACTCTTGCTCAATAAGTTCATCAAGGTAGATTTACCTACGTTCGTATATCCGACTAACGCTACACGTACCATCTTACCCCGGTTTTTCCGTTGTACGCTTTTTTGCTTGTCAATATCCACCAGCTCTTTCTTCAATCGTGCGATCTTATCCAAGATAATACGTTTATCAGTCTCCAACTGTGTCTCACCCGGACCACGCATACCTACGCCGCCTCGCTGACGCTCCAAGTGTGTCCACAGACGAGTCAAGCGGGGTAACATATATTTATATTGTGCAAGCTCCACCTGTGTCTTCGCATGGGCGGTCTGTGCACGGCTAGCGAAGATATCCAAGATCAAGCTCGTACGATCCAAGATTTTCACCTGCAATTCTTTCTCAATATTACGGAGTTGCTTCGGACTCAGCTCATCATCAAAGATCACCAAGCCGATCTCATTCTCTACCACATACTCCTTAATTTCCTGCAATTTACCGGTCCCGACAAAAGTGACGGAATTCGGGTAATCCATTTTCTGGGTAAAACGCTTTACCGCATCCACCCCTGCCGTATCGGCCAAGAAAGCCAATTCGTCCAGATATTCCTTAACCTTTTGCTCATTTTGCTCGGGGGTAACCAAACCCACCAAAACGGCCTTTTCGGTCTGTGCCTCAGATATGATAAATTCTTTCATGCCACAAAGATATATTATTTCAATTATTTACGTATATTTGCGAACATATTTACAAATATAAATCAACTTAGCTATGAAAAAGAGAATTTGGCATCTATCCAGATGCGTTGTCGTTTGTACGGCATTCCTATTCGTACAACAATTTATCCAGTCACAAGTTTCAAATCCGTCTACATGGGAAAGTTTTGTGCAAAGTAACGCAAATATATCTATTCGAGATACGTTTCGGATGCAGACATTTGAGGGACTTGCTTCTGATAATTGGGATTATGCCATTACAGGTGAAGCCCTTATTGAAGATATCTCCGGCGTGAAAGATATTCCTAACAGCCACGGAAACTACGGGTTACGAATGCCAATGAATACGCAAGTGGCTTTCGAGCATTTCACGTTAACAGATCATCAAGATATAAAAATCAGTATACGGAAAGGGGGCATCCTTCTAGTAGAAGGAGAAGGCATGAGAGCCAGAACCTATCGAAAAGGGGAAACAAGTTATCCCTCCTTAGTTCCAACCATAGGAGAGAGTGGCATCAATCCTTTCAAAACCACAGATATAAAAAACAATCCTCCGGGCTTAGATCTTATCGTCCCCACACCGGCCGCCAATACCAAAAACGGCTATTATTATGTAGACAGCGTTTACGCACACGGTATGATTCCTACCTATTCCCTATTTACCGGAAACAGCGATTGGAACCATGAGGATCGCTGGAGCCACCTACCCGCCTACCGTCACCGCAACGCCTTGATTAACGGCAATATCTCCATAAATACAAATATCAGCTGTAAAGATATCTTTATTGGCAATGGAAATATCCATATTTTACCAACCGGAAATCTATCCGCAAATAACCTTACCATCTATCCTAATGATGGTATCTTGGCGTCTTCCTCCACCTTGCGATCGTCTGGAACTATTAACATCTCCGGCAAAATAACAATCGAGAAGACCTTCGCTCAAAAAGGCAAATGGTATTTTATCTCCTTCCCCTTCGATGTATTCGCTTCCGGCATAGACCCGGATTTCCAACTGGGTGATGACAAAAGCGATACAAACGGTAACTACTTTTACGTACAAACCTATAACGGAGAAAAGCGAGCCAACTCACAAAGCCCTTCCAACAACTGGGAAGTCATACCACAAACAATAATCAATACATCCCAGCCCATCTTCAAGAAGAACAAGGGGTACCTGATCGCTATTGACGCTTCCGCCGATCGTCAGAACCTTCGTTTCTCCTCGAAAGCAAAAGATATCCCTATAGATTTCGGAAAAAACGGTCAAGCCTCTATTCCGGTAAGCATTAACAACCAAAGCCAGAACCAGAATCACAACGGCTGGTATCTATGCGGTAATCCTCTGCCGGCTCCTTTATCTCTTAGTCAAATAGAATCAAACTCGGCCTTAGACGGATACATTTATATATATGACGGCTCCACCTACCAACCCTACGTGATCGGTAGCGATTTCGCCATCCCTCCATTCTCCGCTTTCTTTGTCAAAGCGAATAATAGTACCAGCCTATCTGTATATAATACATCCGAACCAGCCAATTATAAATTATTATCAACGAATGCACCCATATCTTTCCCAACATCGGAACCTCAAGCCCGACAAGATCCTCCTGTTTCCAATCAAGCCTTTTCATTTCCGGAATTAAGCTATCAGCTAGAGAACAAGACTTTATTCATTAATAATCTTCCATCCCCCGGTAAAGTCAAACTACTTACTCCGGCAGGCATATTGGTATTTACGCAAGCGGTACAGGCTGGGAACCCTATCCTCCCGATTCCCCTCCCACAAGGTTTATATATCTTAATTATTCAAACAGAACATTATCGGGCACAGTACAAATGCGTTTTAACCTCCTAAAGCCCGAAACAATCTTATATCTTTGCCCTGTTTTAAGAATAAAACGAATATGAAGAAGATCAACATCACAACAATTGCCTTACTTGTCTACTTAATCGTAATGAGTATCATCGGCTGGCCAGGAAACAATTCGGGGAATAATTATACCGAATATTTCTTGATGATCGGCGCTACGCTCGTCATCATCATCCTTCTACGCTATCTGCAAGTCAAGCGCTTGAGAATGCGGGACAAGTGGAATAAAGACGACGATCCTGCCAAGCAATAAAAACACAGCCTGTTTTTCTTCACAGAAGAACAGGCTGAATGAACTTTATTTTATTACACTAGTATTAATATTACTGCTTTTTCGCCTTCACAGGCTACTTGAATGTCTCGTAAAGACTACGCACAGTATAAATTATTCGATTATAAATAAGTACAATCTTAACAGGGAATCCAATCTACTTGTTTTGGTTACTTCCTTAAAATGAGTTACTTTCAGAAATCTTACGTTTTATTCACTAGTACTAAAACCGCATCCAAACATTCATTTTCAGGTCTGATGATAAGGGAGGCTTGTTGTATAGGTTCATGTACGCTTTTGTACCCGATCGTATGATCCGGAAAAAACACGTACGTGTTTCCCGAAAAACATGTACGACTTTTTTCAGAAACACGTACGTGTTTTTCGGGAAACATAATCATCTTTTTTAAGATGCTATTATTCAATAGTTTGTACAACTACGTCATTCGCATACTTATTGTATGGAATTTAAGTTACTATTTTGATGGGATGAGACGCAGCACGCTACGTCTCTACAACTAGAGGCATTATAATTTATCTTTCAGGAACCTTCCGGTATAGGATGCCTCGCAAGCCGCTATCTCCTCCGGTGTGCCGGCACAAACCAACTGCCCGCCGGCCTTTCCGCCTTCCGGTCCTAAATCGATCACATAATCCGCACATTTGATCACATCCATATTATGCTCGATAATTACCACGGAGTGACCTTTCTCGATCAAGGCATTGAAAGCTTTCAACAAAGTCTTGATATCATGAAAATGTAAACCGGTCGTAGGCTCGTCGAAAACGAACAAGGTAGGTTGCTGCTTCTCTTGGCCTAAGTAATAAGCCAGTTTCACACGTTGGTTCTCACCACCGGATAAAGTGGAGGAAGTCTGTCCCAGCTTGATATAGCCCAAACCTACGTCTTGCAGCGGTTTCAAGCGTTTCACGATCTTCTTCTCTTGGGAGCCGGAACCTTTCTCGAAGAACTCGATCGCTTGATTCACGGTCATTTCCAACACATCGTATATGTTAGCGCCTTGATACTCTACATCCAATACATCCTGCTTGAAGCGTTTGCCGTGGCAAGCCTCGCATTCCAAGGTGATATCCGCCATAAACTGCATCTCTACCGTGATCTTGCCCTCGCCCTTACATTCCTCACAGCGACCTCCTTCTTTATTAAAGGAGAAATAGGCGGCGTTATATCCCATCTGTTTCGCTAGGGGCTGCTCGCCGAATAGTTTACGGATCTCATCGTAAGCGCCGATATACGTCACAGGGTTCGAGCGAGAACTCTTTCCGATCGAGTTCTGGTCTACAAACTCGATCGCCTGAATCATATTCAAATCACCACTGATACCGAAGCAATCCACGGTCAGGCGGGCGGCATCATCCAAATGACGTTTCACGCCCTCGTAGAAGATATCACGAACCAAGGAGCTTTTACCCGAACCGCTCACACCGGTAACCACCGTCATCACGTTCAAAGGAAACTTCACGTCCACACCCTTTAAGTTATTCTTCCGAGCCCCTGTCACTTCTATATAATTATTCCACGGACGCCGATAAGGCGGGATCTCGATCTGATCCTCTCCCGTCAAATAACGTACCGTATGGCTATCGGTACATTTCCGGAGGTTATTCACATCGCCTTGATAAACGACCTCGCCCCCCAAACGCCCTGCTTTCGGACCGATATCGATGATATAATCCGCCGCACGGATAATCTCCTCATCATGCTCCACCACGACCACGGTATTCCCCAAGGCTTGCAACTGTCGCAATACCTTGATCAACAAATCCGTATCCCGGGAATGCAGACCGATACTCGGCTCATCCAAAATATACAACGAACCCACCAAGCTACTACCCAACGAGGTAGCCAAATTGATACGTTGGCTCTCTCCTCCGGATAAAGAGGCCGAGAGGCGATCTAAAGCCAGATAACCCAACCCCACATCCAACAGGAATTGCAAGCGATTATTGATTTCCGTGAGCAAACGTTTAGCGATCGCCGCATCCGTCTCGTCCAGTTCCAGTTGATCAAAGAAAGCCTTTGCCTCCGAAACCGGCATCGTCACCAGCTCGGCGATATTCTTACCACCCACTTGCACATACAGCGCTTCCGGCCTCAAGCGGCTCCCCTTACAAACCGGGCAAGTCGTCTTTCCCCGATAGCGGGCTTGCATCACCCTGTATTGTATCTTATAAAGATTCTCTTCCACGAACTTAAAAAAATCGTCGATGCCGTGTAAACCTCTCGCCCCATGCCACAACAAATCTTTCTCTTTCTGTGTCAAGTCGTAATACGGACGGTGGATCGGAAAGTTATATTTCTCGCTCTTCACGATAAAGTCTTTCAGCCATTCCCCCATCACCTCACCTTTCCAGCAAACCACGGCTCCTTGGTAGACAGACAAGCTTTTATCGGGCACCACCAGATTCTCATCGATGCCCAGCACCTTACCGAATCCCTCACAGGTCGGACATGCGCCCAACGGATTATTAAAGCTAAACATCATATCGGTAGGCTCCTCGAATATCATGCCATCCGCCTCGAACTTCTTCGAGAATTCCTTCACGACTACCCCTTCCTCCGTATAAATACGAATCAAACAGGTACCATGGCCCTCAAAGAAAGCGGTCTCGGCCGAATCTGCCAAACGGCTTTTCAAGGTCTTATCGTCCGATACCGTCAGGCGGTCCACCAACAACTCGATCGGGTAAGACAGCAACTCCTCGCTCGCCAGTACCTCCGAGATACGATATACCGTATCATTCACCGACAGACGGGCATATCCTTCTTTCCGCAAGATCTCCAGCTGTTCCTTCATATCCCGGCCTTCCGGCAAGACAACCGGGGCGAATACGGCAAAACGAGTCCCCTCGGGATATCGCACGACCTCCTTGATAATATCGCTCACCTGATGTTTTTTCACCTCGGTGCCGGAAACCGGCGATATCGTCTTCCCGACGCGAGCATATAACAAGCGTAAATACTCATAAATCTCGGTAGATGTACCGACCGTGGAACGCGGATTACGGGTATTCACCTTCTGCTCGATAGCGATAGCGGGCGGTATTCCCTTAATATAGTCGCATTCCGGCTTACTCATCCTTCCCAAGAACTGGCGGGCGTAAGCGGATAAACTCTCTACATACCGGCGCTGTCCCTCCGCATAAAGGGTATCGAACGCCAACGATGATTTTCCACTCCCCGACAGCCCGGTTATCACCACCAGCTTGTCCCTCGGAATCTCTACATCTATATTTTTCAAGTTGTTGACACGTGCCCCCTTGATGAAAATCGAATTGCTCTCAGACATATTACCTTTATCTTTTTCTTTAACGCAAAGATAGCCAAAACTAACTGATTCTGCCCTATCTTCATCGAACTAATTCACACAGTTAGACAAGGTGTGCCTCGTCTCTACTGCCAAGTAAATAAAATAACAAGGGTGAAATATTTCATATTTACAGGGAATCTTCTACATTTGTTGAAAATTTCATAGACAAACACAGCAAGGCACCCATGTACATTAAATATTTTCGCTTCTTAGTAGCGATTCTCTTTTGTGCGATAACCTCATGTTCTACGGTTCGCGAGAAGCCTCGTCCGGCTACGAGTACGGGCAAGGAGGCCAAGCGAGAGTTTAGGGGAGCATGGATACAGACCGCTTTTCAAGGCGAATACAAGGATATGACTCCCGCCCGGATGAAAAAAGACTTCATCCGCAAGCTTAATTACCTGCAAGCATGCGGCATCAACGCCATCATCTTTCAGGTGCGCCCCGAGGCGGACGCTTTCTATAAATCCGATATCGAGCCGTGGAGCCGCTTCTTCACCGGAGAGCAAGGCGTAGCCCCGGCAGGTGAGTTCGACCCGATGGCCTTCCTGATCCAAGAATGCCATAAACGGAACATGGAGTTTCACGCTTGGTTGAATCCTTACCGGGCGAGCACGGCGGGAAACACCCGTTTCGCCGATTCCCACATCTATCATAAGCATCCCGAATGGTTTGTCACCTATAATAAACAAATCCTTTTCGACCCGGGATTGCCGGAAAGCCGTCAGTTTATCTGCCGGGTAGTGCGTGATATCGTCGGCCGTTACGACGTGGACGCTATACATATGGACGATTATTTCTATCCCTATCCCGCGGCGGGTATGCCTTTCCCGGATGATAACAGCTTCCGGAAATACGGCTTGCGAAAAGGATACAGCGAGGCGCAAAGGAACGATTGGCGCCGGGAGAACGTGAATACCCTGATCCGGGAATTGAAACGTACCATCCTGCTCACCAAGCCTTGGGTACGCTTCGGTATCAGTCCCTTCGGCATCTACCGCAACAAGAAAAGCACCGCAGACGGATCGGGTAGCAATACCAACGGTCTGCAAAACTACGACGACCTCTACGCCGATATCACCTATTGGGTACAGCAAGGTTGGATCGATTATAACATCCCCCAGATCTATTGGGAGATCGGACACCCGGCGGCGGATTACATCACGCTTATCAAATGGTGGGACAAAAACGCCAACGGAGGTCATTTATATATCGGGCAAGACGTGGCCCGCACCATGAAAGCGGACCAATTAACCCGCAAGATGCGTTACGAGCGTGCCTTGCCTCACGTGAGCGGCAATTGCTTCTGGCCCGCCAACGAGATTCTATGGAACAACAAGGGCGTAGCCGACAGCCTGAAACGGAACTACCACCGTTACCCGGCCCTTATCCCAGCCTATACCCATATGCATAACCGTCCGCCAAAAGACGTAAGCAAGCTAAAGACCGAATGGACACCTAAAGGCTTCTTGTTACATTGGCAAGCGGAGCAAAGCCCCACGAATCCGGAGCTAGCCTCTTATTTCGTGGTTTATCGCTTTAACGACAAAGAGCCTATAGACACGAGCGATCCCTCGAAGATCGTGGCTATCACCCGGGAAACCGGCTACTTGATGCCTTACGAGAAAGGTAAGGTAAAATATCGCTATGTAGTGACCGCCGTAGATCGCTTTCACAACGAGAGCGAGGGCAAGACAAAGAAAGTAAAATTATAAAGACACCAATTATGTTAACCGACCATCGCTGCACCAAATATACCGATTGTTCCTCTTGTGGTTTCTACCAGAGGGATATATTCAAGTATCGTCTTTATCCGAAAGGGTATGTGATCCCTCAGACAAGATGCATGCAGAACATGGTATTCTTCCTGATCAAGGGAGAGATCTGGCTGAACAGCGAGGAGCACCCGGACACCACGTTCCGGGGCGGACAGTTCGTATTGCAACCGATCGGCTCGAAAGTGGAGTGCAAGGTACTCGACTACACCGAATGTATCATCTATCTCTTCGAGCGTCCGCAAAACATATGCGACAATCGTTTCAACAAAGGCATCTCCATCGTGGAGAACGAACGCCAGCAACCCATCGTAATGACGATGGTTCCGCCGATACAACTCTTCATCGAGGGCATGAAGCTCTACCTCAACGATGATTTAAGATGCTCCGGACTGATGCAAGCCAAACGCTCGGAGATGGTCTACTTGTTGAACTGCTACTACCCCATCAAGGAGCTAGCCGCCTTTTACGCCCCGATTTACCGGTATAGCCACAGTTTCCAGTATTTCGTGATGCAGAACTACCAAAAGGCGAAAGACGTGGAGACCTTCGCCCAATTGGGAGGCTACAGTGTACCCACCTTCCGCCGTATCTTCAAGGATACGTTCGGAGAGCCCGCTTATCAATGGATGCTGAAGCGCAAATGCCAAGACATCCACAACGACCTTATCATGACCGAGCTTTCCATATCCGAGATTTGTTACAAGTATGGTTTTGAATCGCTTTCTAACTTCTCGCACTTCTGCAGGGCTAATTTCGGCCAATCTCCCCGCTCTGTCCGTTCTCTAAAGGATGAAAATACATAATATTCAATGATTTTTTTAAAATCTCTCAACTTTTGCAACTCTTTGGACAAAAATAACAATTCTCCCCTTTAGCATTCCCTATACATTTGCGTCCAGAAGGTCAATCATAATTGATTTTCAAAGAAAAATAAAATGTATAGGTACAATAAGACAAGTATTATCTTAAAGATCACGATCGCCATTCTATTTATTACGAGTTTAGTGATAGAATGCAGTTGCGAGAGATCTGACGAACCGAAAAAAGAGAGTACCGGCTTCATCACCTACACCCTTCGTTGGGATAGCGTGATACCCGGCTTTCCGGCTCCCGAGAAACTTCGATATTGTATTTACCCTTCGGAGGGAGGGCCTATGGTACAGACGGATGGGGACGCGAATAGCATGATGTTGTTCTTACCGCCGGCCACCTATAAAATACTGGTTTTTAATTACGACGCAAAGAATATCGACTTTCGTAATATGTCAAGGTTCGACGAAGCGGAGGCTTATATCCTCCAGACGAAGGCCACCGGACAGGCATCGCAAGGCATAACCCCGTTGTATGGGTTTGTCGTCGATTCATTGGAGATCACACCGGGGCAGGACAAGTCGGGCACTTTGGTACTGACTCCGTTGGTCCGCCACGTAACCTTTACGGTACAGGTAGACAAACCGGAGGAGATAAAGACTTGCAAAGGTTCATTATCGGGCGTATCCACCTCATTAAACTTGAGTAAACGCAAGGTAGTGACCGAGGCATCCACAAATGTAGAGTTCGATATGGAAACCTCCGATAAAGGAGTAAACGGCGATCTGATCATATTAGGTACCGCCCTCCCTAAGGAAGAAGAACAAAAACCTGTCACGAATCAAGTGACAATAGATTTTACCCTAAGCGACGGTAGCATGGTTTCCGCTACCGCCGACTTAGAGGACAAATTGAATGAAATAGACACTCCTCATGTCAACGTGACTATAAATGCCACGGTTGAGAAGAGCCCGAAATTCACGATCCGCCTCACGAACTGGGAAGTAGGTCCCGGCGAAGAGACCACAATCGAATAAGATTAAAATGATATACAAATAGTAACAACTTAAATTAGGGTAAAATGAAAAAGTTAATGATTAGTATGTTGGCCATGGCAGCCATGGTTAGCTGTACAAATGAGATTGAGAATCCGGATCAACCACAAGTGAACCAGAATGAACCTACTCCTATTGAATTTGGGAGTTCAATATTGGGGGTACAGACAAAAGCTGCACCAGGAGAAACAGCTGAAGCTTTTGACGTAGGTGAGATAATGGGGATAACAATGTATTTAGGAGAAGTACCGACAGGAGCAAGTTTAGGTACGCCAAGTAAAGATAATGTATCTTTTACTGTTGGCTCAGATAATAAACTTTCCGAAACAGCTACTGAAAATAAAACGATGTTTTGGAAACGTGGTTCAAAACATCAATTTTATGCATATTATCCAAGAATAGCTGACGATACTAATGCAAATTACAAAAGGACAGCTGCTTCTGGTAGTAATGCAGAAAAGATCACCGTTACTGTTCCGACTACTGGAGAAACAACAGACCTATTGATGGGAAAGCTTGAACTAACTAGTGAGTATGAAGGTACTGCACCTTCTCCTGCTAACATTGGTTTTAAACATATGCTTTCAAAAATCAAATTTGTATTCAAAAAAGACGCATCTTACACTGGAGAGGCTAAGTTAACGAATATATCAGTAAGCCTAGATAAAGGCTCAAAAGTTTTTGATATGGTAGCCCAAACAGGAGATGCGACAAGTGCAAGCCCAGTCACAATAACTAAAGCAAGCACATATACAATTATTGAAAATGCAGATGGAGATATTTATACAGATTGGTCTCCTATTGTTATCCCAGAAGCCTCAATAACAAATTTGTCATTGACGATTGACGGTCAAACTCTTTCTACTACTTCTTTTGGTTCACTAAGCTTCAAGGAAAGTAAAATGACTACTTTGACAATTACATTAACAAGTTCTAATATTGAATTAACATCATCAATTACAGCTTGGGCAGATGGCGGTACAAACGGCAATGCTACAGTAAAATAATAAAACTTATAGCGAAAGAGGCTTGAACCTCTTTCGCTAAAAAACATTTATATAATGAGAACTATTTATTCATACATTGTATACATCATTTTATTATTACAACTGAATAGTTGTAATAATGAAGGATTAATGTATGAATATGAACATTCTACACCTATCAAATTCTCATCATCATGTATAAATGTATCCACAAAAAGCCAAGGAATCATAGAGAATAACAAATTACCTAAAGGATCTAATATCAGCATATTCTCAATACAACATCCAGAAAACACGACAATAAATCTATGGGAACCAATTTTATTTGACAATATTAAAGGTATTTCTAATTTCAATGGTGATATTGAATATAATAATACATATTATTTCCCAGATAAAGAACAACTTGACTTTTTTGCAATCTATCCTTTTCTATCATTTCCTACAATAGGTTCTGATTATGGAAATACCCAATATACCACCGTCACCCTCAAAGACAACACCGTCGATCAATACGACCTCATGTACGCCTCTTTGCTGAATCAGTCAAAGAAGTCTTCCGTATTAGTATTTGAGTTCCATCATTTACTTACTCAAATAACAATAAACATCATAAAGAACACAGGAGTCACTATAGACCTCCCCCTAACCAAAGTACAAATTGTCGCCCCGCAAAGCGCCACCTTGGATATATGGCAGGGGCAATTAAGCGACATTGCCGGACAAACAACCTATACCTTAGACACCAACACGACATTAAGCGACGGAGACAATCCTATCTCCGGCCAATTCCTCCTGTTCCCCCAAAAAGCGAACGAAATGATATTAACTTTCGGAAACGATGAAAGCAACGTGTTCCACGTCGCCCTTTCCGATGAACCGCAGACTTGGGAAGCCGGGGTTAATTATCAATACGATATAACGATCAACCGGAATATACCGGAAATAACCTCTCCCGAAGTTCCCGTAGATGATAACGCTACACCGAACGAAGAGGTAAACAACGGAGGCGAGATCCCGGAGACTCCTACGGACTCTACCGCTACCGCCTCCCAAACCAAGGCATCGGGCCCAAACCCGTACCATATCCATCTATCAATCGACTAAATCAAACGAAAAGATATAACACAAAATATGCGATACACAAAACAACTGATCACCGTATCCCTCCTTATGGGACTCTCGCTAAATAGCTGCACTAACGATGATAATTCCGTGCCTTCCCAACAGACACCCACCGTTATCCTTTTCAGCGCCTCCCCCTACAGGTTGGAATCGAAAGCGATACATACCGAGTCTACCATGCCGACCGACCTGCCGATCGGGATATACGGATGGGGCCATAAGCTAGGCCAAACCGCCCCCCTCACCCCACGTCCCGACCTAACCAACCAAGCCTATACCACGACAGACGGTACGGCCTATACCTCCGATATGGACGCTCATTTCCCGGTAGCCTCCGATACGGTCATCGATTTCTACGCTTACTATCCGTATCAAGCCTCGCTGAGTAATTCCGAAGCTAGCTACGACCTAAAAGACCAGATCGATATCATGTATGCTACCCCGATCCTAAACAAGGGAAAGATGGACGTAGAGACCGACACCAACAGCTCAACCGCCACCGTCGCCCTCACCTTCAACCACCAATTATCCGCCATCACGATCGTCATAAAGAAAGCCGATGATATCAAGGAACCCCTAATCTTGCAAAAAGTGGAGTTGGTAAATTACCCGTCATCCATCCACATGAATATCCAGACCGGCCGGTTAACCGCCTCGAATACGGTGGCGGACTATCCAATTCCGCTCGCCGCACCGATTACCATCACTCCCGCCGAGGCTACCGTATCGACAAACTACCTGCTCTGGCCCGGCGAGGCTCCCACGTTCCGTTTCTCCATCAGCGACCATACCTACGAGGTTCATCCCTCCCAAGCATTCATCGCCGGCAAGAAGCAGAAATATACCTTCACCATACAAGCCGAAGACATCAACGTAGGTGCCTCCATCAATCCTTGGACAGAAGGCCCGGAAGGTTCTGGTGAGATTGGTATTTAAGAACGTACGTATTTAGCGCCCTATAGCGAAAAATACGTTCTGTTAGCGAAACAGGTGTTATTCTGTTTTTTTGAGCAATATAAGCCATATATCGTGACATCCCCTTCCCGCAAGAACCACAAAACAGCGAGAAGGAGATAGCCATTAGTGCCCTTTTCCACCTCGAAAGCCCCCCTTTTCACACACAATAGGTCGCGAAAGCCAACGCGAAAGGCCGCATTAGGCGACACATATGGTTACGTTGGGCATCGTAAGCAGCTAAGAATAGGGTTATAACCTAATGAGAAAGGCGTTATAACCTTATTATAACCCTATCGTAACCTTATGGAATAGCCCAAACACCCGGCAAACCATGAGTTACGATGAATTAATTTCGCTAGAATAAAAGGCCGTTTTTCGACATCTACCAGTCTACTAAACAATTGCTGTTTTTTTCTTGCGTATTTGGAAGCGAGACGTACATCCGCCCGAAATAATCGACTCTCACGGACTTCCGTTTACATTTTGTCAAAATGTCAATCTGCGAGGAAACTTCTCCCCACTTAGCATACGGATATCAATTATTCTTCCTATATTTGCGATAATCCCTCATATCTAAGCGTAGGTCACTGAAGGAGGACATAAGTTAACGAAGAGCGTTTAAAGATATTATCCCGTATTGAAATCTGGACAATTTCATATCCATGGATAATAGACAATAAACGCTCACGTCGGTGCTATATTTACCAGTAATTGCTCTGGACGATATAACAGCATGGCGTGGGCTATTGTTTATTACATGGATAGGGCCGTCCAGAGCCTCAATACGGTAATATCAATAGTTTCCACGCTTCTGTATTTTTAGCCCGGCAACCGATGGAGACAGGTTGCCCTTATCCATTAAATGAAGACGATCCTCCTGTTACCCGTCTTGTCGCTATGGCTCCTGCTTGCCACGCAAGCCCATGCCCAAGTCTATCACCTACATTTATCCGACAACACTTGCCGGATAACAGAATGCGTTGATACTCCACAAGGCATCAAGCCCTTGGGTCAGACATGGAAAGGAAACACCTTCCATGATCGTTTCACGCTAGATTTCGATTGCGCTATCTTCACGTGGGAAAAGGAAGGAAAAGAGACGTATGCCAACAAGATCATCAACCACACTGCCAAATACGCTCACCACTCATTCACCACGGAGCAGATTACCGCCAACCTCACCATCAACAGCCATCGAGCCGTCCTTCAACTTATCCACTTTCAGAATGGCCAATGGATACAAGTCACTTATTTTTGCGAGATAGGGAATTAACGGCTCATGCGAACATCTACAACATCTACCACTTATACTTGATATTTGTACTTTTTATTTGTGAGTGAAAATTCCAGCCTTAAAAAAGGAGGCCTTAAAGTTTACGATAAACATCTTCAAAAGGTACTCTGCAACGTTCTCCCCAAATGCCTTTATTTCCATCCCGTATCCCACAAGGAATAGCCATGTTTATTTCAGCACCATGAGGTAGTTTCAATGTCCTTTTTAGCCGACGGCTGTCCAGCCCTTCTAAGGGGCACGTGTCATAGCCTTCGTTTGCCATCGCAATCATAAACGTTTGTGCGGCAAGCGCACAGGATTTATGGGCTGTCACACGTATGTCATTCTCGGAAACTTCAAGCATCATAGGACGGAAAATACTGATTATATTAGCCAACAATTTCCTGAGCAATCCGAGAATACCGAAGAACCGGGCATAAACAAAGGGCATCAATATACCGTAATATATTTCCCGATCCTTAATACGTTTGGCCTGACGTTCTTTAGGACTGTAATGACGAATGTTCTCCCGTTCAAAATTAAGTACGAATCGCGCATGTTTCTTGTACCAGTCACGCCGAACCACAAAAATGACAATTTGTGAAGCGGTAGAAGTCGCTTTCTGACCAAGGCAGTCCCTTGAAATTTTTGCCAATAATTCAGGTTCTGTAATATGGTAAAATTCCCATAATTGCATATCAGAACTGTTAGGAGCCAATGTAGCCAGTTCCAAACAATGTTTTACCTTTTCCGTATCTATTGGTTTTTCTTTATCATACACCCGTACAGAACGACGATGATGAAGGACTTCATCTAAATTCATAATGATACTGATTTGAATTAAACATTTATTCCCAGCTGATTACTTCAGCCATTTATTATTGTGCTTTATTTAATTGCCGCATAACGACCTTCGCCATTTCTTTAGAACTGAACGGGTCCTGCCCAGTAATCAGATTATTATCTACAACTACTTTTGAAGTCATAGGTATCAATGCTTTTTCATAATCCGCTCCTCTCTCTTTCAACAACGCTTCAAGATCAAAAGGCACGTCTTCTTTTCTTCTGGCAAGACTTTCTTCAAACCAACTGAATCCCGTCAGCTTTTTGCCTTTAATCATATATTCGCCATTGGATAGTTTGGCATTCAACAACCCACTGACCCCGTGGCAGATGGCCGACACTATCCTCCCACTTTCATCCTGTTTCCTTACGATAGTCTTTAAAGCTTCATTGTCAGGAAAGTCATACATCGCACCGTGTCCGCCGGCTAAATAGACACAATCAAACTGTTGTTCCAACAGGTTATCCAAACTGTTTGCATGATCCAACAGCTTTTTGAATTCTGGCTTTTCCCAATACTTTTCGGACATTTCATCTAAAAAAATTGGTTTTAAACTTTCGGGATCAATGGGAGTATAACCTCCTTTCGGATTGGCTACCGTTATGTCATAGCCGCTTTCTTTTGCACTATGATAGATATGAGTAAACTCACTAAGCCATAATCCGGTCGCGAGTTTCCCATTGGCAAAAGTCCCTGTGCTAGTAACTATTATTAAAATCTTCATGATAATCAAATTATTGATTCATATTCTTTAAAAGAAAACATACACATGGATAGATTGTTTTTCAGAATATGGAATCTTTAACATAATCCGAAAATATGAAAACCTGCAAATCCTTTCAAATGCTATCTCTATCCACCAGCATTCGATAAGGAGAAATTACCGATCCCTTTCCTATTACCTTCGGGAGGAAGCAATTTGATGAATATTGTTTCCATGATGCCCAAGTTGAAAGAAGAATTAAGAACTATTTTCAACGACTATGGCTTGAAATATGTCTTCGATACCAATAGCCAGGAGATTAAAGTAATAAAAGAAAAGAAACCGGGAGAGATATTTTTAATTCCATTTCATTCCATAGCCGATACCCTGCAGCGTATGATTTTCTACAAAGCGGCTATTGAAAGTAACAGTGAGTCCGCATTAGTTTTTGAAGAACCGGAAGCCCACTCATACCCTCCTTTCATATCAAAGGTAACGCAGGATATTATCCAATCGGACAGAAACCAGTTTTTTATAACGACACACAGTCCTTATGTGGTTAACGACTTTCTGGAATTACCGAGTGACAAACTTGCCATTTACCTAGTTGACTTCAGGAATGGGGAAACTTTCGTGAAAAGAGCCAGTGACACAGAAGTACAAGAAATGTACGAATATGGCATCGACCTATTTTTCAACACTGAAACATAGCGAAAGATACAGAACACATTGCAGGCACAAGCCCATACCCAAGTCTACCGCCTACGCTTATTCGACAGTACTTGCAAGATAACGGAATGCGTTAAAAACTATTTTACGGAATGTCCAAATGTTCTGTCAATACGTTTACGAATGTTCGTAATGGCGCACCTTCATAATTATCCAACTCCCCAACCAAGATCAGAGCGGCGTTCTTCATCCATGGGTGGTATGGAATGGATAGTTCATAGGGGATTTCCCGGATCAGTTCCGGGGTGTTCTTGATTACCGTATAAGTGTCGCCATCGGCGGCTTTCTTGCCTTCGAAAACTAAGGTACGGTCGTACATTTTTTGCTTGTTTGCCCCGTTTAGTACTACCGGGGCCATGACTACGGAATCTCTGTCGCTACGCAACATCGGCATCAAGGACAGGGTTTGATATCGTCCCACGGAGAGTCCGCAGACACTGATCGTTAGGTCTAGACGCAAGGAGTTGCCCTCCCGCTCGATGCGGTTTTGCTTCACGGAGACTTGCCCCCGGTAAGATTGTATAGGTACCTGCGCTCCTGCCGGAAGAACAAGGCCGATCACAAGCAAGCATATATAAATGAATGTCTTCATAGATTTATCTCTTTATTTGATGATGTAAACGATACTGATACCCGCCTTTGTTAATCCCCAATACTCGTTGCGGAACTTGCCGATAGGCGCATCTCCTCTAGGAAAAGCGTACTTATCATATTCGAAATGCAAGTATCCGAAACCCGCCGTGAACTCCACGTTCCAACGGGGCGACACGTATAACTGATAACCATAAGAGATACCGCCGCCATAAGCGTTACCGTTATAACTATTCTTTTTCTCCATCCCATACAGGAGCTTCAAACCGGCGAAATCGTAATCCATATACTGGGCATGAACCCCGAAGAAATGTCCGTTGAAACGCTCGTGTATCCAGTAGCGCGCCTCTGGTTGTATCATCCAATGCTTAAAGGACTTATCGCTCGAGAATGTCCAACCGTTATAATACCCCGATGCCTCAACCGACCAATGCTTGTTGAACGCGACCTCCGCCCCTACGTTCGGCGTAGTGATCGCGTCATAAAGCACATTGGTCTTCACGGCCACGACCTGTCCTTGAATATCCATAAAGGTTGACAAAAGAAATACTAACAGTAAATATAGTTTATTCATATCTCCCGGTTCATTAGGTTTGTTTATTTAAGAGGCAAAACCGTACAAATATAAATATTATTTATCAGTTCATTTGTACGTTAACTTATATAATATCCATGATTTACGGATGAAAAACGTTATCTTTGTAAAATAAATCCAGAATATGACTCATGAAGGCTAAATATATCGTGATTTTTTTCCTGTCACTCCTTTCGTTTGTCGCTTGCGATAAAGAGGAGGTCGTTATCCCTACTACCGCCCCTCGTACGGTTCTTATCTATTTCGCGGGGGATAATAGCTTGAGTGGATACGTGAGCCAAAACCTGAGGGCGATAAAGGAAGGGATTGAGCGAGATGGATTGAACAACGGCAATTTGTTGATCTATACGGATAAGCAGAACGAGGCTCCCCAGCTTTTTCAATTAAAGCTGGAAGCGGATACCATCCGGCAGATCGTGCTCGAGACCTACGACTCGAACCAGAACTCTGCCTCTACCGAGACGCTGACGCAAATAATCGACAAGGTACAAAAGGAATATCCGGCGGATAGTTACGGGTTGGTGCTGTGGAGTCACGGAACAGGATGGCTACCTTCGGATATCTATAGCTATCTGCGTTCTTTCGGGCAAGACGGGAAGAATAATTTCATGGAGATCAATGATTTGGCCTCCGCTTTATCGAAGTATCATTTTGATTTTATTTTGTTCGACGCTTGTTATATGTCGTGCGCCGAGGTAGCTTACGCTTTCCGGGGATGCGCGGATTATATTATCGGCTCGCCCACGGAGATACTGGCCAATGGTTTCCCCTATCAAACGATCATGGGGAATATGTTCAAAAAAAAAGCTGATGTGGTGGGGATAGCGACAAAGTTTTATACGTATTATCAAAGTGAGGCAGGAACGATCTCGGTCATGAAAAGCGATGAGTTGGATGAATTGGCCGCTACTTGCCGTACCCTATTCCATGATAAGACGGAAAGTGATCTTTTCGCCGTACCCGTTAGCGAATTGCAGATCATGGAGTATTTGACGCCGAATTATCATGCCTTATATGATTTTGATGATTACGTGAGCCGTCTGGCCACGGAAGAGCAATATAACGCATTCAAGCGGAGCATGGAAAAGGCGGTTATTTACAAGGCTACTACACCCAAGGCAGTTTACGCTTATCCGTATCCGTATGGAAGCTATCTGCCGGTCAATAAATATAGCGGCTTATCTATCTACGTCCCCCAAGAAGCCTTGCCCAAACTGAACGAGTGGTACAAGGATCTTGAGTGGTATAAAGCGGTCTATTAATCACCCCTTATCCAACGCTTTCCGCGAGGAGTGTGAAGAAATAGTAAGATACTCCCTGCTATTGCAGCAACAATTGTAAAAAACACAGCCACTACTATCATACTAATCTATTTTAAGTATTAAACTTCCAATATATGCGAACCATACGGTAGCAACTAAGCCAACTCCAAAAATATACCAAATGATCAAAGGTATAGTATCAACATATGATAACCTTTCCCTATTACCTATATTAAAGAAAGCTCCACCTAATCCCAACACTAAAGCCGCAAATGTCAACTTTGACAGGTCAAAGAAATACTTTGCGATATTCTCCTTCCGTATCTTCACTAACTCTCGCGCCTCTTTATTCTTTTCTCTCCTTCTTTCAAAATCACTCATGACAAAAATAGTATTTATATTTCACATCCCATTCTATTTCACTAGGAAAACTTCTTTATAACGTTCAATTTTTCCTTGAGGATGAACAAGTTCCGCATAGAAAATATAAACGCCTGTTCTCACCTTGGAACCATTCACCGCAAGGCCGTTCCAAGTCAATTCACCTTCTATCCCTAATAAGTCATGATTTACCACCTCACTGATACACCTTCCGGAGATATCAAATATCCAAGCTCTACAGGTATAGCCGGATTCATCTAGATGGTAAGAGATGGTATATTCTTTCGTCGCTTCAAAGTAAACGGGAGGCTCTATGCCCGTTACCTCGCCTTCATCTTGCTTTCCATATTGGGAATTCCGATAGCCGGGCGTACCGTATCCCGCCGTGGCCGAAGCCGAGGTCCAATTCATCTCATCCTGCGTATCGCTATCAGGATTAATCCGCTCCAAGGCAATCCCCTTCTCGTTTTTCACGGATGGGGCATGCCATTTAGAGGAATAACGAATCTCATCGATCATAACCTCATCTTCTGTACGAAACAGGACTAACGTAGCGGAGGTATTTGCCAAGACCGGAAGTTTTAATTCATGCAAAGCATCCGGCGAAGATATCAGATAAAAATCGCTCACTCCTCCCATACTTTTAGTCAGCAACGCATAATCTTGTGGTTCTACCGGAGAGACTATAGAAGATAAAGGATAATGCGAACTCAATGTACCATCGGATTTACGAGTAGCAACAGACAGTCCAGCCAAAGGCAATGCTCGGTCCGAACGATTATAAAGCTCGATATACTCACTCCCTTCCGGATAAGGATTCGGCAACAACTCATTAAAAACGATCTCATTGGGTAAGACTATAATGTCCGTGGGGATACCCGGTTTATGGGGAGTGTCCGGACGATCCGAATCTTCTGGTTCATCGTCAGGAGAAGAGTTTGCGGAACCCGGCGTGCCTCCTCGCTCATCCGTTGATAAATAAAAACCGATTTCAGAACGTTCCCAAGCGATACCGGCTTTCGCTTTCTCATAGGCAATCCGGTCGATCTCCTTACCGGAAGGATCGAATAAAGCAAGCTCCTTCCCCGTGTTCGCCAAGGACGCCGGGAATTTATCCAAGGGCATATCTTGTCCCGAATCGTCAATATGTATATCCCTACCAGACCGATAAAGCACGATATATCCATCCGCATCCAAAAGCAAAGCTGTCAATACCGTTGGCTTACTACCATATAAGAATGACCAACCATTTAACTCTATAGCCTTATCCGTCGTATTATAAAGTTCCACATACTCCGTTTCCGGAAAAGCCTTTTGTCCTTTCGGATCAGCCATCACCTCATTAATACGGATACTACCGACAGGGAAAGAAGGAGTATCCGGCACTTCCGGTTCCTCCGGAACGTTGGGCTCTTCTTCATATTCTAACCGAATCTCGGTAGAACTCTCCGGAATCTTATTTCCCTCAAGATCCATTAACCCCGAGCACAACAAATCATAACCCATACCAACCTTCAACTCCTTATCAAAGCTGATATTCACATGGATCCGCATATCATCCGCATAGGTCATACGAGAGGCATTACCGATACCCGATATAGAGAATATCGCCTCACGGATATCCACCGGAAGATTATATTGTAATTGGAAAACAGACTCGGTGATCGGTTGGATAGCAAGAAGCCGCGGAAGAACCAACGGCTCATCGGGCTCATTGGGTTCTTCTGGCTCTTCGGGAGTATCCGGCTTCTCTGGTTCGATCGAGATATTATCGGATATAATGATGTAGTTACACGCAAAATCATTTACTCGAGTTTTAGAATAGCGGCATTCAAAACGTAGTTGTCCCCCTTTACATGAAGAAGAAACTTCAGACTCACAACTCCCTATCAAGACAAACCTACCCTTCTCTAGCACATATAAGTTCCATATCTTATGATTTTCTAAAGTAAGTTTCACTTTCAAATCCACGGCTCCCAACAAGACATCGAGCGCTTTCTCTATTAAGATCTTTGGATTCTTCTCCGTTGCGGTATGTTTCCGAAAAGTTATCGTTTTCTTATTACTGCCGATTTGGACATAATAATCGTTTTTTAATCCAAGCATCCTCTGATCATCTAAATAAACATGTAGCCGGATATGGTTTTGATCGCTTGGTTTGAAATCCATCCGAATCTCAAATTCCCATTCCATTGTAGCGGAATAAACGAGAGGAGTTTCTATGGAAACACTTTTCCGGGTAGGATCCGCACGTGAGACCAGCCATCCGTTCTCAATCACAAAGCAATCTAAATCACCCGTCCAAGGGTTATCCGATGTAATCTCCGGTCCATTAAACGGTTCTTTTAACTGGGGATAAGCGCAAAGCGGAAGTAAAAACGCAAGAATTAATAATAATTGTTTCATAGCTATATCGTTTTAGTTATAAATTTCTCTATCTTTGCACCCTAATAAGTTACAACTGTAAATAATAGGGCGCAAAAGGCAAAAATATGAAAGCCCTTTACAGACAGCAAAGTTATAACTATTTTACATTATTCAAATTAAATCAGTGCTCAAAATGAAAGTAGCAATTGTTGGTGTAAGTGGAGCCGTAGGACAGGAGTTCCTGCGTGTACTCGACCAGAGAAACTTCCCGATGGATGAGCTGGTACTTTTTGGCTCATCTCGTAGTGCCGGACGTGTTTATACCTTCCGTGGTAAACAGTATACCGTTAAGGAACTGAAGCATAACGACGACTTTAAGGGAATCGATGTTGCTTTTGTTTCAGCCGGAGGTGGTACTTCCAAGGAATTTGAGAAGACGATCACGAAACATGGTACGGTGATGATCGATAACTCCAGCGCGTTCCGTATGGACGAGGATGTTCCATTGGTCGTACCGGAAGTAAACCCGGAGGATGCCTTGAATCGTCCTCGTGGCGTGATCGCTAACCCGAATTGTACCACGATCCAGATGGTTGTAGCGTTGAAGGCGATCGAGAACTTATCTCATATCAAGCGTGTTCACGTATCTACTTATCAAGCTGCCAGTGGAGCAGGCGCTACCGCTATGGCTGAGTTGGTAAAACAATATGAGCAACTATTAAAGGGCGAGGAGCCTACAGTAGAGAAATTCGCTTATCAATTGGCATATAACGTAATCCCTCACGTAGACGTATTCACGGAAAATGGCTATACGAAAGAGGAGATGAAGATGTATAACGAGACTCGTAAGATCATGCACTCGGATATCGAGGTGAGCGCTACTTGTGTTCGCGTACCGGTTATGCGCGCGCATAGCGAATCTACTTGGGTAGAGACAGAGCGTCCGATCAGCGTGGAAGAGGCTCGCAAGGCTTTCGCCGAGGCTGAGGGTGTGGTATTGCAGGATGAACCGACAAACAAGGATTATCCGATGCCGTTGTTCGTAGCGGATCACGATCCGGTTTACGTAGGCCGTATCCGTAAGGATATCAGCAACCCGAATGGGTTGACATTCTGGACCGTGAGCGACCAGATCAAGAAAGGCGCCGCTTTGAACGCCGTACAAATCGCCGAGTACTTGCTAAAGGTGGGTAATATCAAATAACAGACAACTTTGTAAATTCTATATACGTGGAAGCGGGATCAAGAGAATACTCTTATCCCGCTTTTTTATGCTTAGCGTAATTCCTCCATGCCTTCTCAAAACGTATAAATCAATACGCCCAATACCCGATGGTTGGTTATCGAATGTGTGTCATGAATCCGTCCGCCATCTTGCAAATCCACATTGCCATACCATGCGATGGAAGGGCTATATTCAACACCTAATTTCCAGTGCGGAAGATTATACGAAAGTTGCAGGTTGGTCGTAAATACCTGATCTACGTCCAGACCTACGCCATAGGTTTTGCCTACCAGTGCCTCATTCGCTCCCAAGTTCTTCAAATAGCCTAAGAACAAACCCGGTTTCCATTTCTTACCATACACGATATTCAACCAAGAAGTTGAGAAAAGATACGGTGAATATTCCTGTTCGCCGGTACGTGGGTCGATAGAGGTGACGCCGTAACCACCCAACATACAAGTCTGCGTCAAGTTAGAAGCCAGCAATGTTTTCGCCATCACCAACCAATTCGCGTCCTGATATTTCACGTGCGCCTCGCCGGATACGGAAGAAACCCGCTCGCTGACTTTATAAATCTTGCCATCCACCTCGTTCTGCGTTCTCGGCACCAACGACAAGATCTCCATACCGGCTCCTACCTGCCAACCGGGTTTCTTATAATCCACCCCGAGATAGACTTCCGGCACGCAACTATTCTTGATATATTCCTCGCTCTTTCCGTTCGGTCCGGCCGATAGATATTGCAACTGCCATAGAACCGACCCGGTCAATTGCCACCCATTGTCCGTATAACGATAACGAATTTGCGGGCTGCGGTTAAAGGGCTGGAACGGGGCGCCGGTAGAAAGATTCAACATCTGTGGAAAGACCTCGCCAAATAGCGGATGCCATGTCTGTCCGATCAAGACAGCGGACTTGCCCCAATCCAGATTCACATAGGCATGACGGATACGGAGCACCGCCCAATTGCTACCCGAACCCCGGAAATCGGCCTCCAGTTTCAAGGAAGTCTTGGCCGAACCAACCTTCGGTCCTTGTACATCGATTCCCAAACGGGAGTAAAGCAGGTAAAAACTACCGTTCGGACTAGCGTTCAAGTCCTTGCCATCCGCATCCAACGCCACGTCCTTCGGATATAGGTGGAACAAACCATCCACGATCTCGGCGTTCGCACGGGAATTATAGAACAAGTCTCCACGTACCTGTCCGTAAAATTTGTAAGAGAAGTTTTTCTTTTGCGCCTGTACGCATACCGCCATACATAGGCCGATCAAAAGAAGCAAGTTGCGTTTCATTTCCATTCCGGTCAATCTATCTTTAAAAATAATACATCATCAAACCTAATATACGATGATTCGTTATCGCATGTGTTTGCTCGATACGTCCGCTCTCTAAGTCGGTCGTGCCATAATAAGCTGTCGCCGGACAATACTCGAAACCGAACTTCCAATGCGGTAAATTATACGATACGTTTAAGCTGACGGTTATTAATTGATCGATATCCAATCCCATACCATACACCTTATCCGCTGAGACCAAGGACTTCCCGGTTCCCAAATTCTTCGTATATCCGACGAAAACACCCGGTCTCCATTTCGTTCCATAGGCGAAATTCACCCATGTCGTAGAATGGCGAAAAGGCGTATATCCCTGTTCGCCCGTACGGGAGTCCACCGAGCTCACCCCGTAACCGCCCAATAAAGCGGTATGATCCAAGGCTGAGGCCATCAAGGTTTTCGCCGCAAAGGTATAGTTTCTTCCGCTATACTTCAAATGTGCCTCGTAAGAGAATGCGGTCATTCGCTCGTTCACCTTAAAAGTTTGCTCCTTCCATTCCGTGGAAGTACGGGGTTTCAAGGAGATCATATGAGCGCCGAGCCCCATCAACCAACCATCCGCAGGGATAAAATCCGCCCCCACGAACATCTCCGGAATGCAACTATTCTTGATATAATCCTCGCTCATGCCTTTCGGTCCGCTGGAAAGGTATTGTAATTGCCACAACACGGAAGCCGTCAATTGTACCCGGCTATTCGCCTTATACTGGTAACGGATCTGAGGGCTACGGTTGAAAGGCTGGAACGGCGCTCCGGTGGAAAGATTCAAGACATCCGGCATCACGGCGCCAAACAAGGGATGCCACGTGATTCCTACTAATACCGCCGATTTTCCCCAATCCAAGTTTACGTATGCCTGCCGGATACGTAACATCGTATTACTACCGGAAAAACCGCCAAAGTCCGTCTCTATCTTAGCGGAGGAACGAGCCTTGCCAATATCGGGACCCGTCACGTCCAAGCCCAAGCGGGAAGTGAACGTATAGAAACTGCCATTCGGCGTGGCGTTCAAATCCTTGCCATCCGCATCAAAACTCTTATCCAAAGGATAGAGATAAAAGTTCCCATCGATCGGAGCCATATTAGCCCGGGAATTGTAGAAAAGATCTCCACGGACGAAGCCGTAGAATTTGTAAGTGAAGTTTTTTCTTTGCGCTGTCGTAGAAAATAAGGCTAGCATCCCCACGAGCAACAGGGTAATCCGTCTCATTATAATTCAGTTTGTTATTTTTCTTACCTTATAAGCCGCGAATGTATATATTTTTATGGATTCAATTTGAAGAAACGAAATATTATTTGTTCCTTTGCTTCCAAGTTGTAAGCCTTAAAGGTCAAATTAGATTAATATTGTAAACACCAGATAAAGAAAATGAGTACTAAAAAGTTTTTGCTAGAAGAAAAAGATATACCTACGGCATGGTATAATATCGTAGCGGATATGAAGAACAAACCGCTGCCGATCTTAAATCCACAAACTAAACAGCCCTTAAAGGAGGAAGATTTATATCCTCTATTCTCGAAAGGCGTCTCTCATCAAGAAATGAACACGACAGACACATGGATCGAGATCCCCGATGAAGTACGCGAGCTTTATAAGGTATGGCGACCGACTCCGTTGGTTCGTGCCACTGGATTGGAAAAAGCGCTGGATACGCCCGCTCATATCTATTTCAAGAACGAGAGTGTAAGCCCGATCGGTTCACATAAGTTGAATTCGGCCTTGGCTCAGGCTTATTATTGTAAACAAGAGGGTACGACAAATATCACGACCGAGACAGGCGCCGGACAATGGGGTGCCGCTCTTTCTTATGCGGCAAAAGCTTTCGGCTTGGAACTTGCCGTTTATATGGTAAAGGTTAGTTACCACCAGAAGCCCTACCGTCGTTCGATCATGCAGACTTTCGGAGCGCAAGTTATCGCCTCCCCGAGTATGAGTACGAAAGCCGGACGCAAGATATTGACAGACCATCCTAATTATCAAGGTAGCCTAGGTACCGCTATCTCCGAGGCGGTAGAGCTGGCTATGCAGACACCGAACTGTAAATATACATTAGGTAGCGTATTAAACCACGTTATGCTGCATCAGACCGTTATCGGACTGGAAGCTGAGAAACAAATGGAAATGGCTGGCGAGTACCCCGATGTCGTTATCGGTTGTTTCGGTGGTGGTTCCAACTTCTCCGGTATCACGTTCCCATTCCTGCGCCATAAACTAACGGAAGGTAAGGACATCCGGGTTATAGCGGCGGAACCGGCATCTTGCCCGAAACTTACAAGAGGGCAATTCCAATATGACTTCGGAGATGAGGCTGGCTATACCCCGCTAATCCCGATGTTTACGTTGGGACATAATTTCTCTCCAGCGAATATCCATGCGGGAGGTTTGCGTTATCATGGCGCCGGCTCCATCGTCAGCCAGTTGATGAAAGACGAATTGATGAGCGCCGTGGATATCAAGCAATTGGATACCTTCAAGGCCGCTACCTTATTCGCGCAAGCGGAAGGAATCATACCGGCCCCGGAATCATCCCACGCTATCGCCGCGGCTATCCATGAGGCAGAGCAAGCCAAAATCGAAGGTAAACCTCGTACGATCTTGTTCAACTTATCGGGCCACGGCTTGATCGATATGGCCGCTTACGACCAATATCTATCCGGTGATCTAACAAACTATGAGGTAACGGATGAGGAAGTAGCTAACAATTTGAAAGATTTGGAGAAAATCATCTGATAAAAACAAGAAAAGGGGCGATACCAAATCGCCCCTTTCCCTTATTTGTCTATGAAAGTCTTAATTTAAAGTATGTATTATGAGAAAATTTCTTCGTAATTAGTACTCGGGATAATCATGTTCTGGACATTTAAGCTAAAGTTTTTCTTCTTCTTATCCCACATACCGTAATTTGTCTTTATCTCTCCACTTTGATCATCATATTGATAAGTGATCTGATAGAATGGAACCCATTCATCGTTTGTCCGATCCCAACGAAACGCTTTCTTCTCGGAAACCTTGCCGTTCTCGTTGTACTGGAACTCATATCTTACCTGTTTGTTCAACAGTCCGTTTTCCTGTAAGAATACCACTTTAGAAATAATCTTACCATTCTCCTCTTTTGTATCATATAGATAATCTTTAGGAGACGCTGCGCTTATCGCTAAACTACACATGAAAGTAAAAACTAGCGCAAGAATACTTTTACCCCAAACTGATGTCTTCATACTATTTTAATTTATAAGGTTACTATCATTTTGTACCGCAAAGTAAGGAAGTTTCCCAACAATCACCAAAAGTAAAGTGACAAATCGTTAGCAATATCACAATATTTAACACATTCAAGACCTTCATTCCCTTCGATTCTCCCATGTTTACTGATATATTGTAAACCAAATCGTAAGTTCCCCCGATTTTTAAATATCTATTATTTACCACCAGCCGGATGTAACTTTCAAAAGAAAACTTTAGACACCGCTTTTTTAATAAATTAAAAATCTATTGATTAATAAATATATTCTTACTTTTGCAAAGGCAGAATGCAAATTGATTTCTTGACATGCGACAAATAATGAAACTATTTATCACATCCTTTCTTTTTATCCTATTCTCAGGATGTACAAAGGATGTATATGATCCTTCCGATAAAATTCCGGGAGAAGGTACTAATCCATTCTCAAAGGTAACAATTTCCTCTAATTTCGATTGGTCGATGATACAAATATCCCACCTTACCGTACAATCTTTCGACCCCTATGATGGCACCTATAATTATCTGGTAGAAGTATTTGATAAAAGTCCGGAAGATCAAGATGCGAATCTTCTCGCTACCGGGGTTTGCTCAAAGAAAACGCTTTTCGATAAGAAAATTATCTATCCAAAGGGAGAGTCGGATCAAGTTTACATAAAATTGACGACCCCTACCGGATATCAAGTTACCGCTCCTGTCACCTTAACACCGGGTAATGATAATGTCTGTGCTTTCGATTCGTTAGCCGTATCGCAGGAAACAACCGCTACTCCGGTTAGCCGTACCCCGACCCGAAGCGTGTCTTCCACCTATACATTTATAATAGAAGACTCTTTCCCTAATTACGGAGATTATGATTTTAATGATGCCGTGATAAAAGTCCAGATGGAAACTTCCATGAAAGACGATTATGTACAATTCGCCAATATAAAACTGACTTTCCGTGCATTAGGCGGAACTAAGCGGGCCGGAGCTTTCATCCATCTCCCCGGCATAAAGTCCAAAGACATCCAAAAAGCCGAGTTAAATGGCTGGACCACGACTCCAGAATCGGAAACCGAGACTCCGGTTTATGCCCTATCGGATGATATACATGGATTATTCTCTTTTCATGAAATGATTAATACAGATAATGACCTTCCATATAGGGGAAAGCAAGAACGTTTGATCACCTTTTCGTTCGCAGCCGGTGCCTTAAAAGATTTGACCATTGATGACATCGATCTTTTCACGACCGTATTAAAGCGGGAAGGAGAGGTCTTACGCACGGAAATCCACCAACGTAATTATAGCTATACCCCCAAAGGGGTCAGATACCGTTATTACTCAAATGATAATTGCATATGGGCCTTAATGATACCGGATGATTTCAAATACCCTGTGGAACATGCTTTTATTGGTGATGCCTATCCGGATCTATTGAAATGGGTAAGTGGAGATAGCAAACATGTACAATGGTATAAAAGTAAGAATACGGTTGATAAGTGGATTTATACCCGAGAACAATAACAACCTAAAATCCTCCGTAAAATGAAAACGACCGCCATCTTATTTCTTGCCTATCTGGCTTTATGCGTTCAGTGCTCAGTGCCGGAAAACAAGAGCACGAAAAAAGAGATTAGTACTCAACCGATAAAGGTGGGTGTATTCGATGGGCATGGAGGAGCACAGACCTGTATTTGGGAAACTGTCGCCGCTATCCGGCTGGACCCGGAAATGGAGGTATGTACCATTACTACAGCAGATATAGCTAATAATGTGCTCGATTCGATCGACGCTATTATTATCCCGGGAGGAAGTGGCAAAAGTCAGTACTTAAACCTAGGGACCTTAAATCAACAACGTATCAAGGACTTCATCTCTAAAGGTAAAGGGGCTGTCGGGATCTGTGCCGGAGCCTATCTATTCTCGAATACTCCCGATTACACCTGTATACAGCTAAATGGACAGCAAGCGATCGACATCGAGCATGACAACCGAGGGCATGGATTAGCGAAATTCACCTTATGCGAGGAGGGTAAGAAGATATTCCCCGAATTAGCCGACCGCGATACGAGTTTCGTCATTTACTATGAGGGACCGGTATTTATAAACAATCCGGCTGATACGATCCAAAGCAACACGCTTGCCATCATGGAAAGCGATGTGCATGAGGAAGGAAACGCCCCGGCTAATATGACAAACGGTAAGCCATTCTTCGTAGCCAATAACTACGGGAAAGGGCGTGTTTTTAGTTCCATCGCCCACCCCGAAGGTACTCCCGGCATGATGTGGATGATCCCCCGGATGGTACGTTGGACCTTGAATAAGCCTTTTATCCCTTATCAATCCTCCGCCGTACGTCCAGACCTGTTCAATCATGAATCATTAATGGCTACCGATGATTTAAAGCAGGAAGAAAAAGCCTTTCAAATCCTTTTAAGCGGAGAAAGCGAGCAAAAGGTTGCCGCCTTGGATTGGCTGGAAGCACATCATTCATGGGACGCCAAACGATGGGTACAAGGATTGCTTTATGACGCTTCACCCGCCGTCCGTATCCGGGCAGCCCGGTATATAGCGGATACCCATTACTTACCTTTCTTACCCAACTTACAGGCGGCCTACCGGACAGAAACCGATAAGGCGACCCAAGAAGAGTTAAAGACGCAGCTGGAGAAACTAACAGCCCTACTTCCTTAGGCTAGGGAGATTTAAACTCTCCCTAGATATTCATCTACCGTATAGTTTAAGAAACGATTGAATGGTAATAACAATTTAAAGTCATCCACCGCCTTATCCATCCAATTCTTAGCGTAAAAGAAATTATCCGGCTTATAAGACACCACGCTGAAATCCTTATGCTTCATGATATAACCATAAGGGGAATCCATTGGATAGCCGGCAGGCATGCGTTTCAGCATCTCCCCCTCTAACACCGGAAATGTTTTCTTAAATGTAGGTTCCTCGATAATAGCCGTAAATTCCTCGATATGATCGTATATATCCTGACGAAGTTTCTTTAATAGCGCAGGTGGCGGGCACCATACACCACCGGAAAGCAAGCAACCTCCCGGCTCCAGATGGATATAATAACCACCCCGTTCGCTGGCACGACCACCTTGGGAGATGTAAGCGGCGAAATGACATTTATAAGGAGTCTTATCCGGAGAGAAACGGATATCCCTGTATATCCGGAACAAACAATCTTTCGCCTCCAACCCGGCTACCTCGGGATCGAATAAGGAGATACGACCTATTAAATCTTGTACCTCATCGATAAACCCCTTACGTAGCCCATCGTAACGATTTTTATTGTCTTGGAACCATTCCCGATTGTTATGGCTCCTCAACTCTGTCAAGAACTCTATGATCTGTTCATTCATAACTTTCTATTTTTAATCCTTACAAATGTAAGAAATATTAGAAACTGTAACCCAGATTCAGATAAAATTGCAGGTTATTATTCCGGTTCGACAATCCGAAGTTCGTATTCATCGGACCGAACATACTATTATAGGCATAACCGATGCTGCCTCCCCATACACTTTCTCCCTTGAGCAGGTCGAAGAAATTATCCTCATGGATCGCATAGTTGGCTATCAATGAGATATAGTGCCGCTGCCCGATACGCTGACGTAAGTTCAAACGGACGATCGCCACGGAATTATCGAATATCTCCATCCGATTGATCCCCGCGAACGGTAACTGCTGGGGAAGGTACCTTTCCGGCATATCGCCTCCCACCACATTCAAAAAGGGATAAGCCGGATCTTTCCCGATCAACACACGCCCATCGATAGACGGCAACAGACTCAAATGGGAAGTCAGCGGCAATACTGAAAGGAAACTGAGTTTCAAAGCGGAGAAGAAGGTATGTCCCTTATAAGTCACGAAGTTATCCGTATAAATGGAATAATCCGCTTGCAGAGAAACACCTTTACTCGGGAAGTAACGGCGGTCCAAGGTTTCCAGATGGGCCTGAGCGAAGTAACTGATAAAGCCTTCCGGTTTTACTTGATACTTTTGGTTTTCCGCCGTATAAAGAAATGAGTTATAATCGAAATACTCATAACGGGCTCCTAGCTTCAACTTGAAATTCAGCCAGTTCATGTCCGAATATCCAAGTTCCACGAAATGGTGGCGATACGTCGTATTTACGATTTTATCCCCCCGGTTATAGACGTCGAGATCATGGTACGTGAACATGTAAGACAGATTGATGTTACGCAAGGGATTACGCTCTATCGCATAGTCCACTCGCCCATACATACGTTTCCCGATCCTCCCGGTTACGGAGAACTTCGAATGGTAACGGGCCCGATTGTCAAAAGTCACATTCAGCAATAGGGCGACGATATCCTCGCTATTGAAATTCAGGCCCACATTAATCGCGCTATTTGATTTTTCCTGTACCGTAAGCACCAAATCCTCCTGCCTCTCGCCGACTAATTTATAGCTTACATTCGAGTAAAGGTTTGTACCGATCACGATAGACATGGCTTCCTGCAATTTCTTCACGGTAAGCAAGCTATTCTCTTTCAAGCCGCTGATTTGCGTCAACCATTTCTCATCACGAGGATCTATACCTTCAAACAAGACACGCCGGATATGAAACGTATCGGTAGGGGCTACCGGATAGGAATGTACTAATCTCTTTCGGTGCATATCCGAACTATCGGATAAACCAATCTTCTTCTTTAAGGCAAGAATCTCATCCCATTGCTTGCGGGCGACTTGCTCACCCCGGTCAATCAAGGTATCCAAGGCCGTCTCCCCAAAACTAGCGGAATTATAAGGGTCTGTATTCGGGCGGAACAACAGATCGGTCTGTTCCTTATTCGGTCCGTATTTCTCATAACCATGCAAGGCGACGATCTGCCCTACGATATCCCAAGGGGTATTTATCCGCTCCAACTGTTTCAAGTCGCTAGTACCTAGATCTACGCCAATAATGATATCCGCCCCCATATCCCGTGCGACATCCGCCGGATAGTTATTCTTGATCCCACCATCTACCAACACCATGCTATCCAAACGTACCGGCGCGAACACGGCAGGAATCGCCATACTGGCACGCATAGCCAACGGAAGACTTCCATGATGGAAAACATATTCTTGGCCGTCCACCACATTCAACGCCACACAAGCGAAAGGTATATTCAATTGATTGAAGTCCACGGAATCATGATAGCCAATCGTTAGATTCGAGAACAGGTTCTGGAGATTTTGCCCTTTTATCATCCCTTGGATCGCTATCTCTTTTTTACTCCGCCCAAAAGGGAGTGAGAATACATAACGCTCGGAATTCTCTTTCTCCGGAAAAGTAAGGCTACTACGTTTCACCCGGTCGCTCAATAACATACTCCAGTCCTGCAATCTCACCATGCTATCGATTTCCGCAGCATTATATCCAACGGAATATAAGCCCCCCACGATAGCTCCCATACTAGTGCCGGCAATATAATCAATCGGGATGCCGGCCTCCTCCAATACCTTCAACACCCCGATATGAGCGACACCTTTCGCCCCACCGCCTCCCAGCACCAAGCCAACCTTTTTCCGCTCAGCCATCACAGAAGGCACCAACATCAACCCAACCAACCACAATAAAAGGAACTTCCTCATCTAGATATTCTTTCCGGCAAATGTAGCTGGTTTACTCGAAAACGCAAAAAGATAAACACCATAAATATACCTTCTAGTAGATTCATCTAAATCCCTTTAAAGAGCCTACGGCTCTTTAATTTAACCATCCGTTTCAACCGGGCCGGAATATATGGATCCCAAGTAAAATTCCGCACAATAAGATCACAAGAAAAACTCATGTGTAAAATATTGAAAATCAACACCCAAAAAACAAGATAATCTTTCAGCAAAAACACGTACATGTTTTTCGGAAAGGTCGTACGTGTTTTCCGGAAAGGTCGTACGTGTTTTCCGGAATCCTTCTACCGAAAACAAAAGCGCATGCTAAAATTTACAAGAAGCCCCACTTAAACGAGATGTTAAATGAAAGAACCGTATGTAAAAAGCCTAACACAATAGTTTACTCACTTTTTCATCTAAAAAAATTATCTATCTTTGCTCACATTACTAATAGATATTTGATGGATGTCGTAAAACCATATATGCAAAAGACTTATAGGTCCAACTTTGAAAAAATATACTCTGTGTATTTTCCAAAACTAGTTCGCTTTGCCCGTGAGTTTGTTTTGTCGACAGAAGATGCTGAAAATATAATTCAAGACATTTTTATCTATCTATGGGAGCATCAAGAGGTATTAAAGAGCATCTCCAATCTGAATGCCTTTCTCTTTGTATTAGTAAAAAACAGATGTATTGATTTTATCAGGCAAAAGAAACTACAGGAACAAAAAAGGGAAGAATTCGAATCTGTAACAAAAAAAGAATTCAAATTGAAGATATACGCCCTCCAGCAATTTGATGAAAATGCACTTTCGGTCAATGACATAGAAGCTATTTTAAACGAAGCCATAAATAGCTTGCCTGAGAAATGTCGTGAAATTTTCTCTCTAAGCCGAATGGAAGCTCTAACACACAAAGAGATTGCCGAGCGATTAAACATATCAACCAAAACGGTAGAAAATCAAATAACTACGGCAATCAAAAAACTTCGTATCGAACTAAAAGATTACCTTCCCCTATTTTATTTTATCATTTAACTATTACTTTTTTTCAAAAAAGTGCATTTTCATCTAGGGGTGTTTTCTATTTATTTCGTCATATCCATGAAATCAATCATTATTAGACTTCATGGATGAGCAACTAAATAAATATTTCGCTGACGAACTTTCTCCAGAAGAAAAAGCTCAAGTCTTTGATCAAATCAATGTAGACGAGGGGAGAAAAAAGGAGTACGCTCGCATACAGATAGCGGTAGCATTGTCTTCTATGACTCACCAAAAAGGAGACGAGACGTGGAGCGCTACGAAAATGGATGAATTACAAGAAAGGATCCGGATGAAAAAATTCCGTACCCTCTCTCTCTTCATATTAAGATATGTAGCGGTAGCAGTTGTAGCAATCATCGGCACATGGTCTGCATTCATGCTGTATAGTGGAACCCATAATATGGCCGGAACCCTCATTGATGTCCCCAAAGGCCAACGAGTACACATCACATTAGCGGACGGAACGGAAGCGTGGTTAAGTTCGCGAAGCCAAGTTAGGATTCCAAATCAATTCAATAAAGAAAATCGCATAATAGAACTTGATGGAGAAGGATATTTCTCGGTGACAAAAGATGTCAAACATCCTTTTATTGTTCAAACCTCCCAATATGATGTAAAAGTCCTAGGTACAAAGTTCAATGTTTTTGCCTATTCGGAATCACCCCGGTTTGAAGCGAACTTAGTAGAAGGATCGGTATGCGTATATGGCAGAGGCGATGAGGAAAACAGCATCATTCTTTCTCCTAATGAAAAAGTTTATCTAGAAAACAACCGGCTCATAAAGGCTGATTACGTATTCAACAATGAAGAGTACCTGAAAAACGGGGTGTTCAGTTTTACAGGTGTCCCTTTCTCGGAAATACTCAATTATCTTTCACTTTGGTACAATGTGAAGTTTGAATGGAAGGACACGGTTTCTTTGAATCATAAGGTCTCTGGCAAATTCCGGCGAACCGATGAAGTGAAAGATATTTTGGAGGCTCTTCAAGGAGTATATCCATTCAACTATAAACTAGAAAATGATAGTCTAATAACTATTCACTAAATAATGTCTCACTTAAATTTAATGCCTATGATATATGACCTGAAATAATAATTCCTGCGAGAATAGCAAGAGGGGACGGAAGCGCCAACTTCCATCCCCAAGCAATCGTACTATTCTTTGTGTGTTGAGAAAAAACAGTACTAACTTTAAATTAGAAGCAAAGTTATGGAAAAAAACTTTTTGCTATCAATTGATATTATTAAAGATATAAAAATAAAACACCTTATTCGTATTATGAGACTATCCGTCTTTTTAATTCTTGTGAGTATCTTCAGTATTCATGCTACAGTTTCGAATTCTCAAAATGTCCGGATCACAATAACAGAAAAGACATTATCGCTGGATAAATTGATCCATGAGATCGAAAAACAAACTGATTATCTTTTTGTTTATGGAGAGAATGATATAGATCTACAACAAAAAGTCAACGTCGACGCTCATAATAAAACCGTATCGGAAGTACTCGATAACATCCTGATAAACAAAGGCATAACATATGAGCTTGTCAAAAATTACATCTCTCTTCGTAAAGCAGATATAAGCAAGTCCGAGACACAGCAAAACAAGAAAATATCAGGAGTGATTACCGATGCGAACCGAGAGCCGATTATCGGGGCTAACGTGATAGAGGAAGGCTCTACTAACGGAACAATAACAGACACAGAAGGTAAATTCAGTCTGTCTGTGTCTAATGCGTCAACCTTGGTCATCTCTTATATTGGTTACACATCTAAAACAATTCCAGTCAAGAATCAAACCGTGTTCAATATACAGTTGGCCGAAGATGTCGAATCTTTAGGAGAAGTAGTGGTAACCGCCTTAGGAATCAAGCGTGAGGAAAAAGCGCTGGGATATGCTGTTCAAAAGGTAAACGCAAGCTCTTTGACTTCTGCTAAAAGTATTGATATAGGCACCTCATTGACTGGTAAAGTGGCAGGTCTAAACGTGAAAAACAGTACCGAGTTTAACTCTTCTCCAGACTTGAAACTACGCGGAGAGACCCCGCTATTGATCATTGATGGAATACCTTATAGCAATATGTCTTTAAATGACGTGGCTTCAGATGATATTGAGTCTATTGACGTACTGAAAGGCGCAACCGCTTCCGCTTTGTATGGGGCTCGTGGATCAACGGGTGCCATTATGATTACGACGAAAAGAGGCTCGAAAGAGGAAGGAATCAATGTAGATATTAATAGTAACACTATGTTTTTTGCAGGCTATTTGGCCTTTCCTAAGGTGCAAACGTCCTATAGCCGCGGATCGGGAGGCAAATACAATGATAGCGGATATATTTGGGGAGATCGTATGGACATCGGACGTACAGCCATCCAATACGACCCTAAAACGTATCAATGGCGAGAAATGGAGCTGGTTTCTAAAGGGAAGGATAATTTTAAGAATTTCTTGCAATTCAGTACTATTACCAATAATAATATCAGTTTCTCACAAAAGGGAAAATACGGCTCATTCCGTACCTCTTTGACCCATGTCTATAATAAAGGGCAATACCCCAACCAGAAATTAAACAAGATAACCTACTCGATAGGAGGGGAAATGAATTATAAAAACTTCAAGCTAGAGGGAACGGCCTCCTACAATAAGAGAGTCTCCTCTAATAACAACGGTGCCGGCTATGGCGGAAGTTACATCTACGACTTGGTGATTTGGGGTGGTGCTGAATACGATTTGCGAGAGTATAAGGATTATTGGATCGAAGGAAAAGAAAACGAACAGCAGAATTGGTATGACTATAATTATTATGACAACCCCTATTTCAAGGCCAATGAAATTATTGACGCATACGATACGGATAAGCTGAACGTATTTCTTAATTCATCCTACCAAATCACACCATGGTTGAAAGCGATGTTGAGAGGAGGGTTTGATTTCTATTCTGACAAAGAAGAGTGGAGAAACGCTATGAGCGCGAATTACGCATGGCACAAGAACGGTTCCTATGGAATTATTCGTCACTCCGGTTATAGTATCAATACAGATGCTATGCTGATGGCAGATAAAACATGGGGTAAATTCAATCTGAACGCATTAGCCGGTGGAAATATTTATTATTGGTCAGATGATAAGATGGACAGCCGCACATGCGGTGGCTTGACCGTTCCCGGTTTTTATTCCTTGAAAGCCAGTGTTGATCCGGTCAATGCCATGAGCGAATTGAAAAGAAAAAGAGTAAATAGTTTATATAGCAAACTTTCCTTATCGTGGAATAGCACCTACTTTTTGGACGTGACTGGACGTAACGACTGGTCTTCTACCTTATCAAGAGAGAGCCGTTCTTATTTTTATCCTTCAGTAGCAGGAAGCGTGGTACTATCAGAACTGATCCCATTACCTAAAATATGGAATTTCTGGAAAATAAGAGGATCCTGGACAACCTCCAAACAAGATGCCAGCGTCTATGCCAATAATAATGTTTACTCCGTCTCAACCAATGTATGGGATGGATTGGCAACAGCGGCATTCCCTTCGGCGCTTATCGGAGGAAATGTACGTCCGCAAAAATCGATGGTCTATGAGGTCGGTACCGCAATGAATTTCTTCCACAATCGATTGTATGCGGATTTTGCCTATTTCAGAAAGCTGGAATCTGATTTTATCGTCAATGGGGGTGTTAGTGGAACGACTGGCTTTAGCTCAGTACAAACCAACTCCAAAGAAGAACGACTTCGGCAGGGCTTTGAACTGACCATCGGGGGAACCCCCGTTAAAACAAATGATTTCCAATGGGATATTTTAACAAACTGGGGACATGATAGATATACCTATCATAAACTTGACCCAGACTATTCCAGCAAAAAAGCATGGGTAAAAGAAGGCGCTCGATGGGATTGGTATGAAGATAATGACTGGGATCGTGATCCAGATGGAAACATTATACACAACGGGGGATATCCTGTAAAACAAAACTTCAAAACAAAAATCGGGCATACAGGACCTGATTTAGTTTGGGGTATCACCAACACATTGAAATATAAAAACCTCACATTAAGTTTTACACTAGACGGGCGCGTTGGCGGGATTTCCTATTCTACCACTCAACAAATGTTGTGGAATTCTGGCCAGCACGTTGATTCAGACAACCAGTGGAGACACGAAGAGGTTGTCAATGGAAACAAGACATTTGTCGGAAATGGGGTGAAAGTTATCTCCGGAAGCGTTGAGCGCGATCCGGATGGAAACATCATCAATGACACCCGTGTTTTTGCTCCCAATGACGTGAAAGTCGCATACGAAGGATACATCATGACTTATAATGATGCTGTTTCAAACCATTGTCGTCAAAATATTTTGGAGCAGACCTTTTTCAAATTGAGGGATTTAACTTTTACGTACGACATTCCTAAGACACTGTGTGGCAAAATAGGAATGAAGTCCTCGTCTATCAGCTTAACCGGACAGAATTTATTCTTATGGGCAAAAGAATATAAATACGCTGATCCCGACGTGGGTAGTGATAATCTGAATGCTCCATCACAAAGATATGTTGGTATTAATTTGAAAGCTAATTTTTAAAAGCAGAAAGGGAAAGATATGAGAACTATATATAAAAAATTATTGTCTGTGGTATGCATATTAGGATCATTTGGAACGTGGACCGCATGCACTTCTTCTTTTGATGACTTAAATACTAATCCGGATACAACCTCTAAAGTTACACCGAGTATGCTGGCTACCAAAATGATTTTAGGACATGTAAGCTCAGCTTATAGCGTAGATAGTGAGTTGATGTGCAAACGTCTATTTTTAGGAGAACGTATTAGTTATTATCAATACAATTGGGTAGAGAAAGGGAGTTTTGACGCTATACGTGATTTGACCAACGCACAGAAGATGGTAGAGTTGGCATCTGAGGCAGACAAGGAAGCCTATACAGGATTGTACTATTATCTGAAAGGATGGGCTTTCTACCAAACGACCATTAATATGGGAGATATACCTTATAGCGAGGCACTCCTGATCGAAACGTTTCGCTATCCAAAATATGATGAGCAAAAAGAGGTATTCTTAGGCATCTTAAATGATTTGGAACAAGCAGAGATTCACTTTTCCAAAGCTTCATCATTCAACGGAGATCCTTTTTATAACGGAGATCCCGAAAAATGGAAAAAAGCGACCAATGTCTTACGGCTGAAAGTATTAATGACTTTACAAAAACGATCCGAAGACACCGCAGACCTGCAAGTCAAGGAAAAGTTTGCCCAAATTGTCAATGAAGGAAACCTGTTTAGGGGGAATGAGGATAATTTGCAAGTGGTTTATTCGAATAAAGAAGGGCAAAAGAATCCGTTGCACCACGACAATATGAAATGGGTAGATTGGTATGCCGGTTCTTCAACTCTTATCGATCCATTGAAAAAGTTTAAGGATTATCGACTATTTTCCTATTTTTCACCGATGCAGACATTAACAGATCCGACCTATTTGCCGGAAGGAGAAACTTTATTGGAAAAGAATGATTGGGGTGCTTATCAAGGAATAGATGTATCATGTCCATTTAATGACGGACAAAAATTGGTGGTGAACAAACGAGCTTGTAGCTTGAATGAGATTTATCGCTCCGATTATGCCGGTGTACCATCGATCCGGCTAGGCTATGCTGATATGAATTTCATATTGGCCGAAGCCGCAGAAAGGGGTTGGATCAACAGATCGGCTCAAGAATACTATAAAAAAGGCATACGCGCCTCTTTTGAATTTGTCCGTTCGACCGTCTCTTCCGCATATAACAATGGGATGGATATTACAGATGAATATATTGACCAATATTTAGGAGGAGAGGGTGTGGCTTATAAAACAAACGGCTCTTCAAGAGAACGTCTAGAGCAAATATGGTTACAGGCTTACCTTGCCTCTTTCTTCCATTTGGCTTGGGATTCATATTACGATTATCGTCGTACAGGAAGCCCCGCATTACCTATCAATCCCGAAACGAATATGAACGATAAAAAAAACAAGATACCGGTAAGGTGGTTGTATCCTGAGTCGGAGACAAACTATAACAAGGAGCAATTACAGATTGCCCTTAAGCGTCAATGGGGAGGCTCGGAAGATGTAAACAAATTAATGTGGATTTTAAAATGAGTAGATGATGAGAAAAATTTGTTGCTTGCTACTAATCAGCCTATGTTGTTCTTGCTTATTCGCAAAAACGAAAAAGGCGGTATATATAATCATAGACGGAGTCCCGGCTGACCAAATTGAGCGGCTTCACACGCCAGCCATATTCGATATCGCCTCTAAAGGTGCCTACGCAAGAGCTTATACCGGAGGGGAGATCGGAGGATATTCCCAAACCGCGACAATATCCGCCATCGGCTATACGAATCTATTGACGGCGACTTGGTATAACAAGCATAACGTGGGTGGTAATGAGGGGTTGAAGCCTAATTATAATTATTGGACGATCTTCCGGATCGCAAAAGAGCAGCCTAAAGACTATAAAACGGCGATCTATTCCAGTTGGACGGATAATCGCACGGTATTAATCGGAGAGGGAAAAGTGGAGACAAACCATCTCAAGATCGATTACGTGAAAGATGGGTATGATCTGGATACGGTCCGTTTCCCGAACAAGGAGAAAGACTTGCGAATTTTCGATATTGATGAGCAGATCTCGAAGGATGCCGCAAACGGAATCCGAAAGGATGCGCCAGATCTAAGTTGGGTCTATCTATGGTACACCGATGATGCGGGACATATAGAGGGTAACGGCACTTATTTTGATGAGTACGTCCAGAAAGCCGATGCGCAAGTGGCCCGCATCTGGGATGCCGTTCAATACCGTGAAGCTCATTTTGATGAGGAATGGATGATCGTAGTCACGACAGATCATGGCCGTGAAGAGAGTGGCCATGGACATGGAGGCCAATCTTGGCGCGAGCGTACGACCTGGATATCCACGAATATACCGGTGAATAAGCATTTCCAAGAAGGGGCACTTTCTATCACGGATATCGCCCCATCCATCAGCCGATATTTAGGCTTTGAGGTTCCTCAAGCGATTCTTTGGGAACAAGATGGCATGCCGTTTATCGGGAAAGCCGATATTTACGATTTGCAAACACTGCCTTACGATCATAAGGTTGAACTCTCATGGAAATCTTATTCCTCGGTACCTGTCACCATTTATGTCGCGACCGACAATAAGTTTAAGGAAGGAGGGAGAGACAAATGGATCAAAATCGCTGAACTGCCCACAGGAACGAAGAAACATACGATCGACCTTGAGCTTTTACCGACTTCAAAATTCTATAAGTTCGTCGTACAAGCCCCGGGAAATCATTTGAACCGCTGGCTAAAGAAATAATGGGAAAGATAGAACTGTCATCCACTTTATTTCTGGGATTTTAAAACACTGTCCATAAAATTGTGTAAATGAAAAACTACAGGTATTGTTACTTGTAGTTTTTTATTTACTAAATTTGAAAAATGTAAATTTTATGGAGATTCCCAAAGAATTATTGAGCAAGGAGTTCTTAAGTCAATTTAAAAGCGAAGAAGACGTAAGTAAGTTTCTAACGACTCTTCACAGTCGAGTCCTTGAACAAATGCCTGAAGGTGAGATGGATGCTCATTTAAGATATGAAAAAACATTCAGTCTCAGGTATAAATACCGGCAACTCCCACAACGGTAAATACCCTAAAAAGATTCAAACCAAGTATGGTGAATCCAGTATAGAAGTCCCTCGCAACCGTCAGGGAGAGTTTGAACCGGTGATAGTTCCCAAACATCAGTCCCGTGGTCTTTCGATAGAGAAGCTGGTCATATCGCTGTATGCCAAAGGTATGAGTGTTTCAGATATTGAAGAGGAGATGAAAGAAATCTATGGAATAACCCTGTCTACATCGGCTATATCCATCATAACGGGCAAAGTCACCCAAGCCGCTGTAGAATGGCAGAATCGGCCGTTGGAGAGTCTTTATTTGATCGTGTGGATGGATGGTATAGTCTTTAAGGTTCGGGAGAATGGTAAGGTGATTAACAAGACCGTTTACCTGTGTGTCGGTCTTAACAAGGAGGGTATAAAAGAGGTATTGGGTATGTGGGTAGGTAAAATCGAAAGTGCATCTTTCTGGATGAGTGTTCTCACTGATTTAAAAGCTCGTGGAGTAGAGGATATATTAATAACTGTCACTGACAACCTGAATGGTTTCACGGGAACAATCAAGAGCATTTTCCCGGATTCGACCACTCAAATATGTGTTGTGCATCAGATCCGTAACTCGTGTAAATACGTTGTCTGGAAGGAGAAAAAAGTGTTTACCGCTGATTTAAAGAATATTTATAATGCTCCCACAAAAGAGGTTGCTTTACTGGAACTGGGGACTAATTTTTAATCAGTTTTTGACTATATTTGAAAACCGAATCCGGGTTTAAAGATTCGGTTCCTGTAGTTTTGAGTTTACACAAAATTGTGGATAGTCCCAAGTTATTCAGTAAAATAGTAAAGAAGAAATATTTTTATCCGTGAAAACGGGATTATCATCTTCTTGAATATCTATCAACTTACTTTTTCTTCTTCAGCAGCATGACCACAGGATTCGACTCCTCATCCAAGTTTGCGGCGATCTCCTTTAATCGGCCTTTCAATTCGCCTTTGCTATACGACTCAACCAATTGATCCGCATAGAGCCGTTGCCAAGTCATGATTTCTTGATTGATAGGTCTTGTACTCATATACATCTCCTTTTTAATAGAATAATCGTCATTGTATACGGTATATTTGAATATGGAATTTTCCTGTTTATCATATAGTAGATTTGTACTTGGAATATCATCTACCTCAAAATCATAATTCTTTTCCACCGTTTCCATAAAATAATAACGATCAGTTAGGATACTCATAAAAAGAAATATTTCCGGATTCAAGGATTGCACAGATGGAATCCTAGCGACAAAAGGCTTCAAATCTAAATCTGGGGAAAGCGTAAATACAGTATCAGCCGAAGGTTCTACAAGCTCCCAATTACCTGAATAAGGAATCAAAGGGTAGTAACTGGAAGGACTTACAACATACGTATTGCTGTCACCCGCCCCCTTTTTTATCATCTGGATTAATTTTTTCTCTTTAAAAGATATGGGAATTTCCTTGAAAACACTACCATCCCGCTTAGAGACAAGTAAATAGGATAACCGATTTGCCTTCCCATCATCCGTAAAAGAGCCATCATGACAAATTAGATTCTCTTCATCAAAATTATAGACCGCATCATACATCGTACCTTTCTTATGCTTAAAAGTCCGTTTATAATTCCCGTCTAAATCATACACTAACATTCTTTCCGTATAATGATCATTAACAAATAACTCATTGTTATTCTCATCAAGGGTAATACCTAAAACACCTACATATTCCTCAGCCCCTTGCCCCAAGTGGTTTATCTTCTTCAAGGCTTTCCCTTTCCTATCAAATAAGAAAATATCCCCATCGCTAGGAAGATTTGTTACAACCAAAAGCTCCCGGCCAACATCCCGTAAAGTCCCCCGGGTAATGAACTCATCATTCGTCTCTAAGGGGATGTATTCCACATCCACTATATCTTGAAGGATTAATTCCTTTTTCGGATAACTTGCCGTGACATCCACCGTAATTACTTCCTCAGCTTGGGAAGCGGAGTGCCTACATCCTAGGCATCCAACCATAGTTAGCAAGAGAAATCCTATATTTATAATTGCTCTTCTCATCTACAATTCGTTTTAAGGTTATTTGCAAAGATAACATAATACCCTTAATGTCATTTATTTCTTCTTTTTCAGCAGCATGACCACAGGATTCGACTCCTCACTCAAGTTTGCGGCGATCTCCTTCAACTTTCCTTTTAGCTGGCCTTTCTCGTAAGCCTCAACTAAGTCCGGGGCATCTAGAGTTTGGCAGATAGCTATTTCGGGGTTTCTTGGCTCTGATGTTAGAGAGACTTCTTCCTTATTGATGAAATCATCATTGTATAGAATATAGCTGAATAAGGCATTTTCTTGTTTATCATACACCAGATCTTCACCAAGGAAACCTTTAAACGTCGTAAAGTCAACCTCTTTTCTCATGGTTCTCATAAAACAGTAGCGATCGGTGATAACGGTTGGAAAAAGAAATACTTTCGTATCCATGGAGGATATGGAAGGGCTTCTTACGATAAAAGGACTCAGATTACCATCCGGCAAGTAATGGAATATGGTATCAGACGATGTATTGACAAGTATCCATTTATCCCGATCCGGGAACGTAAGATAAAATTCCGGCGTAATGACAAACTCCCCTTCTGTCACAACCGGAGTCTCAATACCCTTAGAGGGAATCTGGATCTCATGGGTGATACGGCCATCTTGTTTGGAAATAATCAAATGGCACTCCCGCTTGCCTTTTTCCGATGGATAACTCTTATAGCAAATCAAATGATCACGATCATAATTAAATATATAATTATAATAACTGGTATCCGTGAACTTAAAACTCCTTTTATAGTTTCCCAATAAGTCATAGACACCTATTTTTCTCGCCGGATTATCCTTGACGAATATCTCATCGTTATCCTCATCCAAGACAAGCCCTGTAAGCTGCGTGTATTCCTCACCGCTTTGCCCTAAACGGTTTATCTTCCTAAGTCCCTTTCCGTTTTTATCGAAAACAAGAATCTCCCCATCACTGCCCCGATTCGTCACCAGCATGATATCCTTTCCGATCGCTTTCACGGCACCTTTAGTTATAAAATCATCCGTGGTTTCCAACGCAATGTATTCCACGTCCATAAGATCTTGAAGTATCAATTCCTTTTCCGGATAATCGGCCATGACATCAACCCTTATAAGGTTATCGACAGAGGAAGCGGACCGATTGCCACATCCCATACATCCGACTAAAGCGAGTAGCATAGCCACTGCGTTCGTAGTTAATTTTCTCATTTTTTATGATGTTTAAAGTCTTTCGTTCAATGTCATTTCTTGCTCTTTAGCATTTTCTCCCGGTCCATCATTCGTATCATCTCTTTTACCTCATCGGATGTCTCCGGCAGTTGTTGGATCAGAGATTGGAGTTCATCTATAGAAAGCTGGCTTTTCCGATTATCTGGAGCCAGCATGGTTTGCTCCGTGATACCCCGTTTAGACATATCCGAATTTAATGATTCCAAGAAAGGCCGGGTAAAAGTCAGGTTACTCAGATCCGACTCGTTTTTCAACAGTTCCTTCGCGTAAGTCACTTGAGCGAATACACCTCTCTGTAGCTCCTCCGCATTCTTGAATCCGGAGATATCCGGATGGCTATATAGGTTCGCGATCTCACGAAGCAATTCTACACGAGTACCCTTCACCTTCCACGCCCGATAAAGCAAACGGGCCGCCTCCTCTATCTGACCCGAGCTTCTGGCGCTCATGGCACGAATCTCCATGACCATCTCCGATTCCTCCGGCAATTGATTGATCAGGTTACGCAAATCCACGATAGAGATCTTGCTCTTTTTCCCATCCGGGTCTATCATAGTCTCCTCCGCCACATTACGGAAGAACATATCCTCATAGAAGGATTGCAGAAGCGCCCGGCTAAACACCATCGTCCTCTCGTCCGCTTTTTTCTTTAAGCTCTCATTCATATAAAGTACCAAGATAAAAAGACCTCGCTGACGATCCTCCTCGCTCTGGAATTTAGACACGTCAATCTCACTATACATATGCGAGATCGCCGCCAGGAAATCCAGTCGTTCCGGATTCTTCTTCCATGCCTCATAGTAGAGACGGGACGCTTCCTTGTATCTCCTGTCCTTTTGGTAAGTCTCCGCACGGAAGGCCAATAACTGATTTACCAAGAAACGATTGGGTTCCAATCCCTTTTCCGCCCGGTCAAATAAATCGTAAGCCCGTTTCCGGTCATACGTCTTACCCAAGGCGGAACCCAATAAGAGGCATACCTCGACCGAGGTCGTATCCTGCTCATAAGCCATATCCAGAATATCTACCGAGGGCATATACAGACCGGCATAATACTTCGAGGCTCCCCCATATTTCAAGGTAAGGTAAGTAGAATCACCATCAGCCAACAAACCAGAGTAAATGGAATCAGCCTGAGCGAATTGTTTTGCCATATACAAACCCAAAGCTTTACTGCGTAATAACTGGCGATTCCCCGGATTGTAGATCAAGGCGGTATCGCAAATCGCTACCCCTTCTAATATATAGTCCGGACTACCGACACCCATACGATATAATGTATTTACCAAAGCACCCGCCAGTCCCGCATTCTCCCGGTTCAAGTTATACGCTTGAAAATAGGCGATCGTCGCGGACGGGTATTGCTCCAGCCGGGAATAACAATCGCCGATCGCACGGTATAAGGCCGTATTGTCCTCATTCCGGGCTTGTAGTTTCTCATACGTATCAACCGCCCTCTCATATTCGCCCAACTGGAAATACAACCGGGCCAATTGATAATTAGCATAGAAGTTTAGGCTATCGGCCGCTAATACCTTGTGGAAATACCGCTCAGCGTCTTTCGCCTTGCCCAAGTTCGTAGCCGTTCGGGCCAACGTATTTAAAATATCCAGATTAGTCGTGTCCATGGAGAGGCAAAGACGATAATAGTCGTAGGCTTGCCGGTAACGAAGCATCCCCTCGTAGGCTTGCCCGATAGCATTCATCACCTCATAATCGGAAGAATCAGCCGGGGTAAGGCTATCGGCACGGGCGATCACAGCCGCATATTGCTTACGGTTCACCAAGTCTTGCCAATTAAACTCTTGAGCATTCCCGGGAAAAATAAGGCAACAAAGTAACAGAACTGTAACTAAATTACATTTCGCATTCATATCTGTATATTTTTAAGATTACTGATTAAGCGACTAACATAGCCTCTATTCTTATTTCACTGTAACCGGAAAGTAATAGGCACCGTATATAAGACACGGACCGCCTTTCCGTCCTGACGACCGGGAGTCCACCGGGGCATCATTCCGATGACTCTCAAAGCTTCCGCATCCAAGGAGGGATCTATCCCCCGTATGATTTTAGGTTCCACGATATTTCCTTTCTTATCTACCACAAACGAACAGATCACACGACCTTGCACTCCCGCTTCCTGCGCATCCGTCGGATACTTTATGCTTTGAGCGATAAACTTTAATAATTCATGATCCCCTCCGGGATATTGCGGCATCACGTCCACTACCGTCAAAGTCTCTTCCTTCGTTTCTACTACCGGACTTTTCAAACGGAACGTAATCGGGACCGTATATTTCACGGCGACCGCCTTTCCACGTTGCATTCCCGGATTCCAGCGAGGCATAGTGTTTATTACCCTTACGGCCTCCTCATTCAATAAAGGAGTCACTCCCCGAAGCACCTCCGGATTATTGACGGAACCATCACGCCCGACGATAAACGAGCAGATTACACGCCCTTGCTCCCCGTTATCCTGACTCTCTTTCGGATACTTTATATTCGTGGCTATGTATTTCAACAACTCCGCATCCCCACCCGGAAAACTAGGCATCTTCTCTACCACGGTAAATACTTGCTCGTTCATCTCACGGGATTTGGAAGATAAGGACAAATGGGTATTATTTGTCATATCAGCAGCCAAGACCTCTTGAGACTCCCTTCCTTGATAGCTGCATCGCAAAATCGCATTCGCAGGGACCTCCAAAGAGAAAGCCCCTTTCCTATCCGTGATAGTCCCCTCTTTACCGCCCTTCACCACAACTGATGCCCCGATCAAAGGCTGCCCGGTCTCATCAACCAGAATGCCCGTAGCCGTCACCATAGCGTTCGAGACCGTAGCCTCATTCGCCAGACGGACAGTCAAACGGGCTACCGCCTCGATATTACTTAACAGCATCAAGATCCCTACCAATGGAATAAATATCAGATATTTCGTACGTACGATACCCGGGCTCCGCTTCTTGTTCATCATCATAATCCGGTTCTTCAGATGCAGCACATTGAAACTATTATACAAAGTAGTAACGGACTGATGATGAGCCAATCCCAATAAATGGTATTGATAGCTCTTACTATCGTAACCGGACTGGATCACCGTGTTATCCGCCAGATACTCCAGATTATGCCTAACCTCACGCTTCAATAACCATACAAAAGGATTGAACCAGCAAGCCATACACATCATCTCGCTCAAGATCACGTCAATCGAGTGCCATTGGGATACGTGCGTACATTCATGTGTCAATATCTCATCCGTTTCCTTATCCGAATGACTCTCCGGATGCAAGAAGACCATACGGAAAAAGGAGAATGGCCCGGCGGCCTTCCGCAACGCATAAACCGGAGTTTTATGAATAACAACACGCTCACTGGTATGAGCCAACCATAAGATACTGCTTAATTGCACGAGAAAACGTCCGCATAAGAACGCTACGATCCCCCAATAAATAAACCCCAAAGATCCCAGCAACCATCCATACCAATCCACGGACGCCGCAGCATCCGCTTTCGCCGTCGCCTCAGGCAACATAGCGGAATACATATAAATCACGTCCGCTATAGGCTCTTGTTGCCTTACCCAATCTTGGATGTTCAGCAAAGGATAAAACAGAGCCAAGCCAAAGAACGCCAGCAAGATCGCACGACGTAGCTTGAAGAACGTGTCCTTATAGAAGAACAACCGGTAGAAGGCGTAAAAGAGTACAAAGGCTACATTTACCTTCAATAAGTAGGCAAATTCCGGTGTCATGGTATGTGGGATTTAGGTTATTCTTTTCCTTTCTCAATCAAATCGATGATATCCTTTAGATCATCCGTAGAGATTTTCTGATCTTTCGCAAAGAAAGAAACCATTTCTTTATACGAGTTAGCGAAATAATTCGTTACCACGCCGCCAAGGAACGTACGTTTATATTCCGTTTCCTCTATCAAAGGACGGTATTCATACGTATTTCCATAACGTTTCGCCTTCACGTACTTCTTTCGCTCCAGATTCTTGATCACGGAAGCGAGCGTCGTATAAGGAGGTTTCGGGTCCTCGTATTTGGCCAGCACATCTTTCACAAAACAAGGACCGATCCGCCAAATCCAGCGCATCGCCTCTTCTTCCTGCATCGTTAGCTTCTCCATAAATCTTATCCTTTTATTTAATGTATATCCACAAAGCTACGAAATAGTCGTAAACAGCATGCGGAAGGCACGTTAATTAACATTAAATAAGAATCACAAGACCTACAATCGTGAATTATTGCAACTTAAATGTGATCGGCACCGTATATTTCACGGCTACCGGCTCGCCTTTTTGGGTGCCCGGAGTCCAACGAGGCATCATTTGCAAGACCCGAACCGCCTCTTGGTCTAATGCCGGGGAGATTCCTCTAAGGACCTTGTAATTCGTAAGTGTTCCATCCTTCGTTACCACAAACGAACAAATCACACGGCCTTGCTCTCCTTTGTCTTGGCTCTCTTGTGGATACTTTACATTCTTGGCTATAAATTTCAAAAGCTCCGCATCACCGCCGGGAAACTTCGGCATCACCTCTACCACCCTAAATACCTGCTCTCCATTTTCCAGCGTATCTTCGTCCTCCGCTTGTACCTGCACTTGCTCTTTTTCCTTTGCAACATCTGTCGGTACACTGTCTTCTTTTTGTTCCGAAGACTGCCCACATCCTACACACATCGCCAAAGCGAACAGGATGATCATTGTGTTCATAATCGCCTTTTTCATTTTCAATCCGTTTTAAAGTTATTTATACCGTTATTACACACGCTTACCAACCTCTAAGCATATCCGGATATTACGTTGGTTTCGCAAACATACGAAATACTCGTAATATAAACATAAGCAATCTGTTAAATAACACTAATAGCCATCAAAGACATAGAAAATATAAAAGAACATAGCTTCTACTGCTAGATTATTACAAGAAGTACAACCGAGCGATACATATCGAAGTCAGATAAGCGAATAGAACACAAAAACCGGATTGCCCTCCTCTCCTTTTAAGTCCAACTCCTGCGGAATCGTGATCGAGCGAAGCGATTTATATAAGTTTAGCTCATACGGGGTCACTACTTGTACCAGCTCATCTTTTATGACCCTCCCCCAGACCGGGAAATTCCGATAACTTCTCGTACCCTGCATGCCATGTTGAAGGTTCGCATCCGCCAGTTCATAGATAGAACCCGGCATCTCACATTTTTCCACAAGTGTCTTTCCCGTCTTTTTATCTACAGAGGCTATATAATAGCCTTGGTTATACAATAAACGGAAATAATAATATGCCGGAAACTCAATCATATCTTGCACAAAGATATCCTTGGGGTCCTTTTTTTCAATTCGCAAATTACTCATGTCCGTAACATCCAACGAACGAATCACTTCCGCATCCGAGTTTTTCAGATCAAGGACACAAGTCGCACTTATTCGATCCGCCGAGATACTGAAGACCGTATCATTGCTACCGGTCTTAAACAACACGGAGTTTTGCGCATCAGAATAAGCGGGGGCGATACTTGTCGTGAACCCGCTCTTCTCATGAGGTAATAAAAAGGAATAAAAATCATTCTTGATCGCTATCGTATCCCCTTTCCTCGAAAATAGGCCTAATCCGAATCCCCCTCCGTTGAAAGGCTGAAAAGGGAATGATATAGCGGCGAAACGATCCTTTCCGATATGACGCATATAGATTACCGAATACTCATGGGTGGATTGTCCGATAAATTCACCTTCCAACGTATATTCCCAAACTCGATTATTACTAAATAAAAAAAGGCGATCATTACGTTCGTCCACTTGGATACATGGCAGAATACCGCTAAATTCACCCGGCCCCTGCCCTTCTTTTACCAACGTCCGGATAAAACGCCCTTGCCGATCGAACAGGACGATACGGGGCTCTTTTACGGGAAGCACATAGATATATCGATCTGTCACGGCATAATCATAAACTCCGTCTATCAACGAGGCATCATCTGTGGTCACCTCTAAAGGGACAAAAGTAACCCCCTTGATCTCATCGCCTAATCCCAATAGCCCCGGTTTATCCATCCCCCCTCTTATATCCGCGGTTAAAAGAGAGGACGCTTCCGTTGGCGAAGAACCGCATGACACGAAACAAGAAACGACAAAAACACTATTTAAATAAAACAAGATAGAGGCTAACTTTACACTTTTCATAACCATGCTTTTTTGCCTCCAAAAATATCCCGCATATCTCACAAATCACATGATAAATGAGAACAAAAATGAGAACAAACCTGCCAAGACCGCTATAAATATATAATAATCAAAAGTTTGATATAAACTCCACAAATGCCTCCGTAGAACCTTCTTTCTTAAAAATCTTCCGGAATAGACGAGGACGAAGTACCGAACTATTATATTTCAATACCCGTGTGATCTGATTGGCGGGAACGCCGATCTTCGTAAGCATGCAGACCTTCAACTCCGTATCGGAAATAGCAGGATATAGTTTTTTCAGCCGTAAGGTAAAGTCATCATAAGCCTTATTCAACAAAACCTCCAAAAGCTCCCAATCCTCAGAGATAATCTTGCCGGCATCCCGATCGTGAAACTTCTCATAGACCTCCGATTTCCGCAAGATCGCGACAGATAATAAATGCTTACTCTCCTTATTATGAATCGACTCGTTACAAATCTCCAGCCGTTGTTTTTCCAATTGTAAGGAAACCAACATCAACTCTTGATCCTTTTCTTCCTTTATTTTCGTAATTCTCTTTTCCAAAAGGGCGATTTGCCGTTCATTCTCTTCTTTTTCTTCTCGCATACGTTGTTGCTGGCTAGCAATCGAGCGTCGCAAGGCTTCTTCCCTTCGAAGAGCGTTTTCCTGCGTATTTCTCCATCGCCGATAAAGGAGGAAGCAAATAAATAGGATTATGCCGATAATAAACGCGTACAGATAACGCTCCTGTCCCCTTTGCGATAGCATCAATTCTTTCCTATATAAGTCCTCACGAACCGGCCTTACATCATACCGGGAAGTGATCTGATAAATCGATTCTCTCGCTGACAGCGATCCGATAGAATCCCGTAACGCCTCGTATTTCTTGACTTCCTCCAGTATCCGGCCTTGTCCGGCCGTATCATTCAAGAGCTGATATTGGGCACTCGCTTTTCTCAAAAAAGACATAGCCTTGCCATATAATTCCTGCTCGGCGTACAGCCTCCCTATCTGGTTATATAACCGTCCCCAAAATTCGTAATCCCAATTCCCTCCCTCATATTCCAACGCACGTAAATAGCATTCCAAAGCTAGGGACGGTTGATCCATATCCTCATAGACTTTCCCCCGGTAAAACCACGCTTTGGGAGGCCAGTAACAGCCTCGTGTCGTCCTATAATAATCCGTAGCGATAGAGATTATGGAATCCGATGTATGCCTCAATCCCGCCTCATCCCGTGATTCGGTCCATAACAGACAATAACGGGCTTTCTCTCGAAGCGATAATCCATTGACATCCGTCACTTTCTCTAATAACACCAAAGCGCTGTCCGGATGATGCGGAATCAATTTCTCTACCTGCCAGAACAGGTTGCCATGCTTGTCGCTCCTATACGAAAAAAGCACAAGAACCAAGATCGCGATCGTAAACAATAAGATCGTAAACTTGATCCCTATAGAAAAATGCCGTGCCCCATTCAAATCCTTACGCATATAGGCAAATGTATATAAATTATTCATAAGGAAAGCCTTTTCCTTCCGCATTATTTCATGTGTCGGGGCACATGCCCTGACCTCTCCCATTAATGCAGAAATATTTCTTTAATCGTTTGCGCGATATATGGATTTAGCATACCTTTGCGTGATAATTACATAGTTTAAGTAGAAATTTCTAAATACAATTAAATAACTTAAATTATTATCTTATGTGGTTACTTAATTCTTCTATCGGGAAGAAGCTGATAATGAGTATATCAGGCCTCTTTCTTGTTCTGTTCTTATTGTTCCACCTGTCGATGAACGTGGCGGCCGTTTTCTCCGGAGAGGCTTATAACATGGTTTGTTCGCTGTTGGGCTCTAATTGGTACGCTGTGGCAGCTACTCTCGTATTGGCCGCAGGCGTTGTGATCCACTTCGTGTACGCTATCATTCTTACCTTGCAAAACCGTAAGGCACGTGGTAACGACCGTTACGCTATCAACGCTCGTCCGAAAGGCGTGGAATGGGCATCTCAGAACATGTTCGTTTTGGGTTTGATCGTTATCCTGTTCATGCTGTTGCACTTCAGCCAGTTCTGGTATAAGATGATGTTCGCCGAATTGATCGGTCATCACGAAGTTGCATTGGGGTCAGCTATGGTATCTCCACAAGACGGAGCCGCTTTTATCAACTATTACTTCCAAGGTAATGCCGTGATCACCGTTCTTTATTTGATCTGGTACGTGGCTTTGTGGTTCCACTTGACTCACGGTTTCTGGAGCGCTATCCAAACAATCGGTTGGAATAACACGATCTGGATGAACCGTTGGGAATGTATCTCTAAGATCGTAGCTACGGTTATTTGCGGACTTTTCGCGATCATTACTATCATCTTCTTCCTAAACGGAGTAGGTGCTTAATTGCAAGCTACAGGTTTTATAATTAAGAACTTTTGAAATTAAATCATTATGTCTGAAATAAATTCTAAAATACCTCAAGGCCCGTTGGCTGAGAAGTGGACTAATTATAAAAATCACCAGAAATTGGTGAACCCCGCTAACAAGCGTCGTTTGGATGTTATCGTAGTCGGTACAGGTTTGGCTGGAGCTTCCGCTGCCGCATCTTTGGCAGAGATGGGATTCAACGTATTGAACTTCTGTATCCAAGATTCTCCCCGCCGTGCGCACTCTATCGCCGCTCAAGGTGGTATCAACGCCGCTAAGAACTACCAGAATGATGGTGACTCTGTTTACCGTTTGTTCTACGATACGATCAAAGGTGGTGACTACCGTGCTCGTGAGGCTAACGTTTATCGTTTGGCTGAGGTTTCTAACTCAATCATCGACCAGTGCGTGGCTCAAGGCGTTCCTTTCGCTCGCGAATATGGTGGTTTGTTGGATAACCGTTCATTCGGTGGCGCTCAGGTATCGCGTACGTTCTACGCCCGTGGCCAGACGGGTCAGCAGCTTTTGTTAGGCGCTTATTCAGCGTTGAGTCGTCAGATCGGTTTGGGTAAGGTTAAGATGTACACTCGTCATGAGATGTTGGATGTAGTTAAGGTAGACGGTCGTGCTCGTGGTATCATCGCCCGCAACTTGATTACAGGTAAGATCGAGCGTTACGCCGCTCACGCTGTAGTTGTAGCTACGGGTGGTTACGTTAATACGTTCTTCTTGTCAACCAACGCTATGGCATCTAACGGTTCCGCCGCATGGCAATGCTACAAGAAAGGCGCTTACTTCGCTAATCCTTGTATGGTTCAGATCCACCCGACTTGCGTTCCGGTACACGGTGATTATCAGTCTAAATTGACTTTGATGTCCGAGTCTTTGCGTAATGATGGTCGTATCTGGGTTCCGAAGAAACTGGAAGACGCTAAGGCTTTACAGGCAGGAACAAAGAAAGGTAAAGATATACCTGAGGCAGATCGCGATTATTATTTGGAGCGTCGTTATCCGGCATTCGGAAACTTGGTTCCTCGCGACGTGGCTTCTCGTGCCGCTAAAGAGCGTTGCGACGCTGGCTTCGGTGTTAATAACACAGGTTTGGCTGTATTCTTGGACTTCTCCGACGCTATCAACCGTCTGGGTAAAGAGGTTGTAAAACAGAAATATGGTAACTTGTTCGATATGTACGAAGAAATCACCAACGACGATCCATACGAAACTCCGATGATGATCTACCCGGCATTGCACTATTCAATGGGTGGTCTGTGGGTTGATTATGAATTGATGACTTCTATCCCGGGTCTGTTCGCTATCGGTGAGGCAAACTTCTCCGATCACGGCGCAAACCGTTTGGGTGCTTCCGCATTGATGCAAGGTTTGGCCGATGGTTACTTCGTATTACCTTATACAATCCAGAACTACTTGTCCGACCAGATTCAGGTTCCGCGTTTCAGCACCGATCTGCCTGAGTTCAACGAGGCAGAGAAGAATATCCAAGCCCGTATCAATAAATTGATGAGCATCAAGGGTAAAGAGTCTGTTGATTCTATCCACAAACGTTTGGGACACATCATGTGGGAACACATCGGTATGGCTCGTAACGCAGAGAGCTTGAAAGAGGCTATCCAGATGTTGAAAGACTTGAAGAAGGAATTCTGGAGCAACGTATTCATTCCGGGTAACGCAGATGACTTGAACGTAGAGCTGGAGAAAGCGTTACGTTTGGCAGACTTTATCGAGATCGGTACCTTGATGGCACATGACGCTTTAGACCGTGCTGAATCTTGTGGTGGTCACTTCCGTGAGGAGCACCAGACTGAGGAAGGCGAGGCATTACGTCACGATGACAAATTCATGTATGTCTCTTGCTGGGAATATCAGGGTGAGGATAAAGACCCTGTTATGCTGAAGGAAGATTTGAACTATGAATTCGTAGTTCCTCAGACACGTAACTATAAGAAGTAATCAATCATTGCAAAAATTAGAATCATGGATAAAGATATAAATATCACACTCAAAGTTTGGCGTCAGAAAGGTCCGAATGTAAAAGGACAATTCGAAACTTACCAACTTAAAAACATCAACCAAGGCACTTCTTTCTTGGAAATGTTGGATATCCTGAACGAGCAATTAATCAGCGAAGGTAAAGAACCTGTTGTTTTTGACCATGACTGTCGTGAAGGTATCTGCGGTATGTGTTCATTGTATGTAAACGGACATCCGCATGGACCGGCAACTGGAGCTACGACTTGCCAGTTATACATGCGCCGTTTCAACGATGGTGAGACCATCACGATCGAACCGTGGCGTTCCGCCGGTTTCCCGGTAATCCGCGACTTGATGGTAGACCGTTACGCTTACGATAAAATCATTCAGGCTGGTGGTTTCACATCCGTAAATACCGGTGGTGTACCCGACGCAAACGCAATTCCTATTCCTAAGCCAGACGCAGAGATGGCAATGGATGCCGCTGCTTGTATCGGTTGTGGCGCTTGTGCCGCCGCTTGTAAGAACGGTTCAGCTATGTTGTTCGTATCCGCTAAGGTTAGCCAGTTGGCTTTATTACCTCAAGGTAAGGTAGAGGCTGCCCGCCGTGCGAAAGCAATGGTCGCTAAAATGGATGAACTTGGCTTCGGTAACTGTACGAACACACGCGCTTGCGAGATGGAGTGTCCGAAGAACATCTCCGTTAGTAACATCGCTCGTTTGAACCGTGAGTTCATTTGCGCTAAGCTACAAGACTAATATTTGATTAGTATATCATGGAAAAGGCGTCTTTCTCTAAAAGAAAGGCGCCTTTTTATTTTTGTTATATGTTGAAAAACATAATTTAGCACTACAGATCTTGACAGGAATTGAAAAGTCCGTATATTTGCATCGTGGTTTTTTCATAATAGTATTAGATTTAAGGTTAACAAAGTTTGGTTAGGGCTTGTCGTGAGACAGGCTTTAATTGTTTATAGACCTACCTTTTAAACATGGACCACAAAATACTGCAAATAGAGATTGTTTAGCGTCATTTTATCGTCGATCTTTGCCTTTAAAGATCATATAGTATATGCTAATAAGTATTTTATTTGGCTTCTTATGTTATTTTCTCCGGGTGTTGATCAAACACAAGGAAAAAATCATGCGCCAGATAAGACAAATGGTAAAACAAAAATAAAATGGACAAAAAACGAACCACCAGTTCTTTCAGGGCAATGAGCACGGAAAGAAAACTCGAGTCGATCTTCCTTTTCGTAACAGGCCGATGCAACGCCAAATGCGCGATGTGCTTCTATGCCCAAGAAATGGATAAGAAGCAACCCGACCTCACTTTCGATGAAATCAAGAAGATATCAGAAACTGCCGGGCAATTCAACCGATTATGGATATCCGGGGGTGAGCCTACCCTGCGTGAGGATCTACCGGAAATATTGGAGTTATTCTACAAAAACAACCATATCAAAGATGTGAACATCCCTACGAACGGCTTAAAACCAGACCGGATCGTCGAATGGGTAAAACGGTTCCGCCAGAACTGCCCGGATTGTAATATTAACGTAAGCCTTTCCTTGGATGGTTTCGGTACGACCCACGATACACAGAGAGGCGTACCGGGAAACTTCTATAAGGCACTGGAAACCCTGCGTAAGATACAGGAGAATTTCGGAGACGACGGCAAGGTCCTGAAAAATATAGCAACCGTTATCACGAAATACAATATAGACCAGGTAGAAGACTTCATGACTTGGGTATACGGACGTTTCCGTACCTCCACACATACGATTGAGGCCGCCAGAGGCATGACCCGTGACGATGGCGTGAAAATCCTAACCGAGTCAACGCTACGCAAAATACAAGATGACATATCCCCTATCTATTCAGCTTATGCGGATCGGATGGTAGCGGATACCACCGGCTTAAGGAAACCGATCACACGCTTCTTCTATCTCGGCCTTATACGTACCTTATATAATATACGTGCCAGCAACATAGATCACCCGACCCCTTGGGGGATGGATTGTACGGCCGGAGAGACTACCTTGGTAATCGACTACGACGGACGTTTTCGTGCCTGTGAGTTACGGGAACCGCTCGGAAATATAAAAGAGTATGGTTGCGATATAAGTAAAGTGATGAATAGCGAAGCGATGAAACAGGAAATAGCCGCTATCGGACATGGGTATAAAGCCAACTGTTGGTGTACGCACGGCTGCTGGATCACCTCATCCGTCATTTTCAATCCACGTAAGATGATTCGCTCCGTATATAAAGGATACCGGGAAACGAAACGATTGAATCATCCCTTAGCCATCAATGAGCAGAAACTACAAACGATGGAAGCCAAATACCATCTGGACATCGAGCGTTTGCGTCAACTGAATATCCGGTAAACAAGACCCTCATAGCCCATAAATAAACGTAGCATGAAAATACTATTAGTAACCAGAGGCTCACAAGGCGACGTTCTTCCTTATTTGGCCATAGCGGCCGAATTGGAAAGACGTGGCCATGAGGTGACCATCAATCTCCCTCAAATATTCGAGGAGACCGTTAAACCCTACGGATTTAAATACGTATTGCAGCAGTTTGACGATATCGGCGGCATGATCGATAGCGCAGCGCAAAACTCACATAAATTCCGGCCATTCCTTAAATGGATGAGGAACGTGATCGATAAACAGTTCGATCAATTGATTCCCCTACTAAAAGAGCATGATATTTTAGTATCGACCAACTCGGAATTTGCTGTCGCAAGTATCGCCGAGTATTGCAAGAAGCCCTTGATACGTACCGCCTACGCCCCGTTCTTGCCGGGTAAGAAGATTCCCCCGGCCGTATTGCCATTTCCCAAACCCAACCCGATCATCACTCCCGCTATCCTATGGAAGTTGATGAACCAGATGACCAATTTCATGGTCAAAGACACGATCAATAAGAACCGGGCTAAATACGGACTCGCTCCGATCCGCAATTTTGGCTATCACGCGGGAGAGCGTTCATATAATTACTTGCTTTTCAGCCAGCACCTAGGAAACGTAGATCCGGACTGGACGTTCGAATGGTCGATCGGAGGCTATTGCTTCAATGACACTTTTCAATATGATGAGAAGGCTTACGAGGAAATGATATCATTCGTCGACAGCGCTCAAAGCCCTATTATCTTTTTTACCCTCGGGAGTTGTAGTTCCAAGGATGGTAACCGTTTCAGCAAAGCCTTGGTCGATATTTGCAAGAAACATGATTATCGGCTCATCATCGGTTCCGGTTGGGCAAAGACAGGAATCACCTTACAAGCGGATAAACATTTATTCTTAATGAAGCAGCCGGTTCCGCATAATTTGATATTTCCGCACTGCGACGGCGTTATCCATCATGGAGGTTGCGGCACGACCCATAGCGTAGGAAGGGCGGGAAAGCCCCAATTAATCACTCCGTTGATTATCGATCAACCCTATTGGTCCTATCGAATCCACCAATTAGGGTTAGGGCCGGAAGGGGTTAAGATAGCGAAAGCGAGCGAGCAGGAGATCGAACGCAAGGTTTGTGATCTGGTCACCAATCCGCTTTATAAGAAAAATGCCGCTCATATAGGCGAGATGATCCAAAAAGAGGGAGGTATAAAGAATATATGCGACTCTATCGAAAGATTTCAATGAGGCATAAGTTCCTATTAGATTTTATTACATGTTACAAAACACAATTTAGCACTTAAACTATTGACAAATAGCGGTAACTCCGTATATTTGCATCGTGGTTTTTTCATAATAGTATTAGATTTAAGGTTAACAAAGTTTGGTTAGGGCTTGTCGTGAGACAGGCTTTAATTGTTTTATAAGGTCTGCTTCCCGCAAAGCCCTTCGATTACATCAGAATAATCCGATGCGTCAATAAAGTTGATATCTTGTCTTTTAAGATCTTCCCATTAATCGGTTTCGCCGTATAGGCATCAAATCCACTATTAATGATCCGTTGCTCATCTTGGGCGAAAGCATAAGCCGTCACCGCAATAATAGGCACGCTAGCAGAAACCTTACGAATCTCTGCGGTAGCCTCGTATCCATCCATGACCGGCATCTTTATATCCATCAAGATCAACTGCGGTTTGTGCCGGTGAAATAGCTCCACAGCCTCCTTTCCATTCCATGCATGAATTAATTTATATTCAGGTTTCAATATAGACTCAAACAGGCGGTAATTACTGGAATTATCCTCAGCGATCAAGATCGTAAGCTCATTACGGGCGATCTTGTCCAAAGTAACAGGCTTCGGCTCTTCACTAGGCAATAATTCTTTCTTCGGCTGAAAAGGCAATGTAAACCAGAACCTAGAGCCTTTCCCTTCCACGGAATCAACCCCTATCGTTCCTTTCATCTGGGTAACAATCATCTCACAGATGCTTAAACCCAATCCTGTTCCTTGAGCGAAAGTATTCAGTTTCACAAAACGTCCGAAAATATCTTTCCGTTTATTCTCCGGGATTCCGCAGCCCGTATCCTCTACATAGAACCACAACGTATTATCATCCTTCAACTTATAGCCAAATAAAATCGATCCTGCCTGCGTAAATTTCATGGCATTGTTCAACAGATTGATCATCAGTTGAGACAGACGATTTCGATCCGTATAAATCACGCAAGGCTCCAGATAATCCTTAAATGAGATCTGTACATCCGGATTCTTATTCTTCAAATGAGCCGATTGCTCCAAATCCCTCAATACAGCGTTAATATCCACATAGTCATAAGTAAACTCCAAGGTACCCGCCTCGATCTTTGATAAATCCAAGATATCGTTTATCAACTGCAACAATAGGGAATTATTATTCTCGATAATATCAGCGAATTCCTTCTTATCCTCAAGGTCATCGGTCGAGGCAAGGATATTAGAGAAACCTACGATCGCATTTAACGGTGTACGTATCTCATGGCTCATATTTGCTAAAAACGCTGATTTCAATTTATTCGACTCTTCCGCCTTATCCCTAGCCATTCGAAGGTCATGTTCCAATTGCTTACGCTCGGTAATAGATATCGTAGACCCGATCAACGCTTTCGGTTTACCGGAAGCATCATATTCAGCCATTACCTGTATCTCCTCCCACTCATGGCGATCTTCTCCCGGAATCAACCGCTCCAGACAATATTCTTTTCGTACTTTCTTTATTTTCCCATTACACAAATCATCGAAAGCCTTTTCCACGCAAGCCCTGAAAGACGGGTGTATCTTGCTGAAATATTCCTTCAACGAAACCTCATGGGTATGCACCTCTGCTGTCTCTATATTATCTCCCGGATGTACTTTCGACTCATAGATAATCTTCCCTTCAGCCAGATTATATCGCCACGGTAAAAGATCTGCCGCCTCTAACGCCATAGCCAGCTTATGATTCATGGCTTTCAAATGCGTCTGGAATTTATGGATATCCGTAATATCAATAAAAAACGCGTCAACTACATTCTCTTCCGAGGTAGGCATGATGATAATCGTATAGTAAAGCCCTGTCGGCTCAAAATAATACTCATAAGTGAAGGATTTTCCACTCTCTAAAACCGTAGGCACTGCCGATAGGAGCAAAGGATAACTCCCGCCAATCAAATTTGCGATCTCTTTTCCACGCTTATTTACCACAAAATCTTTAGGAGCGATTTTCTCCTCGAAAGCATGGTTCACATCTAAAACCTGCACATCGATTTGCGTACCTTCCCGAATCAGTCGCTGCCGTATATAAGGTAATGGCATATTATTAAATAAATCACGGTAACGGGACAATAACCTCAACTCTACTTCCTTCATCTTTTGCTTAGAACGATACACGTAATGCCACGCTAAAAACACTACTACCAGAAAGAAAATCAGAAAGCCTAATAGCGGCATCCAATATTTTTCTAAAAAAGAGGGAGGCGCATTCAAATAGATCGCATCATGTGGGAAATTATCTTCATTAGACATCGCGCTCATCAGCGAAACATAATTCAAGTATTTACGAGGATCATCCACCGTTGAAACCGGGATCTTGCCCATATCTTCACCGTTATAAACTTGCTGTAGCAAGGGAATTAGAGCAGTCTCAATCGTTTTAGCGCTATTATAATATCCACCAATCGTATATCCTTCTTCCACGCCCATATCATATAAAGAAAAAACAGGATGCCTAGAAATGCCGTTTATACCTTGATACAAAGTACTATATAATAACGAGTGATTCAAGAAAGGTTTCTCGGTAATCCACGAGTAATACATCACGGCTGTCGCTCGATGCGGATCTTTCTCCGACAGAACCGCCAATAAACTATCCATGGAGCAAGAACCCTCCGTATAAAAATCCACTTTCCCCTCAGGGAAAGAAGTTTCCATATGTTTCTCCATCTCATCCCGAAGCCATGTGGAAACATAACGTCTGTCGGATATGAAAATCAGACGTCTCAAACCCGGGATTAATTCCTTAACCAAGTCGATCGAACCTTTAACATAATAAGGGATAACCAATCCCGTAGCGTTATACCCCTTAACCGCCTCTTGTAAAGGAATCACCCTATCAGAGGAATGCCTCTGATTAAAATAGCATTCATCTTCTGCCATTTCACCCGTTTCCGAACAGACCAGAGTGGGAATATCCCCCCATTTCTCCCGGATCTTATCCCGCATAAAAGCCCATCCATTTACGCCTAAGTAGATAATTCCATCCGGCTTCTTCTTGTTAGCTTCAAAGAAGACCTCTTGTTTCTCTTTTAATTTCTCTGGCGTATCAACCAACATCACGCTTATATGATCTATCCGGAGAGTGTACTCCTCCGGGGTAGCGAACTTCGAGATCATGTTTAATAAATTGCCAGACCAGCGTTCGCCATCCACATATGAATTTATTACCAATACATACGATTCATCCTTGACCGGATATGAAGAACTCCCATAAGCCGGAGTCGGCATACCGGCTATCAAGCATAAAATCAATCCAAAATAAAGTATTATTGCCTTTAAATTTATAATATTTCGTATCATTCCCTACATTCCTCTATTGCAGTTGTAAAGACAAAGATATTCCTTAATTATCAACTAATCTTATCAAACTCGTTTTTTTATCAAGTTTTGGTGTCAAATTCACGTTTCTTACAAACTAAAGGCTTTTTTAATCGGGATTATTCGGTTATTTACCGATACTCGTATAGAAATCAGCGGTATTTACTTGTGTATAGAATGACGAACCCGTACATTTGATAAAAAACAAAAAAATGGAACTTATGGATATGAAAGATTATGACATCGATTTTAAAGAGAAGAGGACAAACGGGTATCTGATCGCTACCTTATTTATCATTGTCGGTATATTATTTTTACTGCGGAATCTAGGAATGATAGATCCATCTTTATTTGACTTGCTTGTATCTTGGCCGATGCTGCTTGTCGTGTCGGGCATCTTTATGATTTTCCACCGTAATCCGGTAGGAGGTATGCTCCTCGTGGGCGTGGGAGTCTATTTCCTTTTCCCGCAGTTAAATTGGATCACGAACGATTTCTTACGTATATATTGGCCGTTAGGATTAATCCTGTTAGGATTGGTCATCATGCTGAAGCGGAAAGATTCTATCCGCACGAAAAAGCATAAACGTCCTTTTAACCATCCCCCTTTCGGGCACAGAAAGCCTAACGATGAGATCAACTACGAGACAGATAACGGTTTCGTATCGGTTGACACCACTTTCAACTCGGTAAGGCACATCGTACTGGACCCCGTATTCAAGGGAGCGGACATAGACGTATCTTTCGGCAACGTGATCCTCGATCTTAAAAAAACAACATTAGAGGCTGATGAAACCATCATAAACATAGATAGCTCCTTCAGCGGCGTAGTAATATACGTCCCTAAAGGATGGCTGGTTCGTCTAAAGGTTGATTCCTTCTTGGCTGGATGCCAAGATATGAGGGACCTGACAGAAACAACCGACATGACGCACACGTTGTATATATGTGGAGACTTGTCGTTCAGCGGCCTTGAACTAAGAGACTAAACTCATCATGCAAGAACATCCTATTACAACATCCATATTACATAAAGGGCTGGGAAGCCTATTATTACTTTTAGCCATAGCGATCCAATGCGCATTATTAACTCTTTATGGCGATCTTCCGTTGAGCATCACTTTGGTCGATAGCTTACTTTCCATCGCATTGTTCGCCGTAGCGGGATATTATCTTTGGTATGTACAATGTACGTTACATATCATGCAAGCACGAGTGGCTTTCGCCGTACTCATACAAATCGCTTGCATAGCCGGATGCTCGATCTTGCTACAAATATTCGGATTGGAAGATTGGGAGGAATTCTCGATCACGATTCCTTTTCGATTCCTTTTCGATTCCTGTTCGGCCTAATGGCATGGATCATTCTATCCCAATGGTATGCCAGCCGGGAAAGAAAGAGTGAGGCGGAACCTATCGTGAGACAAATGGAGGAAAAGACGGCACCTCCCCCGACTACTGTTCCGGAGGAGATTCTAGATCGTATATCCGTAAAAGACGGGACACGTATTCATATCATCCCGATAAAAGAGATATTCTATTTACAAGCATGTGGCGACTATGTGACCTTATTCACTACTTCCGGTCAGCACGTAAAGGAGCAAACCATGAAGTATTTCGAGCGAAGCCTTCCTTCTCCGGAGTTCGTTCGTATACATCGCTCTTATATCGTTAATACGGAACAGATATTGCGAGTAGAACTATTCGGAAAAGAAACCTATCAAGTACGATTAAAGGATGGAACCTATCTTCGTGCCAGTAGCGCTGGCTATAAGCTACTCAAAGAACGTCTTTCCCTTTAGCAGTCCTATAAAAGGGACCTAATCATCGTTAAAATTAGAAGATTTTGATTGTAATATATAGAGTTTTATGTTGTGTAACACTTTTTGGCAAGCATCGATATGTTACTTAACATATATTAGTTGCAAAAGACTTGACAAATGGTCTTGACGAACGTATCTTTGCATCGTGGTTTTTTCATAATAGTATTAGATTTAAGGTTAACAAAGTTTGGTTAGGGCTTGTCGTGAGACAGGCTTTAATTGTTTATAGGGATTTGTTTCCCTAGATTTACATATAACTATAAAAAAACGGCCACCCCTAAAAAGAGGCGGCCGTAATTATTCTTAATGAAAGAACCTACTCTTTGACAATCCTTGTAACTTCCAAATCAAAGATCAAAGTCGTATAAGGCTTTATTATGACACTTCCCGAAGCACTCCTTCCAGCCGAACCGTATCCCATCTGTTGAGGAATCCAAATCTCCCAACGATCTCCTGGGTGCATATTCTGTAACGCTGTAGCAAAACCATCTACCATATCAGAAACAGTAAGCTCGGCAGGCTCTCCAGCCTCGAAAGAACGATCATCAAAAACTTCACCATTTATAAAAGAGCCTTTATAATAACATTCCACCTTGCTCGTATAATAAATCGGCTCCTTACTCTCCCCAGTCTTCAAGACTTTGTAAAGGATAAATCCGGCATTACTTTGAGAACTCAATTGCTCGAAACCCGGAACCAGCATCTGGGCTTGAAAAGCCTCCTCATTCTGGACCTTCCAAACCTCATCCACCTCTAGTGCCTCATCATCATCCCCACAAGAGGTGATCATGAGCACGCAAAACAACATCAACGCGATATGCCAGTACTTCTTCATTCGTTTACTCTATTACCTTTTTCAATAAATTCTTCATGCTCACCTTCTCCGTGATAATATCGTGAAGCTTATCGATGCTTACGCGCTCTTGCTCCATCGTGTCACGGAAACGGATCGTTACGCAATTATCCTTCAAGGTGTCATGGTCTACCGTAATACAATACGGGGTACCGATCGCATCCTGACGGCGATAACGCTTACCAATAGAATCCTTCTCGTCGTATTGGCAACGGAAGTCGAAACGCAACATATTTATAATCTCCTCAGCTTTCTCGGGCAGGCCATCTTTCTTCACCAATGGCAATACGGCCAATTTGATCGGAGCCAAGGCTGCGGGCAACTTCAATACCACACGGCTCTCGCCATTCGCCAACGTCTCCTCGCAGTAAGAACCCGCCATGATGCTCAAGAACACACGGTCTACACCGATCGAGGTCTCGATTACATACGGAGTGTAACTCTGGTTCAACTCCGGATCGAAATATTGGATCTTTTTACCGGAAAACTTCTCATGCTGACTCAAGTCGAAGTTCGTACGGCTATGTATACCCTCCACTTCCTTAAATCCGAACGGCATCTCGAACTCGATATCCGTAGCGGCGTTAGCGTAGTGAGCCAACTTCTCATGATCGTGATAACGATACTTCTGATCTCCCAAGCCAAGAGCTTGATGCCATTTTAAGCGAGTAGACTTCCATTTCTTGAACCACTCGATCTCCTCACCCGGACGAACGAAGAATTGCATCTCCATTTGCTCGAACTCACGCATACGGAAGATAAACTGACGAGCCACGATCTCATTACGGAACGCCTTACCGATCTGGGCGATACCGAACGGGATCTTCATACGGCCAGTCTTCTGTACGTTCAAGAAGTTCACGAAAATACCTTGAGCCGTCTCCGGACGAAGATAAATCTTAGTCGCTCCATCAGCGGTAGAACCCATATCCGTAGAGAACATCAAGTTAAACTGGCGAACCTCCGTCCAGTTACGAGTTCCGGAAATCGGGCAAACGATCTCGCAATCCAAGATCAATTGGCGAAGATCCTCGAAGTTAGACTCGTTCATCGCCTTGCTATAACGCTCATGAATCTCATTCCATTTCGCTTGATGCTCCAATACACGAGGATTCGTCTCACGGAACTTAGCCTCATCGAAAGACTCCCCGAATTTCTTAGCGGCTTTCGCCACTTCCTTATTCATTTTCTCCTCGATCTTGCCCAAATGGTCCTCGATCAAAACGTCCGCACGGTAACGTTTCTTCGAGTCCTTGTTATCGATCAACGGATCATTAAAAGCGTCAACATGGCCGGAAGCTTTCCAGATAGTAGGGTGCATAAAAATAGCGGAATCAATACCCACTACATTCTCATGCAGCAAAGTCATGCTATCCCACCAATATTTCTTTATATTGTTCTTTAACTCAACACCATACTGGCCGTAATCGTATACCGCTCCCAATCCGTCATAAATCTCTGAGGAGGGAAATACGAAACCATACTCCTTACAGTGTGAAACTAGTTTCTTAAATACATCTTCTTGTGCCATAATCTAATAATTTGCCAATTTTGTTAATATGCCAATGTGCCAATGATAAGTCCATCGGAGACCCGCCTGAGTGGCACATTAGCACATGGTCTCCTTTATGCGGCTACAAAGTAAATGATTTTTTCCGTAACTATAGAAAGTTTTGTATATTTACGACGTAAATCATTAGTGTTTGCGCAAACAGTATAATTTAAACAAGATAATACCATGAAATCAGAAGAAATCTCACGCCGCTCGTTCTTGAAGCGAGCGCTAGCCTTATCGGCAGTATCGGCCATCCCGTCGTTCTGGACACCCGCCCACGGACGTGTTCTACCTACTTCCCCGTTAATCAGCGCTAATGACCGGGTAAACATCGCGTTCATCGGCATCGGACAACGAGGGGGCGAGATCGCCAAGGAATTGTATAACACAGGTCTGTGTAACGTGGTAGCTCTCTGCGACGTAGACATGGGAGCCCCTCACACGCAAGAGATTATCAACATGTTCCCGAAAGCGGCCCGTTTTCAAGACTTCCGCACGATGTTCGACCGGATGGCGGACAAGATCGATGCCGTAAGCGTAGGCGTGCCGGATCATTCCCACTTCCCGATCACGATCGAGGCGATGGCGCACGGCAAACATGTATATGTAGAGAAACCGATGGCCCGCACATTCCAAGAGATAGAGATCATGATGCGTGGGGCCAAGAAATACGGCGTTGTCACCCAAATGGGTAACCAAGGACATTCCGAGGCGAATTATTTCCAATTCAAGGCATGGAAAGAGGCCGGTATTATCAAGGATGTTACCGCCATTACCGCCCATATGAATAATCCGCGTCGCTGGCACGGATGGAACCCGAATATTAGGCATATGCCTATGGGAGAACCGGTTCCCGAGACGATGGATTGGGACACATGGATCGGCGTAGCTCAATATCATGATTACAACCATGACTACCATTTGGGACAATGGCGTTGTTGGTACGACTTCGGAATGGGTGTCTTAGGAGACTGGGGAGCGCATATTTTGGATACGGCACATGAATTCCTAGATTTAGGATTGCCTACAGAAATAAATCCGCTTTATTTGAAAGACCATAACCCGTTCTTCTTCCCGATGTCATCCACCCTTTTGTTTAAATTCCCGGAAAGAGGGAATATGCCGGCCGTGGATATCACTTGGTACGATGGACTGGACAATATCCCCGCCGTACCGGAAGGTTACGGTGTTTCCGAGCTCGACCCGAATATCCCGACCGTAGCCGGCGGCAAGATACAACCGGCGAAGTTGAACCCGGGCAAGGAAATCTACTCGAAAGAATTAACCTTCAAGGGTGGTTCTCATGGAAGTACCTTATCTATCATCCCGGATGAGAAAGCGAAAGAGATGGAATCCCGCTTACCGGAAGTGCCGAAAAGCCCGTCTAACCATTTCGCGAACTTCCTGTTAAGCTGTATGGGTAAGGAGAAAACCCGCTCACCGTTCTCTATCGCCGGCCCATTAAGTCAGGTATTCTGTCTCGGCGTATTAAGCCAGCGCTTGAACCGCAAGCTCGTCTTCGATCGTGACACGAAACAGATCACGAACGATCCTGAGGCGAATAAGATGCTATGTGGAGTACCGCCTCGCAAAGGATGGGAACAATATTATACCATTTAATTGAAACATGGAGAATTGAAAGTTATTCGCTCATCGCTTTGACTTTCAATTCTCTCATATAGTTTATAAGCCTATTTGCTACAACATCTACAACTATCCCTGCATTCATCTGGTCTTAGGATGATTAACTAATGGTGGTAGATAAAAAACATCTACAATTATCTAGCTCTATCTACCACTATTTACCGCTATTTACCACTATTTACCGCTATTTACCACTTTTCCATCACCTAACACAACGCTCCTCCACACTCACCATATAGTATTATCCGATCTCCTTTCAACACGGATAAAATATTAACATCTAGTCATTTGTAGTTTTTCAGCCTAAAAAACAAAAGTTTTTCCATATGAAAACAAATGTTTAATAAGCGGAAAACTTTTGTTTCTCTATAGGGAAACTAAAGTTTCCTCAGTATGAAACTTTTGTTACCTCTAAGAAAATGTCTTTTCCTGATTTATCTAGACACTTTTTTTGTTTATAAACGTAATCAGTAGACAGTAGTTATAAAGTAATACTGATATAGTAGTCACTTCTTTTAACTTCATACTGATAACATAGA